>Ga0136620_10000126_pt1 | contig 32087 bp, 37 predicted proteins | sample AntDrymUQ4162106_2_FD_104806 | JGI IMG/M metagenome (GOLD analysis project Ga0136620, IMG submission 104806) | Polar desert sand microbial communities from Dry Valleys, Antarctica - metaG UQ416 (21.06) | ecosystem: Environmental > Terrestrial > Soil > Desert | place: Antarctica: Dry Valley... | reverse complement strand
TGGGAGGCCCGCAACCAGTAACGGGAGCCGAGCAGCAAAAGGCTCAACGGCAACAGCGGGAGTCGCCTCAGGCGACTTCCGCTCGCCGTAGAAGGCCTACTCCCCCCCAGCCATGAACCCCCAGCGCACCAACACCCGCTCCGGACGCTTCAGCGCCCTGACGGGTCTGGTGCTCGGGGGCGTGCTGGCCGCCATCGCAGCCGGCAACTGGGGCGTCGCCGCCGGCTCAGGCTCCGCGGGAGCCCGCGTCTCGGCGCTGGCCAACCTCACCGGTGAGCTCAACGTGAGCCCCGCCGGCGAGCCCTTTCTCCGCGGCCGGGCCCTGATGCCCGGAGACGGCGTGACCGGCACGCTGGAGGTGCGCAACCAGACCGCCAAGCCTCTGACCGTGCGCGCCCGCCTGGCCGCCGACCAGCTCGACCTCAACCGCGTGCTGCACGCCAGCCTCGAGGCCGACGGGGTGCGCCTGTACAACGGCTCGCTTGGTGGGCTGCGCCGCTTGTCGCCCGAGGCCGTTCGCATCCCCTCCGGCAAGACCATCGACCTTGACCTGCGCCTGTCGCTGCCGAGCGGTACCAAGGGCGGCTACGAGGCCCGCACCGCCGAGACCACGCTGGCACTGAGTTCGAAGGTGGCGCGGCGATGAGGTCCTCCACCCCCCGCAGGGTGCTCGCAACCCTGCTCGTGCTCAGCCTCATGGGCGCCGTGACCGGGGGCACCACCCTGTCGGCGCTGGCCAGCGACACCGACAACGCCGGGAACACCTTCGCGGCCGGCTCGGTGAACATCGCCGACAACGACGGCGGCGGCTCGAGCCCGCTCTACAACCTTACCGGTAAGGAGCCTGGGCAAGGTGCCCAGCGCTGCATCAAAGTCACCTACGGCGGCACGCTCAACGGCGAGGTCCGGCTCTACACCGACAGCGCGCTGGGCGCCCTCGGGCCCTACACGGACATCACGATCACCCCCGGTACCCAGAGCGGTTCGCCGGCCTTCGCCAGCTGCGCCGGGTTCACTCCCGACCCTGGCGGCAACCTCTTCAGCGGAACCCTGTCGGGCTTCCGCACGGCGCACAGCGACTGGGCGACCGGCCTCGCAGACGCGGGCCCGGGCAACGCCACGTCATGGACGCCGGGCGACAGCGTGGTCTACCGCTACCGGGTCACCGTGGCCGACGACGACGCGGCCGTCAACAAGACCACCGGGACGCACCGCTTCGTCTGGGAGGGCCAGAACAAGTGAGCCCGCGCCGGCTGATCGTGGCCGCCCTCTGCCTGATCGTCGGCGTGACCGGGGCCGGCGCCACCTGGGCTGCCTTCTCCTCGACCACCGCCAACACCGGCAACTCGCTGACCTCCAGCGCAGCCACTCCGGGGCACGCCCGCGTTGCCACCGGCACCTACACCGGGGACAACGTGGACAGCCGCGACATCGCCGTGGCCTTCCAGCCCCACGTGGTGATCGTCAAGGGCACCAACACCCAGACCGGCGCCGTCCGCACGGTGACCATGACCGGCGATGCGGCCAAGCCGATGGCCGGAGGCACGGCTCTTACAGCCAACGTCATCCAAGGCCTCACGGCCACGGTTTCCAGGTCGGGACCGATGCGCGCGTGAACGCGAACGGGGTGCGCTACGACTGGGGTTGCCTTCGAGGCTTCCGCGAGTGGGCTGCAGGTGGGCAGCTACGTGGGCAACGGCGCAGCGAGGTCCTTCACCGGTGTCGGCTTCTCGCCCGACTACGCGATGGTGCTGCCGGCCGGGACCGGCAAGGCGGTTTCCCGTGCCTCGGGCCAGACCACCTCATTCGCCTTGGATGCCGACACGGGCAACGCCGGGCGCATCAGCTCCCTCGACGGCGACGGCTTCAGCGTGGGCACGAGCGCCGACGTGAACACGAGCGGACAGATCTACCACTGGGTCGCCTGGGACCAGCGGGGTGCGCTGACGGACGTGAGCACCTACACGGGTACCGGCACCTCTGGCCTCACCTTCTTCACCGGGTTCCAACCCGGCTACGCCATCGCGCGGCGCAATGACACGGCCACAGCCAGCGCGGCCCACCAGCGGATGTCCTCCCAGGCCGCGGGCGACAGCTACCCCTTCGCCGCGGGCGGCGTCCTCGCGGACTCGATCACGGCCTTCAACGCGCTCGAGGTCGCGATGGGCACCAACGCGGTCACGAACACCAGCGGCGCCACGCACAGCCTGATCGCCTTCAAGAGCCGCCCCCACCCGGCGGGCGGAGGCTGCTCGGCTCCGGGCACGCAGACTCTTGGCGCCAACGCCGATGCATGGGTGGAGGAGCAAAAGGCCAACGACAACAATGGCGCCGCCACGCTGCTCGAGCTCCAGTCCAGGACCACCGGCAAGAACAAACGAGCCTTCGTCAGATTCAACCTGCCGGCCATCCCCGCTGGATGCTCGGTGGCCCTGGCCACGCTGCGGCTCAACAACGCTGCGGCCACGGCCGGCCGCATTCTCAACGTTCAAACACCGAGCGCCGGGTGGGCCGAGAACGCGATCACGTGGGGCAATCAGCCCGGCGTCGCCGGCACCACGAAGAGCGCCGTCGCCGCCGCCGGCTTCATGGAGTGGACGGTGACCGACCAGGTGAGGGGCCAGTACACGACCAACAACGGCTTCCGCATCTCCGACGCGGTCGAGTCAGGCGCACAGCCAGGCTTTGAGCAGAGGTTCAACAGCCGCGAGGCGGTCTCTGACCAGCCCCAGCTGGTGGTCGTGTACCAATGATCCGCCGGTCGACCCGACTCCTGCTCACGGTCGCCGGCTGGACGGTTGCCGGCTTCGGGATCGCGCTCGCGCTGTCGCTGGTGGTCGCCCACCTCTCCGGTCGCCAGGGCCTGACCGTGTTGTCCGGGAGCATGGAGCCCACGATCAGCACCGGCGACGTCGTGGTGGCCAAGCCGATGTCACCCATGGACGCGAAGGTCGGCGACGTGGTCACCTACAAGGAGCCCGCGGGCGAGGGGCGCCTGATCACCCACCGCGTGAAGCGGATGGAGGTTCGGGGGGCCAAGATCCGGTTCACCACACAGGGCGACGTCAACGACACGAGTGAGCGGTGGGAGGTGGCCGGCAGCGGCCAGATCTCCCGCGTGACCCACCGATCCCGAAACTGGGCTACGGCCTCGGCTTCCTGCGCGACCCCGCCAAGCGGCTGTGGCTGCTCGGAGTTCCCGCCTTGCTGCTCGGGCTGTTCGAGCTGGTGCGCATCTGGCGCCCCGAACGCCCCGCGCCCGGGTCCCCGGAGCCGACATGAGGTCGGTCAAGCGACGGCGGTTTCCGCGGTCGGCCATGGTGGTGGCACTTGTCGGCGGAGTCCTGGCGCTTCAGCTCGGCCAGGCCAGTCCAGACGAGACGCCGCGGGTGGCAGACGCCGCGGTGGTCTCCGCGGACGGCGACCTCGATCTGCGCAACTCAGTGGACGGCAGTCCGATCCTGAACGCGTCCAACCTGGCCCCCGGCGACAGTGCTTCCGGTCAGGTCATTGTTACAAATGCAGGGGCCGGAAGCGGTGCGTTCACGCTCAAACGCCAGACCCTCACCGACACGCCAGGAGCGGGCGGTGGGGCTCTTTCGGACCGCCTTCAGCTCGTGGTCAGCGACGTGACCCTCCCAGCTACCCCGGTTACGGTGTACTCGGGGCCGCTCGGCTCTATGCCCGAGCGGGGCCTCGGCACCCTGGGGCCGGGACAGGTGCGCATCTACCGCTTCGAGGCGAACCTCCCCGAGGGGGGGACCTCTGACGACGCCTACGCAGGCGCGGCCCGCCAGCGTGGCCTACCGCTGGACGCTGTCCAGTGACTCGGGCCCGGTCGATCCACCGGTGGACCCGCCCGACCCGCCGGGCGGCGGCGGCCCAGGTGGCAACGGTGGTTCCCGTCCGACCGTTCCCGGCGGCACCGTGCCAGGGCCCGGCTTCGTCCAGCCCGGCCTGCGCCTGGGCGTGAAGTTCCGCAAGAGACAGCGCCTGAGGCGCCGGACCGTCGGGGTCCGGGTGCTTTGCAGCCAGAGCTGCCGCTTCATCTCCCGCGCCGGAATCCGGGTGAAGGGAGCCAGGAAGCCGCTGGGAAGGTCGCGGTGGGTGCGCATGCGTGGTCAGCCCGGCCGCTCGGTGACGGTCCGGCTGAGGGTCTCGAAGCGCACGCTGGTCAGGGCCCAGGCGGCGATGGGCAAGCGCAAGAGGGTGGTGGTGCGGGTGAAGCTCCGGGCCCGCAACACGACGACTGGCTCCCGCGTCGTGACCCTGAAGTCCGGCCGGGTGGTCAGCGGAAAGCGCCGACGGGTCAGATGATCAAGGGGACGGCGCCACCGTCCACCGACCACGCTGCGCCCACGACATTGGCCGCCAGCGCCGAGCACAGCACCACGATCACGCCGGCCACCTCCTCCGGAGTGCCGAACTCGCCGCGTGGGATCTTGCTCCGCTGGGCATCGATCGCCTCCTCGCGCGAGATTCCTTGGGCCTTCGCCACCTGGTCGGCCAGTCCGCCCTCCTCCATCCACAGCCCGGTCGACACCGCACCCGGAGCCACGGCGTTCACGAGCACCCCCTTGCCGGCAAACGCATCGGCGTAGGTGCGTGACAGCGAGAGCTGCGCGGCCTTGGTCACCGAGTACGCGGCGTTGGTGAGCGACGGCCGCTTGCCGGCCGAGGAGCACACGTTCACGATCCTGCCCCCTCCCCGCTCGGCCATGCGCGGCGCTGCGGCGCGCATGAGGCGCATCGGCGCCATCACGTGCAGCTCCCACTGCGCCTGCCACTCAGCGTCGGTCAGCTCATCGAGCGGCCGGGCCTCGCTCGTCCCGGCATTGGCCACCACCACGTCGATTCCACCCAGCCGCTGCTCGCACTCCCGCACGATGCGGTGACCGGCATCCACGTCGCTCACGTCGAGTTGGAGGTCACCCTCGCTGCGTGAGACGCGCAGGATCGAGGCGCCCTCGTCCTCGAGCATCCGCGCCACCGCCGCGCCGATGCCCCGACTGGCGCCGGTCACCACGCAGGCTTTCCCCTCCAAGCCGAGGTCCATACGTGCATCATGCCGGTCATGAGATCCCACACCGTCTATGAGACCTTCAACACCCACCAGCGTCGCGAGTTCGTGCGCATCACCGATCGCGTGCAGTCGGCCGTGGACGAAGCCGGGATCGAGGAGGGCATGGCGCTGGTGTCGGCGATGCACATCACGGCCGGGGTGTGGATCAATGACGACGAGCCGGGCATCCAGGAGGACGCGCTGGAGTGGCTCGACAAGCTCGCGCCGCCATCTTGGAAGGAGCCCGCCAACGACGTTGCGCAGGCGCTCTCGCCCGACCCGGGCGACTATCGCCACCACCGCGGCGGTGAGGACAACGGCGATGCCCATCTGAAGAACCTGCTCGTCCACCATCAGGTGATCGCGCCGGTGACCGATGGACGGCTCGACCTGGGACCGTGGCAGGCGATCTTCTACTGCGAGTTCGACGGAGGGCGCGACAAGCGCCTGGTGATCAAGGTGCTGGGTGAGTGAGTTGATCCTCGCGCTGCTGGCAAACTCAGACTCCGGCGCCGGCGGCGCACCCGAGACAGAGCAGCGGCTGCGCGCGATGGGCGCCGATGTCCGCCGGAGTGACGACGTAGAGGGGTTGCGGGCCGCCGCAGCGGACGCCGACAGAATCGTGGTGGCGGGCGGGGACGGCAGCGTGGCCCCGGCGGCCGCGCTGGCCGCTCAGACAGGACTGCCGCTCGCCGTGGTGGCGTGCGGGACCGCCAACGACTTCGCCCGCACGATGGAGCTGCCCCGCGACGCAGAAGAGGCCTCCCGGCTGGCCGTGCGTGGCGAGCGCCTGCGCACGCTGGAGCTGGGCCACATGGGCGAGCGGCCGTTCGTGAACGTGGCCAGCGGCGGCCTGGCGGCTGTAGCGGCACGCCACGCGGCGCCGCTGAAGGAGCGCCTGCGGCAGTTCGCGTACGGGTGGGGCGCCCTGCGCGCCGGCGCCGCGGCGGGACCGTGGGAGTGCCGCGTGGCCTGCGACGACCGCGAGGTGTTCGCGGGCCGCGTATGGCAGGTGATCGTGGCCAGCTCGGGAGCCTTCGGAGGCGGATCGGAGATCGAGGTGGCCGACCCTACGGACGGCGCACTTGACGTAACGGTGATCCCGGCGGGGTCGCGCCTGCGGCTGGCCCAGCGGGCCTTCGGACTGCGCTTCGGGCGGGTGACCGAGCAGAGCGGCGTGATTCACCGGCGCGCTCGCAGGGTCACGGTCGAAGGACGTCTGGAGTACAACGTGGACGGCGAGATCGTGGCCGAGGACTCCGCGAGCTTCGGGGTCTCCCCGGCCGCCTTCGACCTCGTGGTGGGCTAGCGGTCGTAGACCTCGGGATTGGCGCAATGGGGCATCCGCTCGCCGCGAAGGGCCGCGAGCAGGTTGTCCACCGACATCCCGGTCATGGCCTCGCGGGTCGCGTGGGTGGCCGAAGCGATGTGGGGCACCACGAGTAGACCGGGCGCCCGCGCGAGCGGATGATCGGCGGGGAGCGGCTCCGGATCGGTCACGTCCAGGGCGGCCCCGGCGATGCGCGCGCCGTGCAGCGCGGCCACCAGCGCAGCGGTGTCCACGATCGGTCCGCGGGCGGTGTTGACGAGGTAGGCGCTGGGCTTCATGGCCCCTAGCTCCGCCTCGCCGATCAACCCGTGGGTGGCCGGCGTGAGCGGGCAGTGAAGCGTGACCACGTCGGCCTGGCCGAGCAGCGGCCGCAGCGGATCCTTTCGCCCGGCGGTGAGCACCCGGCAGCCGAAGCCCTCCAGACGACGGGCCACCGCGCAGCCGATGCGCCCAGCCCCCACCACGAGCACGGTGGCGCCGTGGAGATCGCGGCCGAGCAGGCGGGCGGGCTCCCAGGTGAGCCACTGGCCGGCCCGCACCTCATCCTCGCAATCTCGCAGGCGGCGCAGGAGCGCCAGCATCAGAGCCAGCGTCAGGTCGGCGGTGGTCTCGGTGAGAACGTCGGGCGTGTTGCCGACCGGGATGCCGCGGCGGGCGGCCGCCTCGAGGTCGATGTTGTCGGTGCCCACGGCGTAGTTGGCGATCGCGCGCAGGTCGGGGCAGGCGGCCATCAGCTCGTCGCCGACCGGGTCGGTGAGCATCGTGAGTAGCGCGTCGACGCCAACTGTGGCCGCGAGCAGTTCATCTCGCCCGGGCGGAAGCCGCTCGGTCCAGGTTTCGACGGAGCACTCCGAGGCCAGACGATCGAGCGCCGAACCCGGAAGCTGACGGGTGACCAAGCAGCGCGGCAGGCGGCGGCTGCTCAGGCGGAGCCGGACCGCTGCTCGTCGATCGCCTCGGCCCACTTCCCAGCACCCGAGCAGACGATCTTGTGCTGCCCGCCGTCCCCGGTGGCCACGCGGACGGAGTTCTTGGCCAGCGGCAGGACGTTCAGGAACTTCGTCCAGGCGCGACCGACCTCGGTGACCTCCGACAGGGGGACGATGGTGGAGCCGCGCTGGACGTTGAATTTGTGCGACTCGAAGACCAGCCGGCGGTTGGTGAGGTAGGCATGGCCTCCCACGGTCTCGATCCCCCGCTGGAGGTTGGCTTTCCCCTGCTTGACGACACTCTCGCCGGGCTCGAGCGCGGTCTGCATCTCCGCCGCCACGGCCGCAAGTCTACGCCCCCAGATCCTCGATCACAGCCCGCGCGGCCAGGAGCCCGGGCGCGCCGGTCACCGCGCCCCCCGGGTGGGCGCCCGACCCGGCCAGGTACAGGTTGTCCAGGCCTCCGAAGCGGCGGGGTCCCGGGCGCTGCTCGAGCAGCTGGCCGGGCAGCATCTCGCCATGGAAGATGTGGCCTCCGGCGAGTCCGAAGCGCGCCTCGAGCTCTCGCGGCCCGAGCGCGAGGCGGTCGACCACGCGGTCGGGCAGCTCCGGGCACACCTCCGAGAAGCGCGCGATCGCGGTGTCCGCCGCAGCCTCGGCGTCGGTATCCGCCGGGAAGCACTGGCAGAACATCGACAGCACGTGTCGGCCGGGTGGGGCCAGCGAGTCGTCGGTGGCGGTCTGGCAGGCGGCCTCGATCCAGGGGGCGGCCGCCGGGCGCCCAGCCCGAGCGGCCTCGGCGGCGGCGGTGAGGTCGGCCATGGTGAAGCCGATATCGATCGCCCCTTGCCAGGGCTCCGGGCCGGGCCAGGCAGAGAAATCGGGTAGCCCGTCGAGTAGCAGCATCACCTTTACCACCGGACCGGCCTGCCGCCAATCGGCCGGCGGATCAACCCCGGCCAAGCGCGCCGAGGTGAGCGGGTCGCAGTTGAGCAGGACTGCGCGGGCGCGCAGCTGCACCCCGGCCGCGGTCACCACGCCCTCGGCGTGGCCGTCGCCGTCGACGAGGACACGCTCCACGGGACGCTCCGTCCTCACGAGCGCCCCGGCGGCCTCCGCCGCCGAGCGCAAGGCGGCCGTGACCGAGCCCATCCCTCCGCGGGCATAGCCCCAGGCGCCCGGCACTCCATCGGCCTGCCCCAGGTCGTGGTAGAAGCCGACGAAGGCCGTGCCGGGGTCCTCGGGGCCGGCCAGCGTGCCGATCAGCCCCTGCACGGCGAAGGGCACGCGCACCTCTTCAGACGGGATGTCAGCCAGCTCATCGGCCACACTGCCGTCGAGGATCGCCTCGCCCACAGCCTCCAGCCAGCGCTCGCGGTCGGGCGGCTCTGACATCAGCGGGCGGGCCCGCTCGGCGGCACGCTCCCACCGTTCGGCGAAGGCGGCATAGCCGTCGGCATCGGCCCTCGACCAGTCGCGCTCGATGCCCGCGTGCGTGCGCTCGCGCGAGGACCACGTGACCACCGAGCGCCCGTCCGGGAAGGGAGCGAACAGGCCGGGCTCGTGAGTCCTGACCTGCAGGCCGTGGCGCGCCAGCTCGAGATCGCTCAGGATCTCCGGGCGCAGGAGCGAGAAGGTGTAGGCGCCCGGCGAGGCTCGGACGCCGGGCCACAACTCCTCGGTCACGCAGGCGCCGCCCACGATATCCCGGCGCTCCAGCACCTCCACGGCGAGCCCGGCGCGGGCCAGGTAGGCGGCCGCGGTCAGGCCGTTGTGCCCCGCCCCCACCACCACCGCGTCGAGAACCCGGTCGCTCACAATGTCGCAAGCACGCGCTGCTCCTCGCTCATCGCCCAACCGTACCCTCGGCAACCCGTGCCCGCCGTGCTCCTCCTAAACGCCGCCGCGACCCTCTTCATGAGCTCATCTTCCGGAGGGTGTCTCCGACGCCGCCGCTCAGGTGGGCTCGTACTCGCCGTGGCGCTGTGGGCGTCGACGGCGCTGATGCAGTCGCCCGGCCACCGCGGCCTCTCGCAGGGGAGGGGCACGGGCCGCATACGCGCCCTGGTGGCGCTCAACTGGATTCGCACGCTCGGGTGGAGCGCTCGCTCCGCCCTGGCTCGGCATGCTGACCGCGGCGGGCTAAGAGCTCGAACGCGCCAAAACTCGCCGCCGGCTCTCGCTAGCCTGTCTGTCGATGTCCTCGCAACCTGCTTCCCGCGAGGACGGGCGCCGCTTGTCGCTGCGCACGCTGGCCATAGCCAGCGCGGCATCGGGCACCGCGGCGGTCGTGACCTCGCTGTTCTGGAAGGGCGGCACGCCGATCGCCGCCGCGGTCACCCCTGTGATGGTGGCCGTGATCTCAGAGCTGCTGCACCGGCCGGCCAACGTGATCGTCAACCGTTTCACCGCAGAGACGGATGCCCTGCCGGTTGAGGCCGCAAGCGCCGGCGCTCCGCCTCCGAGGGCAACGAGCCGCAGGCAGGGCCCGGCCCCGGATCTCCCGAGCGCGCCAGAGATGAGCGTCTACCGGTCGGCCCCGCGCCGACCCCGCCTGGCGTTCAAGCCGATCGCCGCCACCGCCGCGCTGGCATTTGTGATCGCGGCCGCGGCCCTGACGCTCCCCGAGCTGATCGCGGGTCAGTCGGTCGGCAAGGGCGACCGCGAGACGACCCTCTTCGGCGGGGCCGGGCGGGGCGACTCCAGCTCCGACGACGACGCGGCTCCGGACACCCCGCCTGCGGACGCGCCAGACCAGCCCACAGTCCCGGAGCCGCAGCCCGAGAGCCAACCGCCGCAGGCCCCGCAGGAGACGACACCGGCCGACCCCGAGCCCCCGCGAGCCGAGCCGCCGCCAGCGCCGGCTCCGGCGCCGCGTCCCCCGGCTCCCGCGCCAGGCGAGCCGGCGCCCTAACGCGCCCGGCTGCTACCTGGTCGCCTGCCCTCCGGGGAGGCGACCGTCACGCCCCACGTAGCCGCCCTTCGCCCCCGCGATCATCATCACGAGGTCGCCGGCGCCCACGTTGGAGATCCGGCGGTGAGTGGACGCATTGACGCGGGCGAGTCCGCCTTCACCCAGCACGTGCTTGGAGCCGTCACCAAACTCGAACTCGGCGGTGCCCCGATGTACGAAGTACAGCTCCTCCTGCTCGTCGTGGAAGTGGAACCCCCCTTCGTAGCCGGGAGGGAATACGATCGCGTTCACTCCGAACTCGGCAACGTCGAGTTCGCGACGCACCTTGCGAAATCCCGGGCCCTCGCCGATCGAGTCCAGGTTGCCTACTGCGAAGCCGTCGCCCTTGACGATCTCGTGGGTCTCATCGGTCATCAGGTCTCGTCGGAGGAGTTCTCGTCCTGACCGGCCTCCTCATCGTCCTGACCGGACTCCTCGTCCTCCGGGTCGGGCACCGCGCCGGGCACGGCCGCACTCTCCTTCTTGCTCTCCCAGTCCGCGCGCGTGCTGTCGATCTCGTCTCCGACCTTGTCGCCGTGGTGGGCAAGCTCGTCGGCGGTCTTCTCCATCTTCTCGACCTGCGGGTCGGTCCTGCCAGCCTCTTCGCTCATGAAGTGAAAGCTACCCCACCGAAGCGCTAACCACCGGCGGCCTCGGCGCTGCGCAGGCCGCGCACCGCCCAGGCCACGGCGAGCACCGCCAGGCCCGCGGCCGCGCCGAAGGCAAGGGCGACGCTTGGGTCGCCGCCGGAGATCATCTCCCGACCGGCCTCGACGATCGCGGTGATCGGGTTCACCCGTGCCACGCTGGCCACCCACCCGCCGAGCAGGTCCACGGGCACGTAGACGGGGGCCAGGAACAGGATGCTGAAGATGGGCGTCTGCATCAGAGGGCCGGCCTGGATCGACCGGAAGCGCAACGCGATCCCCGCCGCCCACATGAGGGCGGCGAAGTTGACCAGCCCCGCGAGCGAGTAGAGAGCCACCAGGTCGATACCCCCGCCTCCCACCTGCATCCCGGCCGCGAGTGCGATCGCGGTGAGCAGCACCCAGATGAACATGGCGCGCACCAAAGCCGAGATCGCGTAGCCCGCCAGAATCCCCAGCCGGTTGGGCGCGGCCAGCATCATCCGTCGCCCGAAGCCCGACTCGAAGTCGCGCGCCATGGCGAAGCCCGTGAAGACCCCGCCGAAGGCCGAGGCCTGGAGCAGGACGAACACGAACTGAAACGCCGTGTACCCGCCCTCGAAGTCGAAGCCCGGCGCGCTGTCCACGCGCGAGAGGCCGCCCGCAAACGCAGTGAAGAAGAACAGCGGGAACAGCAGCGCCGGCAAGAACAGGGACACGTTGGTGAAGAAGTTGTGCAGGTTGCGCCAGGCCACCGCGCCGGCCACGCTGCGCGTTCTCATGTGCGCACCAGCCTCGAGCGCAGCGAGCCGACCGCGAGCATCAGAAACAGCGCCCCGCCGCCAAGGGCAACGCCGAACGCGATTCCCAGCGCCTCCGCATCCCATCCGTCGATGTAGAGGGAGCGAATGCCCTCGAGGAGATAGCTCACCGGATTCAGGGTGGCGATGGTGCGAAACCAGTCCTGCTCGATCAACTCGCGCGGGAGGGCCATCGAGGAGAGGAAGAGGAACACGAACAACACCGGGAAGAGGTTCTGCACGGCCTCGCCGTTGCCGAGCCGGAAGGCGGCAAAGACGCCGAGGCACCCAAACGCGAAGCTGATGGCCAGTGCCAGCCCCATCAGCACGAAGGCGCCGGCCAGTCCCGCCTCCAAGGTGGCGCCCGCGGCCAGCCCCACGCCCAGATAGACCAGGCCCTGCAACACGCCGAGGGCCAGGACGCCCGCGAGCTGGCCCGCCACCAGCGCGGTGCCGCTCATGGGAGTGAGCGCCAGCCGATCCAAGAACCCGGTCTCGATGTCCCTGGCGAGGTCGGAGCCCCCGTTGGCCACCGCGAAGATGCCCGACTGGATGAACGGCACGGCCAGGGCGAAGGTCACGTACGAGTCGGCGGGAAAGCCGGGAATGTCGGTGGCCGCCTCCAGCCCGCCGGCGTTGATGGCGAGCAGGAGGAGCGGGAAGATCAGCGAGGGCACGACCTGCGCCGGCTGGCGCAGAGTGCGCATCACCGAGCGGCGGGCCAGCTCGGCGACCTGAGTCAAGGTGGACGAGCTCACGCCGAGGCGCCAGACGCTGCGCGAGCCGGCATCGCAGCCACGTCCTCCTCGGCCTCTTCGCCGTCTCCGGACCCCTCCAGCGTGCGCCCTGTCTTGGCCAGGAACACGTCATCGAGGGTGGGCGCGTGCAACTGGAGGTGGGCCACTTCGATCTGCTCCGCATCCAGGGCGCGCACCACTTCGGCCAGGGACGAGTCGCCGCCCTTGAGGCGCACCGCCACGCTCTCCTGCTCGTGATGGGGGCACTCGCCGCCTCCGAAGCGTTCGAGCACGCGGAACACGTCCTCGACACGCGCCGGGTCGGCCGGCACCGCCTCCACGCTCGGGTCCCCGATCTCGGCCTTCAGGGCCTCGGGGGTGCCCTCGGCCACGAGCTTTCCGTGATCGATGATTCCAACCCGGCCGGCAAGGACATCGGCCTCCTCGAGGTACTGGGTGGTGAGGAAGACTGTGACGCCCTCCTCGCGCGCGAGGCGAGCGACCTCCTCCCACAACGAGGTACGGCTCTGCGGATCCAGTCCCGTGGTGGGCTCGTCCAGGAACAGGATGCGCGGCCCGTGCACCAGCGCGAGGGCCAGGTCCAAGCGGCGCCGCATGCCGCCGGAGTAGTCCCCCACCTTGCGGTCGGCGGCGTCGGCCAAGCCCAACCGCTCGATCAGGTCGTCGCCTCTCCTGCGCCGCTCCTGTTTGGGCAGGCCGTGAAGCGCGGTCTGGAGACGCATGTGCTCGCGGGCACTGAGGTGGTCGTCCAAGGCGGCCTCCTGCAGCGCAGCCCCAATGTTCTCGCGCACCTTGGAGCCGTCCTCGCTCACTTCATAGCCGGCCACGCGCGCCGTGCCCGACGTGGGCGGCAGGAGGGTGGTGAGCATGTGCACGGCGGTGGACTTGCCGGCGCCGTTGGGCCCGAGGAAGCCATATATCTCGCCCGCGTCGACGTGGAGGTCCACCCCGTCGACGGCTCGGAGGCCCTTCTTGTACTCCTTGACAAGGCCCTCGACCTCGATGGTGGCGGGAAGCTGTTCGGCGCTCATGCCGGGCGACGCTAGCGATGATAGTTTAGGTTGTCAACTTTGGTTTAAATCGACTATCATGGACTAACCAATGGCGAGCACGCCCGTTAAGACCGATGTGGCGACCGAGGCGTGGCAGCTTGTCCTCGCTCTCCTCCTCGGTGAGCGCCCGCCGCGAATTCCCCGTATCGCCGCCGAGTTCGACGTCTCCCCCATGGCGCTCAAGATGCTGCACTGGCTGGAGCCCGGCATCGAGATGACGATGAGCGGCCTGGCCGAGCGGATCTACTGCGATGCCTCGAACGTGACCGGCATCGTCGACCGGCTCGAGGCGCGCGGGCTGATCGAGCGCCGCGACAAGCCTGGCGACCGCCGCGTGAAGCTGATCGGCCTGACCGCCGAGGGCGAACGCTGGCGCGGACAGATCCTGGAGCGGCTCCACGAGCCGCCAGAGCCGATTGCCGCCCTCTCGCGCGCCGACCAGCGCGCCCTGCGCGACGTACTGCGGCGCGCACTCGGCGAGGACTAGCAGGTTGATTCCCGATTGACGTGCCCGCGGGGACGGCGCAGACCAAGCTGGGCGCCGCACGCGGCCGAAGCAGGTAGTGGCACTCCCTGCGAGGCCGCGGGTGGCGAACCAGCGCAGGTATGCGCCGTCATCCGCGGGTGCGGCAATATGGAATCAACCATTTAGTCTGGGCGGCCGCCTTGGCCGTCACCGAGAGACCCCCCGAAGAGACGATCCGCCGCTGGCTCGCTGAGCACGGACCGGTGGATGTGGGCATCGAAGCGATCGAGCAGACCTGGAAGCTCGAGCGGCTCACAGCCGGCGACCGACGACAGATCGGCCGGGCGCTCGAGGGCGCCGGGGTGATCTGCGAGCCACCACTGCGCCGCGCCGGGCGGGGTGACCGATTGCAGCTGAGCCTCGCCCCCGAGGCGCGGGTGCAACCCCAGCCAGAGCCAGAGCCGAAGTCGCGCCCCCGGGGGGAGGCCGAGCCGGCAGCCCGCTCTGAGCCGGAGCCCGAGCCCCAGCCGGAGGCAACCGCGCGAGCTGAGCCGGAGCCCGAGGCGCCCGCGACACCTGGGCCGCCGACCCGACCGCAGGGTGAGCCCGCAGCCGGGCGCCCGGCCGAGCTCAAGCTCGCGCCGCTGGCGCTCGCACTCATGGTCGTGGGCGCGCTGGGCCCCTGGGCCAAGAACATCTTCGTCGTGGACTACGGGCTCGACCGGTCGGGCCTGGTGGTGATCGCACTCGCCGCCACAGCCGGCCTGCTGCTGGCCTTCCACGCCCGGGCCGGGGGACGCACGCCGCTTCCGCTGGCAGCAGCGCTGCTGGCCACCGTGAGCGTGATGGTCGTTGTGGCCGACTTCCGCGAGCTGCTCGACGACGATGTGGTCGGTCCTGCATGGGGACTGTTCGCCGCCTTCGCCGGGTCCGCGGCCACGGTGGCGATCTCGATGCTGTCGCTCGCCCGCCGCTAGCCACCACCTCCGGTAGGTTGGCCGGATGCCTTCCGCCGCTTTCATGGAACGCCTCAACGAGCAGGTCGGCCACGAGTTTGCAGCGTCGCAGCAGTACGTGGCCGTCGCCGTCTTCTACGACGCCGAGACGCTTCCTCGCCTGGCCGCCTTCTTCTACGCGCAGGCCATCGAGGAGCGCAACCACGCGATGATGATGTTGCAGTACCTCCTCGACGCGGGCAATGGGGCGGCCGTGCCGGGCACCCCCGCCCCCAAGGCCGGGTTCGCCGACGTGGTGGAACCCGTGAGGGTGGCCCTGGACCAGGAGCGCAAGGTGAGCGATCAGATCGCGCAGCTGGCCGGAGTGGCGCGCGACTGGGGCGACTACCAGAGCGAACAGTTCACCCAGTGGTTCCTCAAGGAGCAGGTGGAGGAGGTGGCCACGATGTCCGACCTCCTTCGCGTGGTCGAGCGGGGGCGTGACAACCCGCTGCTGGTCGAGGAGTACCTGGCGCGCGAGCACCCGGCGGCCGAGGCCGATGACCCCACGGCCCCTCCGGCCGCCGGCGGCGCGATCTAGAACAGCTGCCCGAAGCCCTCCGCCCCGCTAGCCCTCGCCCGCCGCCGCGATCGATGCCGCCACCGCCGCCAGGTCATCCCCGGCGAAGTCGGGCTCGGGGACGCTGGAGAGCAGCAGGCGCTCGCGGCGGGCCACCCAGCCGGTGCGCATCCCGGCACGCTTGGCGCCCATCACGTCCCACCAGTGTGCCGCGACCAGCACCACTCCCGCGGGTTCGACACCGGCCCTGGCGGCGCCGTTCGCATACACGCGTGGGTCGGGCTTGAACGCCTCGACCTCATCGCTGCCCACCACCAGATCCACGAGCTGGCACAGGCCGGCGGCCTCCAGCGCGGACTGCCCGGCCGGCCCCGCGCTATTGGTGAGCACGCCCACGCGCAGGCCCGCGTCGCGGACCAGCTGCAGGGCGCCGGCCGCGTCCGGGTAGGGCGGCATTGCCGCGGCTGCCCGCAGCGCCTGGGCGATGCCGCCGCGTTCGAGCCCGCCGAGCTGCACGCGTCGCTCCAGTGCCGATCGCAGATACTCGGGCAGCGGCCGGTAGTGCCCGGCTAGGGTGCCCGCGGCGGCCTGCCACACCGCATCGTCGAGCACCTCCGCACCGAGCGACGCCTGCCCGCCTACGGGGCCGGCGATCACACCCGGGTCGAGCAGTGTGCCGTTGAGATCGAAGAGCACCCAATCCACGGTCGGTGGACCGTAGCGGCGCGCGGGCAATCGATCGAAAAATAGGATGGTCCCGTGCGGATGAGCCGCGACGGGGGAAACGGCTCAGCGACTACGTCTTCTTGGTCCGAACGCGGTGCAGTGATGGTCGCCGCCGGCTACTGGACTGAACGCCGGCGGCGAGCCGCGCACCGCCGTCGATCCCTCGGGCAACTTCTACTTCAGCGGGCGGCCCGGGCGCCTGAGCTACCCCGTCCGTGGCGGCCGGGTATCCGGGCGAGCCACGATCGCCGTTGCCGCATCCTTCGCCGGCGACAACGTGTCGGGGACCATCAGGGCGAGATTCCGGTCCCGTCGCTTCAGATGCGTGTCAGGATCCGTGTCATTTACCCTCGCACGAGACGGGACGGCGGGAGCGCCGTTCCGCGATGCGAAGCTGGCCACGGTTGAAGGGTTCATCGCTGACCATTGCCGGCCGCCGCCGCAGCCCGTTCGGTGCGGTCGGGGCTCGGGAGCGCTACCGCCTCAAGCTGGGCTTCTTCCGCAGCGGTTCCGTCTACCGGGTGCGGGGCGAGTGGCGGATCAAGGCGGTCCTGTTCCGGCGCGAACGGCGAGTCGACACCTGCCGCGCCCGGCTGCCCTTCAGGGGCACCTTCCGCAGCGGGCCGACGTCGGGCTGACCCGCCCCGCCCCGGGCCGCACCCCGGGGCCCCCCTAGGGATCATTCCCAATAGGCAGCGCCGCCCGTCGCAGGCAGGCTCCTTCGAGACAGCAGGCCTACGACGAACGGAGAACCCGATGGACACCCCGCACAACGATCCCAACCAGCCGCAGAGCCCAATTGGCGGGCCCGCTCACGACCCCGATCCGACCGCCCCGACGGTGGAGCAGAGCGCCGGTGCGGCCGGGGACGAGCCCCGGCGGCTCACCCGCTCCCGCACCGACCGCGTGCTCGGCGGGGTGTGTGGTGGGGTGGCTCGCTACTTCGGCATCGATCCCGTCATAGCGCGCATCGTTGCGGTGGGCATGGTGCTGCTTGGCGGGGCGGGCGTGCTGCTGTACCTCGCGGCGCTCCTGCTCGTGCCGTCCGATCCCGCGCTCGGCGGCATCGGCACGGCTCCGGCCACCAGCGACCGTAGCCGCACTCTGGGAATCGTGGTCGTGGTGGTGCTGTTGCTGTTCACCTGGCCTTTTCTTCTCGGAGGCGGCTTCCTGCTCGCCGGGATCCTCGTGCCAATCGCGGTTCTGGCCGTCGTGGGGCTGGTCATCTGGTGGTTCGTCTCCGGTGCGTCCCCCGAAGGCGAGCCGCGAGAGATCGCCAAGCAGGCTCTCTTCGGGATCGGAGCGCTCATCGCGTGCGGGGCGATCTTCACCGGCGGCTTCATCGCCGCCGCCGCGGGCGGCGGCGCCGTGGCGGCCGGGCTCGTGATCGCGGCAGGTCTCGCGCTCGTGGTCGGCGCCTTCGCGGGGCGGGTGCGCTGGCTGGTCCTGCCGGCGCTGTCGCTGGCGATGGGCGTTGGGATCGTCGCGGCGGCCGGGATCGACTTCGACGGCGGGTTCGGCGAGCGCGACTACCGGCCGGCTTCGGCCTCGGACATCCGCGACCGGTATGAGCTGGCCGGTGGCGAGCTCGTGGTGGACCTGCGGGGGACCGATCTCCCTGCCGGTGACACCCCGCTCACGCTGGACGTGGGCATGGGCGAGGCCACCGTGCTGGTGCCCGAGGATGTGTGCGTGGCCAGCCGTGCAGAGATCGGAATCGGCCTGATCGAGGTGTTCGACCGCGAGAACGCGGGCGCCGACGTCGACTGGGAGGATCTGCCCCGCGCGGCGAACGGCAACAGCCGCGTGGTCCTCGACGCGGAGGTCGGCATGGGCCACGTGCAGGTGCTGCATGACGCGCCGGTTCGCGATGACTTCGGGTCCGATGGGCGTTTCAACCGCAGCTTCGACGACCGCAACGGAGGAGCAAACGCCGGCTGTGAGGCCTCCACGCTGAGCGCGGTCGGGCGTTGAGGCCACCCGGCTCTCCCGACGCCGGGGCGCTGGTGGCGGGCCTCGTGCTCGTGGCCCTCGGTGCGGTGCTCCTGCTGGACCGCCTCGAGGTGCTCGATCTGCGCTTCGGCACTCTGGCCCCCATCGCGTGCGCCGCGGTGGGGGCCGTCCTGCTTGCCAGCGGTCTCAGCCGCAGGGACGGACAGGGATGACCAACGCGGCTATTCCCCGCGACCCGGCCTCGCCACCGGTGTTGTGCCGAGAAGGCAGCCGGCGTTGGCTGGCCGGCGTTTGCGCCGGCATCGGCGTTCGGTACGGCATCGACCTGCTGCTGGTTCGAATCGCCTTCGTGCTGGCCACCCTGGCGGGCGGGCTGGGCGCGGCCGTCTACGCGCTGCTGTGGCTCGTGCTGCCCGCGGGCCCGAGCGCCGCCGTCGGGGATTCCCGGGCGGTCCGGCGTCCGCGCACCGGCCCGGCCTCGGTCAAGGTGGCGCTGGGCGTGGGTCTTCTGCTTCTGAGCGTGCTGCTCACCTCGCGTGAGCTGGGCCTGTGGTTCTCAGACGCCCTGGTGTGGCCGCTGGTGCTGGTGGCCACAGGCGGGGCGCTCATCTGGCGCCAATCGCTCGGGGCGCCATCAGGCCCGCCGGCCACGCCTTCTCCCGCTCCGGACGCCGTGCCCACGCGCCCGGGAGCCCGGGAGCCCCGCGCCGCGCCCGCGATCGAGTCCGCCCGGCGCCGGCTGAGCGCGGTCTCGCGGACCAGCCTGGGCGTGGTCCTGGTGGTCGGTGCGGGCTTGGCCTTCCTTCAGTCACTTGGCGCTCTGAGCCTTGCGCGCGACGTGGTGCTCGCGGCCCTCGTGGTAGCAGCCGTTCTGGCCGTGATCCTGGCTCCGTGGATCATTCGGCTCGCCCGCTCGCTGTCAACCGAGCGGGCCGAGCGCATCCGGTCCGAGGAGCGCGCGGAGATGGCGGCCCACGTGCACGACTCGGTGCTCCAGACCCTCGCACTCATGCAGAAGCGCGCGGACGAGCCGCGCGAGGTCGCGTCGCTCGCCCGCCGCCAGGAGCGTGAGCTGCGCTCGTGGCTGTCGCGCCAGACGGCCACCCCTGGATCGGAGCGCCTCCTGCAGGCCGCGCTGCGCGATGCGGCCGAGGAGGTTGAGAGCGAGCATGGGGTGACCGTGGAGGTGGTGGCCGTGGGCGATGCCGAGCTCGAACCGCGCACCGAGGCCCTGGTGGCGGCCGCGCGCGAAGCGATCGTCAACGCAGCCAAGTTCGGGGGCGGTTCGGCCGTGGACGTCTACGTCGAGGCCTCGGGCGGGCGCGTGCATGCCTTTGTGCGCGACCGCGGTCCGGGCTTTGACCCCGCGGCTGTCCCCGCCGACCGCCGGGGCGTCAGGGAGTCGATAGTCGGGCGCATGGAGCGCCAAGGAGGCCGCGCTCGGATCTCCAGCTCGGCCGGGACGGGTACCGAGGTCGAGCTGCTGCTGGAGCCCTCGGCGCGATGAGCCTTCCCCGAGTGGCGATCGTGGACGACCACCATCTGTTCCGCGCCGGGGTGCGCTCGGAACTGGACGGGCTCGTGGACATCGTGGGCGACGCCGCCGGCGTTGCCGACGCGGCCGAGCTGATCGCCTCGACCCGGCCTGAAGTGGTCCTCCTGGACGTGCACATGCCAGACGGCGGTGGCGTGGAGGTGATCAGGCGCACCGCTCAGGCGCATCCCGACGTCCGCTTCCTCGCGCTGTCGGTGAGCGACGCGGCCGAGGATGTGATCGCGGTGATCCGGGCCGGTGCCCGCGGCTATGTGACCAAGACGATCTCCGGCGCCGACCTGGCCGACGCGGTGGAGCGAATCCGCGAGGGCGATGCCGTCTTCTCCCCCCGGCTCGCAGGCTTCGTGCTGGACGCCTTCGCGGGCACCCCCGCGCCCACTCGCGACCCCGCCGCCCCCTCGGACCTCGACCAGCTGACGCCGCGCGAACGAGAGGTGCTCCAGCACATCGCGCGCGGCTACATGTACAAGGAGATCGCGCTGCGGCTGGAGATCTCAGCCAAGACCGTCGAGGCGCACGTGACCTCGGTGCTGCGAAAGCTTCAGCTCTCCAGCCGGCACGAGCTGTCTGCATGGGCCGTCGAGCGCCGGCTGCTCGAGCCGTGAGGGGTAACCTGCGCGCCCGAAGCTGTTGCGCTGCGGCTCCTGTCTGGCAGCCGCGCTCGGCGGCCACTCGGTGGGGTCAAAAAGAACCTAGCTGGAGGGTGCCGCGGCCTGGATCACGCGAGCGCCGTGCTTTGGCCGGAAGGTGATTCCCCGCCGCACCCCGCGCTCGGGCTTGCGTCCCGCCGGCTCCAGGCGGGTCCGCTCCAGCACCCGGCGGATGGCCACCCTCATCTCCATCTCGGCGAAGCTTGCGCCGAGGCAGCGCCGCGTGCCGCCGCCAAAGGGCAACCAGGTGTAGGTGTCCGGCACCTCGGCGCCGAGGAAGCGCTCCGGCCGGAAGTCCGCGGCCTCGGGGTAGCGGTCGGCGCGGCGGTGGATCGCGGCGATCGACGGGTTGATCTCCACGCCGGGCGGGATCTGATGTCCGCCCACCTCGAACGGCTCGTCGCCGCGCACCACGCGGCCCACGCCGGAGATCACCGGCCGGATGCGCAGCGCCTCCTTCACCACGGCGGCGAGGTATTCGTCGCCCGATGGCAGCTCGGCCTTCAGCCGCTCGAACACTCGCGGGTTTCGCAGCAGCAGCTCGAACGCCCAGGCCAGCCCGGTGGCCGTGGTCTCGTGGCCGGCCACCAGCAGCGTGACCAGCTCGTCGCGCAACTCGCCGTCCGTCATCGGCTTGCCCTCCTCGTCGCGACCCAACAGGAGCATCGAGAGCACGTCCTCGCGCCGGTCGAGGTCGGGCTCGGCGCGCCGGGCAGCGATCTCCTCGTGAATCAGCTCGTCGACCCCGCGGCGCGCGCTCGCGAACTCCTCGCCCGCGCCCGCCCCGCGCCGGCCGCCTGTGAGCACCAGCAGCAACACAGCCTGTCGGGAGGCAACCGGATCGACCATCCTGCGTACCCGCCGCATCAGCTCGGCCTGGCGCGGACCCGCCGCCACCCCGAATACGGCGCGCATGATGATCTCGAGCGTCAGCTGCTGGGTGTGGGGAAGCAGCGCGAACGGCTCGCCCACGGGAAACGAGTCGATCGCGCGATCGGTCGCCTCGCGCATGACGTGCTCGTAGGCGCGCATTCGCTCGCCATGGAACGAGGGCAGCAGCAGCTTGCGCTGGCGCAAGTGCTCGGCGCCGTCGAGCAACAGCACCGACCGCTCGCCGACCACGGGGCCGAGCACGGCGTTGGCCTCGCCCGCCCGCAGCCGCTCGGGCGAGCCGCGGAACACCTGCTTGACCAGCTCGGAGTCGAACACCATCACGAAGCCGGGGTCGAACAGGCTCCGGAAGGTGACCACGTCCCCGTAGCGGCGCCGGTTGGCCTCGATCCACGGGACCGGCGCGAGTACGAAGCCCAGTGTCTGCAGCCAGCGGGGGAGGCGCGGGCCGGGCGGGAGCGCGGCATCGGTCGCTACAGCCATGCGATGCAGGATACGAGGCGGGCCGAGCCGGCCCGGGCCTCATCGCTCAGGACACGTAGCGGATACGAAAGGGCTGACGGGAGGACCCCATTCACGACGGTCTGCAACGGGCGGGTGACTTTCTCGTGACGCAGCCGCTCTCAGCTCACAGCCGGAGGGCCAGCCGCAGTCTCTGCAGGCGATGCCGGACGTCCACGCGCAGCTCCCGGGCCAGCCATCGCAGCAGCTCGCGGCGGTCGGTGCCGGGTCGCGCCAGCGCCAGCAAGGCGTAGCGCAGCGAGCGGCGGGCCGTCAGCACCGCCGCAGGCCGCCGGGAGCGGGAGAACACGTCGAGCAGCTCGCGTCCCAGCGCGGGACGACGGGCCATGCCCCGGTAGAGCTCGGCCTCGAAGGCGGACACGGCCTCGCCGCGCGCGAGCAGGTTCGTCCACTGGTAGGTCTCGAGGCAGGCGCTGTCGCGCTCGCGCTCCCAGCGGATCAGTGCCGCATCCAGAGCGGGCGGATCGTGCAGGACGGGTGCGGCGATTTCGCCCAGCCGCCGGCCGAATCTCAGCGCGTCGCGGATTCCCTGGGCGGTGACCGGATCCTTGAAGTGCCCGGCGTCGCCGGCCAGCGCCCACCCCTGGCCGGCGGACCTCCGGAAGTAGGAAGGCAGGTCCACCGCCCCGCGTACCTTGCCCTGCTGGCGGCAGCCCCGCAGGCGCTCGGCCAGTACGGGCAGGCGCGCCAGCGTGCGCTCGTACTCGCCCTGCGGGTCGCTGCGAAAGGCGCTGCCTCGCTCCACCGGCGGCATGAGCAGCACGAGCACGAGGCCGCCGTCGCACGGGAAGGCCGTGCCCAGGTCCGCTCCCTCGCGCCACTGCGCCGCCACTCCGTTCCACTCCGGCCGCCCCTCCTCGAAGTAGGCGAAGAAGCAGGCGCGCCCGTTGGGATTCGACCTGTACGGGCGATCGGCTCCCACCAGGCCCGCGACGGTGGAACGGCGGCCATCGGCGCCCACCACGAGCGGCGCGCGCAGGGCGTGCTCGCCATCGGCGTCCTTCACGCGAACGCCCACCACGCGTGCGCCCTCACGCACCAGGTCTGTTGCCCGCACCCCCTCGCGAACGTCGGCTCCGGCGGCACGGGCGGTGTCCACCAGTGCGGCGTCCAGCCCTGGACGACGAACGCAAAGGGCGTAGTCGATCCCATCCACCGGCGTGGACCCGGTGGTCACACCGAAACCAGCCGCCGCCACGTGGGCCTGCGACAGGCGCGGCGAGCCCAACGCCTCCACCCGCTCGCGGGCGCCGAGGGACTCGAGCTCGGCCACCCCGCCGGCGAAGATCAGGTGGGTGGAGAGCGTGTCCGAGGGAAAGCGGGCACGGTCCACGACCACGACGTGCCGCCCGGCACGCGCGAGCGCGGTCGCGGCGGCCGAGCCCGCGCAGCGCGCGCCCACCACCACAGCGTCCACGTGTCTATGGCCGGTCGTGGGCGTTCGGGCGGCCCTGGGCGTAGAGCTGGGCGTCCGCCCGCTTCTCCGCCTCGTACTCGGGTGGGTCGTAGAGCTTGTACTTCGTGGCCGGCTCCTTCTTGGAGCCCGCGGCGTCCAGCAGCTGGTTCACAGCCTCACGGCCCGACTCGTTGGCACCCTCCATCGTCGCCAGGTCGATGTCGGTCTGCACGTAGTCGCCCGCCAGGAAGAGGTTCGGGATCTTCGTGCGCGGCTCGGGGCGCTTGTCCCACGAGCTGGCGGTGTTCACCAGCAACGGCGTCTCGTTTCGGTTGCGACGCTGCTTGGACGACCACCTGATGCCGGGGTCCAGGAACCACGCGTCCAGCACCTCGTTGGGCAGCACCGACTCGCCGTTGTCCTCGAGGTGGGCCTTCATCTGGGCCCAGACCTCGCGCTCGACCTGGAACCGGGTGCACCGCTTGGCGGGCCTGTCGTAGAGGATGCCGGGCGAGTCCCAGTCGGAGATATCGACCGACAGGCAGTCGACCGCCGTTCCCCTGCCGTAGTCCCGCTTGAAGTCGCGCTTGTCCCAGAACTGCGCCTGGGTCAGGGCAGTGAGCGCCCAGGGCGCATCCACGAAGGTCATATGGCCCTTGGGGAAGTCCACCGGGCGCTTGAGGTAGAACTGGATCCCCGCCATCCAGTCGGTCTGGAGTGAGTTCATCTGCTCCAGGCTGGGATCGCGCCTCAGCACCTTCGGCGTCCACAGGCGCCGCGCGCGCTCGACCGGCATCGCGCATACGAACCAGTCAGCCTCGACCCTGTGCCTGCGGCCCTTGCGGTCACGGACGCGGGCCGAGGCGACTCGGCCCTTGCGCATCTCCAGCGCCACCACCTCCTGGCCCACGTGGAAGCGCACGCTCATCCGGCGCAGGTGGTGCACCCACGGCTTGATCCAGGCCTCGTTTGTGGGCGCGTTGAGCACGCGGTCGGGCGAGCCGTCGTTGCCGCGGTTCTGGAAGTTCATGACGAACGCCTCGGCCATGTTGCCGATCGTGCGCGTGCTGGCCACCGTCTCCTTGGCAGCCACCAGGCTGCGCGTGAGTCCGCGGGCGATCACCTTCTTGTACTCGTCCGACTTGCCCTCGGCGCGCACGTAGTCCCACCAGGTGGTGTGCTCCCACTGCCCGAAGCGTCGCTCGTCGCTGCTGGTGAGGAACACGTGCAGGCGGTTCGCGAAGAGCTCGGCCTCGTCGGGGCGCACCCCCTGCTGCTTGACGAGCTCCTCGACCAGCAACCGTTGCAGCCCTCCCGGTTTGGCCACGCCTTCGGGATCGGGCGCCGCCCCGAACAGGGTGGCGTCCGCCCGCCCGTTGGTGCGGGGCGACTTCGTCTCGGTGGCGTCGCGGAAGTTGTCCCACACCCCGTTCCTGTTGCCACGCACGGGGATCTTGCGCATCGAGTCGGGCACGTGGTGGTAGAAGCCGGGGAAGAAGCGGAAGCCGTGCTCGCCGGGCAGTGGCTTGCGGCCATTGCCGGCCGTGCGGGGCACCCCGATGCTGCGGGCCTTGCCGCCGAGCGCGTTGCGCTCATAGACGTGCACCCGAAAGCCGCGCTCGGCCAGCTCGTGGGCCGCGGCCAGACCGGCCATTCCGCCGCCGAGCACGGCCACGTCGAGGCGCCGACCGTTGCGCCGGCGGGCCGCGAACGCCGCGCCCGGCAGCCCCGTCAGCGAGACCGCGGCCCCGGCGAGCGCCGCCTCCTGCAGGAAGCGCCGCCTGGAGCTCTCCCGAGAGCCGATCGTGTCGTTCACCCCTGTGCTCCTCCTCCCCTGGCCTGTGCCCTACGACTGCTGGGCACCGTACACACACGAAGGGGTTTGCGCCAACTCGGCCGGGGCGGCGCTCAGCCCACCGCCGGCGCGCTCATGCGCGTGGCCACGTCGAGCACCACCGCCTTCGGCACCTCGGGACGGTCGATCCACCAGAGGGCCAGGCCCGCGAGGCCACTGGTGAGCAGCTCCGCGGTGGGCTCGACCTGCGGTGCCGGCATGCGGTCGCCCACGCGCACGGTGATGAAGGCCGCCATCACCTGCCGGGCGCTCAGGCTCACCCGGAGGCGGGAGGCCTGAATCTCGCCGTCGCCCGACTTGTCGCGAAAGAGCATCGACCACGCGTGCGAGTTGGCCCGCACGTAGTCAAGCCAGACCTCGAGGATCGCGCGCACGAGCGAGTCCGCCGATCGGCTGGTGTCCGCCACGTCGACCCCCTCGAAGAAGCTCGGCAGGTCTTCCTCGTGCCGGTCGAGCAGTGCGAGATAGAGGTCCTTCTTGGAGTCGAAGTGGCGGTAGACCATCGGCTTGGTCACGTGCGCCGCCGCCGCCACGTCCTCCATCCGCGTGCCCGCGTAGCCGTGGGTCGCGAACAGGCGGCCGGCCGCGAGCGCGATGAGCTCGCGGCGCTCGTCGCCCGCTATTCGCTTGCGCTTGGCGGTCACGGCCATGGTTACCGAAGAGTAACTCTGCGTGCTATGTTACTCGCCGGTAACCATGAGAGGAGCCCCCGTGCACCCCACCGCCCACGACCCCGTTTCCGGCGTGAGCTACGCCTTCACCCCCAACGGTGAGAACCTCACCGTGGACTGCTGGCTCGAGGCCGGCGCCAAGTTGCCCGAGCACTTCCACCCGATCCAGGAGGAGCACTGGTCGGTAGTCGAGGGGCGGGCGAAGGTCCAGAACGGCGACTTCCAGGGCATGATCGTCCCCGAAGACGGCGCCCAGGTCGTCAAGCCCGGCACCAAGCACTCGATCGAGATCCTCGACGAGCCGGCCCACCTGCGCTGCGAGGTCTACCCCGCGCTCGGGCTGCAGTCGTTCCTCGAGGAGAGCGCGGCCGCGGGCCGGGAGGGCCTGTTCATGAAGGGCGGCATCCCGCGCAACCTGCGCGGCGCTCGCTGGGCGGCCAAGTTTCTCAAGCGCCACCGCGGCGAGACCGTGATGACGTTCCCGCCGCAGCTCGCCCAGTCGGCGATGATCGCGCTGTTCGGGCGCTAGGCGCCCCCGGCGTGAGCACCACGGGTCCCGCCCCGGCAGGCGTTGCTCGCGCTGACTGGGGTGGGCGCCCTCAGGACGCAGACAGCTCCCGCGCGCGTGCCACCAGGCCGGAGTAGATGAGGGCGAGGGTCTCACCGAGGAGCTCGGGGCGAACGGATCCCGGCTCGACCAGCTCGTCGACGGCGAGGCCACCCGCGACGCTCATGACGACGCGCGCGACATCCTCGGCCGGCATCCCCAGGTCGGGCGTCCCGAGGTGGCGGGCTCGCGCCGCGAGCGCGACGGCGAGGGCGCGGCGAAGCTCGGTCTGGCGCTCGGCATAGCGGGCGCGTAGCTCGGGATCGCGGATGGCGAGGCTCCAGTACTCACGCTCGAGCAGCACGGCGTCGCGCTGCGTGCCGAGCCGCCGGACGAAATTCCGGCTTGCCTCCACCGACACGTCGTGCTCGGGCGGAGCCGACTCGAGCAGCCCCACCACCTCGCGCATGGGCGCGTCGACGCGCTCCTCGAGGAGGGCCAGGAGGAGCTCCTCCTTGCCTGCGAAGTGCCAGTAGAGCGCTCCCTTCGAGTACCCGGCCTCGGCGGCGATCTCATCGACGCCGGCCTGCCGGTAGCTCCGGCGGGCGAAGACCCGCAGTGCCGCCGACAGGAGCTGGTCGCGAGCTTCCCCGCCCTGGGCCCGGGCGGCGCGGGTGCGCCGGTCGAGGCGCTCCGCGACCGCGCCGCCCCGCCCGCGCTTCATGTTTGAAGCCACCCCCGGTAGGATACCGACTGAACGGTCAGTATGTACGCGCTCTACGTAATTCCCGGTTCGCACGCCTGCCGCTGCGCGATCCTCATGCTCGAGCACAAGCGGGTGCCCTACCGGCGTGTGGACGTGCCCACCCTCACGCATCCGGTGGCTGTCCGGCTGGTCGGGTTCGAGGCCAGCTCGGAGACGCGCACCGCTGGCACGAAGCGCCCGCCCGCGCTGCGCTTCGGAGATCGCACGGGGACCGTGCCAGCGCTCGCCGCCGGGGACCAGAGGGTCTCAACCAACCGCAACATCGCGCGTTTCCTGGACGATCACCACCCCGAGCCGCCGCTGTTTCCCGCCGACCGCGGGCAGCGGGAGGCGGTCGAGGAGGCCGAGCGCTGGGCGAACGACACCCTGCAGATGGCGGCCCGCCGGATCGCCCTGGCGGGCGCCCTGCGCGGCCTGTCGGCGATCAGCCGCGGAGGCGCCGACGGCCGGATGGGCTATCTCCTCTACCGCAGCGAGCTAGCGCGGCGCCTGATCATCCCGAGGATCGGCCGCATGGTGTTCGCCGTCAACGGGACCACGGACGCAGAGGTACTCGCCGACCTTCCCGAGATGCTCGACCGGATCGACGGCTGGATCGCCGACGGGGTCCTCGGCAATCCGCAGCTGAACGCTGCGGATTTCATGGTGGCGCCCAGCCTGGCGCTGATCCTCTACCGCCTCGACATGCGGCCCCTGCTCGAGGGCCGGCCGGCGCTGGAACTGGTCGACCGGATCCTGCCCGAGCCCGATGCAGTGGAGACGCCGGGAATCGAACCCGGGTCCGCGGTCGCGTAAAAAGCAGCTTCTACGAGCGTAGCCGGCCCTCTGATCTCGTCCCCCTCTAGCCTGACCGGCCGGGTTGAGGGGAACCAGCCTCTGTGTTGGTCCCCCCACCACCAGAGGCGCGTGATGGGGGCAAGCCCGTTTCTGATCCCAGCTATCTCCCCCACGGGCCGAGGGGAGGCCGGGATCTCACTGGCTAGCTAAAGCTAGGCAGCAAGCGCGAAACGATGATTTTCGTTCGCACTTATGGTTTTGCCGGTTGTTTTACGAGGCCTACCGGCGACCTCGGCTCGCAACTGCTCCCACGAACGACCACGTCGAAGCCTGTCGTCCCCCTGGAAGCCCTTCAATGGTAGCTTGGCCGGGATGTCCGAGGTAGGTGGCACGGACGCCGTCGCGCGCAATGCGCTGCTGGCCCCCACGTTGCAGGACCATGTGGCCGAGCCCGTGCGCGAGCGGCCCTGGCGGCTCGGGTCGCAGATCTACGTGGCCTTCTTCGGCGGCTGCATCGCGGTCACGGCCATCGCGCTGCTCAACGCGACCAAGCTGCGGGTGCCCAAGCCTCGGCGCACGGCGATCGTGGTGGCGGGCGTGATGGGCCTGGTGGCCACAGTGGTGTTCGCCGCGCTCGCGATCTCGGGATCCGACGTGCCCGACGGCGCGCGCGTGGCCACCCAGCTGATCGCGATCGCCGCCTGGGGCCCGATGTACCTGATCCAGCGCCAGCGCGACAACATCTACCAGGTGTTCTACACCGAGAGCATGGATGAGGACGACGCGTACCAGTCTCTCGTGGGCCCCGGACTGGCCGCGGTGATCGTGGGCGGCGCGATCCAGCTCGTGCTTGTCTTCGGGATCTCCTGAGCCATGGCCGTGGATTTCACACTCGCGCAGCACTACGTGACGATCGACCAGCCCAAGCTTGCGCTGGACGCGCTGGCGGGCGCCGATGGTGAGGCGATGGAGAGCACCGAGTTCTGGCGCCTGCGGGCCCTGGCGCACTACGAGCTGGACGAGCCCGCCGAGGCAGCGCGCTCCGCCTCCGAGGGCCTGCAGCGAAACCCGGAGGCGGCGGACCTGCTCGTGGTGCTCGCCCTCGCTGAGGCCGAGCGCGACGACCTCGCCGCCGCGGAGCGCGCGTCGCTGGCGGCGCTGCACCTCGACCCCGAGGACCCCTACGTGCTGTGCGCCTACGCGCGGGTGGTGGCCCGCGGCGGCCAGCTGGACAAGGCCGAGCAGATTGTGGACCTCGCGGCGCGGAGCGACCCGTACGCCAGGGAGGTGCCGCGCACGCGCGCGCTGATCGCGCTGCTGCGCGGACACAACCGCAAGGTGGCCCAGATCAGCGAGGAGATGCTGGCCGAGAACCCCGAGGACGCCGCGGCCCATCGCATGCGCGGGGTGGCGCTGGTGAACACCGGCGACGCCCACGGCGCGCGGGACTCGCTGGGCACCGCCGTCCGCGACGACCCCACCGACCAGGCGCTCGCCGGCGCGGCCCGCAGCGCCCGGGCGGCCACCCATCCGCTGCTCTGGCCAGTGTTGCCGCTGCAGCGCCTCGGCGTGGCCGGCTCGTGGATCGCGGCGATCACGATCATCTTCGGCCTGCGCGCCCTGGGCCTGGATGGCGCGTCCAGCGTGGCCAGCTTCGTCTGGATCGCGCTCGTGGCGTACAGCTGGCTGGCGGCGCCCGCCATCGAACGGCGGCTGTCGCGATGAGCGAGTCCGAGCAGCGCATCGAGGGGCTCGTGGCCGCGGTGGAGGTCTCCCCCACCAACCACCCCCTGCGGCTGGTGCTGGCCGAGACGCTTCACTCCGTGGGCCGGGTGGACGAGGCGCTGGATCACTACGCAAAGCTGGCCGAGGAGGACGAGGTGCCGCGCCAGAGTCTGGCCGAGGTGGGCTCGCTCGCGCTCGGCGTGGGACGGCTCGCGCTGGCGGGCAAACTGCTGGAGCACGCGAAGCATCTTGGACTGGTTGACGGCGTGGCCGGCCTTCAGGCCGGCTTGGAGAAGGAGCTGGGAACCAGGCCCGAGCCCGGCGCGGGGCCCGAGGGCGGGCGGGCCGTGATCCGTAGCAGCGCCCCGGGAAGCGAGTCCGACGAGTCCGGCTTCGCGCCAGGCGACCTGTTCGAGCGCGACGCCCGCACCACCTTCGACGACGTGGGCGGTCTGGACGAGGTCAAGAAGACCATCCACCGCACGATCATCCTCCCGTTCCAGCGGCCCGACCTGTACCTCAAGTACGGGCGCAGCGCCGGCGGTGGGGTGATGCTCTACGGCCCGCCGGGCTGCGGGAAGACGCTGCTCGCGCGCGCGACCGCCGGGGAAGCGGGCCTGCCCTTCTTCAACGTGCGAATCGAGGAGATCCTCGACCCCTACATGGGCATCTCCGAGCAGAACCTGCACGCGGTGTTCGAGGAGGCGCGGGCAAACGCACCGTGCGTGCTGTTCATCGACGAGCTCGACGCCCTGGCCTACGCCCGGCGCAAGCAGGCGGGCAGCGCGGGCCGGCCGCTGGTGGACCTGCTGCTGCAGGAGCTGGACGCGATCGGCTCGGACAACGCTGGCCTGCTGATCCTCTCCGCCACCAACGCGCCCTGGGACGTGGACGACGCGCTCAAGCGGCCGGGGAGGCTGGATCGCCCCACCTTCGTGCCGCCGCCCGACGAGAAGGCGCGGCGCACGATCCTGGAGCTGCTGCTGCGCGAGCGCCACGCCGAGAAGATCGACGTAAAGGGCCTGGCCAAGGAGACACCGCTGCACTCGGGGGCAGACCTCCGCGCGCTGGTGGAGACCGCCATCGACCTGGTGATCGACGAGGCGCTGGGTTCGGGCACCGAGCCGCCGCTGGCCCAGAAGCACCTCGAGAGCGCCCGCGCCCGGGTGCGGCCCTCGGTGCTCGACTGGCTGGCCAGCGCGCGCAACTACGTGGAGTTCGCCAACCAGGCCGGGCAGTACGACGAGGTGCAGAAGTTCCTGAAGTCCCGCGAGGCCAGGCGGCTGAAGGAGTTCCAGGGCGAGTAGCTCAGCCGCCGTGCTCGGCCAGGGCGCGATCGATCTCCCGCCGCTGGTCCTTGGCCTTCAGCGATGCGCGCTTGTCCCGCGCGTCCTTGCCCCGTGCCAGCGCGATCTCCACCTTGGCCCGCGCCCCCTTGAAGTAGATCCGGGTGGGCACCAGCGTGAGGCCCTTCTCGTGGGTGCTGCCGATCAGGCGGTCGATCTCGCGCCGGTGCAGCAGCAGCTTGCGCGAGCGTTCGGGCTCGTGGCCCTCGCGGGCGGCGGGGCCATAGGGCGCGATGTGAACGTTGTGCAGCCACACCTCACCGTCCTCGAGCGCGGCGTAGCCGTCCTTGATCTGGACGCCGCCGTCGCGGATCGACTTGACCTCGGAGCCCATCAGCTCCACCCCGCACTCCCACTTCTCGAGGAGGTGGTAGCGGTAGGAGGCCTGGCGGTTGGTTGCAACGTCGCCCGCGGCCGTCTTGCGCTTTGCGCCCTTCTTCGCCATGAGAGATCAGCTTAGGCGGCGGGAAGCAGGTCCACGCGCCCGCGCGGGGCGTCCACGCGCTCCACGGCCACCGCGATCGGGTCGCCGATTCGCAGCGCCCGGCCCGAGTCCTGGCCGATGAGGGCGGTGCCCTCCTCGTTGAGCTCGTACCAGTCGCGCAAGCGCCGTGCGGGGAGGAAGCCCTCGAAGCCCTGCTCGCCGAAGCGCACGAAGGCGCCCTTGGCGATCAGGCCCACGATCTCGCCCTCGAGCACCGGCGGCTCATGGCCCCCTGTTGAAGGGTTCGGCATGGAAGCCGAATCCCTCGTGTTCCCTGCCAGGAAGCGCTCGAGCAGGAACGCCAGGCAGACGTCGTCGGCCGAGCGCTCGATCTTCATCGCCTCGCGCTCACGGGCGCTGGTCTCGATGCCCAGGTCCTCCAGCTCACCGGCCTTGGGGGCAGTGCCATCCAGACCGATCGAGCTGAGCAGAGCGCGGTGCACCACGAGGTCGGGGTAGCGGCGGATCGGTGAGGTGAAGTGGGTGTAGTGAGCGCTGGCCAGGCCGGCGTGGCCGAGGTTGCGGGGCGTGTAGTAGGCCTGCTTGAGCGAGCGCAGCACGAGCGAGCCGAAGGAGAAGCGCCCGCGCCCGGTGGAGCGCACGTACGCGGCGGCCATCCGGGAGGCCTCCGCGGCCACGTCGGCCGCCTCCTGGGGGCTCATACGCTTGGGCACCGCGGGTGTGGGAATGTCCAACGAGGCCATCTGGGCCACCATGAACTCCACCGACTGC
>Ga0136620_10000123_pt1 | contig 32190 bp, 26 predicted proteins | sample AntDrymUQ4162106_2_FD_104806 | JGI IMG/M metagenome (GOLD analysis project Ga0136620, IMG submission 104806) | Polar desert sand microbial communities from Dry Valleys, Antarctica - metaG UQ416 (21.06) | ecosystem: Environmental > Terrestrial > Soil > Desert | place: Antarctica: Dry Valley... | reverse complement strand
GGTGGGGTACGTCTCCCAGCACGCGGAGGAGCTGTCGGGTGGCACCGGGTCGGTGCTCGACGCCACCCAGCGCGCCACCGGCCTCACCCCCGGCAAGGCGCGAGCGCTGCTGGGCCGCTTCCTGTTCTCGGGCGAGGACGCCGAGAAGCCGCTGGACGGACTGTCGGGGGGCGAACTGCGGCGGCTGTCCCTTGCTGTGCTCGTGCAGTCCGGTGCAAACATGCTCGTGCTCGACGAGCCCACCAACCACCTGGACCTGGAGAGTCGCGAGGCGCTGGAGGATGCGCTGCGCTCGTTCCCGGGGTCGCTGCTGCTGGTCTCCCACGACCGGGCGCTGCTGGATGCCGTGGGTACGCGCACGGTGGCCGTGGAGGACGGCTCGCTGCGCTCCTACGAGGGGGGCTGGGCGGAGTACGTGCAGGCGAGGGAGGAGCGCAGGGCCCTGGAGGCAGCGGCTCCCTCGAAACCTGCTCCATCGGGAAAGGCGAAGAGCAAGGCGCCCAGGGACGGGCCTTCGAACGGCGACGACAACCGCGCCGCTCCCAAGGAGCGCGTGCCCTCCAAGAACGCGGTGCGGGCCCAGCGCGCACTCGAGCGCGAGATCGAGGCCGCCGAGGCCACGCTTCATTCGCTGGAGGAGGAACTGGCCGATCCCTCGGCGTGGGCCGGTGCCGAGCGCTCCGCCGAGTCGGGTGAGCGCCACACCACGGCCAAGCGCCGAGTGGAGGAACTGTACGCACGCTGGGAGGCGGCGGGGACCTAGTAGGCGGGATGGCCGCCACCGCGCGCCAGCGCCCACGCCGCCCCCACCCCGAGAGCGAGGCACAGCGGCGAGTAGATGGCGATGTCCAGGCGCTCGTAGATATCGTCGAAACCGCGCGCGACATCGACGGGGATGAACAGCAGTCCACGCGCCACGAGCACGCCCGCCGCCCCCCAGGCCGCCATTCGGACGCGTCCGCTCGGGCGCCCGGAGCCCGCGTAGACGCTGGCGGCGGCCACCAAGAGCAGCGCGGCCACAGCCCACGTGGCCCAGACCGGCGGCCCGCGGCGCCTGAGCCCACTACGCGGTCGGCGAATTCGGTGTCGCTCCCGCCAGGCCAGCGCCACCCGAGCGCCCAGGCAGCGTGGATCGCGGCTATCGCAGACAGCGCCGCCGGGACGGCGACACGGGCAACTCTCGCCCAGCGATCGGCGGGGCCCCGATCCGCAGGTGAGAGCTTGCCCAGCCAGCCGCTGATCCGGACCTCCGCCCCGTTGGCGATTCGCACCGAGATCGGCGTCGTGAACCTGCTCGTGCGCGATCCGGCTTAGGCCGCGCCGGACTCGCGCTCGGTGAAGGCGATGCCCGCCTTCTGCAGGCGCTCGGTGAGCGCGTCGCCCATCGCCTGGGCGGTGGTCACCTGGCCGGCGGACTTGGGCAGGTCGTCGTAGGCCAGGCAGAGGGCCGCCTCGGAGATCATCTTGGCCGTCTCGGTGTAACCGGGGTCGCCGCCGGACACCTCGCACACCGTGCGCCGGCCGCCACCCTCGCCCTTGAACAGCACCGAGAACCAGCCCTTCTGACGCTGCTCGTCGGTCGGGCCGTCGCCGGAGGCCATGCGCCCCTGGAGCAGCTTGCGGGCGGGCGGGATCTGCGCGAGCGCGAACAGGGCGCCCACGCCGGCCACCCCGGCGGCCGCGATGGGCAAGCGCTTGACGGCAAAGTAGTGGCCGTAGGAGAAGTCCGGGCCGTAGCGCTCCAGCGCGCGAGCGGAGCGCAGCACGATCTGCGGGTCCACGGTCGGAAACGGCAGCACCCAGGCGTCGGCCGCGGACTCGTGGCGCGGGCCACCGCGCACACCACCGACCTTGCGGGAGGGGTCGCGCGGCGGCTCGGCCTGCTTTCGCTTCTTGGCCGCATCGAGGTTCTGGCGCGGGCGCGAGAACGCGGCCAGTGCCGACTGATAGGTGCCGCCGGAGAAGGTGCCACCCGCGCGCACGAAGCCCTCGACCTTCAGCGGCACACCGGCGGGCAGATGCTTGACCGTGTAGAGCACGCCGAGGTCGTGGGGGATCGAGTCAAAGCCGCAGCAGTGCACGATCCGGGCGCCGGTCTCCTGGGCCCGCGCGTGGTGGCGCGCGTAGCAGCGGTCCACGAACTCGGGCTCGCCGGTCAGGTCCACGTAGTCGGTGCCCGCCTCGGCGCACGCGGCCACCAGCGGGTCGCCGTAGTGGACGTAGGGCCCAACGGTGGTGATCACCACGCGCGCCGACTCGGCGATGCGCTTCAGCGAGGCCTCGTCGGTCACGTCGGCCTCGAGCAGGTCGGGCTCGGCAAAGCCCTCCCTCCGCGCCAGCCGCGAGCGCACGGCCTCGAGCTTGGAGCGGTTGCGCCCCGCCAGGGCCCAGCGTGTGCCCGCGGACACCGCACCGGCCAGGTACTCGGCGGTGAGCCCCCCGGTGAAACCGGTGGCTCCGAACAGGACGATGTCGTGCGGGCGGTCAGAGGCCATCGAGACGTGGCACCGTACAGCCCCGCACGTGAGCCCACCCGACTCCTCATCGCCCGAGGTGCCCGGCGCGACCCACCGCACGGTGACCATCCGCACCCGCGACGTCGGAGCACTGGACCTGCACGTGCTGGAGGCCGGCGGCGGCCCGCCGGTGTTGATGCTGCACGGCTGGCCCCAGCACGCGTGGTGCTGGCACAAGGTGGTGCCCCTCTTGTCGGCGGAGTACCGGCTGATCTGTCCCGACCTCCGCGGCTTCGGCTGGAGCGACGCGCCGGGCGCCGGCTATGACGGTGAGACCTTCGCCGCCGACGCACTGGCGCTGATGGACGCGCTGGACATCGAGCGCGCTCACGTGGTCGGCCACGACTGGGGCGGGTTCGCCGCCTTCGTGATGGCTCTACAGCGGCCCCAGCGCGTGGACCGGCTGCTGGTGCTCAACACCGTGCCGCCGTGGGTGGACCTCTCGCCTGCGCTGGTGCCGGCTCTGGCTAGCAGCTGGTACGCCGCGGCGCTGGCCGTGGCCGGCGACCTGGTGGTGCGCTCGCAACCGGAGCGGATGGCCGAGGGCATGCGCCGCGACCTGATCGACCCCGGGGCGATCACACAGGACGAGGCGCTGGCCTACGCCCGGCGGCTCGCGCGACCCGAGAGCGCCCTGGCGACAAAGCTGCTCTACCGCAGCTATCTGCGTACCGCGATGGAGGGGCTGCTGCGCCCGCGGTATGACCGCCTGCGCCTCACCCGCCCGGCGCACTTCCTGTTTGGCATGAACGACGGCTACGTGCATCCCGCGCTGTTGCGCGGCATGGAGCGCCACGCAGACAGCCTCGAGCTGGAGCTCGTGCAGGACTCGGGCCACTTCATAGCCGAGGAGCGTCCTGAGCTCGTGGCCGAGCGAGCGCGGGCGCTGTTCGGCGCGGTGCGGCAGTAAGGAATCAACCATCTAGGGTTTGGCCATGGCCGACGCAGTGACCGACCCGCCCGGCGAGCTTCTCGCCGATCTGGGCAACGGCATCACTCTCGCCTACGAGCCCTTCGGCGACGCCTCCGACCCGCCGCTCCTGCTGATCCAGGGCCTGGGCATGCAGATGCTCGGGTGGCCCGAGGAGTTCTGCGAGCAGCTGGTGGCCGAGGGCTTCCACGTGGTGCGCTACGACAATCGCGATGTGGGCCACTCCACGCACCTCGACTCGGTACGAGCCCCGACCCTGGCGCAGCTGGCCACCCGCCGCTTTGGCAAGGATCAGTACTCGCTGGCCGAGATGGCCGATGACGCCGCCGGGCTGCTGGACGAGCTGGGGCTGGCCCCCGCCCACGTGGTGGGCATCTCGCTCGGGGGGATGATCGCCCAGACGCTGGCGGCGCGGCACGAGGAGAAGGTGCGCACGCTGACCTCGATGCTCTCGACCACCGGGCACCGCCTGAGAGGGCAGCCGGCGCTGGGGATGATGCGACTCCTGCTCAAGCAGGCTCCCAAGGAGCGCGAGGCCTTCGTGGAGCACGTGGTGAGCGTCTTCGAAGCCATTGGCTCCCGCGGGCTTCCGCGCGACACCGACGAGACGCGCGAGCTGGCCGCGCGCTCCTATGACCGGGGCACCGACCCCGTCGGCTCGGGCCGCCAGCTGGGGGCGATCCTGCGCTCGGGCAACCGCACCGCCGAGGTGCGCCGTATCACCGCCCCCACGCTGGTCCTGCACGGAAGTGAGGACAAGCTGGTCCGCCCCTCGGGGGGCAAGGCCACCGCCAGGGCGATCGTCAACGCGCGACTGGAGATGATCGAGGGCATGGGCCACGACCTGCCGCGCGCGGCGTGGCCGCGGATCGTCGAGGGAATCGCCGCGCACGCCCGCGGAGCCGACGAGGCCGCGGGCCGCAAGCCCGCCGGGCGTACGGCCTAACCGGCCGAGTCGCGCTCGTCCGCGCCGGTGCGCGTGGTCATCGCCTGAGCGCTGCCGCCGGCCATCACGCGGCGCACCAGCCGCGGCGCCACCATACGCAGCGCCGCCGCGACCGCGTAGGGGCGCGGCACGTAGCGCTCGGGCTTGCGGCGAATGCCGGCGTCCACGATCGCCTCCGCGCCGACCTCCGGCGTGGACACCAGCCGGCGTGTGAGCGCCTTGCCGGTCAGCTCTGCCTGGGGGAAGCCCTCGGTGGAGATGAAGCCCGGCAGCACCAGGCCCACATGCACGCCGTGCTCGCGCTCCTCGGCGTACAGGGCGTCCGACCATCCGGCCAGGGCGAACTTGCTTGCCGAGTAGGCGCCCGAGCCGCCGCGCGACACGCGGCCCGCGGTGCTGGACACGTTGACGATCGCGCTCGGCGCGGACTCCCGCAGCAGCGGCAACAGGGCCTCGGTGAGGCGCACGACAGCGTCGAAGTTGACCTCCATCGTGCGGCGCACGTTCTCCCACCCGGCGTCGGCGAACTTGCCACGCCAGGCCGCGCCGGCGTTGTTGACCAGCAGGGTGACGCGGCCATCGTGGTGCTCGCGAAGGTGATCGGCAACCTTGCCGGGCACGCCTTCGCCGGTGAGGTCGACCGCCACGTAGGTGGTGGGTGCGGGCAGCTCCTGCGCGAGGGCCTTCAGCCGGTCCTCGCGGCGAGCCACCAGCACGAGCTGCGCGCCGGGCTCGCGCGCGAGCCGCCTCGCGGTGGCCTCGCCGATCCCGCTGGAGGCGCCGGTCACGACGGCTATCAGAGCAGCGCCCGCCGATCCGTTGCTCCCAGTCGTCACGCGGGCATCATGACGCGCGCGCTCGGCTACGGCGCCTTCGGCGCAAACGCCGGATCGTGCTCGTGGTCGCGGAAGAAGGACACCATGGCCTGGGAGTAGTCGGAGAAGCGCGGCGGCGTCAGCCCGCGCGCGCCAAGCAGGTCCACGCAGCGGCGCATGTCGAAGGTCACGCGGTGGTTGAGGTAGGCGAGCGACTCACGCGGCGTGCCCCCGAAGCGCGCCTTGACGGGGGGCAGGCGCAGCAACGCCTCGCCGATCGCGGACGGGATGCTGCCCTTGGGCACGGGACCGCCGTAGCGCGCGGACAGCTCGGTGAGCAGCTCGGCGCTGGTCAGAGGTTCGGGGTCCACGAGGTGCAGCGTCTGGCCCTCGGTCTCGGGGACCGACGCCGCGGTGGCGATCGCCTCCACCACGTAGTCCACCGGCACCACGTTGAAGGGCGAGTCCGAGCGGCCCATGTGCAGCAGCGGCTGGCCCGCGCGGGTGGCCCGGCTGACGGACCTGAGCAGGTAGTAGGGCCCGTCGAACTTCTGCGTCTCGCCGGTCGTGGAGTCACCCACCACGATCGCGGGTCGCAGGATGGTGGTGGGGATGTCTTGCATACGGTCGCGCACCCACACCTCGGCCTGGAACTTGGTCGACTCGTAGTGGTTCTTGAAGCCCTGCCCCAGTGACAGCTCGTGCTCGTAGACGACGCCGGTGCGCTTGCCCGCCACGTAGGCGGTGCTGACGTAGGCCAGCCGTTCGAGACCCTCCGCGGCGGCGCACAGCTCGAGCACGTTGCCCGTGCCGTCCACGTTCACGCGCTGGGCCAGCTCGATCGGCACGGCCAGGTCGTAGATGGCGGCCAGGTGGTAGACGCGCCGCAGCTCGCCGGTCAGCCGGGCGTAGTCATCGTCGGAGAGGCCGAGGCGGCGGTCGGCGATGTCGCCGGCGAGCAGCTCGACGCGTTCGGCGTCGATTGCGGCGGCGGCCTCCCGCGCCGGCTCGAGCATGCGTTGCTCCACCAGCGCCACCACGCGCAGGTCGGGCTCGGCATCCAGCAGCCGTCGCACCAGGCGACGGCCGATGAAGCCGGGAAAGCCGGTGATGAGGTCTGTGGCCAAGCGGGGCAATCTTAGTGGACCACTTGAGCGACGGCGCCCGCCGGGCGAGGTGCGGCTGACAGTCCGAACGCCTCGGCCACCAGCTCGTATGACCGCATCCGTGCCTGGTGGTCGTAGGTGATCGTGACCACCATCGCCTCTTCGGCCTGGTACTCCGCGAGCACCTGCTCGAGCCCCGCCTTCACGGTCGCGGGCGAGCCCAGCACGGCGCGACGGCCCGACGCCCCGGAGCCGCCGCCGCGTGACTCGAGGTAGCGCAGGGCCTTCTCCACAGGCGGCACGGCGATCAGCCGGCCCTGGCGCATCATCGACATGGCCATCCGACTGGACGAGGCCAGCTCCATCGCCTCCTCGTCGGTGTCCGCGCAGATCGTCCAGACGCACACCGCTGTACGGGGCGCGGCCAGGCGCTCGGAGTCCACGAACTTCTGGCGGTACAGCGCCGCGATCGCGGCGCCCTGGGGATTGATGAAGTCGGCGAACGAGTAGGGCAGCCCCGTCTCGCCGGCCCAGATCGCACTCTGGGGCGAGGAGCCCAGCAGCCAGGGCTCCGGGCGCTCGGGCAGCCCCGGCAGTACGGCGGGCAGGCGCGCGAAGGGGTGGTCGGGCGTCAGGCGGCCCTCCAGGTAGGCCAGCAGCTCGGCCAGCTGGGCGGGAAAGTCGTCGGGCATACCGGTCCGCCGGTCGCGCTGCAGGGCGTGGGTGGTGAGCGGGTCCGTACCGGCCGCGCGCCCGATGCCCAGGTCGACCCTTCCGGGAAACAGCCCGCTGAGCAGCGAGAAGCTCTCGGCCACCTTGAAGGGGCTGTAGTGGGGCAGCATCACGCCCCCGCTGCCCACTCGGATGTGCTCGGTGGCCGAGGCGATCGGGCCGACCAGGGCCTCCGGCGATGGGCCGGCCAGCATCGGTGTGCCGTGGTGCTCGGACACCCAATAGCGGTGATAGCCGAGGCGCTCGGCAAGCCGCGCCAGCTCGATGGTGTTGTGCAGCGCCTGGGCGCCGGTCATCCCCTCGGAGATCGGGGACTGGTCGAGGACGCTCAGGCGCATCGAAACGCTAAACGCCCACCTTTTCGCGAAGCTTGGCCACCTCTAGCCGCAGCGCCGCCGCCTCGGCCTCGGCGGCGGTGAGGCTCCTGTCGTACTCGGCCAGCAGCCGCCCCTGCTGCAGGCCGAGGGCGGAGACCACGTCGCCCTGTTTCAGCAGCTCGAGGTAGAGATCGATCCTGTTTCGCTCAAGACGCTCGAGCAGCGGATTGCGCTCGAAGGGTCCAAGGAGCCGGTCAAGGGATTCGGCGTAGGGTGCCGTGGCCGAGTACAGGAAGCCGAGCCCGAAGATGACCGGGACGAGCGCGAAGCGAAGATCGTGCCGCGTTTCAGCGAAGTCCTCCACGGCGGTGCGCACGCCGTTGCGCTCTCCGCCCTCGCGCACCGCGATGGCAAAGCCGCCTCGTCCGCGAAAGCCGCCCTCTACGGCCTCCTCGCGGTCAGGTATCGAACCGAGCTGCCATGAGTGCGGGTGCACCGCGCCGGCCGGCAGCGCGTCGGGCGCGTAGTACATGTCGCGCCTGCCCCCCGGCCAGCACACGTCGTGGAGGATCACCAGCGGCAGCCGCCCCGAGCCCTGCGCGATGTGGTCGAGCTCGCGCGACACCGTCCAGTAGTTGTGATCGCCGTCGATGATGTAGGCGTCGCAGGCCTCGATCGCCGTCAGGGCCTCGGGGCTGCGGCCGCGAACGAGGTGCAGTCGGTCCTCCTGCTCGTCCAGCCGCTCCACCTCGATGGTGGGCTCCGGCTCCACGCACCAGAGCTGGCCCTCTCTCTCCTCAACGAACCGCAGGAGCTCGCGAGTATTGGCGCCCGACTCGGAGCCGATCTCCGCCACGGTGCGCGTTTGAGCAGCCTCGAGAGCGCCGTGCACGAGGTCCTTCATCTCGGTGAGCGAGTGGAGCAACAGGGAAGGGCTCATGGCCAGAGGCAGCGTAGTCGGCACCGACAGGATCCGCGAGTCCATTCGGGACTCCGCGCCGCTGCTAGCCTGCGGCCCGCCCCCGCTCATGCCAGAGCACGACACCTCTCACCACCCCGTTGGCCCCCCGCCAGGGCGCTCCGCGACAGGGGGCACGGCACCGGTGGCGGCGCTTCACCGACCAACTCTCGGCCCCGCGGCCACCGACGCACGCCTCAAAGCCGCGGTCGAGGCCGTTTCCGGGGGCGGGTGCGAGGTGCTCTCGCTCGACTTCTTCGACACGCTCATGTGGCGCAAGGTGCCGGAGCCCTTGGACGCTTTTCCCCTGCTTGGCGCTCGCCTTGAAGCAGACGGCTTGCTTGCTGCCGATATAGGCGCGAGCGCCTTCGCAGCCCTCAGGCAGGGCGCCGAGCGGCGGGCCCGGCAGGCCCGTGACCTCGACGGCCGCGGCGAAGAGGTGACGCTGCACGAGATCTGCGCCTGCATCCCTCGGGCCGTGCTTGGAGACCTGACTCTCGACGATCTCATGGACCGCGAGGTCGAGCTGGAGCGAAACTTGCTGGTGCCCGATCTCGACGTGGTCGAGCTGGTGCGGCTGGCCAGCGAACGCGGTGTGCGCACCGTGTGCGTCTCGGACACCTACTTCGGCGAGGATCACCTGCGCTCGTTCTTGGCGAATGGCCCAGCGGGCTCGCTGCCGATCGAGCGTGTCTTCGCCTCCTCGGCCCACGGCGTAGGAAAGGCGGGCGGCCTCTGGCGCGTCGTGCTCGACGACCTCGGGGTCAAGCCCGCCAAGGTAGTCCACGTGGGCGACAATTACGCCGCAGACGTAACGGCCGCCGGACAGGCGGGCGTGCGTGGCATCTTTTTCGAGCGGCGTCCCGAGGGCCTCGCGCGGGTCATGGAGCGCGAGACACTTCACGCGAGCGTTCCGCTCAACCCCTACCACGGTGACTACGGATTGACGGCGCTGCGCTCGAAGGTCCTGCGCCGGGTCGAGGCGGAGAGCCAGCCAGCGGAGCTCAAGCCGTTCTGGACCTTCGGAGCCGCGTCGATCGGCCCACCGCTCGCGGGCTTCGCCGACTGGGTTCAGGAGCGCGCCGCCGAGGCCGGTGTGAGCACGGCCTTCTGCATGATGCGCGAGGGCAAGATTCTCTCCGAACTGATTAACACTGCGGCCGCCTCGGTGCCCTCGCCCGTCGATGCCAAGCCGATCTGGCTGTCGCGGCAGGTGTGCGCCCGGGCGTCGATCGTCGAGGGCTCGGCAGAGGAGCTTGGCCGGCTCTTCCAGCGGCGCAGGATGCCTACGGTCGGTGAGTTCTGCGCCACGCTTGGCGTGGACTGCGCGGAGCTGAGCGACTTCGCTGACATGGCGGGCGCCCGCCTTCACGAGCCGGCCCTCGGCGCGCGGCTGGTGGAGCGCTTGGCATCCGACAGGGAGCTGCGCGCGCGGATCGTGGCCAGCAGCGCGGAGTTGCGATCACGCGTTGTGCGCTACATGGAGGGTCTTCGGCCTCCCGGCGAGGGACGCATCGTCCTCGTGGACCTCGGATGGGGCGCCACGATCCAGACCCTCCTCGACGGTCTCCTGCGTGAGGCCGGCTCCGAACTGAAGACCACGGGCCTCTACCTGATGACCACCGACCGCGCTGCCGAACGCATGCTCGACGGCGCCGACGTTCACGGCTACCTGGCCAGCGCGGGCCATCCCGCGGCACCGGTTGAGGCGTTCATGCGCAGTCCCGAGATCCTCGAGCAGATATGCATGCCCGACCACGGATCCCAGGTGGACCTGGACGCGGGCCTCGAGCCCGTGCTGGAGGACGCCGACAGCGAGCCGTTCCAGTCTGCGCAGCGCCAGAGCGTGCAGAAGGGGGTCAAGAGCTTCCAGCGCGAGTGGCTGCGCTACCGCACCAGTGCCCCGGGGGCGCTCGTCGCGCTGCACGAGCACGGGCAGGATCGCCTTCGCTCGATACTGGTGCGCTCGCTGACGGCGCCCACCGCCGACGAGGCGGCGCTCTTCGCGGGATGGCTGCACGACGAGAACTTCGGCTCCACGGGCCAGGAGGCACTCGTGCCCCCGACCTCGGTGCGAGCGGCACCCTACCTGGAGCCCTACGTGGTGATGAAGAGCTCTATGGCCGAGCTCTACTGGCCGTTCGGGCTCGCCGCTTTGCACGATCAGCACTTGGCCAAGGCCGTCGAGGCGGCCACCTCCGGCGCGGTGCCATGGGACGCCTTCTCATCCCCGCTCGAGACGGGCAACGTGGAGATCTACTGTGATCGCGGTTGGGGCTTTCGCCGCCAGGGGATGGCAACCGTGCCCGGGCGCCGGAACCGGATGGGCCTGACCTACGCCAGGGGCACGGTCACGGGCGACATCGTGCGCCGGGTGCGCATCGACCCGGCCAGGCTCCCATGCGTCGTACGGCTCGACTGGATCCGGCTGCGGTGCCACCCCCGCGGCAGCGGAGACCCGATCACGCTCGACTTCGACTCGCCGGAGAAGCTCGAGAAGCTCGCCATGAGCGGCATGCGATCGATAGGCCCTGGCTCCTACATCGTCCGCGGCGTGGACCCCAACGTGATGATCGACCTCGAGAGGTTCCTGCCGGGCGAGGTGCATACCGTGGACGTGGAGTGCGGCCTTGCGGTGCTCGGGCTCCCGCCCTCCGGCCTGGGCGGAACAATCGCCACGCTGAAGGAGCAGGTGCGCGAAAGGGCCAAGCGGGGTGCCCTCGGCGCTCCGGCCCGGCTCGTGTACGCGCTCATGCGCAAGCTTGGGTAGTCCGCTGCCTTACCCTTGTCGACCATGAACGGGCGAGCCACCGCGGTCGGCGTTGCGGGGGTCTCGAAGACGTTCCGCATCCCTCGCCACCACGTCATGGCGTTCAAGGAGCGGGCGCTGCACCCCATCAGGCGGGTGCCGGTCACGGATCTGCACGCGCTCAAGGACGTCTCCTTCGAGATCGGACAGGGCGAGTTCTTCGGGATCGCGGGCCGCAACGGATCGGGCAAGAGCACCCTGCTCAAGTGCATGGCCGGGATCTACCGGGTGGACAGCGGAGAGATCACGGTGGCAGGCCGGCTCGTGCCCTTCATCGAGCTGGGCGTGGGCTTCAACACCGAGATGACCGCGCTCGACAACGTGGTGATCAATGGAGTGATGATGGGGATGAGTCCCCGTGAGGCCCAACGGCGCTTCGACGCCGTGATCGAGTTCGCCGAGCTCGGGGGCTTCCTGGACCTCAAGCTCAAGAACTACTCATCGGGAATGCAGGTGCGCTTGGCCTTTGCACTCATGGTGCAGGCGGACGCCGACGTGCTGCTGATCGATGAGGTGCTGGCCGTGGGCGACGCGGCGTTCCAGCAGAAGTGCTTCGACGCGTTCCACGACCTCCGCGACAGGGGGAAGACCGTGGTGCTCGTGACCCACGACATGCAGATGATCGAGCGCTTCTGCCAGCGCGCGATGCTGCTGCAACACGGGTCCGTCGTGGACATCGGCGATCCTTCCTCGATCGCCCGCCGCTACCTCGAGCTCAACTTCGAGGAGCACGAGGAGGCCTCGGTGACCGCGGCCAGGCCAGACGACGTGAGCCACGGCGTCTTGATCGGCGACGTTTGGATCGAGGGCCAGGACGGGCGCCGCGTGGACTCCGTCGGTCAGGGCGATCCGCTCGTCATCCGCGCCGGAATCGAGGTCCTCGAGCACATCGACGATCCCGAGGTGGGGGTGACGATCCACGACGAAGCCGGCACGGTGGTGTTCGGAACCAGCACCCGCGAGTTGGGTCGCGACGAACAGCCCTTCGGGCCCGGGGACCGCCTGGCCCTGCGAATCGCCCTGCGCAACGACCTGAAGCCGGCGCGCTACTACGTCGACTGCGGGGTGCACGAGGGACTGCACAAGGTGGCCGCGTTCCGGCCACGCGCCGCTGACTTCCTCGTGTTCGGCAACCGAGCGCAGTCCGGCCTGGTGGCGCTCGACCACACCTTCGACCTCGAGCGTCAGCACAACCATGCCGAGGCGGCGACTACGCAGTGAGCTCGATCGCCGCACCCCGCCGGGTCCGCGGCCCCTCGGCCTTCGGGGGAGGCTGGCGACGCACGCTCTACCTCACGTGGATCATCGGCCTCACCGAGTATCGGCTCACCTATTTCGGCTCGGCGCTCGGCTACCTGTGGTCGCTCATGCGACCGCTGATGCTCTTTGGCGTGCTCTACGTGGTGTTCACCCAGGTAGTGAACTTCGGCGACGACATCGTCAACTACCCGATGCTGCTCCTGTTCAACATCGTCCTGTTCAATTTCTTCGCCGACGCCAGCTCAAGAGCGGTGACCTCGGTGGTCGAGCGCGAGGCGATCGTGCGCAAGATGAGCTTTCCGGGGATGGTCATCCCGTTCGCGCGCGTGCTCTCGGGGGGGTTGAACCTGGGCGTGAGCCTGGTCGCCGTGTTCATCTTCCTTTTGGGCTACGGAGTGAACCCGCGCTGGACGTGGTTGCTTCTGCCGCTTCTGCTCGTGCCGCTGGTGCTCCTGACCCTGGCGGTGGCAATGCTGCTCTCCGCGCTATTCGTGCGCTTTCGCGATGTCGGCCCGATTTGGGCGGTGATCTCCACCGCCCTCTTCTACGGCTCGCCTGTGCTGTATGCCATCGACAAGGTGCCCGAGGAATACAGGCAGGTGCTGATGCTGGTCAACCCTCTTGCCGACATCCTCGAGCAGGGACGCCGCTGGGTGATCGATCCGAACGCGGAAGGCGCCGTCGCTGCGGCCGGCGGAGGCGCCTGGATACTCGTCCCGGTCGCGGTCGGTCTGGCGGTCTGCGCCCTCGGGGTCTGGGTCTTCAACCACGAGGCACCGAGAATCGCCGAACGGCTCTAGGGAAACGGCAGCCTTCCCGTCACCGTGAGCCAGACGCGTTCGAATTCGGTGTCCCACTCCGCGGCGCCCGCCTCCTTGCGTCCAGCCATCGCGAGCCGTTCGCGCAGAGCGGGATCGCCCACGAGCCGCTCGATCTGAGCCGCCATCAGCGCGGGAACGGGAGGGGCCGTGAGGGCCGTCTCCTCGTGGCGCAGCAGCCAGCGGGTGTGTGGGTTCTCGTTGGACACCGTTGCAACGCCGGAGGCCATGAACTCGAGTGGCTGATAGGAGGGATGGCGCGAGAGCATGAACACGAGGCCTATGTCACACGAGCGGTAGAGCTCGGCCACCTCGTCGAGGCTCTCGAGCATCCCTGCGTTCTCCAGCACGTCGGCCGCTCCGTACATCCCAGGGCTCCATGTCTCCCCGGCACAGACGATCTGCACCGAGTCGCCATGTACCTCCTTCACCCGGCGCAACGCTGCCAGGCCGAGCCCGAAGGCGTTGCGAGCCGTCTTCGGGCGGCCGTAGAAGAAGATCCGGGTGGGGCCCGATCGCGGCGCGTCGGCCGGACGAAAGCGCTCGGTGTCGACCGCGGGCCTGAACGCCACCGCCGGGCTGCCGTGGGCGCGCCAGACCGCGGCCAGCGCGTCGGTGTTCACGATTCCCGGGGTCCCCAGGCGCGCTGCCTCGGTGAGCATCGCGGAGGCCGACCCGGCCGGATAGAAGTCGGGCTCCCAGTCCTGCACGAACACGAACTTGGCTCGGGCGCCCCGGAACCGGGCCAGGCGCCAGGCGCTCTCCCACGCGGTGGCGATGGCGGCGTCACAGGGCTCGAGGTCGGCCGAAGCTCCCACCACGGTGGTACCCGCCAGTGCGGGGAAGGCCTCGGCGATGCGCGCGCGCACCCGCCGGACCACATGCGGGTCGTCACTGTTGAATACGCAGAAGCGGCTGACCACACCGTGTCTGCGGGCGACGTGATCGGCGAAGCGCAGGAGAGTCTGCACCCCGCCCCCCCAGACCAGGTGAAAGGCCGGCACGAACCACTGGATCGTGCGAATCTCCCTCTCGCCCGACGCCGCGTAGGACGCCAGTACCTCGGCGTTGGCCGCCAGATCGCCGGCCCTGACGTCGAAGTCCTCCCCGAGCACCAGCCGGTCCGAGGGCAGCAGTGCGAGCTCTTCGTCGGCCACGTTGCGCCTTCGCCTCCTGGCCCTCAGCCACGCGTAGGCGGTCTCCTCCGGCCCCTCGCGGAGGATGCTCCGGGCATAGAGGGCGCGCTGTCGGCTCAGGCGCCTCACGGTGGGGGTGGCGGCTCGCCCGCAGTGCGCAGACGGCAGGTCGTGTTCTGAAGGGTGAGCGCCGGGTGGTAGAAGGGATCGCCAACGGTCCGGAAGGCGCCATAGCTGCGCCGCGACGCCTCGAAGTCGCCGGGCGGGATCTTGCCGGGGTCGCGCGAGGCGGACTCGTCGTGGATCAGCCTCGCGTGAGGCACGCACAGCGAGCGGTAGCCCGCCGCGGTGAGCCGTAGGCAGAGATCGACGTCGCCTCCGCCGACCGCGAAAGACTCTTCGAAGCCCCCGACCTCGTCGAACTTGCGCTTCTCGACCATCATGCATGCGGCGGTGACCGCCATCCAGTTGCGGGTGCCGTCGCTGGCGGCGCCGAACGGCGTGCGCTCGTCTGGCTCGAGGCCCGCGAACGGATGCCCCGCCCAGCCGTGGATGCCGATCGCCACACCTGCATGCTGCACTCGGCCGTCGGGGTAGAGCAGCATCGGGGCTACAGCGCCCACCTCGGGCCGCAGCGCCTCCTGGAGCAGTTCCTCGATCCAGCCCGGGGTGGCCACCTGCGTGTCGTTGTTGAGGAAGAGGAGCACATCGCCGCTGGCCCGGGTCGCGGCCCTGTTCATCAGGGCGGAGAAGTTGAACGGCCCGCCATCGACGTCCACCGAGACCCTCGAGTCCCGGCTCAAGCGCTCGATCAGCGGCTTGAGACGCACGTCGGTGCTGGCGTTGTCCACGAGACGGAGCCGCAGGCGTTCGTAGGCAGGGCGGTCGAGCACCGAGCGCGCGCAGCGCTCGAGCAGCTCCGGGCGATCACGAAAGGCCACGATCACCTCGACTGAGGGCTCTCGATCCATCCCGCGGCGCTGCCGCGGCTCGCCACCCGCCGGCCGGCCGGCACGGTTGCGCGAGCGCGGCCGATGGCAGAGCACCAGCGGAACGTGCGCGTGTCCGGAGCCGTCGCGGCCGCCAAGGCGCGAGAAGAGCGCCCACCGGTCCCCTCCCGCCTCCGCAGCCGCCAGCGCGGCCTCGCGGGCGATCATGATCAGCGCGAAGTCCGGGTCGCGGTGAAGCCAGAGGTCTGGACAGGGTCCCGGCCGCAGCACCGGTCGCGAGCGCCGGCCCGTTAGATCGACCGTGTCATCGTCGCAGGTGATAACCGCCGCGTCTGAAGCGAGCGTGGCTGCTTGGCCGAGACGCTCGAGAGCGGCCGGAGCAAGCCGATCGCCCCTCCGTATCACCACGATCCATGGGGCTCGGGTCTCCTGCAGCGCCCGGAGGACCGGAGCCTCGGCCGTATGAGCCGCAGACACCGTTTGCCGGCGCAGCGAAGCCTGGGTGACCTGCGCGTCGCCGCCGCCGGAGGGGTCGACGATCACCGCCAGCGGCACGGCGGCGGTGCTTTCGGCGCCGGTCTCGGGCACCCTCGCGAGACGGTGCAGCCGCGTCCGTGATGCGATCTCCGGTTCCACGTGGCGTCGAAAGGCGGCGTAGCGCGCCCGTGCCTCGAGCGCTCGCCTCAGGCGAATCCCAACCGCTGGTGCTCGGCCGGACACGTCAGCCCGCCGGGCTGACGAAGATCTCGACGCGATCGGACGATCGCGAGGAGGCCCAGAGAGCCGGGACGCTGCCCACCGCCAGCCCCAGTAGGGCCCCGGCCACGACGTCCGAGGGGTAGTGGACGCCGAGGAACACCCGCGACACGCCCATCCCCGACGCGGCTGCGTACAGCGGCGCCGCCGGAAGAAGCCCGGAGTAGGCCCGCGCAGCGGCGAAGGACGACGCCGCGTGCGCGCTCGGGAAGCTCAAGCCGCTCGGCGTACCGGCAAGGGCGGGGAGCCCCCTGAGCGCCGGGCGCTGGCGCCGTACCACGCGCTTGACCGCGACGTTGAGCGCATGCGCACCCGCCACCGCGGCGGCGGCGCGCAGCCAATCCGCGCGCCTCGGACGGTCGAGGGCGCCTCCCGCGGCACCCGTCGCGAGCCATGCGCCGGCGTGCTCACCGAGAAAGGACAGACCGCGGGCGGCGCGGACCGTGCCCGGATGGACGGCGCGCGATCGCAGACCCCGGTACAGGGCGAGGTCGGCCGCGGCGAGCGAGGACGTGAGCGCAGCCACCGCTCAGGCGAGCCAGTGCCAGGTCTTTGTGCGGATCGGGAGGAACACGCTGTGAGACGGTACAGACGCCATGCCAGAGGCGAGCACGAGTATTGACGGTCAGCGCTCGCTAGGGGCAAGCCGGACGTTCTCGAGCGAAACCGCCGGCGTCCTCAGGGAGTTCTTGCGCTTTGCGGAAGGTGTTGAGCCGGTGGCCCTCAGGGCGATGTAATTCACCCCGCGCTCCAGCGCCAGGCGGGCATCGGCCGTGGCACCGGTGATGGGCAGTCGCGCCGAGGCCTCCGGCAACTTCCGATTCACGACCTCGAGGCCCTGCGCTCCGCCCGGGGGCGTCCGCCCGACCGCTCGCAGGAGGACCTCGCGCCGGTCCGGAGAAACGATCTTCAACCCCGCCGGCTTTGTGCGACCGACGTGGAGGATGAACAGATCTCCCACGCCGAGATCCCACCAGCGGGTTCTCTTCCCGAAGCCGGCGGGACTCGTGACTTCCGTGATCACGGGGTGTCCGGCGAGCGCGGTCGCGGCGACCGGCAAGAAGCTCGCCGCTCGCTCAATGCGCTCGTACCCCCCCGGGTGGCCGGCCCGCAGACCGTCCTTCTCGCCCGTGAAACTGATCGCGAAGCCGAGGACCGCGCTGTAGAGGATCAACACTGCGCCGCCCGCGGCGATCAGCCTCCCCAAGCGCCGGTTCTTCGCAGCCTGTGCGAGCAGGATCCACGCCAGCAGGCCGGGTACCAGGAACAGCGTTGTGAAGTCCGTGCTGTAGCGCATGGTCGCGGCGTAAATGGGCACGACTACCACGAGCACCATGAGGACACCGACGCCCATTGCGAGGAGCATCACCCCGGCGAGCTCGCGACGCCCCGCAATGGGCGAGCGCAGGGCAACGGGGAGCGCGGCAAAGGCCAGCAGCACGATCGGCACGTTCGGGAGCAGGCCGCTGACCGACTCGCGGTTGAAGCCAGCGGGCACCGCACCGGGGAAATCAGGCGGTGGAGGAAGGTGAAAGTACGGGAAGTTCAGATCGAGATGGGCGGGTGCGACCAGGTAGAAGTAGAGACTTGGCACGACATGGGCGAAGCCTCCGGGGGGATACGGGTCGAGATCGTTGAGCTGATAGACGAGGCCGAACTCGGTGAACTCATCGAAGCGCACCGCGTTGTAGGCCACCAACAGCGCGGCCGCTAGCGCGACAGGACCCAGAAGCACCAGTGCGGCTCGCCGCCGTGTTGCCCAGCTTGGGAGCTGTCCGCTCCGCAGGAGGTAGACCAGCGCGGCGAGCGTGAGCGAGGCCGCTACGACGAGAGTCGCCCGCGCGCCCATCGCCAGCCCCACGCAGACGCTTCCTGCGAGCAACCGACGCCACCGCCCGGACTGCTCGAGTGTCCCTCGCAGCAACAGGTAGGCCGCCGCCATCGTGAAGCAGTAGCCGGCCGATATCGCCACCTCGTACACGGTGGGGCGGCGCAGGACGTACGGCGCCACGTTCGCAGTGGCCAGTGCGAGACCCGCCAAGCCGAGCATCCAATGGGGCGTCTCGGGCAAATACCGGCGGACCAGGTATCGCATGATCGCCAGCGCGAACAGGAGCGCCACGAATACGTAGATGACGATCGCCACCCGCTCCGGAAGATCGCCACCCAGCAGCGCTATCCGAACGGGCAAGAACAGCGTGAGCACCGGTGTAGGCGGCCAGTACATGTAGTAGCGGCCCTCGTAGAGCGACAGATCGTGCAACCGGCCGGCTAAGGCGTTCTTGGTCCCGTCGTAGGGATCATCGAGGGCGAGCAGCTCTGGCGACGGCTCGACGAGGAGGGCGGCCTGGCCATGCACGAACGCGTCCGTCAGGAGGTTGAAGTAGTCGCGGCCGCCGACATCGACCTGCGTCGGGAACGTCGTCGCGCTCGTCCAGGCCGTCCACGAGTAGAACGCCAGCACGAGCGTGAGCGCTGCCAGAACCGTCAGCACCCATGGGTCGCGTGCGAGCGTTCTAGCGCGGCCAGCCACGCGACGAACTGGCCGATCGAGTCGACGGAGATTCAGCAGGCTCATCTGTTGAGGCCGGCGCCCCGGCGTCGTGGAGCCTACCGGGATCAGCCGCGGGGCCGGTAGCGGCGCAGGTTAGAAGGCTCGAAGTAGTTGGTGGCGCGCGACAGTGCTATCGGTTGCTCGGCCATCGGCCTCATCGAGGCGAGCTCTCGCGCGATCGCGCCGCAGCGGTCGCCGTATGCGCCGTACCCGTCAGCCCATACGAGCCAGACGTCGTTGCCTGACCCGGCCATCCCGTCCACCCTCCGGGCGAATGCCGCCGGGTCTGTCGCCGCGATCCGGGCGCCGTAGTCGACCCAGTTCACCCGTTGGGGGGTGGAGTCCGTCGGGAAGGTCAGCTGTTGAAGCCCGGGCCGGAGCAGCCGATCGACGGGAGGCGCCAGCTGATCGGGGCAGTACGCCACCACGTCTCCTGGCTGTGCCGAGCGGTCCAGGGCGGCCGCTATCTCCGGCGCGTGGGAGCGCTCTGAGTCGATGTTGCCCGCGCTGGCGATAATTCCGAGCACTACCAGGGTGGCTGTGAGCCCGAGGCGCAGGTACCTCCCCGCCACGAGGCTGGCGCCGGTCGCCACGAGCAGGAGGAACGGGACGAACACGACGGCGAGATAACGGGACTCAAACGTAACCGGCTTGAGCTTGCTGGCAATGACCGCGAGCGCGACGGTACCCAGTACCACCGCCGCCAGCGACATGCTGTGCCGCCTCGCCGCCGTTGCCTCCTCGGCCTCGCCCTCGCCGTCGCGCCCGGACGAGCGGGTGCGCAGGGCGGCGAGTCCCGCGAGCACCACGAGCAGCACTCCGAGAATCCTGCCCGGAGTAGCCGCGGCGGCCAGGTGCCAGCGCGCGCGATTTGTGTCCGCGAAGTACTCCCCGATGTCCAGCAGGAACCTGTACGAGGTGGGATTGCCCCACGGTGTTCCCGTGTTGTCGACCTGATAGAGGAACACCGGCAGCCAGGGGAGCATCAGCACCGCGCCGCCGGCAATGCCCGCCCCCGCCCAGAGGACCGCCCGTCGGCGACGGGTCCATGCAAGGGACACCAGGAGAACACAGAGGACTGCGGCCAGCAGATAAAAGGACCAGTAGTGCGTGAGCATCAGGAGTCCGCTGGTGAGCCCGAGGAGCACCACGCGCGTCCGCGTGGGCCGGTCCAGCACCGAGGTCAACGCCAGGTAGCCCAGGGCGGTGAGCAGAATCAGCAGGGCGTACATGCGAGCCTGCGTGGCATAGAGGCCCGCAAACGGGGACGTCGCAAGCAGCAGCGCGGCAGTCCAGGCGGTCCATTCGCCGCCGATCCTGCGACCCGCCAGCCACACGGCGGGCACCGTGGCGAGCACCGTCAGTCCGGACAGCGAGCGAACGGCGAAGTTGCCTTGTCCGAAGACCTCCATCCAGACGTGCAGGAGCAGGTAGTGCAGAGGCGCCGAGTTGTCCTGCCGCAGCGCCCCGGGGATCTCAGTGAGCGGCAGCCGCGCGATGTTTACGCTGAGGGCTTCGTCCAGCCACAGCTGTGCGTTCACGTTGAAGAAGAAGAAGATCGCAAGGGCGGCGACACCGGCGGCGCCCGCGCCCGCGCGGGGCGAGACGAGCGCCAAGCCGCGCGCAATCGCCGGACCGAGACCGCGCCCGTGTGTGCTTCCCCCGGAGGGGACCGTGTCCGGGGTCCTCTCGATGCTCGCGGGCATGTCGGCACCGTAGCGACAGACGCGCGGGGAACGCGTGTGCCCGGTCGGGAGGGAGGGCTGCAGCGGCTGCCATGATCGCCTCTTCCCGTGCCCCTCAAGACCTCCTCCGAGTCCGAGCCGACGTCTCGGACCCCGAACGGGCCGCTTTCACACAACGCCGCGGCCGATGACCGGCCCGAACGGGGTCCCTGGCGCGGCAGGGTGCTGTGGGGCGCCCTCGGAGTCCTCGTCGCTGCCTGCCTCGGCTTCGCCCTCGCGAGCCAGTGGTCGAGCTTGCCCGACATCGAATGGCGCTTCAGGCCCGGGTGGCTCGCACTGTCGGTGCTCTGCCTGCTCGCTTTCCAGTGGCTCCACATCGAGCTGTGGCGGGGAATCCTGCGCTTGGGAAAGGCACGCTCCCCCGCTGGAAGGCACGCTCCATTTGGAGCACCACCCTGCTGGCCCGTTACGTGCCCACTAGCGCCCTGATGGCCGTGGGTCGGATCGCGCTGTCCCAGCGGGAGGGCGTGTCCAAGCGGATCTGCACGGCGAGCGTGGCCTACGAGGTGGCGCTCACCTTCACGGCGGCCGTGGCCCTGAGCACCTACCTCGTACTCACACTGCCGGCTTTCGAGGACCACTCTCTGCGCTGGCTCGTACTGGCGATCCCGTTCGCGGGCCTCCTCGCTCTCCACCCGCGAATCTTTCACCGGTTGGTCGACCGCGCTCTGCGCCGGTTCGGGCGGGAGGCACTGCCGGTCTCGCTGTCCTTCCAGCGTGCTGGTGTACTTCGCTCTCTTCGTCGTGTCCTTCCTCGTGGCCGGCGCATCGGTGGTGTCCATGACCCACGCGCTGCACGACGTGCCCGCATGCGAAACGGCCGTGCTCGTGGCGTCGTACTCACTCGGCTTCACAGCCGGCGTGATCGGCTTCGTGCTGCCTGGTGCCCTGGGCGCCCGAGAGGCCGGCGTGGCGGTGGCGGTAGCCGCGGCCGTACCCGCCGGGGTCGCACTGGCCGTGGCTCTCGTGGTGCGCCTGGTCCAGATCGGCGTCGAGCTGCTCTACGCCGGTGTCATGCCGGTGATTGCCCGCCGCCGTCCCGAGGATTAGCGCCCAGATTGCCGTGGCTCGTAGCGGCCGGTGGCCGCCAGGTCCTCGACGCTCACGTCGAAGTCGCTCCCGAGCACCAGGCGGTCCGAGGGCAGCAGCGCGAGCTCTTCGTCGGCCACGTTGCGCCGCCGCCGCCTCGCCCTCAGCCAGGCATAGGCGGTCTCCTCCGGCCCCATGCGGAGGATGCTCCGGATGTAGACCGCGCGTTTTCGGCTCAGGCGCCTCACGGTGGCGGCGGCTCGTGAGCGGTGCGCACGCGGCAGGTCGTGTCCTGGAGGGTGAGCGCAGGGTGGTAGAAGGGATCGCCGACTGTGCGGAAAGCCCCGTAGCTGCGCCGGGAAGCCACGAAGTCGCCGGGCGGGACCGCGGCCGGATCCCTCGAGGCCGACTCGTCGTGAAGCAGGCGCGCGTGGGGCACGCAGAGCGATCGGTACCCGGCCGCGGTGAGGCGCAGACACAGGTCCACGTCCCCGCCCCCGACGGCGAACGCCTCGTCGAACCCCCCAACCTCGAGGAACTTTCGCCTCTCGACCATCATGCAGGCCGCGCTCACGGCCAGCCAGTTGCGCGTGCCGTCGGAGGCGGCCCCGAAGGGGGTTCGATCATCGGGACGCAGGCCCGCGAATGGGTGGCCCGCCCACCCATGGATGCCGAGCGCCACGCCCGCGTGCTGTACGCGGCCGTCGGGGTACAGCAGCAGCGGGGCCACCGCGCCGACCTCGGGGCGCAGCGCCTCCTGGAGCAGTTCCTCGATCCAGCCGGGGGTGATCACCTGGGTGTCGTTGTTCAGGAAGAGGAGCAGGTCGCCTTCGCCCGGGCGGCGGCTCTGTTCATCAGAGCGGAGAAGTTGAACGGCCCGCTGTCGGCCTCCACCGAAACCCGAGAGTCCCGCGTGAACTGCTCGATGAGCGGCGCGAGACGGGAGTCAGTGCTCCCGTTGTCGACGAGCCGGAGCCGCAGGCGTTCGTAGGTAGAGCGGGCGAGCACCGAGCCCACGCAGCGGTCGAGCAGTTGGGGACGGTCCCGGAAGGCCACGATCACCTCGACCGTGGGCTCTTGGTCCAAGGCACGGCGGACTCGCCCCGCGCTCCCTCCGGGACGGCCGCGACGAAGGCGCGAGCGCGGCCCATGACAGAGCACCAGCGGGACGTGCGCATGTCTGGAGCCGTCGCGGCCGCTCAGGTCCGAGAAGAGTTTCCGCCGGTCGTGACCCGCGTCGGCAGCCGCCAGCGCGGCCTCCCGGGCGACCAGGATCAGCGCGAAGTCCGGATCGCGCTCGAGCCAGAGGTCGGGACTGGGCCCCGGCCGCAGCACCGGGCGCGATCGCCGGCCGGTTCGATCGATCGTGTCGTCGTCGCAGGTGATCACCGCCGCATCCGAGGCCAGAGTGGCTGCCTGGCCAAGGCGCTGGAAGGCAGTCGGATGAAGGCGGTCACCCGCTCGTATCACCGCGATCCACGGCGCTCGAGTCTCTTGCAGCACCGAGACCATGGAGGATCCGGCCGGATCCTCCCAAGGAACGGTCTGCCGACCCATGGAAGCCTGCGTGACCTGTTCGTCGCCGCCGCCCGAGAGGTCGATGACAACAGCGAGCGCAACGGCACGGGTGGCTTCCGAGCCGGTTCCGGGCACAGCTGCGAGACGGTGTACCCGCGTCCGGGACGCGACCTCCGGCTCGACGTGACGCTGAAAGGCGCTGTAGCGCGCTCGCGCGGCCAGCGCCCGGCTCGGGCGAGTTCCGGCCGCTCGGGCCCAACTCGACACGTCAGCTGGCCGGGCGAACGACGAGCTCAACGCCTTCGGAGGGTTTGGATGCGGCCCACAGAGCCGGAATGCTTCCGACCGCGATGCCGAGGAACGCTCCCGCAACCACGTGCGAGGGGTAGTGCACGCCGAGGAACACCCGGGACACGCCCATCCCCACCGCAGCGGCGTACAGCGGCACGGCCGGTGCCAGCCCGGAGTAAGCCCGCGCAGCAGCGAAGGAGGAAGCTGCGTGGGCGCTCGGGAAGCTCAACGAGCTGGGCGTTCCGGCAAGGGCGGGCAGCCCCCTCAACACCGGTCGCTGACGCCGGACCACGCGTTGACAGCGACGTTGAGGGCATGTGCGCCCGCCACCGAAGCGGTTGCGCGCAACCACTCCGCGCGCCTCGAACCATTCAGGAAGCCGCCCGCAGCGCCGCCGACGAGCCAAACGGCGGCGTGCTCACCGAGGTACGAAAGCCCCCGGGCGGCGCGGACAGTGCCCGGGTGGACGGCGCGTGAGCGCAGGCTCCGGTAGAGGGCGAGGTCGGTCGCGGCGATCGAGGACGCAACGGCGGCCACGGCTTAGACGAACCAGTGCCAGGTCGCGAACTGGGCCGTGAACAGCCCGAGCAGCACCGCCGAGACCGCCACCACCCGGCTGGTGAGCTTGCGGTCCTCCGATGCCAGCGCCAGCCAGATGAACAGGGGAAAGGCGACCGACGCGAAGCGCTGGAAGGCCAGCAGCGGCTGGATGTCAGTGGAGTAGGAAAGTGGCAGCCCGAGCGCCACGAGCGCGTAGGCGCCGTAGGCGAGCGGAAGTCGGCGAAAGGCGCCTACGGTGGCGACCACCGCGAACACCAGGAAGCCGAAGAGCACGATGTTCTGTGCGTACAGCGATTCGTAGTCGAAGGGATGTCCCGTCACCGGCCCGTTGGTGAACCCGGTCAACAACTCGCGCACCGCCACGCCGGCCGCCTTCGTGCCCGTCCAGACCTGCTCCAGAGGCAGGCCCAGCGAGCGGCCCCAGAAGCTCTCCTGGTAGCTGGCCCACGCGAAGGGATCGCCGATCCTGATACTCAGGTACACGCTGAAGGCCACCAGCCCAGCGGGCGCCAGACCGATCCAGAGGATGCTCGGCCGCAGCCGGTACCGCGGCCTCCAGCCGCCCCCGCCGTCGGGCCGGCGGTCCTCCCTGGGCCCGTAGAGGTAGAGGATGACCAGGGGCACCACAAGGACGAGGCCCACGCTGCGGGTGCCCGATGCCGCGCCCGCCAACACGCCCGCCCAGGCCCAGTGACCGGTGCGGGCGGCGTAGAAGGCTCCCACCGACACGAGCAGGAACACGCTTTCCGAGTACGGCGCACCGAAGTAGAGGGCGCCCGGGAAGACTGCGAGTAGGAGCAGCGCCGGACGCGCGTAGGAACGACCCACCTCGAGCTCCACGAGCCGGTGGAACACATACAACGCCGCGGTGAAGGCGAGGATGGAGACGGCGTAGGCGCTGACCATCAACACGCCGAGCGTGGAGGCGAAGCCGCTCAACAGCCAGACGAGGAGGGGGTAGAGCGGAAAGAAGACGTCACCGGGGCCGTCGGCATATCCGCCGTTCGCGAGACCGAGGTACCACCCCGCATCCCACCTCGCCAGCGGTGAGAACACGAGCTCGCCCACATGTTGGAACGGACCCTCGCTGAAGGGATGGAGAAGCGGGGATGGCCTGCCGTTCGGGAGCAGGTCCTGGCGGGCACCCTCATCGATCGTCAATGCAAGCGAGGCGTATATGGCCGTGCCGGCCACCAGCAGCCGCGAGAGCAACGCCGTCTCCAGCGCTGCGCGGGCGGCCACCGCCCCGGGCCCCGTGGCGCCGCGCGCGCGGCGCACGCGCTCGCGAACGCCCCCCGCGGCCGTGCGCGCCGCGCTTCTCCGTGCGGCCGGGGCGCTCATCCTAGAGCCGCTCGCATTTGACGCGCACGGCGAAGGGCGGAGGAAAGACGGGGGGAGCCACCGGCACCGAGACGGTAGCGGGGAGGGCTGGGTTCCCGCCCTCCTGACTACGGCACTTCTCGCGGGCCTTGGCCAGTTCGGACTTCCAGAAAGGCCCGCCCTGGCGCACGTTGAAGGGCGAGAAGCTCGTGAGGATCAGCGCCGCTGCGTAGACGGTGAACAGGGCCTGCGCGGTCCGCCACTTCCCGAGGCGTTCACCGTCCTCGCGTCGCCATGACACATGGAAGTCGAGCACCTTCAGCACGGCCGCCGTGAGGAGCAGGATGGGCACGAGGAAGTAGCGCGAGCCGTTGAGATTGAAGGTCGGGGCATCCAGGAAACCGACCGTTCCCCTGACCCAGAGCGGCGCGCTGTGGAGGGCGAAGGAGAGGAGGAGGCAGGCTGCGACGAAGGCCCGCGTGCCGCGATCGCCTCTGAAAGCCCCATAGGCGCAGAAACCGAGTACCAGGACGAGCGTGCCGTAGGCGAACGGATAGCCGAACTGGTTCCAGAAGTTGCCGAGGAACTGGTCGCCGACGATAAAGGATCCGCTCACCCGTACCGCGTAGATCGACGGCAGTGCGGCGAGCTCGGCTGTGACCTCGCCCAGCGGCTGCTGGGACGTGGCGACCACGTACTGAACGACGAGACCCGCCACCAGGACACCCGGGATCACGAGCGCGCTTCGTTCACGTGTGCGGAGATATCCCAGAAAGGCAAGCGGCAGCATGAGGCCGACGAGGGGGTCACTCATCACGCTCGCGGCCACGATCAAGGCACCCAGCGCAAGGCCCCCTCGCGAGCGGTGCTGAGCCAGGAAGACCCAGAAGCTCGCGAAGATCAGGTACCAGTGCAGGTTGATCACCGTTGCGTTGGTCTCGTACCCCGCCGCCGGCACGAGCACGATCGAAGCCGCCATCGCACTTCGTGCCCAGCGGGTATCGAACACAGCGTCGCTCACGCGGTACACGTAGATCGCGAGCAAAGCCACTACTGCGGCCGCGCTGGCAGAGACCAGTGGAGGAGCGTATTCCACGGGGAAACGGCCGATTGCGAAGAAGATCAAGCGCGGCACGACGTGCAAGTAGCTCCCGTAGGGCTCTCCGAGCGCGCCGAGGAACGATCCCTCGTAGCCGTCGGACAGGAAAACGGCGTCCTCGGCCCAGATAACCCCCCACGAGGAATTCGGCTGCCTGGCGAACTGGAGTGCGACGGCCACGACGAAACAGAAGGCGCCGAGCAGCAGCCCCGGCGTCCCAAAGATCCCCGCCGCGGGCGGCCCGGGCACCCGATCGCCACGCGCGTCGGGGGGTCCGGCTCGCAGGCGAGCGGCGTCGGATGGGGATGACAGAGAGAGTCTGTTCGTCATGAGCGGCGAGAAGCGGTGCCGCGCAGGTAGCGACGACCGGGCTAGGATAGGACAGCGCGGGGAAGTCCCGCCGGGCCCGCGGCCCCTCAGAACCCTGCTTCTCGCCGCCCTGACCTCCGCGCTCGAAACCAAGTCCGCAACGACGCCGAACGGCTGGGCGCGGCTGCGCGGCCACCGGTCGACCGGCCCGCTGCAACGGGTGACAGGACGCGAGATAGCCGTCTGTCTGCTGATCCTCGCGGCGCTGGGTGTCGCGGTGTTCGGCTCGCACGTCCTCGAGGGCGGGTTCATCATGGACGACTGGAGCAACGCCGCCAAGTCTCGCTACCAGGCGTCGTGCTGCGGCACCGGAATCAGCTCCACGCAGCCCGGCTTCCCCGGGGACCTCGCCAGCTACCTCAACGACGGGCCGGCCGGCTACCACCTGGGGCTGACAGTCGTGGCGCCGCTCGCGCACTACTTCCTGGGCGTCCACACAGGCTGGCACCTGGCGCTGGCGATCGTCCTGGCCGCCCTCATGTCGGCGGTCTTCTACGGGCTCATGCGCACCCTTGGGCTCGAGCGCCTCCACGCTGGTTTGATCGCGGCCCTCGCCCTTATTTTCCCGTTCTCCGATTCAACTCGCCTCTGGGCGATGGCCAGCTACAACCAGCTCGCAGCCGCCTTGGTAATGGGTGGCGCTCTGGTCGCCCTTCATGGCTTGGAGAGACGCGACTCGCGGCCGGTCTTGGCCCACGCCCTGGCCCTGGCCATGTACGCCGCCGGCATCCTCGTGTACGAACTGCTGGCCGGGTGGGTGCTCGCAGCCGGCCTCCTCTACGTGTGGCGTGCGCCAGGGCGAGTTGCCCTTCTGCGTTGGGGTGCCGACATCGCCTTGGTTGCCATCACGCTCTGGTTCGTCAAGCAGAACACCATCCCCCGCGCCGTGCTGCCGCTCGACCGCCAGCTGGATCACGCCCGCTTCATCGCCGACTCCTACCGGACGCTGCTCAGCCAAGCCGCCGTGCCCTTCGGCAGTCCCAGCCCCCTCCTGGTAGCCCTGCCCGTGGTGCTCGTCCTCGTGGCCGCCGTCGTGGCGCTGTTTGCCCTCCCGGGCGATCACCGGCTTGCGCACGGCCTGAGCCGGTGGCTGAAGGTGAGTGCCATCGCCGTCATCGGGATCGTGGCGGGCTACGCGCTCATCGTGCCGGCGGACTACGGAGGGCCGCTCGACGTCGGCATCGAAAACCGGCTCAACATGCTGGCCGGCATGGCCACCGTGGCACTGCTCTACGCAACGGCGATGCTCGCCTGGGTCCTGGCCGGACACCGGATCCGGTGGCGTCCGGCCGGGGCGATCCTGGGCCTTGCCGCCGCGGCATTCGTGGCGGTCGGCTACATCGACCGGCTGCGGGAGAACAGCTCCCGCTACGACCGCTCGTTCACCATGCAGCAGCAGGTCCTGCGCGACCTTCGCGACGCCTTTCCCGAGCCCCCCGAGGGAAGCTTCATCTACACGTTCGGACACCAGACCTTCGTGGCCCCGGGCATCCCCGTGTTCGCGTGGATCTGGGATCTCAACCCGGCCATCAAGCTCACCTACCGCGATGCCTCGCTGGGGGGTCACCCGGTGCTGGCCGATACCGAGTTCAAGTGCGGGCGGGAGAGAATGTGGCCGCTGAACAACGGCGGGTTCTTCGAGCTCTACGCCGTTCCTTACGGCCGCGTCTACTTCGTCGACGTGCGCAGCGGTGATGTGGCGCGGGTCAGAGACCGCCGCGCCTGCATGCGAGAGCGCGAGCGATTTACGCCCACGCCCCTACCCGGCGGATGTCGCTTCGCGGGAAGAGGCCCGGGCACGCGCCTGTCCTGGACGTGCCCGGGACGCAGTTCGTAACGAGGGACCGCCACCGCCGTTAGGAGAAGGAACGGCCCGGGCGGCCCCTACAATCGCCCTGCTCCCACGATGCCTGCCCTACACACCGAATCATCCGTCGAGCCTCGCCTCGGCCAGCGGTCCGCGCCTTCCCGCGGGGGTTTGACCCTGCCGCTCGCGGTGCTCGAGACCATGCGTCCCAAGCAGTGGTCCAAGAACGCCTTCGTGTTCGCAGGACTGCTCTTCTCCGGCGAGGTGCTCAACATCAACGCGGTCCTCACCACGTTCGTGATCGCCTTCGCCTTCTGCCTCGTGAGCGGCGCCACCTACCTGCTCAACGACGCCGTGGACGTCGAATCCGACCGCCACAACCCGCGCACTGCATCGCGGCCGATCGCGCGTGGGGATCTCTCGCCCCGGCTGGCCCTCGTGGCCGCAGGTCTGGCCGTGCTGGCCGGCACCGCCTTGGCGGCCTCGATCAACTGGGAGTCGGTGGTCACCCTGCTCGGATACGTCGTCCTTCAGGTGGGCTACTCCAACTGGCTCAAGCACGTGCTCTTCGTCGACGTGATGGCCATTGCCGCCGGCTTCGTGCTGCGTGCGCTGGCGGGCGGCCTGGCAATAGCGGTGCCCATCTCCCCCTGGCTTCTGCTCTGCACGGGTCTGCTGGCTCTCTTTCTCGGGCTCACGAAGCGACGCGGCGAGGCCGTGGCCCTCGGGGGTACCTCCCAACCCAAGCGTGCGGTCCTCGAGAGCTACTCGGTCGGCCTGCTGGACGAGCTCATCGCCGTGGTCACCCCCAGCACCGTCGTCGCGTATGCCCTCTACGCGGTCACGGGCGCGGCCACGGACCTCATGCTGCTCACGGTGCCGTTCGTGATGTACGGGATCTTTCGCGTGCTCTTTCTGATCCACCACCACGGGACCCTCACCGAAGAGCCCGCCGTGGTGATCTGGCGCGACCGTCCGCTTCTGGTCTGTGTCCTCCTGTGGGGCGTATGCGCCGCGATCATCGTCGCCGCGACCGGCGCGGTGCCCGACCCGGCGTGAGTGGTGTGACCGTGACGGAGCGGGTCGCCGACTCGGCCGGCGAGCCCGCCCTCGACCGCCGCAGTGAAGAGCGGCTGCTCACGGGTTGGGGTCGCACCGCGCCCTCGCGGGGCAACCTTGTCCGGCCCGCCGGCACGGACGCGGTGAGCGGGCTGCTCACCGGCGCATCCTCGCGTGGCGTCGTGGGGCGCGGCCTCGGGCGCAGCTACGGCGACGCCTCCCAGAATGCAGGCGGCGACGTGATCGACGTGACCGCTCTGGCGGAGGTACGCAGCGTCGACCTCGAGCACGGGATCGCGGTCGTCGAGGCGGGCGTTTCCATCGACGCCCTCATCCGCCTGCTGCTGCCCTTCGGCTGGTTCGTGCGAGTGAGCCCCGGGACCCGCCAGGTAACCGTGGGCGGAGCGATCGCCAGCGACATCCACGGCAAGAACCACCATCGCGACGGAAGCTTCTGCGAGCACGTGCTCCGCTTCGTCCTCGAGACGGCGGCCGGGGAGCGGCTCGAGGTGACGCCCGAGCAGACGCCGGACGATTTCTGGGCGACAGCCGGCGGGATGGGGCTCACCGGGGTGATCGTGGAGGCCACCCTGCAGCTCCTGGCGGTGGAGACCTCGCGTATGCGGGTCGACACCGAACGCGCTTCGGACCTCGACGACGCGATGGCGCGCATGGAGGCCGGGGATGACCGCTACCGCTACTCCGTGGCGTGGATCGACTGCCTGGCTCCGGGCAGCAGGCTTGGCCGCTCGGTGCTGATGCGTGGCGAGCACGCCACGGTGGAAGACCTCCCCACGGCTGGGCGCTCGGAACCACTCTCCCGCTCCACCGGCACCCGGTTGGCCGCCCCGCCGTGGGTGCCCGGCGGCCTGGTGAACCGCCTGTCGGTGGCCGCGTTCAACGAGGCGTACTTCCGCAAGGCTCCGCGCGAGAAGCGGGGCGCCATCGAAGCGCTCGACGCGTTCTTCTACCCCCTCGATGCCGTACGTGCCTGGAACCGCCTCTACGGGCCGCGCGGCTTCCTTCAGTACCAGTTCGTGGTGCCCTTCGGCAGGGAGGATGCGCTCCGCGGCGCGCTCGAGCGGCTGAGCAAGGCAGGCTGCGCGTCGTTCCTCGCGGTGCTCAAGCGCTTTGGCCGCCAGCGCGGCCTCATGTCGTTCCCGATGCCCGGCTGGACCCTGGCCCTCGACATCCCCGCCGCTACGCCCGGAGTCGGACCCCTGCTCGACGTGCTCGACGTGCTCGTGGCCGAGGCCGGCGGGCGCGTCTATCTGGCCAAGGACTCCCGCCTCAGGCCGGAGCTGCTCGAAGTGATGTACCCGCAACTGGACGAGTGGCGGGCCATACGCTCGCGCCTCGACCCCGAGGGCGTCATGCGCTCGGACCTGTCACGCCGGCTGAGGCTCACGGGATGAGGGACGCCCTGGGCATGGTGCAATCGGTGCTGGTGCTCGGCGGTACGTCGGAGATTGCCCTCGCCACCGTGAGGGCGCTCGTGGCAGATCGCACCCGTACGGTGGTGCTGGCGGTGCGCGAGCCGGAGCGCTCGCGCCAAGAGGAGGCCGCCCTGCGGGCCGCCGGGGCCGAGACGGTGGAGGTGGTGGCCTTCGACGCGCTGGACTTCGACTCCCACGACTCCTTCGTGAACGATGCCTTCGACAATTACGGCGACTTCGATCTCGTGCTGCTGGCCTTCGGCATGCTCGGGGACCAGGCGGTGGCCGAGCACGACGCGGGACACACCCGCGAAGTCGTCCAGACAAACTTCACGGGTGCTGTAAACGTGACGGTGCCTCTTGTCGCGCGCCTGCGGGCTCAGGGTCACGGCACCCTCGCGATCCTCTCGACCGTGGCCGCGGAGCGCGCGCGAAAAGCCAACTACGTCTACGGCGCCTCGAAGGCCGGTCTCGACGCCTTCGGCCAGGGCCTCGGCGACTCGCTTCACGGCTCAGGGGTGCATGTGATGGTCGTGCGTCCGGGCTTCGTACACACCAAGATGACCGAGGGGATGGAGCCGGCACCCTTCGCCACGACGGCCGACAAGGTGGCGGAGGCGATCCTCGCGGGGCTGCGCAACGGCGCTCACACAGTGTGGGCGCCCGGCATCCTGCGGTTCGTGATGGCTGTGCTGCGGCACCTGCCGCGCGCCGTCTTCCGGCGGCTTCCGGGCTAGTCGCGCGGGCGCCGGCGCGCGATCACCGGCATGACGCCCGCGTAGAGCAGCTCGACGCCCACCTGGACCAGCCGCACCACGAGCGCCACGGCCAGGGCAACCGCGGCGGGCACAACGGCGGTCAGGGCAACCGCGACCCCGGCCTCGCGCGCGCCCAGGGCGCCCGGCAGCACGAAGCCGATCACCCCCGCTACGAAACCGAGCGAGTACGAGGCCACCAGCACGGCCGTCGCGTCGGCGGACACCTCGTGCAGAGCGTGCGTCATGGCGAACACCGACACTCCGGCCACCAAAAACGAGACGATGAAGAGGGCGAAGTACAAGAGCACGGTCGGGAAGCCGAGAGACCGCGGCAGCGGCTCGCGGCCGAACCGGCGCAGGGCGACGTCGGCCAGCGCGTGAAACACCCGGGGATGGAGCGAGACGAGCCCGGCTACAGGCATCGTGAGCACGAGCCAGCGCAGCGAGTACTCCTCGAAGGCCGGGAGTGTGAGGACGAGGTAGGTGCTTACGGCCACCGCCGCGGTGAGGGTGAAGGCGACCTCGTAGAGAACGCTTGCTGTGGAGATCCGCCTGGGCACCCCTTCGCGCTGGGACAGGGCTATCCGGCCAACG
>Ga0136620_10000122_pt1 | contig 32304 bp, 29 predicted proteins | sample AntDrymUQ4162106_2_FD_104806 | JGI IMG/M metagenome (GOLD analysis project Ga0136620, IMG submission 104806) | Polar desert sand microbial communities from Dry Valleys, Antarctica - metaG UQ416 (21.06) | ecosystem: Environmental > Terrestrial > Soil > Desert | place: Antarctica: Dry Valley... | reverse complement strand
GTAGGGCTCGTTGCCTTTCTCTTCGGGCACATAGTCGACACTTTCGGCGTCGGCTTCGGCCCGGAGCTCTACGACGAGACCATCGGGCTCTACCAGCAGTGGTGGTTCAAGCCGTTCGAGGTGCTCCTCGTCGGAGCGACGTTGTTCCATGCCCTTAACGGGCTTCGAATCATCCTGTTCGACTTCTGGCCGAACCTGGCACTCAAGCAGAAGAGTTTCGCCTATGTCGAGTTCGTGCTGTTCATTGTGGCCTTTTCGCCGGCAGCCTTCTTCATGATGCGGTCGGCCATCGCCGATTCGCCGTTCGTCTAATGGCCATTGCGGAGCAGCAGGGTGACCGGCGGCTGGTAGAGATCGTCGAAGAGGTCATGCGGGCCGTAGGGCGGCGAGGCATCAAGGAAGGCAACGCCTCGGAGGCACCGGGTTTGTTGCGGGTCGAGCTCGAAGCCAACATCAAAAGGGTGATCCAGGTGTACTGGACGCCCTTCGAGGCCGACGTTCCAGGGCAGTCCGTCGGCCTGCACCTCGAGGTGGCAGAGCCGCGGGTCCACTGGGCGGAGTGTTATCTGACCCCGAATTATCGCAACTGGTTCTTCTGCTTCCACGAGCGCCCGGATGGCGATATTCAGCTTGCCTACCACCAAGACTACGCCACTCCCCAGGAGGCGCTGCGGGGCTTCTTCAACCTGGCCTCCTGGTATGTCCTCACCCCCACCGACCGCACCTGGGACGACGTCGTCCTCCAGATGTCGCCCGAGCTCGACTGGGGGGACCGCCTCGAGGTCCTATCGGGGAGCTCGAGCGCCGCCCCGGTCCAGGAGGCGCTGAAGAAGTCGACGATCATCTGGATGCGCTGGGAAACGGGGTCCGAGCAGCACACGATGCCGGTGTGGTACGTGAACGACAAGGGACGCATCTACGTGCTGTCGGGAGAGCGCCAGCAAACCATTCCCGGGGCGGCCGAGCTGCGTGAATGCGACGTGATCCTGAGGTGGAAGGGCAAGAACGCCCGGATCGCGGAGATCCCTGCTGCCGTGAAGGTGATCGAGCCGGGGCCCGAATGGGATCAGGCAGCCGAGAAGATCGCCGAGAAAAGGCTGAACATCCCCGGTCTCCCAGAGGAGACGGCCAGGAGGTGGCGCGAGGAATGCGTCATCCTCGAGCTGATCCTGCGCGACTAGTGCTCCTGCGCGGAAGTAACGCCAGGGTCCAGGGCGGCACTGCGCGGCGAGGGCAAGGCGCGAGGAGTCGTGCGTACCCGGAGGGTACGTGCGCGACGAGCAACGCCGCCATCGTCGATGCAGGGCTGTTCTGGGGCGACGGGACTTACGCAAAGGTGCACTAGCTGCCTGGTCGGGACGAGCAAGCCAAGCGGGCCGATTGGATTACCGGCTGCCGGCTCCGTCTCTGAGGCCCTTTGCGGCTTCCTCGACTGTGGGAGCGATGGACACACCCTCCCCAAAGCCGGTGATGTCGAACAGCTTCAGATGCGGTTCGCGCGTGCAAGCTATCGCAAGGTCCCCTCCGGCCTCTCGCAGACGGCGAACTCCACCCATGAGGGCACCCAAGCCGGAGGAATCCATGAACGGGACCTCGTCGAGGTCTACGACGACGACCGTCTTGCCATCTTCAATCATGGTCCCGATCGAATCCCGCAGCGTCCCGACGGTGTAGACATCGAAATCTCCCACCGCTCGCAAGATGTGATAGCCGGTGGCGTCTTCGATGTCGATCTCGATCTTCTGCTGACTCACTCTGTCTCCTATTCACACCTCGGTGGCTTCCGCCACCCCTTCGCGGCCGTCCGGCGTTACCTCGGACCCGTAGAACTCGGTCACAAGCATCGTCAGATCATCATCGAGCTTACCGGCCGCGAACAGCTCCACTTCCTGCACCAGCTGTTCCCCCAACTCCGAGGAGCATACCCGGCCGAGGCGGGAGAGGCCCTGCGCCAGGCGATGCTCCCCGAAGACCTCGGAAGTGGGAGCCTTGGCCTCGAGAAACCCATCGGTGAACAGAACCAGCCGGTCCCCCGGCCGAAGTTGGACCACCGTTTCGGAGAAACCCGGATCGTCGAACCATCCGAGGGCCCGATTTCGAGGGCCCTCGAGGTAGTAGCCGCGGCCTGCCTGTCCGTCATCCCCGCCACGCTGCAGCAGAAACGGCGACGGGTGGCCCATGTTTATCCATCTCACCTCCCCCGAGTAGACGTCGATCGTCAGGTAAACGAGCGTCGTGAAGGAATCCTGAGCGGTTGCCTCTTTGAGCGCTTGATTCGCTTTCTCGATGACCCTCCGGGGGCCGGTTCCAAGGCTTCGCTCTGCCCGCAACACGGTCAGCGCAACAGTCGCCATCAGCGCAGCCCCGACCCCCTTGCCCGAGGCGTCTCCGATGACGACCGTAAGCGTCTTCCCGGAAAAGCCGACGTCGTACCAGTCCCCCCCTACGAGATTCGCCTGCCGTTGGAGCGGCCAGACCTTTGCCCCCGGCGCGTCCGGCAGGCTCCTTTGTAGCAAATTCTGTTGGATGGAGGCCGCAATCTCCAACTCGCGTTCCTGGTAGGCAAGGGTGCGAAGCCGTTTGAGACCACCCTGCATCTCGTCCAGGCGCTGGGCGAGCTCTTCGACCTCGTCTCCAGAGTGAATTTCCACTCGCTGGTCGAAATCACCACGGCCGATAGCGCGCGTCGCCTCGACCAATCTCGATATGTTTGCGACAAGCCTGCCCGGCAGGAGAACTGCGAGTACGACTCCAATGAGGAGAGCCCCTATTGTTACCAAGAGCAGCGTCACAAGCGCGTCGCTCGAATTCCGCTGCAGCTCCGACTCGCCTGCAGCAACCTTGTCCCTCTGGGCGGTCTGCAGCAGGTTGCCCAGCACCTCTATCTCGGAGATCAACGGCGCGCCATCTTGGCCGAGGATGCGAAATGCTTGTGTTCGCTTACCTTTCCGGGCGCGCGCTATAACCTCTTCGTTGACCAGTCGCTGAAACGACCGTCCGGTGGCCACTAGATCCTGAAGCAGGCGACGGTCGCGGCGTGACGACAGTAATCGTTTTGCTTCGGCCTGCCAGGTCCGTGCAGTTGCAACCTCACTCGAATACTGCTGCAGCAATTCTCCATTGCTGCTAATGAGAAAGCCGCGCACAGCCGCCGACTGCGCGGTGTATGAACGAATGATCTCGTTGACCGCTTCTAACTGAGGAATGGCCTCATCGAACACATCCCGTTGCACGCTTCGCAGAGACCCGAACATCGTCAAGGTCACCCAGCCGAGAACGGCAATCAGCATCAGCAGCAACCCGTAGCCGCCTACGATCTTCCACCGCAATGACATGCGCATTCCGCAAGTATCCTCGACGCAATGAGATTGCTACCAGCGACGCTTGCCGCTGGGACCGGACTGGCGGCCTACAGCCTGGCCGAGCCCTACTGGCTGAAGCTGGCCGATCGCTCGCTGGTCACCGGGCACCGGGGACCGGCCGTGACCATCCTGCACCTTTCGGATCCGCATCTGACCGGCAGCGACAGAAGACTCAAGTCGTGGATTGCCCGTCTGCCCGAAAAACTCGGTGAGGTACCCGACTTGATACTCGGAACCGGGGACTTCATCGACAATGACAGCGGCATCGAGCCGGTGCTCGACGCGTTCGCATCTCTTGAAGCTCGGCTCGGTAAATTTTACGTCCTCGGCTCACACGACTACTTTCAGGCGCGCTTCAATGTCCGCTCCTTCAAGAAGTACTTCACCGGCGAACACGCTGCAACGAAAGCACCGGGCGCAAACATCGACCGCCTTGAACGTGGTTTGCAGTCACAAGGATGGGTCCCACTGACCAACAGAAGCGAGGTGTTGAACACCGAGTTAGGGACGATCCGGCTTGCAGGAGTCGACGATCCCTATCTCAAACGCCACACGACGGGCCACATAAGCCGGTCGGCCCAAGATGACCTTGCGATCGGCCTGGTACATGCTCCCGATGTCGTCTCCGAATACCTGCTGGCGGGCTTCGACCTCATCGTCGGCGGTCACACCCACGCAGGGCAGGTGCGGGTTCCCGGCTACGGGGCCCTCGTGACCAACTGCAGTCTCCCCACCGCGCTCGCCGGCGGGCTCCATCGGGTTGGGGAGGGCTGGCTGCACGTCAGTCCCGGGCTGGGCCAAGGGAGCTACACCCCGATCCGGTTCAATTGCCGGCCGGAGGCGACCCTGCTGAGACTGGAACCGGCCGTTTCCGGGGAAGACAGGCCCCGGCGGGCCCGTTAGTATCGGGGGCACGGGAAGTGGCGCAGTTTGGCAGCGCGCTGCGTTCGGGACGCAGAGGTCGCGGGTTCAAATCCCGCCTTCCCGACTCCCTCAAAGGTCGTCCTGATGTAAGAGTTCGGTACCTCTGTCCCACTCTGGCTCCGGCACCTCTGTCCCACTGCTCGACCCGGCTTCGGCTCCTGGGCGACAGTGGCTCCGGCACCTGTGTCCCACCAATTCCACCACCTTGGAGCCTCCTTGGGTCATCACTTGTGCTCAGCCGAGCCAAGGAGGATGTCGTCATGCTGGTGGAGCTTTCGATGGTTGAGCAGCGTTACGACGCGGTCAGAGAGGTGCTCGCGGTGCCACGGTCACCGATGTCGCCACCCGCTACGGGGTCGATCGCCGAACCCTTCACCGCTGGCTCGTGCGTTACGCCACCGAGGGCCTGGCGGCGCTGGCCGACCGCAGCTCCAAGCCCGATCGCTGTCCCCATCAGATCGCTCCCGAGATCGAGGCCCGCATCGTGGAGTTGCGCCGGAGCCATCCCGGCTGGGGTCCCCGCACCATCCTGGGCAAGCCCAGGCGGGAGCTCGAGGACGTTCCCTCCCGCTCCGCGATCTATCGTTGTCTCGTGCGCCCTCGCCTCATTCAACCCAGAGCTCGCCGGCGACGGCGTGACGACTACAAGCGTTGGGAGCGGTCGCGCTCGGTGGAACTGTGGCAGCTAGATGTGTTGGGAGACGTGTTCCTCAGCAACGGGAGCGGGGTCTCGGTTGTCACCGGCATCGATGATCACTCGCGCTTCTGCGTCATCGCCAAGGTGGTGGCTCGGGCGACTGCGCGCCCCGTCTGCGACGCGCTGCTGGAAGCCTTGAACACCTATGGCATCCCGGAGCAGATCCTCACTGACAATGGCAAGGTCTTCACCGGCAGGCTCGGCCGCAAGCCCGCCACCACCATTCCGGACGCCCATGATGTCCCCGTCGACCGTGACGTGACGATGATCCTGAATAACGGCCCGCTCGGCTTCACCCTCAACGGAAAGGGATTCCCCGCAACGGCACCGATCGTAGTCAACCAAGAGGATACGTTACGCATCCGCTACATGAACGAGGGCTTGCAGGTGCATCCCATGCACCTGGCATGGCGTTCCTCAGAAGGTCATCGCCAGGGACGGCCACATCCTGCCGACGCCGCATTGGGAGGACACCGTTCTCGTCGCACCCGGACAGCGCATCGACGTTCTGGTCAAAGCAACGGAGCCCGGCACATGGGCGTTGCACTGCCACATCCTCAATCACGCCGAGAGCGAAAACGGCATGTTCGGGATGGTCACCGCGATGCTGGTGCAATAGTGGGGCTCGACGGATAGAGAATGATCGTTGCGGCGACATGACGCCTTGATACCGCCCACGCACGACCATCCCTCTATGCGGAGCACTACGGGTACGCACGACTCCTCACGCCTTGCCCCCGCCGCGCAGTGCCGCCCTTGACGCCGGCGCAACTTGCGCGCAGGAGCACTGGTACCGGGACTCTTTCGACTCTCAAGGGCAAGTACCCTTTAATCAGTTCGCCACAGGTGCTTTTCCATCAGCTTTACACGATAACGGCCTCGGACGGCCGCCTCCCGGTAGCGGAGGCTGGCGGCGTTCTCACGCAGAAGCGACAGACCGGCGCGCCGGCCGAGCGTCACCATATCTTCCTCGATCCGTGCCGCACGTTCTCGTGGATGAAGCAACGGGGAGTGGATCATGTCTTCTCTATCGGCGGCTGGGCGGGAAAACAAAAGCCCTGTTTCCGTGAGCTAGAGTGAATGCGCCCTAGCTCCAAGCGCCGGCGGCCAATTCCGCGACCGTAAGCTACCGTATGAGGAACTGCTCGTAGGCGCCTATCCGGCAGGTATATATAACGATGCAGATCTCCAGTACACGTAAAGGCGAACGAGCGGTCCTATGGGCCCTGATTGTCTCGGCCCTTCTCGCCGTCGGCAAGCTGGTGGTCTGGGCTCTCACATCGAGCCTTGTGGTCTTGTCGCAGGCCCTCGACTCGATACTCGATGTTGTGATCCTGATACTCCTGCTCGTGAGCCTGCGCGTTGCTGCCAAACCGGCGGACGAGAGCCACCATTACGGGCATGGGAAGGCCGAGAATCTCGCCGCCTTGCTCCAGACGATCCTTCTCGCGTTCATCTTGGCCGCTCTTGCGTGGGAGGCCGTCGAAAGGCTCATATCTGCACCTCCGAAAGCATACGCGCCGTGGTACGCCATCGCTCTGTTGGGAGGCTCACTCGTCATCGACATCTTTCGTGTACGACTCTTTACCTCAGCAGCGCGCGCGGAGGACTCCGAGGCGCTGCGGGCGGGCGCCCTCAACATGTCGGGCGACGTCGTCACCGCTCTCGTGGCGCTTCTGGCTCTGGGTCTTGTCAGAGCCGGCTTGACCGAAGCGGATGCTGTGGGAAGCCTCGTGGTTTCGGCCGGGGTAGCTGCAGCATCGTTTCGCGTCGTGAAGCGCTCTGTCGACGTGCTCATGGATCGAGCCCCTGCTGCTCGAGCGGAGATGATCACAGAAGCAGCCGGACGAGTCCCCGGCGTCACCGAGACCCGGCGGGTGCGGACCCGTGGCAGCGACAGGGAGCTGTTTGTGGACGTGACCGTTGCGACTTCTCGAACGGCGTCGTTGGAGCGCGCCCACGATGTCGCAGAAGGCGTCGAGAGGGAAATCTCGCGCGTAGCGCCCGGTTCAGACGTAGTCGTTCACGTCGAGCCTAGCCGTGAAAGCAGCGATCTGATGGAACGGGTTCAGGGAGCAGCCAGCGCGGTTGAGGGCATTCAGGAGGTCCACAATGTTCTGATACACGAATCGCGCGACGGGTTTTCGACAAGCTTGCATGTGACCTTGCACGCAAAGGCTGGGCCGGGGACGCTGCTTCAGGACGCACACCGGATGTCCGACCGCGTAGAGACCGCAATACTCGAAGAGCTGGGCCCCGGCGTCCGCGTCGACACACACATCGAGCCACTGCAACCCGCCGAGCCAGGCAGAGATGTCACGAGAGAGAGGGCAGATGTCGTCTTGACATTGCGAAATCTGGCGTTAGAGCAGCCTGCCGTCATCGGTTGCCATGACGTCCTCATAGCCTCGGTGCATGGGCATCTGTCGATAGTCGCACACGTCACCGGTCACGAGGATCTCCCCCTTGACCAGATCCATGAAGCTTCCAGGGTCATCGAACGAAAGCTACGCGCAGTCCACCCCGAAGTCGGGCCGGTCCTCATTCATTTCGAGCCCGCCAAAGCCGGTGGCTAGCTTCCGAACGGAGGGGCATAGTCAGGAAGCTTAAGCACTTCCCGATCAAAGGGCAGGTTAGCTTAACAACGATGCCAGCTGCTCAGAGGATTGCGGTTTGTGAAAGTAATAGCCTTGGCCCAGCTCACATCCCATGTTCTGTGCAGCAACGCTTTGCTCGGCCAACTCGAGGCCCACAGGGACGATCTTCATTTCAAGGGCTTCGCCCATCTTCACCATTGCCTCCACTACAGGAGGAGTCGGTTGCTCGGCCGTCAAGATTCTGGTCGAAGTGTGATCTATCTTGAGATAGTCGATGGGAAAGCGGCTTAGGTAATTGAGCGATGAGTATCCCGTGCCGAAGTTGTCGACTGCGAGATCCACCCCGAGGTTCTTGAGCTTGATCAATTGAGCCAAGTTCTCTTCTGCGTTCCCCATGAGGTCACCCTCACTGATCTCAAGCAGTAGAGCCTGCGGATCCAGGCCGGTCTCCTCCAGAGAGTCACTCACATCGCCGGCGATACGAAGATCCCCGAGGTCGCTAGCCGCTAAGTTCACGCTCACCTTCAGATCCGTCGCCGAGGGTCGAGTTGCCCTCCACTCTGCTGTTTGGCGGCATGCTTCTCTGAGCACCCATCTGTCTATCTCGCGTACGGTTCCATCAATCTCGGCAAACGGGATGAACTCCTGCGGGCTTATGAGGCCACGCCGCGGGTGCTCCCAACGCACCAAAGCCTCCATTGCGACAATGCTCGCGTCCCCGAGATCGACTATCGGCTGGAAGTGAAGTCTCAACTCATCCTGAACCACAGCCACTCGAAGATCGAGCTCCGTCTCGCTCGCTGATGGGCGCTCGCGAGCTCGGGATTCGTCGCTCCGATTCAATGCTTTCGAACCCACGACCTGGTCCTTCCCCAGAGATTTTGCCCGGTAGAGGGCCGAATCCGCCGCCCCGATAAGTTTGGCGGGGACCAAGCCGTCGCGTGGAAAAGCGGCCGTACCGAAGGACATGCTGATGGGCCCAGTCTCAAGCCGGGCCCCGGTGAGATCCATCTCCTTGACTGCCTCACAGAGGCGCTGAGACCGTTCGAGGGTGATGGCGAACGACGCATCGGGCAGGATCAGCGCAAACTCATCGCCCCCGTAGCGGCACGCAAGGTCTTCGTCTCGTATGCTCGCTTGAAGGAAACGCCCCAACTCCCTGAGGACATCATCGCCGGCCAGGTGTCCGAATTCATCGTTCAGCTCCTTGAACTCATCGACATCACACATTATGACTCCGACAGAGCCGCCGGATCGGGCTGCTCGGTGTAGCTCGCGCTCTAATGTCTCCTCGAGGTAACGACGGTTATACAGACCGGTTAGGGGATCTCGAATGGATGTCGCTCGCAGACTTTCTCTGAGCTGAATGTTGGACAGGGCTATGGCGATGTGTTCGGCGAAATTCGCGGCGAGCGTACGACCGTGGTCCAACGTGCCTTTCCACCCGATCTTGCCTTCAAGACCTGAGTCCGCGCTTCGTATTTGCATTACGCCCAACTTCTTTCCATGGGCGATCAAGGGGATGCAGATGCATTCGCCGGTGAGCTCTCCAATATGCTCGCACAGGAGTACCGAGCTCTTGTCAACCATGGTGTGGGTCTTCCCTCGCCGCAGAGCCCAGCAGCCCTCGGGGGAGAACACGTCCTCTATCGGTAGGTCGCCCCAGTAAGCAACCCGCTCAACCAGCTTCCTCGAATCGTCTAACACGAACAGGGCCCCACTGTCCCCCGGAAAAAGGCGCTCACCCATCTCGGTTATGACGGCGTACGCCTCTTCGGCCTTCGAGCAACTTTGGAGAAAATCCGCCATCTCGCTCAGGAGGACAACCTCGGTGCGAGCCTGTTCAAGCTCCTCTATTCGCCGCATCAAGGTGGCCGTGGAGTTTTCAAGGTCAGCGGGGCGATTGATGTAGGAAGGCCGCTGAATGGTAGTGGAAAACCCCGTTACCTTCCCGCTTAGATCTTTGGTCGGCGTAAGGGTCAGGGCTACTTCGATCTCGGTCCCATCACGCCGGAGGCATATAGCGGGATGATCGATGGAGGTTTCGTTTCGACTGGCCCTGTCCATCAGCAGAATCACCATCTCGCTCTGCTCCTGCACAAAGAAGGCAGACAGGGGCCTTCCGACCACTTCTTCGAACGTGTATCCGAATAGGGCTTCGGCTGCCTCGTCCCAACCCAGCGTCAGGCCCTCCGGGCTGCTGTCAACCACTGCTATTTCGGTTGCCTCGGGTACATGGACCCCTGCCTCAGACGTCACCTAACTACTCCTCTCGACCCCCAGAGGGGGTAAGCCGATCAATGGGCTATCGCAGACGATCCCTTGGGATCGACTTCGCCTGATTTGGCCGGCGTGTGCAGCTTTCGTCAAAACCAATACGCTTTGCTATCGGCCGCCCCGGCCACCACCTTAGCCACGGCGAAGATATTTTCACCGGGGTTCCCCTCGGCTTTGGGAAGGGCCCGTCGGCGGGGCACCGTTCGTCACCTATGGAGCCTCTCTCCAGAGCTCGTAGCCCAGTCGAGTAAGTGTGGGGCCAGTGTGCTGCTCGATGAGGCCGACCTGATGGGGGGTCAGGTCCGTCTTCCAGCCTTGTGTGAGGCCCTGATTGACGAAGCGCACCTCTCGGGAGCGCGCCCTCTTGAACTTCTGGGGAGGCGCCTGGTCCTCCTTACTCCGCATTCGGTCCAAGGTGTTGTTGTCGACGGCCCTCGTGATCAAGGCATCATCAACCGGCATTCCGAGAAACACGACGATCTCCGCCAAGCACTCCTCGGGACTGGCGCGCAGATCCTCGTACCTGACCAGGTGAAGATGGCCTCTGTACGATGGAGGACTCGACATCCAAAAATCCACGTGGTTGTTCCACGATCCAAAGGGGCCCGCCTTGCCCTTCACGAACAAAGGAACGAACGCGTCGAAATCGCCATCAGCGGTTCCCTGCCTCTGCCTCAGCCGGTACTCGGACATGATGATGCTTCGGGGGTCCCGAGCCAAATAGACGACTTTGCGATCGATGTCGCAGTAGCGCTCGTGAGTGCTGATAAGCCGGCCGCCCCCGGGCAAGACTCCGGGTCCCTTCCATGAACCGTAGGTGTCGACCGAGCTGAAGTTTGCCGGTTGTCCCGTGACACACTCGAACAACAGGAATCGGAGCCAGGTGGATCCTGATCTCGGATAGCTCGCGAGAAGAGTGTCGTTTGGCGCCATGTTCCTCCTCCACCTCAGGGCCACCGCAGGCTTCGAATGCCTAACCCAAAGCACGGGGGGCCGCAGCAGCGGATTTTGTGACAACCTCTCTCGGACTCGGTTCACCCGGCTATTCATGGCCGCCTAGATTCGACCGCGGCTGGAGATCCAGCGCTGCGAAGCAGACAGCCATCGCAGGAGTGGCCCCTTTGACAACAGGACGAACACCTTCCCCATGGAACTGAACAGCACTGAGCGCGCCGGCGCGAGATCGTCGGTGGCGAACCATGCCCCTTCCTGAACGTCCCGCAGAGAGCGAATCCAAGACGCGAATCCGAGCCTGCCGTCCCGCGCGTAAGCAATGGAGGAAAACAGGTCGTAGTTCTCGACCACCCACCGGCGCCCGGCTCGGCTCGGAGAGCCATCAACCTTCTGTCCGGTAAGATCGAGGTAGAGGGCGCGAGCGACATCCATCCCGTTCTCTCCCACGAATAGACGGAAAGTGCCTCCCATGCGCGGATTGACATCGAGCAGCTTGTACTTGTTGTCCCGGGCATCAAACCTGTAGCCGATGTCGAGCGGCCCCCTGTAGCCGATCTCCTTCATGAGGCGCTTGGTGACGCTCTCAACAACCTCGTTGTCCACACATGAACCCAAAGTGGCGAAACCCGTGTAGGGGGGGTGTTGGCGAATCTTCTGGCCCGTGTAGCCAAGGAGACAATCGGACCCTTCGTCGAAATAGCCGTTGAACATCCACACCGAATCCGGGCCTCCGGGAATATACTCCTGAAGAAGCACATCCGGACTCCCGGCGGCCTCCAGCTTGCTGTAGCTCTCGAGCAACTCACTTGCGGACTCGAGAATCAAGACTCTATCCATCCCCGTCTCACGAAGTGTGCCGTAGTGGCTCCAGGCATCGATACCTTTCATCACTATGGGAAACGCGGCCCCACGAACGTAGTTGACAACGTCCTCCTGTGACGTTGGAAAAGCCGCCTCTGGTGTGGGGACGTCCATGCGCTTACACAGGTAGTACATCTCCTTCTTGTTCGACAGGGAGCGAGCCAGGCCCTGAGGCTGTTCGGGAAAAAGGAACCGTTCCTTCAGGAGGTTGGCGTTCTCATCGAGCAAGATTGTGCCGAGGTCATCGGTGGTAATGAGGACGGCGCGGCGTCCGATCTGACGCCCCACGTCCAATAGAAATTCAAGCGTGTCTTCCATGGAACCGTCGTCGGCGCTCCAGGCGAAAGCCTTCTCGAGAAACCGGGACTTCATAACCGGAGAATCGCTATCGCATATCGTATACATCGGAACTCCGATTCGCCCGAGACTCCGAACTACGCTCAAGGGTCCGTGTTGGATCGGGCTGCGCCCGAGACTCAGCACAAGGGCGGGAACCCCGTTAGAGTTCATCTGTCCCTCGCTTCCCTTGTTCTCCATTGGCATCCACGATAGGGCATTGTGGATTTAGCACTCAGCCGAGGGCCGTCTACGCACGATAAAGCCTCACGAGCAGTATGCTCGGTATGGTACTACCACTTACCTCTGGACTCCCTGAAGGGCAAATGCGTACAGGCGATTTTCTCGATCAAATAGGCGTACAGAGCATCGGTCGATTGACCAGTCCTTTTGACCCAGGCTACGACCCGCTCACCGTGGGAAGCCACCTCGAACAAAGCGGACACCTAATGGCCGACCTGAAGCTGTCCATGGCATGCTGGTTGATAGCCAACGAGTCCGCAACGCGCGAGAAACTAGCAGCTGCAGCGCGGCACAACGTACCAACCCTGACGGGAGGAGGGCCTTTTGAGATTGCAGCCGCGCAAGGACATCTCCCCGCATACCTCGATCTATGCGCAGAACTCGGCATCAGTCGAATCGAGTGCGGAGAGGGGTTCACCGACTTGGAAATCGACGCAAGCGAAATCGTTGCAATGGCTGTCGCACGGGGGTTAGAGGTTCAATATGAGCTAGGCAAGAAGCATGGGGGGGCGTTCAGCGATCACATCGTCGATGAACTAATCGGCGAGGGACACCGATGGCTCGATGCAGGTGCTCTTCAAATCGTCGTCGAAGCACGAGAGGACGCAGAGCGGGTCGGTCTGTTTGATGTCGAGGGGCACATGAATCCTGCCCTGGCGGATCGGTTCGTCGAAGCCTTCGGCTTGGAGAAGGTGACCTTCGAAGCCCCCAATAAGGCCAGCCAGTTCGCCTTCATGAATCACTTTGGGCCTATGGTGCGCTTGTCAAACGTGCGCCTCGAGGAGCTTCTTCGGGTTGAGATCTACAGGCGTGGCCTTCATTCCGATGCATTCGGCAAAGCCAACCTGCGGCCCCAGCCGAAGGGTACTCCTCAAACGATCCAATCTGCACGGTAGACAGGTGAAGAAGACCGTTGTCATCGACTGTTTTCACGACAAGCTAGACGCCGAGTACGCCTGTGGCCACACCATTGTCGCTGTGGACGTTATTCGCTCCACTACGACGGCGGTCACGGCGGTCGAGACGGGCCGGCGGTGCTTTCCGGTGCCTTCTCTCGAAGCGGCGGTTCCACTTGCCGCCAGGCTAGATCGTCCTTTGCTGGTGGGAGAGCTTGGCGGTTATATGCCGTTCGGGTTCGACATGAATAACAGCCCTGTGCGACTCGCAGCGTTTCCCGACACCTCTCGTCCGGTGATCTTGCTGTCGACTTCGGGCACGAGGCTGCTTCACGAAGCGAGGTCGGCCGACAAAGTGTATGTGGCCTGCCTGCGAAACTTCTCGGCTCAGGTGCGACACATCTGCAACCATCACCCGACCGTAGTGTTGATGGGGGCCAGTACCAGGGGGGAATTCCGGGAAGAGGACCAAATGTGTTGTGCGTGGATGGCGGAGCTTCTCGTGGCTGAAGGTTACCTGCCTCTTGGTACGACCGGCGATGTCATCAAACGGTGGTCAGGGCTGCCCGTGGACGCGCTCCTGGGTGGTAGGAGCTCGCGTTATCTGCAGCTCACTGATCAAACGGATGACCTGGACTTCATACTCGAGCATTGCGACGATCTCAAGACGACCTTTGTCTTCGCCGACGCTGAAGTCAAGGCGACATCCGATCCGTGAGAGCAGATCCCTGTTTAGTTGCAACCCGCCTATATCGTTTATAGCTAGTCGGCACCCTGAAGCTCAGGCGACGACAGGGAAGCATTCTCCATCGTGTGGGTGTCGAGTACTTGCAGGGGAGAGCAGGGATAAACCACGACCTCGAGGGTGCCTCGCCCGGCATGTTGCTCAGCCACCCGATCGAGAATTTCCCGCCATGAATGCACTTGCTGCATCCCTGGAATCCGTTCAGGCAAAGACACTTGCTCCGGAACGTACAGCCAGATAGGAGAAGATGATTTCCGCTGCTCATGGAAGGTAGCTGCCTGCCCGGCCGGCTGGGTTCCCTTCCCGGAATAGCTCACCAGCTTGCGCTTGAGGCGGCCGGCAACCATCTGGGGAATTCTCTCGGGTCGAGCCAAGGCATAGCGCGCCAGACGCCTTGGGCGATCGAACTTCGACGTGCTTATGAACGGGAAGAGGCCATGGTGGCCCACACCCTCGCTGCAGGCGGAGATCAAGATCTTCGAAGCGTGAAGCGGAGCGTGAACCAGCGGTATTACACCTTTGCTCCGCATGAAGGTCAGGGACACGTCGATCGGATACGCGTTGGAGATCACGACATCTGCGCCATCCGGCAAAGGTGCGTTGTACGCTTGCTTGGCGAAGGCCACTTCACCGCGGTAGTAGCGCTCCCAGTCGCCACTCGCAATACGAACGGGACGTCGACCGGCGTCAACATGCAGTGAAACCAGGGACCGCAGGCCAATGATCCGTGCGATCTCGTCCAACTCTCTTCTGAAGTCGTTGTCTACGTCATAAGAACCCTTCGAGCTGCTGTGCCCGAAGTGCAGCCTCGTAATGGAGCGCCGCCCCAGGACACCGAGCGCAAGCTTGGAGCCGCCTCCAAACCCGGTTGAGTGCTGGGGATATATGCCCCCTATGCCAACGATGAGATCGCTTGCCGGCACCTCGCGATTCACATACACAGACGTCCCGAAGCTCGTACGACCGACCTTGACCACATCGCGAGTGTCGTCGTGCACAATCAGGCGGCACTGAGCCGCTGCTTCCGGGCCAATCTTTTTCGCCATGGCGTCCGCTCGAGGAGCTCCATGAGTACCGGTCGCCATCAAGACCGAAACGTCCGAGGCACCGATGCCGGCCTGCAAGAACTCTTCGAGCAAGAAGGGCATGACCCTGGCGCACGGAGTCGGGCGCGTGAGGTCGTCGACGATAATCAGAGGCCGTACCTTCTCGGCAGCCAGGATCCTCAAGGGCGGCTGTTCGACAGGATGAGCCAGAGCCCGGACGATCTGAGAATCGGACAACGGGGGAGGAGTCTCGGGGTTCAGGGTTGAGACATTCCATTCGGGAGGAAAGGACAAGTCAAGGGTGCGGTCACCGTACCAAGCAGCGGTCCGCAATTCCTCCAGGGCAGACAAAGTAGCTCTGACTCTATAGGAGTACAAGAGGTAAGGGAGGTAAGAAGGTAAGGGCGGCAGAATCCTCGAAAAAGGAAGGTTGGGAAGCTTGACGCTACAGAAGCAGCTCGGCGATCTGGACCGTGTTGAGCGCTGCCCCCTTGCGAAGGTTGTCGGCCACGCAGAAGAGCTCGAGCGCCTTGGCATCGAAACGATCTTGCCTGATGCGGCCGACGTAACACGCGTCGCGTCCCGCACCCTCGAGCGGTGTGGGGTAGAGGGCGTGTTCGGGATCGTCGCTCACCTCCACCCCCGGAGAAGCAGCCAGTAGCCGGCGTGCCTCCTCAACATCGATCGGATTGTCGAACTCGGCATGCACCGCCACGCCGTGACCCACGACAACCGGCACCCTCACACAGGTCGCCGTAACCTGAAGGCCGGGGAGCCCGAGTATCTTGCGAGTCTCATTGCAAAGCTTGAGCTCCTCGCTGGTGTAACCACCCTCCTTGAACGAGCCGCATTGAGGGATGACGTTCATCGCCAGCGGATGAGAGAAGGTGCCGCCCGGCTCGAGAATCTGCCGGCCGAGACCATCGCGGATCACCTCGGGGTCCTTTACCGCCCGCTGAGTTTGATCCCACAGCTCGTCGATTCCAGGCTGGCCCGAACCGGAAGCCGCCTGGTACGACGACAGTATGAGGCGCTTCAGCCCCGCAGAGCCATGCAGGGCCGCCATCGGCACGACCATTGCAAGCGTCGTGCAATTGGGGCTTGCAATGATGCCTCTGGGAAGGTCTGTCACGGTGGACGGATTCACTTCGGGAACGATCAGCGGCACCTCGTCATCCATCCGAAAGGCGGCCGAATTGTCGACCACGACCGCGCCCCGGCCGACTGCAACCGGCGCCCATTGCAGCGAAACCTCGTCGGGGACGTCGAACAGCGCGATGTCGGCGTCCGCGAAAACCTCTGGGGACAGGGTGCGCACCTCGACTTCTCCGTCACGGAAGGGGAGGAGGCGCCCCTCGGACCTGGGGGAGGCGACCGGCACCAGCTCGTCGACCGGGAATCGTCGCTCTTCGAGGATCGAGAAAATTCGGCTTCCGACGGCCCCGGTGGCCCCAACCAGGACGAGTCTCATGGTCCACCACCGGGCCCCGTGCCCTCGGGATTGAGAGCACGCAGCTGACCGGTGACCGTCGACGGGTGCGCCTCGCGCATCACCGCCTCCTCGGCAAGGTTGAACTTATCGTGAATCACCTGGACGGCCCTTGTGACTTCGGCCGCTTGGACCACGCAAGACACGCGTATCGAAGACGTCGAGATGATGTCGATGTTGATGCCGGCGTCTGCAAGAGCGTCGAACATATCGGCGGCGACGCCAGGGTGGCTTTTCATGCCCGCACCTACCAGAGACACCTTGGCGATGTCGGGGTCGGTTTCGACACCCCTGGCGTCAACCCTCTCGCGAACTTGATCGAGGATGGGTTCGGCGCGCCCCAAGTCTTCTTTTGGAAGGGTGAACGATATGTCGGTGCGTCCATCGGCGGCGACATTCTGGACGATCATATCGACATTGACTCCCTCGTCGGCGAGGGGCCGGAAAACGTGCGACGCAATGCCCGGCTTATCGGGCACCCCGAGAATCGAGACCTTTGCTTCAGAGGTGTCATGTGCGACCGCCGAGATGATGGCGCGCTCCATACGTTCATCCTCCTCTCTTATCCAGGTGCCCTCAGCGTCGGAAAAGGACGAGCGGACGTGGGTCAGGACTTTGTAGTTACGCGCATACTCGACGCTCCGAAGCATGAGGACCTTGGCGCCACTGGCGGACAGCTCGAGCATCTCCTCGTAGGAGACGGCGTGCAGCTTGCGCGCTTCCGGGACGATGCGTGGGTCCGCCGTGAAGACACCTTCGACGTCAGTGTAGATCTCACATGCGTCGGCATGGATGGCGGCTGCAAGGGCCACCGCAGTAGTGTCCGATCCTCCCCGGCCCAGGGTCGTGATGTCAAAATCGGTCGACACTCCCTGAAACCCGGCAACGATCACGATGTTGCCGGCCTCGAGCGCCTCGAGAACCCGGCGCGCCTTAACCTCGACGATACGCGCCCGGCCGTGAGTCGTGTCCGTGACGATGCCCGCCTGCGACCCGGTGAACGAGATCGCCCTTCGTCCGAGCTCGTTGATCGCCATGGTCAGAAGCGCCATCGAGATGCGCTCGCCCGCCGTCAGCAGCATGTCGAGCTCGCGGCCGAACGGCTCTGGTGTGATCTGTGCCGCGAGCTCCATCAGCTCGTCGGTGGTGTGTCCCATTGCGGAGACGACGATGCATATGCGCTGGCCGGAGTCGGCGGCCTCCACCACCCGTTCCGCAACCCGCTTTATGCGCTCGGCGTCGCCAACCGAGGTGCCGCCGTACTTCTGAACGATTAGAGCCATGCCACCAAACCTACGCCAGCGCGCCAGCGCACGGCGCCGAATGGGTGCCACATTTGGATTGGGCACTCATACCACCCGGTCCGCCTTCGAGGGCGGCAGGCCCTGGCCCGCTCAGGCGGCTGGGGCGGCGTTCTCCATGTCCGAGGAGTAGCTGCCCGAGCGAGCGGCGCCGTTGAGCTTCGCCCGATGGTGAAGCGCCCGTTGTCCGGCATCGAAGTTCGATCGTTCGCCCTTCCAGGCCTTGAGCGCGGGAGCCTGAAGTGCGCGCCCGTAGGAGAAGCTCAGCTCCCACGGAAGGGGGCCTCTCCGATTCATCTCGTTCAGGTGAGCGGTCGCCTGCTCGTCGCTCTGGCCCCCGGAGAGGAACACCACCCCCGGCACCGCCGGCGGAACGGTGCGCAGCAGACAGCGAAGGGTCCTGCCGGCGACCTCTTCGATGCCGGCCTGTTGTGAGTTCTCGGTGCCCGACAGCACCATGTTTATCTTGAGCAGGGCACCCTCGAGCTCGACCCGCTGGTCGTACAACTCCTGAAAAACGGCCTGAAGGGTTCGCTCGGTCACGTCGTGATGCTGCTGAATGCTGTGGCCCCCGTCCATCATCGTTTCGGGCTCGATAATCGGTACCAGGCCCGCCTCCTGCGACAGGGCCGCATAGCGGCCGAGCGCGTGAGCGTTCACCTTTATGCAGTAGGGGCTGGGGATGCCCTCGCCGATGGTGATCACGGCGCGCCACTTCGTGAACCTGGCGCCGAGCTCGACGTATTCGGCGAGACGCTCCCGGAGTCCGTCGAGACCCTCGGTCACCTTCTCGTCCGACGCGCCTGCGAGAGGTGTGGCTCCCGTGTCCACCTTGATGCCCGGGATGACCCCCTGCTTCTGGAGAAGCTCGACCAGCGGTGTTCCGTCCTCGGCCCGCTGACGGATGGTCTCGTCGTACAAGATCGCGCCGCTGATGAAGTCCCCGATTCCGGGCGTGGCAAAAAGCATCTCGCGGTAGGAGCGCCGGGTTTCCTCTGTGGATTCAACGTCGATGCCGTCGAAGCGCTTCTTGATGCTTCCGGTGCTCTCGTCGGCGGCTAGGATCCCCTTGCCCTCGGCGACGAGCTCCTGGGCCGTCGAACGAAGCTGCCGTGACTCCATCTGATTCCTCCCCTGGCGAACTCTGCCGGACTCTTAGTATCGAAGCACCATTGTCCCCGATGGGTCGTCCTCCCCTAGCCGCTGACCCGCCGCCGGCCCTCCAGGGCGCGTCCGAGAGTGACCTCATCCGCGTACTCGAGATCGCCTCCCACCGGGAGGCCGCTTGCGAGGCGGGTGACGATGATCCCGAGAGGTGATAGCAGGCGCGACAGGTACATGGCCGTTGCCTCACCCTCGATATTCGGGTTCGTCGCCAGAATGACCTCGATTACCGGCGGCGTGCCGGGGGCCGGTTTGAGCCGGTCCAACAGCTCCGCGGTCCGCAGCTCTTCCGGGCCGATCCCCTCGATCGGCGAGATGGCCCCCTGCAGAACGTGGTAGAGGCCGCGGTACTCGCGCGTCCGCTCGATGGCGACGATATCGGGGGGCTCCTGGACCACACAGATCAGCGATGCGTCCCGGCGAGAATCCCGGCAATACTCACACAGCTCCTGATCCGAGACGTTGAAGCACAGTCGGCACAATCGAACCTTGTCCTTGACCTCGACGATCGAGTGCGCAAGCCGCTTGGCATCCGCCGGAGGCACCTTGAGCAGGTAGAACGCCACTCTTTGAGCACTCTTCGGGCCGATTCCGGGCAGCCTCGCCAGCTCGTCGATAAGCTCCTGAAGGGGACCGGCAAACAAGCTATCGACTCATCACATGCCGGTGAGGCCGCCAAGGCCCCCCATCCCGCCGGCAAGCGGGCCAAGAGTCTTCTCCTGAAGCTCGCGCGCCTTGGTGAGGGCGTCGTTCACCGCAGCCGTTACCGTGTCCCCGAGTATCTCGATATCGTCGGCGTCCGGTGCACCCTCGAAGAAGTCGGGATCGATCACCACGTTGATGATCTGCCCGTCGCCCGTCACCGTGGCGCGCACCGCACCGCCCCCGGCCGATCCTTCGACCTCGACCTCGGCGAGCTCCCCCTGGGCCTTCTGCATCTCGGCGGCCATCTTCTGAGCCTGTTTCATCATCTTCTGGACGTCTTTCACCGTTCTCCTATCTCCTCGACGACCTCGGCATGCAAACCCTTCTTGACGAGCTCAATAGGGTCTTCGTCTGCGCCCGAAGCCGGCCCGAGGTCAACGTAGTCGGCTGTCTGGGGGGTTTCGACGGAGATAACGGGCTCCTTGCGGAGGGCCTGGAAGACGAGACTGGGTCGCACCCCCAGAGCTGCGTACAAGCCTTCGGCCACCAGGTCGCGGTTGCGTTCATCGTTCATGGAAGACTCATGGAAGGGCGACTGAACTTCGACGACTAGCCTGTCATCGTCGAACGAGATTGGGCGCGAGGGGTTGAGCATGCCCCACACCCTCTTGCTGTGCTTCTTGACCTCTTGCAGGGTGGCGTGCCACGTCTCTTTCATCTCTGCGAGCCCGACCTGGGGGGCCATCCCGCCATCCACGGCCGCTGCGGCTGGGGACCCGGATGCCGCCGGAGCCTCAGGGGCAGGCGCGGGAGCCGCCGGTGCGAGGCTGCCGGGCCTTCGTGCGTCGTCCTTCGCGGAGCCCACGGTCCGATCGGTTGCCGGCGGGGGTGTCGCGGCCGGTCGTGCAACCGCTGGGGAGTCGTCGGCGGCACTCACTTCGATGCCGAGGCGGCGTTCCAGTCGCTCGAGGCGTCCCAAGAGGGCAGGCGTCGAAGGGTCGGTCTCCGGAGACGCCGCGCGCACGAGCGCGACCTCGAGCAGCAGCCGATGATGGGGGGCGTTGCGCATCTCGGTGACGGAGGTGCCGAGAAGGTCCAAGGTGCGCAGGAGCTCGCCGACGGTGAACCTGTCGGCCTGAACCTGCAAGATCGAGCCGTCCTCGGGCGAAACGTCCAACAGCGTGACCGCCTCGGGTGCTGTCTTGACCAGTAGCAACGAACGGGCGCGGCCCATCCCGCCGAGCGCGATCTGCCGGGCGTCCGCACCCTGCGCGATCAGGGTCTGCATCTGCAGAAAGATCGTCCCGAGGTCGGACGCCGCGATGGCATCGAAGAGCTCCGCGACGGCGTCTTCGTGCCGCTCCCCCATGAGACCGTCGGCGTCCACGGCCGAGACCGAATCGCCGAAGCTCGCCAGTTGATCGAGCTCCGACAGCGCATCTCTGGCGCTGCCCTCGGCGCGCCGGGCAACTTCAGCCAGGGCTGCCGAATCCACCGCGATGCCCTCGGCCTCGGCGACCCGGCCAAGGTGTGACGCGAGTGCCTCGGCGGGGATCCGGCGGAAGTCGAAGCGCTGGGTGCGGGACACGATTGTGCCGAGAACCTTGTGCGCCTCGGTCGTCGCAAGGATGAACACGACATGCTCGGGAGGCTCTTCGAGCGTCTTCAGGAGCGCGTTGAACGAAGGCGTCGACAGCATGTGAACCTCGTCGATGACGTAGATTCTCCTGCCTCCCCCGACGGTCGCGAGGGACACGCCCGCCATGACATCTCTGGTCTCGTCCACCTTCGAATGGGACGCCGCATCCATCTCGATGACGTCGAGTGAGCTACCCTCGGTGATCGCCCGGCACGAGGCACACACCCCGCACGGCGTCGGGGTCGGCCCCCGTTCGCAGTTGAGCGCCTTGGCAAGGATGCGCGCCGTGCTGGTCTTGCCCGTCCCGCGCGGCCCGGTAAACAGGTAGGCGTGGGCGACCCTGTCCTCGGCCACTGCGTTCGCCAGCGTCCGGGTCACGTGGTCCTGGCCCAGGATGTCCTCGAAGGTCTGGGGCCGGTACTTGCGGTAGAGGGAGAGGTAGGCCATGCCGATCATCCTATTGGAGGGGGGCGACACGACTGCGTCCCCGAGCCGGGAGGTCCGGGGGCACGGGACCGAAAAGCGGGATGGAGCCCGCGCCGTTGAGGATCCCCGAGGATCGGTCCGGGCTGGACGTAAGTGGGTCGTGCGCCCGGGGCGGCACGAAAAAAGGGCCGTGCGGCTCGCCCTGGACCCCCGAACAGCCGGCGCTGTTCGGGTAGCCGGCTCCGGCCAGGACCCCCTGCGGCACTCTCGGTTCGCCGCTTACGGCTGCTCCCTTCCGGGCCTGACCGGGTTCACGGTTCCGAGTCGCGCAGGACCCGACCATCGACGCTGCTTGCCCGGGGCATCCCGGTCATTCCAAGGGCCGCAGGCGAGTGATCAATCCGGCGTATCGGGGGTTTCCGGTTCAGGGGACCCCGAGCCCCCCATCTAGCACGACCCCTCACAGAGTATCGCCCAAGGCGCCTCCACGAGGATGCCTGCCGTGAACCCACGGAGCCAGCCGGTTGAACCGCCGGCCGGCCTGGGGGCTCGGGTGAGCGGCCGGTCCGGTCCGCTGGTTCGAAGGCCCCGGGAGGAGCCGGCGACCGGTGTCTGGGACCGGGAGAAGGGCGGAGACGAAGGGATTTGAACCCTTGGACCCCTTGCGGGGCCACGCGATTTCCAGTCGCGCCGATTCGGCCGCTCTCGCACGTCTCCGCGCAGGAGTCTATCGCTCGGTTAATTTGGGCAGATCGTCGCGGGCAGCATGTTGCCTGAAAGGAAGGCACTTATCCGAAGGACCGTGGGCATCGTGATCGCTCTCGGCGCTTCGGGCGCGCTTTTCGTCCTTGGCGTTGGCGCGGGCGCGAGCCCCGCGGCGGCGGGGCCCACCTGCTTCGGGGAGCGTCCCACACTCCGGGGAGACGGCGGGGACAACACCCTCACGGGCACACCGGGATCGGACGTGGTGGCGGGCGGAGGAGGCAACGACACCCTGGTCGGGGCGTCGGGGCAGGACCTGTTGTGTGGAGGTCCGGGGCGCGACCGGGTCGAGGGGAAAAGAGGGCGGGACAGCCTCGATGGGGGCCGTGGCGCCGACCGTCTGAGAGGCGCCCCTCAGGCCGACCTGCTGGTGGGCGGCCCCGGCGCCGACCGGCTGAGCGGCATGGGTGGCCGGGACACGGTCTCGTACTCCAGGCAGCACGGACCGGTTGCCGCAGACCTCCAGGGGGGTGGAGGAAATGACGGAGCGGCGGGCGAAGGCGACATCATTGGCACCGACGTCGAGAATCTCGTGGGAGGACGAGGCCCGGACTGGCTCGTCGGAAGCGACGAAGCCAACCTTCTCGCAGGTGGACCCGGCCGAGACGCCCTTCTTGGAAACGCCGGCGGAGACCGGCTCGCCGGCGGACGTGGAAGCGACGAGCTCTACGGTTCGGGCGGTGGGGATCGGCTCGACGGTGGGGTCGGGGCCGATTGGATCAATGCCGCGCCGGGTGCCGATTTCGCAGACGGAAACGTCGGCCGCGACTTCGTAACCGGGGGATCCGGGGCCGACACCCTTCACGGAGGGGGTGGAGCCGACGAGCTCTACGGCGGCGCAGACGCCGACGTGATGGCAGGAGGGATGGGCGGCGACAAACTGTTCGCGCAGCGTGGTGACGACACCGCCTACGGTGAGGATGGGGACGATCTGCTGGACGGCGGCGGAGGCAGCAACGGGTTGTTCGGGGGCGACGGACGGGATGGATGCCGGCCCGGCGTCGCGATCTACGGGTGCGAGGTCGGCGGGCTGCAACTCGACTGAGACGCGTCGCCGGCGGGGCTGCGCCGTCATCGGCCCCCGGCCCGATGGGAGCCAGAGGTTGCAGGGGCCGGCCCCCCGATAGGTCGACCCGAGCGAATCAGCGGTGGGGGCGGGATTCGAACCCGCGGGGGGCGTGAACCCCCAATCGCTTTCGAGGCGATCGCGTTATGGCCACTTCGCTACCCCACCAGTGCTGCGACCGCGTGCCACAAGGGCGTGGACCGGCCCGGCGCGCCGACCTGGGCGCTTGCGCACCCGATTATACGGACGCGTCCTACCGGCGCCGGAGGGCGAAGAAATCGGTTAGCGCCGTGGAGCATTCCGCTGCGAGCACATCGGTCGTTATCGACACGTGATGATTCAGACGGGGATCTTGAGGGATGTTGTAGAGAGAAAGCGCTGCGCCCGCCTTGGGATCCTGAGGCCCGTACACGAGGCGGCCGACGCGGCTCCACACCAGAGCGCCTGCGCACATGGGGCACGGTTCGAGCGTGACGTAGAGCGTGCTGTCGTCCAAACGCCAGGTCCCCAGCATCCGGGAGCCCGCCTGCAAGGCAAGGATCTCCGCGTGGGCGGTGGGGTCGCCCCGAAGCTCACGCTCGTTGCACGCCTTGGCCAGCACCTCGTCCCCGCGCACCAGCACCGCCCCCACAGGGACGTCCCCGTGCTCGAGGGCGATCCGCGCCTGATCCAGGGCGACCCGCATGAACGACTCGTCGCTCGGCACCAATTAAGAAACCCGTGTGGGAACCACAGCTAATCCGCTGGATGCCTGCGACGCGCCTTCAGTCTCTCTTTGCTCCCTCGGCTCTTGTCCTGGGCCCAGTTAAGGGCGTCCTTGGCCCAGTCGTATTCGCTGGCGAGGAGAGCGACGCCTCCAACTGCAACCAGCAGCCCGGGACCCGGTACGAGCGGCACCGCCAGCACGACGCCCACGATCGTGAGCGCAGCTCCCACGAGAGTGACCAGGATCCGGCGGGTGCGGCGGCCCCACGATTTCTCCTCGGCGGTGATGCCGTTGATCTCTCGCAGGGGGGTCTCGTCGCCCGTGGTGCTCGGAGAACGGAACGTCTGGGAGGAGGATCGAGTGAAGGCCTCCATGAATCTCTTGACCTGCGTGGTCACCGCATCAGAGCCCGTCGGAAACTGAGTCCGCAGGTCTCCGGTGGGCGTCTCGATCCTGAGAATCGGCCCGCCGCGAGCGTCCGAGCTCAGGTCCCACGAGCGGATGTCGGCGAGGTCTGTCACAAAGGTGCCGTGCCCCCCGAGCCAGTACGCCACCAGGCAGGGAGGGCTCAGGAAGACGAAGCCCTCCCTGCCGCCGCCCGGGGGCCGCGCCCGGATCCAATGGGTGACCCTGCCCCCCGGCTCGAGGTGGGGCGCGCAGCGCGTCAGAATGTGCGCCTCTCGGCGCTCCGCAAGTCGGGACATCAGGCTCACGACGTCACAGCCCTCCAGGCGCTCGGGCGACCTCTGGTTTGCTAGTACGCCCGGAGGGATTCGAACCCCCGACCTTCCGGTCCGTAGCCGGACGCTCTAATCCGCTGAGCTACGGGCGCATGCCTCAACCTTAGTGCCTCGGAGGGCGCTCGGCCATCACGACCCCGGCGCCGGCACCCTTTAGGGCCGGACGCGTGTCCTGAACCCGACGAGATGTGAAAAGGACTCTCTTTAGATGGCGGAGGCGCAGGGATTTGAACCCTGGAAGGGACTTGACGTCCCTTAACGCATTAGCAGTGCGCTCCCTTCGGCCGCTCGGGCACGCCTCCACGTGGCATGATATCGACCTCGCAATCATGCGGTAACGCAACCGCGATCCTCTCCTCCCGCGGCATCCAAAGGAGCGCTCGATGAGAAAAGCCTTCACGGCCGCCCTCGTGACCTTGTTCGTCCTAAGCGTGTTGCCCTCGGCGAGCTTCGCCGTCCCGAAAGGAAGCAAGGTGGCCAGATACAAGCGGGGTTTGAATTTCCCCATCGACATGGCCTGGGTTCCCGGAACCAAGACGACCTTCTTCACCGAGAAGACCGGAAGGATTCGGGTGATGCACGGACGAAAGCTGACCAAGAGGCCTTGTGCGAAGCTCGATGTCGCCAGCGACGGCGAAAGGGGTCTGCTGGGCCTTGCTCTCAGCCCCAACTACAAACAGAACCACTTCCTCTACGTCTTTTACGTCAACGCAAGCCCGCTGGAGAGTCGCGTCGCGCGCTTCAGGGTCAAGGACGGTCGATGCAGAGACAGGAAAAGGATCGTCGCGAACGTGCCTGCACCCAGCGGTTACCACATCGGCGGCCAGCTCGAGTTTGCCGGTGGCAAGCTCTTCGTCTCCGTGGGGGAAGGTCACAACGCGGCCAATGCCCAGGACAAAGACAGCCGCCTCGGCAAAGTGCTGCGCTACAATCCCGACGGTTCGATCCCGCGAGGTAATCCCTTTTCGAAACCTGGGAATCGAAGCCCTGTGTGGAGCTACGGACATCGCAACGGCTTCGGATTGACCCACAAGCCGGGGACTCAGAAGCTCTACCAGACAGAGAATGGCCCGGAATGTGACGATGAGCTAAATCGCATCAAGCGGGGCCGGAACTACGGCTGGGGCAGCAGCTACAGCTGCGGCACCAGAGGAGTTGGCCCGCGCCCGAAACGGCCGCTCCATCGGTGGGGCGCCGTTATCGCCGTGACAGATCCATGGTGGTACAAGGGCCGCATGGACCGGTTGAACGGCGACATCTACGCAGGTGGCTTCTCGGACGGCGCGCTTCATCGCCTGGTGATGAACCGCAAGGGAACCAAGGTTCATCGCGACAAGATCATCCACAGGGGTGAAGGGATCGTCGATGTGTCCGAAGGGCCAGGCGGATGGCTCTACTTCATGACCGCTACCGGCATGTACCGGATAGTCCCGGATTGACGGCCGAAGGCTACAGGTACTGACCCGGCGTCGCCTCGGGCACTGGGGAGCTGCCGGGCGGCAGGCTTTGCCGGCGCATCTCTTCCAGACGCGTACGCGCCTCCATCTGCTGAGCGAACATCATCGCCTGGATGCCGTGGAACAACCCCTCGAGCCAACCGACGAGCTGTGAGTGCGCCACGCGCAGCTCCGCCTCCGACGGCGCCTCCGCCTGGAACGGCAGACTGAGACGGCTCAGCTCTTCCTTCAGCTCGGGTGAAAGGACCTCGCTTAGCTCCTTGATGGAAGTCTCGTAGATGTCAGCCAGCCGGGTCCTGCTGGCTTCGTCCAGAGGAGCTCCTCGGACCTCTTCGAGTAGCTGCCTCGCCATGGCGGCTATCCGCATGACCTTGGCCGGGTGTTGGACACCTTCCGACCCCCCCTCATCATCCTGTGGCTGCAGGGGCGCCCCTTCGACTACTTCGGATGCCTCTGGTTCGCTGCGCTCAGGCTGCATGGGACCTCGCTCGGTGGTGTTGTTGAATGGAAGTTCAAGGTAACTCAGGTTTCAGGTTCGCGGAGAGCCCGAATCTGGCAGCTCGTCAGATGCAATCGGGCACCGGGTCGACATTCGGCGCCCGACGAGGCACCGCGCTCGGACTCTCGTCCGCCCCTTGACGTTGCTTAGCGAGCTGATGATCCCTTTCTTTCCTGCTCTGCCTCACGCAGCTCTATCCGGCGGATCTTTCCCGTCAGGGTCTTGGGCAGCTCTTCGACGAACTCCACCTCACGCGGGTAGGCGTAGGAGGCGTAACTGTCGCGCACATGGTTCTGGATCCTTCTGACGAGATCCTCATCCGGACGGCTTTCAGGGGTCACCTTCACGAATGCCTTGACGATATTGCCGCGCGCTGCGTCCGGGGAAGCCACCGCAGCCGCCTCGATGACCTCGGGCAGCTCGACCATGGCCGATTCGACCTCGAAGGGACCTATCCGGTACCCGGCCGAGATGATGACGTCGTCCGCGCGCCCCTCGTACCAGACATAACCATCCTCGTCCTTGCGAGCGGCGTCCTTGGTGTGGAACCAGTCACCGCCGAAGACCTGTTCGGTGTCCTCTGGACGGTTCCAGTACCCGATGGGGTAATGCGGATTCGTGCGCGCCCGCAAACAGATCTCGCCCCGCTCACCGGCCGGCAGCTCCTCCTCCGACTGCGGATCGAGAATTGCCACCTCCCAGCCGGGCAAGGGGAGTCCCATCGACCCAGGGCGTACTTCGACGGTCGGGAAATTCCCGCACAACGGATAGCTTTCGGTCAAACCATAGTAGTCGAGGATCGGGATGCCCAGCTGCTCCTGACTCCATCTAATTACCTCGGGATTCAACGGTTCCCCCGCCGAGCAAGCGATGCGGAGCTTGACGTTGTACTTGGAACCCGCGTCCTTGACCTGTGTCATGGCGCGCAGTGCGGTCGGCGTCGAGAACATATTGCCGACGTTGTACTTCTCGAGGACGTACAGCGTTTGCTCTGGGTCGTAACCACCCTGACGTTGGAACACCGCAACCGGGACGCCGTAGCGCCACGGCCCCAGAAGACCCGGCACGATGCCGGCTATCCAGGCCCACTCGCCGGTCGAGTGAAACAGCTCGTCGCCGCGGACATCGTGGCACAGCTCGTACTCGTTGTGACCCAACAGGTACCGGTGAGCGTGGAGGATCCCTTTCGCTTCGCCTGTCGTACCACTGGAGTAATAGAGCTGCGCCGGATCGTCGGGCGAGGTGTCTTCGACAACACCTGTATCGGAGGCTTCCTGCATGGCGGCTTCGAGATCGACATCGTCTCCTGAAAGAGCTTGGCCGGCCTGAAGGACCGCGATTCGCTCGAGCGAAGCGACCCGGTCGCGCATCCCTTCGAGGCGCGGCCGGTTGGCCCCGTCGGTGATCAACAACCGGGAACCCGAATCCGACAGCCGGTGGGCGATGCTCTCGTCCCCGTAGAGCTGCGACAAAGAAAGCAGGATGCCACCCACCTTGTAGACGGCGATGAAGGCGGCGGCGGTCTCCGGAATGGATGGGAGGAGCACCGCCACACGGTCTCCCCTGGCTATGCCCAAGCCCCTCAGGACGTTGGCGATGCGGTTGGACATCGATTTGAAGTCACCGAATGTGAGCCGGCGTTCGGCCCCCTGCCAGTCCTCCCACAACATCGCCGGCCGGCCTGCGTCGTGCTTGTCCACGGTGTCGACCGCGATGTTGTAACGCGCGGGGACCTCCCATTTGAACGATGCCATCATGTCTTCGTATGAACCCGTCTCGTAGCGTCTGAAATCAGACATGCCAACCCCCCGCTCGGCCTCCCTTCTGCACGCCCACCATATCGATTCTTCACGTGCAGCCGCAGGCGTGGTCGTGTAGGATTTTTGTGCCTTTTCCGGTTGAGCCCGGGGTTGAGCTCAGGTGGTTGAGCTAGTGGGGCGGAGGGAGACTCAGGGCGGCCGGGATCAGTCTCGAAGGATAGGGGGGTCTGATGAGTCAGGCGGTAGCAGGTCGGGAGCCCCAGGAGCACGGGTTTGCTCTCACCAAGATCATCTTTGCCTCTTCGGCGGGAACCTTGATCGAGTGGTACGACTTCTACATCTTCGGCGTGCTCGCAGCCTCGGTTCTGCCGGACATCTTCTTTCCCAACGCAGAGGGTAACGAAGTACTGTCTCTGCTGCTCACGCTTGCGACCTTCTGGACGGGATTCGTGGTGCGCCCCTTTGGAGCGGCCGTGTTCGGCCGCATCGGTGACATCACCGGGCGGAAGTTCACCTTCATGGTGACGATCTCGATCATGGGAGTCTCGACCTTTTTGATTGGGTTGCTGCCGGGCGCAGACACGATAGGCATCCTTGCGCCGATTCTCCTCGTGATTCTGCGGATCGCCCAGGGCCTCGCGCTGGGGGGCGAGTACGGTGGGGCCGCCATCTACGTCGCCGAGCATTCGCCCGACAGGCTGCGCGGCTATTACACCAGCTACATACAGACCACCGCCACCATCGGTCTGCTGCTTGCGCTCATAGTCATAGTCGGGGATCAGCTCATCGTCGGAGAAGCCGCGTTCGCTTCCTGGGGTTGGCGCATCCCATTCCTGTTGTCCGCGGTTCTCGTCGGCATCTCTTTGTACGTTCGCTCGAGCCTGCAGGAGACGCCGCTGTTCACCAAGATGAAAGACGAGGGCAAGGGGTCGACGAAGCCGATCTCCGACAGCTTTTCGGGTGGAGCGTGGAAGCTGATGGCCCTTGCTCTCTTCGGCGCCACTGCCGGCCAGGCGGTCGTGTGGTACACGGGGCAGTTCTATGCGCTGACCTTTTTGCAGAGCGTGATGGGGATCGAGCTTCTGCCCGCCAGCATCATCGTGGGCACCGCCTTGATCCTCGCCACCCCGTTCTTTTTGATCTTCGGCCGGCTGTCGGACAAGATCGGCCGCAAGCCCATCATCATGGGGGGAATGCTGCTGGCGGCAATTACCTACATACCGATCTACAACGCCATGCAGAGCTTCGCCGACAACAGCCTGATGTTGACCCTGCTGGTCTTCATCCAGGTCCTCTACGTGACCATGGTGTACGGCCCGATCGCGGCGTTCCTGGTCGAGTTGTTCCCGACCAACGTCCGCTACACCTCGCTGTCTCTGCCTTATCACGTCGGCAACGGTTGGTTCGGGGGTGGAGTGCCGTTCATCGCCACTTTCATTGCGGAAAGGACGGGCAACCCGATCTCGGGTCTTTTCTATCCCATTGGCGTCGCGGCGATCAGCTTCGGTATCGGAATGTTCTTCATCAAGGAGACCAAGGACGTGAAGATCTGGGAGGAGACCGACATCACCGAAGCTCCGGTGAAGGCAAAGCTCCGTACGAACTGATCTCCGGCGCACCCTCCCAGGTGACCGAACGTGGTGAGCTCGACTTACCGGGCCGGTGGGATCGGGGGACGGCGCAAGTGCCAATCGGTCAACCTCTGATAAGCGAGGCCCGCCGCGAGTGCGGCCGACTCGTCCCGGGCGACCAGTTGGAGGCCAAGCGGCAGGCCCCCACTGAAGCCGCACGGGGCCGCAACCGCCGCCAGCCCGCAGCAGTTGATGGCGCCGTTGGCTCTCGTCAGCGCCCGGACCAGCGACGGACGCTCCCCCGGGGGTGGGGGCTCATCGAACGCGTCGCGGCGCGGGGCGGGGAATGGAGATGCCGGAAGCAGGACGATATCGACATCGTCGAACACCCTCATGAGCTCCCCCCTGAGCACCTCGAGCCTCCGGCGCGCCGCAACATAGCTCGCCGCATCGGTGCCGGCTGCCTGTCGGAAGGCGTCCAACAAGTCCGTCCCGTACAGCTCGGCCAACTGTGGGTACCAACCCGCCTCTCGGTGGGCCGCCAGCGCCTCGGCCGGCACAATCCCCATGCGCGGGCCGTCCCATAGCCTGAACGCCGGCAAGCTCACGTGCCTCACGGCGAAGCCCGAAGCGGCAAGCACCGCTGCGGCCCCCTCCACTGCGTCGCCCACTTCGGCCGCGACCTCGAAGGGCGGGCTCGATCCCTGGGGGAGCCCCACCTTCAGGTCGCCGGGGACCGGCAACCGGACCGGCGCGCCGGTCATCGCCGCCCACATCGGCACCAGGTCGTCGACCGTGCGGGCAATGGGCCCGCAGCAGTCAAGCGTCCACGACAGGGGAATGATGCCGTCCATCGGCACCGTTCCGGGCCTCGGCTTGAGCCCGCTCACGCCGCACAGGGCTGCTGGAATCCGGATCGAGCCTGCGGTGTCGGTCCCGACGGCGCCGAAGCACATCCCGGTCGCCACGGCCACCGCCGAGCCGCCGCTGGAACCGCCGGGAATGTGTTCGGTGTTCCAGGGATTCGCAGTTCCTGGGGTGACAACTCCGTAGGCGAACTCCTGGGTGGTGGTCTTGCCGAGGATGACCGCCCCCGCCTCGCGCAATCGACCGGCGACCGGCGCGTCGGTCGACGCGTTGTTTCCCGCAAGGACCCGTGAGCCCGCCGATGTCGGGAGGTCGCGCACGTCGACGAGATCCTTGATCCCGATGGGAACGCCAGACAGGGGGCCGCCTCCGCGAGGCGAACGAGCGCTTGTCGACGCGCCGGCCTCGTCGACGAACGCAAAGGCATGGAGGACGGGGTCGATCGCCGCAATCCGTTCCAGGCACGCTTCGGCGAGCTCCCAAGCCGACAGTTTGCGATCCTTCAGAGCGAGTTGTGCCTCGCGCAACGACAACGACGCGGGATCGTTCAAGCGACAGGGTTATTGCAGGTTGGTCCGGATGGTGTCGCCTCGCCTGATCGTCCCGGTTGAGACGATCCGCCCTCGAATCCCGCCCCGGTGTACGAGCTGCTTCAGGAAGGGCTTACCCGTGATCTTCACGAGGTAGGCGCATGCCGGGTTCAGCTCGATCGCCTCGACGACCACCTCGCCCACGGACAGGCTCTGGCCCACGAGATCGTCGAGCCGAACGCCCCGGGTGACGATGTTGCGGCGGGTGTCCTCGGGGCCGAAGACAACATCGGTCTCGGCCTGCGCCGCCGCAATCGCCTCCGACTCGATGAGCGTGACCTCTTCGTCGGGATGACTGTCGGGGGCCTCGTCCGGGCGGTAGTACCGGTCGCCCTCGAGTCCCTTGCCCGCAACCGCCTTCACCGAATCGACAGGCGTCACCGGACCAGAAAACTCCGGACCGATGAAGATTGCGACAACCTCTCCAGCTTGCATCACGACACTCTAGTGGTTCGTCGCGCAAGTAGCGCCTGCACCGAGAGCGCATGCGTCGGTAAATTGCGCGACGAGGCACTAGCGCGCGTCAACCCACCAGCTGGTCGATGGCCTGGATCTTGTTCATCGCATCGAGAGCCGCGACCTTGTAGGACTCCGCCAGGGTCGGGTAGTTGAACACCGACTCCATGAGGAAGTCGATCGTGCCGCCTGTTCCCATGACTGCCTGCCCGATGTGGACGACCTCGG
>Ga0136620_10000121_pt1 | contig 32312 bp, 33 predicted proteins | sample AntDrymUQ4162106_2_FD_104806 | JGI IMG/M metagenome (GOLD analysis project Ga0136620, IMG submission 104806) | Polar desert sand microbial communities from Dry Valleys, Antarctica - metaG UQ416 (21.06) | ecosystem: Environmental > Terrestrial > Soil > Desert | place: Antarctica: Dry Valley... | reverse complement strand
GCCCAAGAGCACTGCTAAATCAGCCCAAGAGCACTGCTAAATCAGCTTAGTGGGCGCCGAACAGCGTCAGTTCCGGCTCGCGCTCGCCTCGCAGCACCGCGAGGTCGACCTCGACGCAGTCGAGCCCGCGCGACTCGGCCAGCGTCACCGCCTGCGGCTTGAAGGACTGCGCAGCGAGCACGCCACGGCAGCGCTCCTTGGCCGGGTCGGCCCGGATGAAGTCGAGATAGCGCGTCAGCTGCTCGACGGCCTCGATCGTTCCGACACGCTTGATCTCCACCGCGACCCAGCCGTCGTCGCAATCGCGGCACATCAGGTCGACCGGCCCGATCTCGGTCGGCCACTCCCGCCGCACGAGGCGCAGCTCCTCCTCCAGCCGGTCCGGCCGCTCGGCCAGCGCCTCCTGCAGGTGGCGCTCGACGCCGTCCTTCTCGAGCCCGGCGACCTCGTCCAGTGCGTGCTCCTGGTCGCTCAGGACCTCCGAGATCCGGATCTCGAGCCGGTCCTCCGTCTTGCCGGCGCGCTTGCGCACGACGATCAGCCCGTCCTGTTCCTCGACCACGGTCGGCGGCGTCATCCAGTTGCTGGGGCGATAGCCGCCGCTGTCGGCATGGACGAGCACCGAGCCGTCGGACTTCAGCATCAGGAGCCGCACCGCCTCGGGCAGGAAGGCGTTCAGCCGGCCGGAGTAGACGACCTCGCAGCGGGCGACGAGCAAGCGCACGCCCGGGAACCTACTGTCTCCTCCGGACGGGGAGTCCTGTCCGTTCCGGACACGTCCAGGGGCTGGCCCCGGACACGGCCCGTGCAGGCGTGTCGTGCTCGGATTCCGCCCCAGTTCGGCCGCGCTAGCGGCGGCGGATCAGGGTGACGCCGTCGCGGACCGTCAGCTGCACGGCGACGACGCGCTCGTCGGCTGCGATCGCGTTGTTCAGCGCGGCGATCGCCCGCGACTGCTCGTCCTGCGGATCCAGCACGCGGCCGCTCCAGAGCGTGTTGTCGATCGCGATCAGGCCGCGCGCGGAGAGCCTCGGCAGGACGGCCTCGTAGTACCTCGCGTAGTTGGGCTTGTCGGCGTCGATGAAGACGAGGTCGAACTCTCCCTCGAGCCTCGCGATCGTTTCGAGCCCGGGCCCGAGGTGGATCGTGATCCGGTCCGAATACGGGCTCTGGTCGATGTAGCGCTGCGCGACCTCGACGTGCGTCGGCTCGATGTCGCACGTGTCGATCCGCCCACCCTCGGGCAGCGCGGCCGCCATCGAGAGCGCCGAGTAGCCGGTGAAGGTCCCGAGCTCGAGTACGCGCCGCGCGCCCGTGCCGAAGACGAGCAGCTCCAGGAAACGACCCTCGACGGCGCCCGTGAGCATCTGCGGGGAGCTCATCGTCGCGCGCGTCTCCGCGGCGAGCGCTGCCAGGAGCTCGTTCGGCGGCGTCGTGTGCGCCTCCGCGTAGGCCTCGATCGACTCCGGGACGATGTCCACCGGGAGAGCCTACTTCGCCGCGGCGCGCTCGCCCTCCGCACGCCGCTTCGCCGCCGCGAGCCAGGTGCGCCGGACGAGCCCGCTGAACGGGCGGACGACGAGCCAGTACGCCGCGAAGCGCTTTCGCGAGCGATCGTCGGTGAGGAAGACGCGCGTCTCGGTGGCGAGGCGGGTTCCGTCCCCGTCGGGCTCGGCGCTGAACCCGAGCGCCATCTTGGCGTACCCCGGCTCGTCGAAGGCGACGAAGTCGTCGACGCGCAAGAGCCCGCCCCGGGCCGTCCAAGGCCTGCCGACGAGCACGAGCACGTGGTCCTCGAAGCGCATGAAGCCGTCCGCGAGCATCGCGTCGACGAGCGTGTCGGATCGGTGGGGCCGCAGGCCGCGCAGCCGCAGGAGCAACCGCGCGAACGGCAGCTCCGCCGCCGCGACGGCGTGCACGGCCGCGAGAGCACGCGCGGGTGGCGCGTCGACGCGGGTGTCGTGTCGCTCCGCGTAGTGCCAGACGGGCAGCGCCGCGTCCAGTCCGCGCTTGACCCTGACGCCTTCCACCGCGAGCCTCCCTCCGTGCGCCTCCGACTCTCGATCCTATTGGTGTTGCTCCTCGCGGCCGGCTCGGCCTCGATCGAAGGCTGGGCCGGGGTGCGCGTGGTGCCGCCCTTCGAGCTCGAGCTCCACGCAGACGAGGCGGCGCTCGGGCTGCTCGTGCCGGGCGCCGGCCCGGAGGTCACGCGCGAGGGTGCGCTCGCGGCGCTCCTCCGTGGCGAGCTCGAGCACGATCTGCTCGGCGGCATCGCCTCGGGCGAGCCGCTGCACGAGCTCGGCGCTCCGGGGGGCCCCGAGATCCTCGTCTCGCTGCCGCCCCCCGGGCGGAGCGACAACGACCGGCGCTACCCGATCGCGCTGCTCGGCGCGGAGGGCCTGCTCACCTCCGACTCGACGCGCATCGACGGACTCGTCTCGATCACAGACGTGGCGACCGGCCGGTTGCGCACCACGGCCGCGAACGACCCGGTCGCGGCGCTCGAGGAGCTGGACGAGCGGATCGACCGCAACGACGCGCTGCGCCTGCCACTCACGGTGCTCGTCGCGGCAGCGCTGCTCGTGCTCGCGGTCGTGCGGCCCCCGCTCGCACTTCGCGCGCTCCTCGTCGCGCTCGCCGCCAACCTCTTGCTCTCCCCCTGGCTGGCGCTCGCGGCTGTCGCGTCTGTAGTGCTTCTCCCGTTCGGGCCGGCCTGCGCCGCGATCGTGCTTGCGTATCTCGTCTCGCTCGGGCTCGATGCCGAGACGGTCGCGCTGTCGCCGCTCGGCCCGTCCCAGTCTGGCCGTTTCTACGGGATCAACAACCTGCTCGAGACGATGCTCCTCGTGCCGGCGCTCGTCGGGGCCGCCCTGCTGGGAGGCGCTGGGGTGGTCGCGGCCGCTCTGGCGCTCGTCGCGGTCGGGGGCAACCGCTTCGGCGCGGACGGCGGCGGCTTGCTCGTGCTCGCCGCAGGCTTCGCCGTTCTCGCCGCGATCGGGCTGGAAGTGCGGCTCTCGGCACGCTCCGTGACGGTCGGGGCGGCGGCCGTCGTGGCGGCGGCCGTCGCGCTCGTCGCGCTCGACGCAGTCACCGGCGCCGATACCCACGTGACGTCAGCACTCTCTGGCGGCCCGGGCGAGCTGGCGGCGGACCTTGCAGACCGGATCGAGCTCTCCGTGCGCCGGACGCTCGCGAGCCCCGCCGCGCTCGTGGTCGTACTCGCCGGCCTGGCCGTGCTCGCCGGCGTCGCGCTGCGCGGCGAGCTGACCCCGGTGCTCATCGCCTTCCTCGTCGCCCTCGCGGTCTCGCTCGTCGTCAACGACACTCCCTCGGACGTGATCGGAATGGGCGCCGCCGCCGCAGTCGCGCTCAGCCGTGCAGCGCCCTGGCTGCCGGGAGGACAGCGACCCCGACGCAGACCCGGGCTGAGCCCGTTCCTCGAATCGCACGGCCGGAGACGGTCCCGTTAGACTCAGCGCGATGCGCCGTTCCGCCCTGATCGCGCTGCTCGTGCTCACCTTCGGCCTCGCCGGCTGTGGCGGCGGCGAGGAGGTCTCGCCGACTCCGGAGGAGGTCGAGGGGACGCTCCCGGCGGCGACGACACAGGAGTCGCCCGCATCGACAGTCGAGGGCGACGCCGCCGCCGGCGAGGCGATCTACGCCGAGAACGGCTGCGGCGGCTGCCACGCGCTCGAGGCCGCAGGCTCCTCGGGCGACATCGGGCCGAACCTCGACGAGTCGCAGCCCGATCTCGAGCTCGCGATCGACCGGGTCACGAACGGCGCCGGCGCAATGCCCGCCTTCGGCGACCAGCTCGAGCCGCAGCAGATCGCCGATGTCGCCGCGTACGTCGTCGAGTCGACCTCGGGCTGACGCTTCCCGACGACTTTCCGCCGGAGATCGCCGCCGTGGCGTGCGACCTCGACCGCACTCTGATCGGCGAGGACGGCCTGCTGCCGCCGCGCAGCCTCGCCGCGATCGCAGCGGTGCGGGCTTCCGGGATCCCGTTCCTGATCGTGACCGGGCGCATGTTCCGCTCCGTGCTGCCGTACGCACGCGAGGCCGGGCTCGAGGAGCCGGTCGTGTGCTACCAGGGCGGCGCCGTCGTCGAGCCCCGCACCGGCACGTTCCTGCTGCACGAGCCGATCCCGCTCGAGCTCGCACGCGAGGCGATCGCGGCCGTCGAGGCCGAGGGCTTTCGGCTCAACTGCTACGTCGACGACGAGCTCTACGTGGCCGAGATCACCGAGCACGCCCGCGCCTACGCCGACTTCCAGCACATCCCGATCACGCCGGTCGGCCCGCTGCTCGACTGGCTCGAGGCACCGCCGACGAAGCTCGTCGCTGTCGACGCGCCCGAGGCCCTCGACCGGCTGAAGCCGTTGCTCGAGGCGCGGTTCGGCCCGCGGCTCTTCATCGCGAAGTCCCTCCCGTACTTCCTCGAGCTCGCGAGCCCGCAGGTCTCGAAGGGAAGCGGCCTCGCGTTCGTCGCGGAGCACCTCGGCTTCGACCTGACAGGCACCGTCGCGTTCGGGGACGGCGAGAACGATCTCGAGCTGCTGGAAGCGGCCGGCTACGCGATCGCGGTCGCGAACGCGGACGAGGAGCTGAAGCGACGCGCGGACTGGGTCTGCCCCGGCGTCGCCGAAGAGGGCGTCGCGCAGGTGCTCGAGGCGTACTTAGACTGCCGCCCATGATCGATCTGAAAGCCGCGCGCAACGATCCCGGCGCCTACCGGGCGGCGCTCGCGCGCAAGGGAGCGGCCGGGGCCTTCGACGCGCTGCTCGAGGCGGATGCGCGCTGGCGCGAGCTCGTGCCGCGGATCGACGACCTCCGCTCGCGCACGAACCTGAAGGGAAAGCCCTCCCCCGAGCAGCTGGCCGAGCTGCAGAGCCTGAAGGGGGAGCTGCGGGCGGCGGAGGAGGAGCTCGCAGCAGCGGAGCAGGCGCGCGACGAGCTCGGGCTTCGCGTCCCCAATCTCCCGCATCCGGACATCCCGGATGGCTCGACGGAGAACGACGTCGAGGAGGTACGCCGGGTCGGCGAGCCGACCGGCGACGGAGGGGCACGCGAGCACACCGAGGTCGGGCGCTTCGACATGGAGCGGGCGGCTCGCGCGTCGGGAGCACGCTTCGGCTACTGGATCGGAGACACGGCGCGGCTCGCGCTTGCCCTGTATCGCTTCGGACTCGACCGGCTCGCCGAGAAGGGATTCGTCACCGTCCTACCACCGGTGCTCGTGCGCGAGGAGGCTCTGATCGGGACGGGAGCCTTCCCCTCGGACGAAGCGAACGTCTACGAGCTTTCCGGCGACGGCCTCTACTTGGCGGGAACCGCCGAGATCCCGCTCGCGAGCCTGCACGCCGGCGAGATCCTCGCCGCGGAGGAGCTGCCGCTGCGCTACGCAGCATTCTCAGCCTGCTTCCGGCGAGAGGCCGGCGCGGCGGGCCGTGACACGCGCGGAATGTTCCGCGTCCACCAGTTCAACAAGGTGGAGCAGTTCTCGTTCGCGCGTCCGGAGGAGTCCTGGGACGAGCACGAGTTCCTGCTCGCGAACACCGAGGAGCTCGTCCGAGAGCTCGGGCTGCCCTACCGGGTCGTCGTCCTGCCCGCCGGGGACATCTCGAGCGCGGCGGCCAAGACCTACGACGTCGAGATCTGGTTCCCGAGCCAGGACCGGTATCGCGAGACGGCGTCGATCTCGAACACGACGGACTTCCAGGCACGAAGGCTCGGCATCCGGCACCGCGGCGCGCAGGGCCCCGAGCCCGTCCACCTGCTCAACGGCACGGCCGTGGTCGACCGGATGGCGCTCGCCATCCTGGAGAACTTCGGCGGCGAGGTACCCGATGCGCTGATGCCGTTCGGGGGGCCCGAGCGCGTGACCCGCTAGACGTCCAGGACGAAGTCGAAGCGCGCGCTCCAGCGGCCGTTCGCCTTGCGCAGGTCGCGTACGAGCAGAGCGGCGTCGAAGATCCCGTCGTCGGCGTTGCCGCGCTCGCCGCGGAAGTAGAGCTGCGTCGTGAGGACGGGCTGCCGCGGCGCCTGTGCCTTCACGTGGATGTGGCGGGTCCGTCCCGGATACAGGCCCGGCACGACCGTCTCGAGCCGGTAGCGCCCCAGCGCGTCCGTGCGCTGGTGGCCGCGCAAGCGGTAGCCGCGGTTGTCGTAGACGCCCGCGCTGTCCGCCTGCCAGAAGTCGAGGAGCGCATTCGAGATCGGCCGGCAGCGGGTCGTCAGTACCCGACCCGTCAAGAGGAGCGGCGTTCCCCTCATCCGCGGCGTGCGCAACACGCGCCGTCGCGGCGAGCGCGGGGTGAAGTACGGGCCCTCGGTCTGCTCTTCCGTCGGCTCATCGTCGTCCGCACAGGCAGGCGTGGCCGCGAGCGTCGTCTCCGTGCCGGCGACCACGACCGCGATCGGCAGCGCGAGGCCGAGCCGCACCAGCTCCTCCCGCGTCAGGCGACCCTCAGCCACGCCCATGCTTACGCCTCAACCAGTCGGAGGCCGCAGCTGCTTCGCCGAGGGCGGTGCGGCGAGGTAGGTCGGGTCGAGCCGCTGGACACGGTCGCGATACTTCTGCGCGGCCGCCGCGTTGCCGAGGCAGCGCTCGATCAGACTGTGGTGGTAGAGCCCGTCCACGTCGAGCGTGCCGAGGCGGAGCGACCGGAGCGAGACGCGGCGGGCCTCGGCGCAGAGGCCGTTCTTGTACAGCGCCCAGGCGAGCACGTGGTCGCCCTCAACACTCGGCCGCTCGGCCCGCCCTCGGCGCGCGCGGTCGAGCGCGCTGCGCACGTCTCGGTCGTGGGTCAGGTCGAACTCGGCCGTCTCGAGCAGGTTCCTGCCGCCGTGACGCGCGAAGAGCCTCTCCAGCTCCTCGGCCTCGCGCCACGCGCGTCGCGCCTCGGCCTCGAGCCCCGCCCGCGCCGCCGTGTCGCCGAGCAGCGCGGCGAACTCGGGCGCAGCGCCGGCGCGCGCGGCGCGCCGGAGGAACGGGAGCGCGCCGCGGATGTTCCCGCGCGCCAGCTCGACCTCACCGAGGCCGGCGAGCCCAGCCGGGTAGCCGGGTACGAACAGGAGCGCCTCCCGATAACTCCGGCGCGCCGCGAGCGGCTGGCGATCCGAGAGCAACAGGTTCCCGAGCAGGGTTCGAGTCCAGGCGGCCGGCTCGCCGGTCGGAGCCGACGCGTCGACCGCCAGGCGCATCGCAGCGATCGCTCCCCGCATGTCGCCGCGCAACTCGCGGGCATACGACGTGCGGGCGTACGAGCTGGCCGAGGGCTTGAGCGCCGCGAGCCTGTCGAACGCTGCGAAGGCGCGGCGGTAGCGGCCGAGCTCGAGGTTGGCGTCGCCGATCAGGCCGTAGACGGCAGCGACCTCCGGCTCGAGCTTCCATGCGGCCTCCGCCAGCTCGAGCGACTCGCTGAAACGGTGTCTCGACGCGGCGACGGCTGCGAGTCCTCGCAACGGCGCAGCGCTCTCGGGATCGAGACGGAGCGCCCGTCGCAGCGCCGCTTCGATTCGCGGGTAGAGCTCGGGATTCCCGGTCGCCCGCGCCTGCAACTGGAGCTCGGCCGCCTCTTGCAAGGCCCGGGTCGCCGCGACGTTCGGCGCCGCTGCCTCCGCAGGATCCTCGCGCAGGACACCGCCGAGCAGCACTCCTGCGGCCAGAGCGGTTGCGAGGGCGACGGCGGTGAGGGTTCTCATGGGTGGATTCGCGAAGGAGGGAGCTCGCAGCGCGAGCCCCCTCCTCCAGTCGGTGTTACGGCTTCTGCTGACCCTTCGTGTTGGCGAACCCGGAGGCCGGGTCGGCCTGGTACGGGAAGAAGCCCAGCGCAGGGACGTCGCCGGTGTTGACGCCGTCGCCCAGCGGGACCTTGTTGCCCTTCAGGAAGCCGGCCATGACCTGCTCGGCCGCGTCGACCACGTCGTCGGCGAGCCGCCGCCCGTTCGGGAAGCCGCCGTTGTCCCCGCCGATGACGCCGAGGCGATTCACCTTGTCGCTCGGCGTGACCGGGATGGAGTAGTTCAGCCGCAGCAGGTCCGCCACGGTCGGACCGGTGTAGTTCAGGCCCTGCACGCCGGTGCCGAACACGGCGACGAGGTCGTCGCGGTTCGTCTCGGGCGCGTTGACCTTGTACAGGTCGTTCATCAGCTTCGCGAGGATCGGCGTCAGCACCGGGCCTGCGAACTGCTTGTCGTTCACCGGCTGCGAGCGGTTCCAGAGGTCCTTGAACTTCGTCGGGACGACGACCTCGTTCACCAGCGGGTTGCCGATGCGGGACACCTGCGACCAGCCCTTCCGGACCTTGCCTGCAACCGTGACGTTGAGCCGGTCGGTCGACGACCAGACACCGATCGTGCTGTTCTTCGCCTTCAGGTCGGCGATCGGGATCTGCAGTGCGATCGAGTGCACGGCGTACCCGGCGAAGAAGTCCTTGCCGCCGCCTTCGGCGCCCGTGCCCTTGCGGAACGCGAGCAGGTCGAAGATGGCGCCGATGTCGCCGAAGAACGCGTCGTCGCGCTGGCCCGCGAAGACCTTCGTGCCCTTGGCGTCGACGACCGCGTTGGCCGCGAGCGCTCGGTAGTCCGGGGTCGCACGCGGCCCGATGTTGTTGGGAGGAGTCTTCGCCCAGGCGAGCACACGCGTCTTCCCGTTCTCCGTCCTCGTCGCCGTGTACTTCTGCACGGTGTTACCCAGGAAGAGCGGACCGGCGGTCCGGCCGAAGCGGAACCGGTAGGTGATGTCCGGACGGGCATCGCCGTTCCGGTCGATGTAGATGTTGTACCGCGCGGACGGCGAGAACGTGTAGTAGTTCGGGCCGGCCGCCGGATCCTCGCCCGGGATCCAGTTCGAGATGATCGTGACCGAGTCCGGCCGGTCCGGCGAGCGGAACGCGTACAGGTCGGTGTTGTCGGCAGAGGGATCCTCCGCGATGAGCGGCGCCTCGCGGTGGCTCGACGCGACGCCGGCGCTTGGCCCGGGGCCGACGACGGCGGCCGCGAGGGCGGCGCTGGCGACGGTCGCGAGCCCGACCGCCACGGTGATGATCTTCTTCATTCCACGCTCCTGTTTTCGATGATCGGGACGGCGCTGGTTCGGCCGCCGCGCCCATCCGGTTCGAAACGAGCCGCGGGCCGGCGCGAGCTCCGGGTTACGCTGGGGCGCGGCGGGGTGCCGGAGCGGTCGAACGGGGCGGTCTTGAAAACCGTTGGGCGTGCAAGCGCCTCCTGGGTTCGAATCCCAGCCCCGCCGCTCCTACCATCCCGAATCTGGCTTGGTAGCGAGACCCAGGATCCGCGCCGGTAGTTCTGCCGCGTCATGTCTGTCCGGTGACGTCCGCTCTAGACCGCGTGCAGGTCCCTTGGCGGCGCTATCCGGATTCCTGTACATCGCCGAGCCCGAGCCCGAAGCCGACCCCTACGGGCGAGGCGGCCGCGAGCTCGACCCGGTTGCGCCCGCCTTGGCGGCGTAGAGGGCTCTGTCGGCGAGACGTATGAGCGTTTGGGCGTCGTCGGCGACGTCGTGGTGCACGGCCACGCCGAAGCTTGCGCTGATCGCCCTGTCCACGCCCGGGAGCTTGACCCCGGCGATCCTCACGCGGAGCTTCTCGGCCGCTTCGAGCGGCCTTCAGCGTCAGTGTCGGGGAGCAGGGCGATGAACTCCTCGCCCCCCGCTTCTGCCGACGAAGTCGCTGGTACGCACCCCGCTCGACAAGACGTCGCCGACGGCCGCCAGCACCGCGTCGCCCTCCTCGTGGCCGAATGAGTCGTTGATCCGAACAAGCGCTTCGTTGGTTCGAATCCCACTCCCGCCGCTCCTTCGGCTGAGCGTTTCGCCCGTTCGAACAGCCGAGCGCCGCTGACTGCGCCGCCCGGGTCAGCCGGCGGGCAGCGTGAAGCAGACGCGCGCGCCGCCGCCGGCGCGGTTCTCCGCCCAGATCCGGCCTCCGTGGGCCTCGACGAGCCCGCGTGCGATCGCAAGACCGAGGCCGGCGCCACCACCGTTCGTCGTCGACCGCGCGGGGTCGCCGCGCCAGAAGCGCTCGAACATCCGCCGCTCCGCGTCCGGCTCGAGTCCGTCCCCGGTGTCCTCGACCACGATCTGCACCTCCGCCGGCCCACGCTCGACGCGCACCGCGACGGAGCCGTCCGACGGCGTGTGCCGCAGCGCGTTTGTGAGCAGGTTCAGGAGCACGCGCTCCACCTTTTCGGGCGCGCAGCGAACGATGACGGCGTCGTCGACATCGGCTTCGAGCTGGACGCTGCGTGCCTGTGCCTCCGCCTCGATCCCGCGCAGGCAGGCGCGCACGAGCCCCGAGAGCTGAGCCTCGCGGAGCTCGAGCGTGAGCGCCCCGGCGTCGATGCGAGCGAGCTCGAACAGGTCGTCGATGAGCACACCGAGCGTCCGCGCCTGCTCGCGCAGGATCGGGAGGTACCTCGCCGGCTCGGCGAGGCCGTCCTCGAGCGCCTCGAGCATCGCCTGGATGTTCGAGAGCGGCGTGCGCAGATCGTGGCTCGCCCAGGCGACCATCTGGGTGCGCGTGTCGAACAACTCCTCGAGCCGTGCCGCCATCTCGTTGAAGGACGTCGCGAGGGCGGCGAGCTCCTGCTGTCGCGGCTGCGGCGCTCGGGCGGACAGATCGCCGGCCGCCATCTGCACTGCGGCCCGCTGGAGCGGCTCGACGCCGCGCCCGATCGAGCGGCCCAGCGCGAGCGCCGCGGCGAGCGCCGACGTCGACGACGCGGCGGCGACGGCGAGGATCGTGAGGTCGTGGCCCGACTGGAACATGACGAGCCCGGAGAGCACTACGGCGACGAGCGGCAGGAAGACGGCGAGCAGCCCGAGCCCGGCGAGCTGGAGACGGAGCGTCGGCAGGCGGTGGAGACCCGCGCCTGCAACGACGCCACACGTGAGCGTGGCGCCGGCGACCGCGAGGGCGAACGCGATCATGCGACGAGCCGGTAGCCGACGCCCCAGACCGTCTCGAGCAACTTCGGGTGGGCCGGATCCTCCTCGATCTTCTCGCGCAACCGGCGTACGTGCACGGTGACCGTGCCGGTGTCGAGCGCCGCCTCGTAGCCCCAGACCCGGTCCATCAGCTGGCTGCGCGAGAAGACGTGGCGCGGGTGGCTGGCCAGGAACCAGAGCAGGTCGAACTCCTTCGCCGTCAGCTTCAGCGCGCGGCCGTCCCGCGTCACCTCGCGCGTGGCTGCGTCGATCTCCAGCTCGCCGGCGGAGACCTTCGCCTCGCCGAAGGTTGGCGGCACGGCCCGACGCAGCACCGTGCGCACGCGCGCCGCAAGCTCCCGCGGCGAGAAGGGCTTCGTCACGTAGTCGTCGGCGCCGAGCTCGAGGCCGACGATCCGATCGGCTTCCTCCCCGCGGGCCGTGAGCAGGATCACGGGCAGCTCGGAGCGGGAGCGGATCCAGCGGCAGAGCGCGAGCCCGTCCATGCCCGGGAGCATCACGTCGAGCACGACGAGGTTCGGCAGCTCCCGCTCGAGCAGCTCACGGGCGCGGTCGCCGTCGCCGGCCTCCAGGGTGCGGTGGCCGTCGCGCTCGAGGTAGCGGACGACCACCTCGCGCACGATCGGCTCGTCGTCCACCACGAGGATCGTCGCCACCCCCGCATTGTGCTCCACCACCACCGCTTGAAATGTTGCGACGGCCTTAATATTCAGCCGCCTACCGGACGAGCCGTCCGTTGGGGCGGACCACCAGCCAGGTGCCGCCGTGCGTCACGACGTTCTGACACTTGATCTCGCCCGCCCGCTCGTGCGCGTAGTAGTAGAGCGGCCAGCCGTTGTAGGTCACCTGGCGGCGCCCATCGCGCCTTCGGACCGATCCGAGCAGGGATTGCTTGACGCCCGCACCGGCCCTGAGCGTGCCGGTGGCGAAGTAGACCGGCCAGGCTGCCGCGCAGTCTCCGTAGCACTGGCTCGGGCCGTTGCGCCTGTCGCGCGTGAAGCCGTAGAGCACGCGCCCGTTGCCGGCGAAGAGGATCTGGCCGAACCGGGTCGTGCGGACCTTCAGCGTCGGCGACGGCGTCGTCGCCTCCCGGGCGTGCGCCCCGGAGGGAGCAACTTGCGTGATCGCCGTCGCGGTGGCCGGAGCGAGCACGGCTGCGACGGCGACGACTACGAGCGTCTTCTTCATGGAGCCTCCTCGAGGGACGAGTTCGGCGAAGCTAACCGTCCAGTCGTTACGAAACCCTAACGGGCGGCTGAACGTTGGCTGAACTCGTCGCTAGGCTGCCGACGTGGTCGATCCTGCCGATCGCCGTGTTCGGCTGCGCCCGCTCGAGCCGGGCGACGTCGAAGCGCTCGCCGCCGCGCACGACGAGGATCTGGCCTCGTTCGCGCCCGCCGGCGACGCGGCGCGGGAGCGGCTGTGCAGGCAGATCGACCGGGCGCCGACGCTCGAGGACGGCGGCTTCCTGAACCTGGCGATCGAGGCCGCCGGTCGCCTGATCGGCGACGTTCAGGCCCGTGCGCCGAAGAACGCGTTCCCGCCCGGCGTCTGCGAGATCGGGATCACGTTGTTCGAGGACGTGCGCGGGCAGGGCTTCGGCCGGGAGGCGGTCGCCCTCTTCACCGAGCAGCTCCTCGATGCGGGCTGGGACCGAGTGCAGGCGTCCACCTCGGTGGACAATCTCGCGATGCGCCGGGTGCTGGAGCGCGTCGGGTACGGTTTCGAGGGCGTGCTACGCGACTTCAGTCCGGGCGACGAGGGAGAACGGGAGCACTATGCCCTCTATGCCGCGACCCGCCGCGAGCGGGTCTCTTGACGGAAGGCCGCAGAGCTCCGATCGCCATCTACGCGCTCGCGCTCTGGGTTTGCCTCCCGGCGAGCGCCGCCGGCGCCATCTTTGGAGACGCGGACGTGAGGAACCCGACGCTGAAGGTGAACACCCGCGGGATCGCGCTCGTCGAGTACACGACGAAGGCGAGCCTGCGCCGGCACGTCCTCGTCCGGGGGCGCGATCGACGGGATCCCGCACCGGACCGACTCCGGGTCGGTGCAGCAGGCGTTCGAGCTGGACTACTCGGGCGGCTGGAAGAGCCGCAAGGACTCGCGGTACTGGCGCACCTTCAGAAACGGTTGCAGACCCTATGAAGGCCCCGCGCTCCCGTTCCTCGTCGCAGGCTGCACGGCGCCCTACGGCACGTACTGGGCCCTGCAGGCGTGGCAGCGGAACCTGCCGATGCGCGGCTTCGCGCCGTGGACAGACAAGCAACGCGGCGTGGAGCTCCATGTCTCGCACTGGAGCGCCGAGCTGCCCGAGCTCGAGGTCTACCGGCACTGGACCTACGGCCGCGCCCACCAGGGCTTCTTCGGCCGGTTGCTCGACCGCGGACAGCCCGTCTACGGACCAAGGACGCCGTCGACAACGGCCCGGGACGGGTGGTCACGCAACGTCTACATCGACACGTTCGACTCCGCCTACGGCCCCGGCTGGAAGCACGACACGGCGATCGCCACGCATCCGGGCAGTGGGGGCTTCTACTACTCGTTCGTCCAGCAGGCGCCTCCGCGCGGCTATCCGAGCGACAGGCCGAACGGCAACGGTCTCGGTGAGAGCTACCGGATCTCCGCGGTCGGACCCGGCGTGATGCCCATCGTGCAGGTGACGCTGCCACGGCTGACGGGCTTCGACGCCGTGCTGCAGCTCGAGGCGACCAGGCGCTTCGACGAGATCCTCGGCGACGACCGGCACTGCGCGCCCGAGCGCTGACCGAGCTCGCAGGGCAGGAGATGCGCGCCGAGCGCGCAAGGCGCGGCGGCCAGCGGCCACACACCCCCGGAGGTTCGTATGAGTAACGGCACTCCCGTGCAGACCGTCGCCCGCCTCGTGGGGGTCGTCTTCCTGCTCGTAGGCATCGCCGGCTTCATCCCCGGCATCACGACGAACCTGTACGACGGCCTGGACTTCGCCGGCGACGGCAGCGAGTCCGAGCTGCTCGGCCTGTTCCAGGTGAGCGTCCTGCACAACATCGTCCACACGCTCTTCGGCGTCGGCATCTTCATGGCCGCGACACCCGAAGGAGCCAAGACCTTCCTGTACGGAAGCGGAGCGATCTACGTCGTCCTCTTCCTGATGGGCATCATCGGCGCCGGCGACTGGTTGCCGATCAACTCCGCCGACAACTGGCTCCATCTCGGCCTGGCTGTCGGCCTGCTCGCACTCGGCTTCGGGCTCACGCGCGAACGCGAGCGCACCGTCGCCACGACCTAGACATGGCACACCTGCCGGAATGGAGGGGCGGAGCGATCCGCCCCTCCGCCGTTCGGGAGAGCCCCAAGAATCCCTCGTATGAGCGGTGCGACCCCCGACCCTCCGTGCCGACACCAGTAGCAACTGTCTCTCGACAAGGGGTTCTTCCACCATGCGGTCTCGTCCTATCCTGCGGGTCGTTCTCGTCGTTGCTCTCGCCGTCTGCGCCGCCCTGCCGGCGACTGCCGCCGCCTCCGAGGTGATCGAGCGCAACGCCTCCAACGTGCAGCTCCAGGTGGCGAAGGACGGACAGGCGCTGCTCAGCTACAACTCGCGCGGGAAGCGCTGGAACGTGCTCGCCTGGGGCGCGGTCAACGCGATCCAGCCGACGACGGCCCGCAAGCAGGTCGAGTTCAAGCTCGACTACTCGGGCGGCTACGGCACCTACAAGCGGGCCGTCTGGAAGACCTTCAAGAACGCGTGCCGGCCCTACGACGGCCCCCCGCTGCACTGGGTCGTGAGCGCCTGCAAGGCGCCCGACGGCTCCTACTGGGCCGTGCAGCGCTGGCAGCGGATGCTCGCCAACTACGGCGTCGCGCCGACCGCGAAGCAGTCCGTGTGGGAGCTACGCCTGTCCCACTGGCAGGGCCTGGTGGCCGTGCTCGACCTGCACCTGAACTGGGCCTACAAGAAGTTCCACCACGTCTTCGGCTCGTTCACCTACCTGGGAATGCCGGTGCACGGCTTCGCGTCGACCTCGACGGGCAACCCGCTCGACACGTTCGGGCGCAACCTCTATCTCGACACCTTCAACTCCGCCTACGGCAGCAGCTGGAAGCGCGAGAACAGCTTCCTGACGCACAAGGGCACCGGTAGCTTCTGCTACGGCTTCTACAGACACGGCAGCCGACCCGAGGGCAACGGCGAGCGCTACCGCGCGACGATCATCGGTCCCGGCGTGACGCCCGACATCTACTGGGAGGCCGAAGCCCTGAGCACGTACGACCTGGCGTTCGACCTGGAGCAGCACGCCTTTCAAAAGACGTTCTACGTCGAAGACGGGCTCTGCAAGGCCGTCTAGCGCCGCGGTTCCTATGATCGCCGGATGGCCTCCGGCGACGAGCTCCGCAGCGTCATGCGCCGCTTCCCAGTCGGGGTCGGCGTCGTCACGGTCGACCTTGAGGGCGAGCGGCTCGGGCTGACGGTCGCCTCGCTGACGTCGCTCTCGCTCGAGCCGCCCCTCGTCGGGATCTCGATCGCACGCGGAGCGGCACTACACGAGCTCCTGCGCGCGTCCGGCGGTTTCGCGGTCTCGCTGCTCGCCGCCGGCCAGCTCGAGCTCGCTCAGCATTTCGCCCGCGGCGTGCCGCCCATCGTCCTGTGGACCGGAATCGACACGCGCGCGGCGGAGCGCGGCCCGCTGCTCACGGGCGCGGTCGGCTGGCTTGAATGCGCGCTCGCGGCTGAGCACCCGACGGGCGACCACACCTTCTTCGTCGGTCACGTCGAGCGCGCAGAAGCAGGCGAGTCGGAACAGCCGCTCGTGCGACTCGGGGGCGAGTACCAGAGCACGTGATCACCGCCGTCGTGTTCGACCTGGACGGGGTGCTCGTCGACACCGAGACCGTCTGGAACGAGGTGCGCGAGGCGCTCGTGCGCGACCGTGGCGGCCGCTGGCACTCGCGGGCGCAGGCCGACATGATGGGGATGAGCTCGCCCGAATGGTCGCACTACATGCACGACGAGCTCGGGCTGGAGGAGCCTCCCGAGGAGATCAACGACGAGGTCGTGCGGCGCATGCTCGTGCGCTACCGCGAAGACCTGCCGCTGATCGACGGTGCGGTCGCGGCGGTCGAGCGACTCGCCGCGGAGCTCACGCTCGCGCTCGCGTCCTCCTCCAACCGGCCCCTGATCGACGCAGTGCTGGCAGCGGCGGGCTTGCACCGCCACTTCGCCGCCACCGTCTCCTCCGAGGAGGTCGCGCGCGGCAAGCCGGCGCCGGATGTCTTCCTCGAGGCCGCCCGCCGGCTGGGCGTCGAGCCACGCCTCTGCGCGGCCGTCGAGGACTCGGCGAACGGGCTCAGGGCGGCGCGGGCGGCGGGGATGCGCGTCCTCGCGCTCCCGAACGCGCATTACCCGCCGGACGCCGAGGCGCTCGTCCAGGCCGACGTCGTGCTCGGCTCGCTCCACGAGCTGACTCCGGCTCAGGCTCGCGGCTAGGCGCGGCCGAGGAGGACGCAGCCGTTGTGGCCGCCGAGGCCCATCGCGTTCGAGAGGGCGACGTCCAGCTCCACCCCGCTCTGACTCAGGTTGCGCGCCACGTTCGGCACGTAGTCCAGGTCGCACTCCGGGTCGGGGTTCTGGAGGTTGATCGTCGGCGGCAGGATCTGGTGGTGCAGCGCGAGCGCGCACATCATCGCCTCGATCGCGCCCGCCGCGCCGAAGCAGTGGCCCGTGACGGACTTGGTCGACGAGACGGCGAGCCGGTAGGCGTGCTCCTCGAAGACCTGCTTGATCGCCTTCGTCTCGGCCAGGTCGCCGAGCGGCGTCGAGGTGCCGTGCGCGTTGATGTAGCCGACCCGCTCGGGCGCGACGCCGGAGCGCTCGAGCGCCGAGCTCATCATCTCGGCGACCCCCACCGAGTCGGGGTCCGGCTGCGCCATGTGGTGGGCGTCGTTCGAGGCGCCGTAGCCGAGCACCTCCGCGTAGATCGAGGCGTCGCGGGCGAGTGCCGCCTCACGCTCCTCGAGCACGAGCATGCAGGCCCCCTCTCCCATCACGAAGCCCGCGCGGGTCGCATCGAAGGGCCGTGACGCCCGCGCCGGCTCCTCCTCCTCGGCGACGAGCCCGCGCATCGCGCAGAAGCCGGCGAGGATCAGCGGGTGGATGCACGACTCCGTGCCGCCCGCGAGGACGAGGTCGGCCGCGTCGCGACGGATCGTCTCGGCCGCCTCGCCGACGGCGTGCGAGCCGGTCGCGCAGGCGGACACGGGAGCGTAGTTCGGGCCGCGGAGACCCAGGGAGATCGCGATCTGGCCGCTTGCGGAGTCGACGAGCACACTCGGGATGAAGAAGGGCGAGACGCGGTCGGGGCCGCGATCGCGCAGGACGTCGGCCTGTTCGACGATGCCCGGCAGGCCGCCGATCGCCGAACCGACGACGATGCCGACACGGGCGGGATCGAAGTCGCCGACCCCCGAGTCCCGCCACGCCTCCTGGGCGGCGCCGAGCGCGAGCAGGACGTTGCGATCCATCCGCCGCCCTTCTTTCGGCGACGCGACCGCGGCCGGGTCGAAGTCCTTCACCTCGGCGGCGATGCGGACGGGATACGCGCTCGTGTCGAACCCGCGGATGAAGTCGACTCCGCTCTCGCCCGCCACGGCGGCGCGCCAGGTGGAGGGAGCGTCGCCGCCGAGCGGCGTGACCGCACCGAGGCCCGTGATCACGACCCTGCGCATCGCGAGATCGTAGTTAGCGAAGACGTCCGAGCGGGGAGACGGAGCCCATGGCGACCGTCGAGGCAGCCGTCGCCCGCGCAGGGGTTGCGAGACCGAAGCTCGTCTTCTTCACCTCCTCCCGCTCGGGCCAGAGCCGCCGCGTCGAGGGGTACCTCGCGCAGGTGCTCCAGCGGCGCCGCAACCACCGCACGTTCCGCCTGCACGTGGTCGACGGGCACGAGCGCCCCGAGCTCCTGCGCCGGTTCCGGGTGAGCGAGCTACCCACGCTCGTCGTCGTCGAAGATCGAACCGTGAAGGCCCGACTCGTTCGGCCGCGCGGCTGCCGGGAGATCGAGGCGCTGCTCGCTCCCTGGCTGCGCTGAGCCCCGCTTGCGGCCGCCCCTCCGACGCGAGATAGTCGGCGGCAGTGCATCCGAGGTTCCTAGTCAAGGGGGAGGGTCTGATGAGACGATTCGTCCTGGTGACACTTGCCGGCGCCGCCACGCTCGCGGCCGGGCCGGGCAGCGTGGCCGCCGAGCGGCCGCCCGGGCAGTCGCACGACTTCGAGATCCGTGTGCTGTCGAGCCCGGCGTCGATGGTCACGGGCGGCGACGCGCTCGTGCAGGTGTCGATTCCGAAGAACGTGCCGCCCAGGAAGACGACGGTCACCCTGAACGGCGTCGACATCACGGGCACGCTGACCTACGACGCGGTGGCGGACACGCTGACCGGGATGGTCACCGGCCTCGTGCTCGGAGCCAACGAGCTCCACGTCGACTCGAACGGAAGGGGCAAGGGCCGGCCGACCGCCGACCTGACGCTCGTCAACCACCCGATCACCGGCCCGATCTTCTCGGGCCCCCAGCAGCAGCCGTTCGTCTGCAAGACGGTCGGCCAGGGGCTGGGGACGCCGCTGCCCGACAACCAGATGGGGATCGGCATGCCGGTTCCCGGCGGCTGGAGCAAGGACTGCTCGGCGACAACCCGGGTCGACTACCTCTACCGGACGACCGCAGGGTCCTTCGCGGCGCTGCCGGCCGGGCCGCTGCCGGCGGACATCGCGCAGACGACGACGCTCGACGGGCGCACGGTTCCCTACGTCGTCCGGCGCGAGCGCGGCACGATCAACCGCTTCATCTTCTCGATCGCCATCCTCGCGCCCCCGCCGGGCGCTGCGGCGACGGCGCCCGACACGTCGCTCTGGAACGGCCGCCTGATCTACTCGTTCAGCGGCGGCGTCGCCGTCGGATACCAGCAGGGCACCCTGAGCGGCGGCGACCACCTCTACCACAACGGCCTCTCCAAGGGCTACGCAGTGGTCTACTCGACGGGCACGCGCACGAACACGCACTACAACCTCGTGCTCGGCGCCGAGACCGCGATCATGACGAAGGAGCGCTTCATCGAGGGCTACGGCGTCCCCGACTACACGGTCGGGGTCGGCGGCTCGGGTGGCGCGATCCAGCAGTACGTCTACGCGCAGAACCACCCCGGCGTGATCATCGACGCCGCGATCCCGCAGTACTCCTACCCTGACATGGTCACCCAGACCATCCACGTGGGCGACTGCGAGCTGCTCGAGCACTTCATGGACGTCACCGACGGCGCGAATCCGAAGTGGCAGACGTGGACGAACCGGACCTGGCTCGAGGGGATGGCCGCAAGCAACACGATCCCGAACCCGTATCGCGGCGGCGCACCCGGCCTCACCGAGTGCGTCAGGGGCTGGCGCGGCCTGACGCCCCTCGCGATGAACCCGTTGTTCGGGAGCGCGGGCTCCGAGCAGGCGCTCTACGACCCGGCCGTGATGGCGGCCGTCAAGTGGACGCACTGGGACGACCTGCGGAACATCTACGGCGTCGACGCGGCCGGCTACGGGCGCTCGACCTTCGACAACGTGGGCGTCCAGTACGGGCTCGCCGCGGTCAGGGCCGGGCAGATCACGCCGGCGGAGTTCCTCAAACTGAATGCGACCGCGGGCACCTGGAAGGAATCGAAGGACATGGTGCAGGAGGGCTGTCCCTTCCTTTCCTTCCTCTGCTCGAACCCCGCGGAATTCGATCCGTGGAGCCGGCGCAACATGCGGCTCAGCCCCGACGGCGGGACGACACCCGCGCCGCGACGTGAGGGAAGCATCGAGGCGATGCACGCGGCGTACGAGGCGGGTCTCGTCTTCCGGGGCGAGATCGACATCCCGGTGATCGACTGGCGCCACTACTTGGAGCGGGAGCTCGACATGCACAACTCGCACCAGTCGTTCGCCTCGAGGAAGCGGATGCTGAACTTCGACGGGGACGCCTCGAACGCCGTGATCTGGTTCACGGACGGGCCGCGGCAGTTCGACCAGACGCCGCAGGCCCTGACGGTGATCGACCAGTGGATGGCCAACATCGCCGCGCAGCCCGATCGCGGCGTGGCCGGCAACAGGCCGGCCGGGGCGGTCGACGCCTGCTTCAACGCGGACGGCTCGCCCATCGCGTCCGGTGCCGGCGTCTGGGCCGGCATCCTCGACTCGGCTCCGGCGGGAGCATGCACCCAGCGCTTCGCGCTCTACTCGACCTCGCGGATCGTCGCGGGCGGTCCGATCGAGGGCGGCGTGTACAAGTGCGCCCTGAAGCCGGTCGCGACGGCGCTCTCGGACGGGACGTACGGCTCCTGGACTCCGACGGCGGCCGAGGCCGCGCGGCTCACGCAGATCTTCCCGACGGGAGTCTGCGACTACAGCAAGCCGGACGCCGGCAGGCCGTAGGTAAAGCGAGGGGGCGCCGCCGGGTGCGGCGCCCCCTCCGCCTCAGACTGCTGCGCCTTCCCCGCGCATGGACAGATCCGCGAAGGTGTCCCAGTGCTCGTCGAGGGAACGAGCCATCGCCTCCTCGTCGGCCCGGTTCTGGCGGGCGACCTCCGCTGTCTCCTCGTCACCGGCGCGCTTCGCCACGCGCTCGAGGAGCTGGTAGGCCGCGATCTCCATGTGCTCCGTCGCATAGCCGTCACGGGCATTGCGGCCGGCCTTCTCGCCGCGCACCAGGTCGAGCGGCATCTTCGCGAGCGCGCCGATGATCCCGGTGGCCTCGCGCACCACCGACGGCTTCGCGCCATGGGCCTCGAGCCGCCGGCGCAGCCGCTGGGAATGCTCCTCCGTCTGGACCTTGTGGCGCTCGAGCAGGTCCTTCACCTGTGCGTCGTCGGTCGTCTGGATCATCCCGTCGAGCATTCGCTTGACGTTCTCCTCCATCGCAACCGCCTCGTCGATGTGCTTCACGAGCTGATCCTGAAGCGACCCCATGTGTGCCTCCTTCACCGGCGTCAGCCGGAATCGTCCGTATTCGCGGCCCCGCAGCAGGGCCCGCCCGCTCCAGGAACCGGCCTCGTGCTCGAGAACGTCCACGAAGCCCGCGAAGGGAGCGCGGTAGCGCAGCTCGCGCCCGACCACGTCGAAGCGCACGCGCACCGGTCCGACGACCGTCTCGCCCGTCGTCGCGCCGATGCGCTTGCGCACGCCGAGGAGGGGCGGCAGGAAGCCGCTCCGCCGCTCGACGTCCCAGGTCCCTACGGGCTCGTCCACACCGTTAGCCTTCCTCCCGATGCCTGGATCAAACGTGCCCTTCCCGCCGATGGAGGCGGAGCTCGTCCGGGAGCTCCCCCAGGGCGACGGCTGGCAGTACGAGCCGAAGTGGGACGGCTTCCGCGGCGTGCTCGAGAACGACGGCGGCGAGCTCGCGCTCTGGTCGCGCAACGAGCGGCCGCTGCTCCGCTACTTCCCCGAGCTGCAGCCGCTCGGCGAGCTGCTGCCGCCCCACTCCGCCCTCGACGGCGAGATCGTGATCGCCCGCGACGGCGTGCTCGACTTCGACTCGATGCAGACGCGGCTCCACCCGGCCGAGAGCCGCATCCGCCGGCTGGCGGGCGAGATCCCGGCGATCTTCATCGCGTTCGACCTGCTCCTCTGGGACGGCAAGCCCGTGCACGAGCGCCCGCTCGAGGAGCGGCGCGCGGAGCTGCTGCGCCGCGGCGAGGGCTTCTGGATCTCGCCCGCGACGGGAGACCTCGAGGCGGCGACTGGCTGGCTCGACCGCTTCGAGGCAGCGGGGCTCGACGGCGTGGTCGCCAAGCGGCTCGGGCTGCCCTACCTGCCGGGGTCGCGCGAGGGCGTCGTCAAGGTGAAGGAGCACAAGACCGCGGACTGCGTCGTCGTGGGCGTCCGCTGGAAGGAGAAGCCGATCCGCCTCGCGACGCTGCTGCTCGGGCTTTACCGAGAGGACGGCGGGCTCGACTACGTCGGCTCGGCGGCGGTCGGAGCGCGCAACCACGACGAGATCGCGGCGCTCGTGACCGCGCTGCTCGACGAGACGAACGAGCGCCGCTTCTCGGAGCCGAACCGGTGGGGCACGGGCGAGCTCGAGGAGACGCCGCTCCGGCCGGAGCTCGTCGCGGAGGTGCGCTACGACAAGGTGCAGGGGAACCGCTTCCGTCACGGCACGAAGCTGATCCGCTTCCGACCCGATAAGGACGCGAGCCAGTGCACGTGGCGCGAGGTCCGGCCGGCGCGCCTGGCCGGCGACCCCACGGTCGAGTCTCTCCTCAGCTCCTCCACCTGAGGAAGGCCACGGCGACGACGTGGGCAACGCCCGAGGCCGCGCCGAGCTGCGTGTACGGGCTGCCGTCCCGCCCGTGTCCCCACTCCCAGACGCACATGCCGATGGTCGCGGCGAACGCGACGAGCCCGGCCAGAGCCGTCGCGTGGATGTCGAGCCGCTCCCAGTACTCGTCCCGCCCGTCGCCACGCCGGACTGATGTCAAGTCCCTTTGTCAGGGCGGGCTCGCGAGGGCTGCACGCGCTTCGGCTCGCCGGGCATCTTGGGGAAGTTCGGCGGGTACGGCGCCTCGCCCTCGCCGGCTGCCTCCTCGCGATCGACCCACTCGAGCAGGACGGTGAGGTCGCAGACCGTGTCGTCGATCGCCGCCTGCAGATCGCCGAGCTCCGCGAAGCGCGCCGGCATCGTCGCGAGCGTGAAGTCCTCACTCTCCACGTCGGGCAGCTCGTCCCAGCCCACAGGCGCCGAGACGGTCGCGTCCGGCCGGCCGCGGACGGAGTACGCCGAGGCGATGGTGCGGTCGCGGGCGTTCTGGTTGTAGTCGATGAAGACCCTCTCGCCGCGCTCCTCCTTCCACCACGCGGTCGTGACGAGCTCGGGAATCCGCCGCTCGACCTCGCGCGCGAATGCCAGCGCGCAGCGGCGCACCACCGGAAACTCCCAGCGCGGCTCGATCCGGCAGGCGACGTGCACTCCACGGTTGCCAGACGTCTTCGGCCAGCCGGTCCAGCCCATCTCGGCGAGCACCTCGCGCACGACCGCGGCGACGCGCTTGGCGTCCGCGAACTCGGTGCCCGGTTGCGGGTCGATGTCGATGCGCAGCTCGTCGGGGCGATCCACGTCCGTACGCCGCGACGGCCAGGGATGGAAGTCGACCACCGCGAGGTTCGCGGCCCACGCGACCTGTGCGACCTCGGTGACGCAGAGCTCGTCCGCATGGCGCCCCGACGGGAACGTCACGCGCGCGACCTCGATCCAGTCGGGGCGCTTCTCCGGCACTCGCTTCTGGTAGATCTGCTCCCCCTCGACGCCGTCCGGGAAGCGCCGCAGCTGCGTCGGCCGCTCGCGGAGCGCGCGCACGATCCCCTCGCCGACGGAGAGGTAGTAGCGGACGAGGTCGAGCTTCGTCTCGCCGCGCGCCGGAAAGAGCACCTTGTCCGGGTTCGTGACCTTGACAATCCGCTCCCCCACCTCGAGCTCCACGAACGGCGACGGCATGTGCCGCAACCGTAGCGCGTGGTAGGTTCGCAGCCCGTCTGCTCGACCTCGGAGAACCGTATGCGGAAGCTGGCCACCCTCGCGCTCGTGCTCGTACTGTCCGTCGTCGTCGCCGGGTGCGGCTCCGACGACGAGGAGACGTCGGGGACCACGGAAGCCGCCACGACCGCCGCGGCCGCCGACGACTGCGCCAAGGAGAGCCTGACGCTCGTCGAGGAAGGGCAGCTCACGGTCGGCACCGACAACCCGGCCTACCCGCCGTGGTTCGAGGGCGGCTCGCCCGAGGGCTCGCAGTGGGAGATCAACGATCCCTCGACCGGCGAGGGCTTCGAGAGCGCCGTTGCGTACGCGATCGCGGAGGAGCTCGGCTTCGCCGAGGACGAGGTCGAATGGGTCGTCGTGCCCTTCAACCAGTCGTTCCGGCCGGGCCCGAAGAACTTTGACTTCGACATCAATCAGATCTCGTTCACCGATGAGCGCGCGAGCGCAGTCGACTTCAGCGAGTCCTACTACGACGTCAACCAGGCGATCGTCACCGTCGCGGGCTCGTCGATCGCGGATGCGGCGTCGATCGCCGACCTGAAGGAGGCCAAGCTCGGCGCGCAGATCGGCACGACGAGCTACGACTACATCGTCGAGAACATCCAGCCGAACCGGGAGCCGTCGGTCTACGACACGAACAACGACGCCATCTCCGCGCTGAACGCGAAGCAGATCGACGGCATCGTCGTCGACCTGCCGACGGCCTTCTTCGTCGTCGCGGCCGAGCTCGACGACGGCGTCATCGTTGGCCAGTTCCCGGCTCCGGGCGAGCAGGAGCGCTTCGGGCTCGTGCTGGAGCAGGACAGCCCGCTCACGCCCTGCGTCGACGCGGCGATCGCGACCCTGCGCGAGGACGGCACGCTGGAGGAGATTCAGCAGGAGTGGCTCTCCGACAAGGTCGACGCGCCGGTTCTCGAGTAGAGGCACCGACCGGCAACCGCAGCTCCCGCATTCTCGGCGGCGGCGAGGGCGGGCGCAGCCTGGCTGTCGCCGCCCTCAGCACGATCGTCTTCGTCGGCGTCATCGCTCTGCTCGTCGTCACCTCCGAGGGGTGGGACGAGGTCAAGCGCGCGTTCTTCTCCGGTGAGCAGTTCTCGGAGTCGCTGCCCGACATCGCGGCGGCCTTCGGGCTGAACGTGAGGCTCTTCCTGCTCGCCGAGGTCCTGATCCTCGTCGTCGCGCTCGGGCTCGCGGTCCTGCGCAGCCTGCCCGGCCCCGTCTTCTTCCCGCTGCGCCTGCTCGCGGTCGGCTACGTCGACCTCTTCCGCGGCGTGCCGACCGTGCTCGTGATCTACATCCTCGGCTTCGGCGCCCCGGCGCTCGCGATCCCCGGGATCCCGCGCTCGCCCTTCTTCTGGGGCGTCGTCGCCCTCACGCTCGTCTACTCCGCCTACGTCTCCGAGGTCTACCGCGCGGGCATCGACTCCGTGCACCCGAGCCAGGAGGCCGCCGCGCGCTCGCTCGGGCTCTCGCGCGCGCAGTCGCTCCGCTTCGTCGTGCTGCCGCAGGCGGTGCGTCGCGTGATCCCCCCGCTCCTGAACGACTTCATCGGGCTCCAGAAGGACACCGCCCTGGTGGCGCTGATCGGTCCGGTGGAGGCGTTTCGCCAGTCGCAGATCGAGGTCGCCGGCAGCTTCAACTACACGCCCTACCTCGCCACAGCGCTCATCTTCGTGCTGCTGACGATCCCGCTCGCCCGCCTCACCGACTGGCTGGTGGCCCGCGACCGCAGGCGGAGGCTCGCCGGGAGGGGCGCATGAGCTTGCTCACGTTCCTGGGACGCCGCTCGCGGTGCGTAGGCCGGTGGAACAGTACGGAGGTACGGGCCGCCGGCTGGAGCGCCGCGGGCGGCGTCAGCCTTTCGCGGAGCCCGGCTCTGCCGGGTGGGAGCGAAAGGCGGCCAGGGGCGTGAGCGCCGTCGAGATCCAGGGCTTGTGGAAGTCGTTCGGCAAGCTCGAGGTGCTGCGGGGGATCGACCTCGGCGTCGCCGAGCACGAGGTCGTCTGCCTGATCGGCGCGTCGGGCTCGGGCAAGTCGACGCTGCTGCGCTGCATCAACCTGCTCGAGCCGATCGATTCGGGCCGGATCGTGGTCGGCGGCGAGGAGCTCACGGCACGCGGCGTCGACGTCAACCGCGTGCGGCGCAAGATCGGGATCGTCTTCCAGTCGTACAACCTCTTCCCGCACATGAGCGTGCTGCGCAACGTGACGCTCGCGCCGACGCGCGCGCTCGGGCTCTCGCGCGCCGACGCCGAGCGGCAGGCGACCGAACTGCTGGCGCGCTTCGGGCTCGCAGACAAGCGAGGCGACTACCCTGACCGCCTCTCGGGCGGCCAGCAGCAGCGCGTGGCGATCGTGCGGGCGCTCGCGATGCAGCCCGAGGTGATGCTGCTGGACGAGGTGACGAGTGCCCTCGATCCCGAGCTCGTCGCCGAGGTGCTGAGCGTGATCCGCGAGCTGGCCGAAGGCGGCATGACGATGCTGATCGCAACCCACGAGATGAGCTTCGCGCGCGACATCGCGCACCGGGTCTGCTTCCTCGACGCGGGCGTGATCCTCGAGCAGGGGCCGCCCGCCGAGATTTTCACGAGCCCGGCCGAGCCGCGCACGCGCCAGTTCCTCGACCGGATCATCGCGGCCGGGCGGCTGTAGCTTGTCGGCGCGTCGGCGACCGACGAGCAGCTGGGAGAAGCGACGCGGCCTGCGCGGCGCACTCGAGGCGCGTCGCGCAGGCCGGGCGTCGATGTCGGCGCTGAGGGCTGCGGCTCCCGCAACGCCGATGCCCACTCATCGTCCTCGTCCGGGGCCTGGGCGATCCCTCATCCCAGTGAACCGAGGCGGTCAACTCCCAACGGGTGATGGCGTGAAGCAACGTCGCCGAAGGAGACTGGGCACGTAAGGCAGCTGCCCCTTGGCGGCGAGGAGCAGCTTGCAGCGAGGCGGATCGCGAACGTCGAGAGACGGAGCGCATCCGCCTCGCGTCGTTCCAGCGGCGGGCAAGCAGCAGCAACAACAACAAGAGCGGAGGGGGAGGGATTTGAACCCTCGATCCGCCGTTAAGACGAATAACGGTTTTCGAGACCGCCGCATTCGACCGCTCTGCCACCCCTCCGCGCGGCAGACAGCGTAGCTATCCGAGTCGGCGAGGAGCCGCGAAGCGGAGAAGGAGGGATTCGAACCCTCGATGGAGGAAATTACCCCCATAACGCCTTAGCAGGGCGCCGCCTTCAGCCACTCGGCCACTTCTCCGTGGACGGGCATGGTACCGCACCCCCCGCACGGAGATCCCCCGTCGGAGGCATGGCTGCCGACCTCGGCTGCGAAAGAATGGAGGAGCGGTCCTCCCACCCTGACCCCGACATCGGCGGCGCCCGTCCTTCTGCGGCAAGCAGGGCGGGCGTTTCGCTTTTCTGCCGCCGACGAGCCCTCCGCCGCTAACGTAGGGCCGCCTGGAGAGGTGTCCGAGCGGCCGAAGGAGCGCGACTGGAAATCGCGTAAGCGTCGAAAGGCGTTTCGCGGGTTCAAATCCCGCCCTCTCCGCTGGCTGGCGCAAGCTGAGCATCCGCAGGAGCGGATGCTCAGCGCGCGAAGACCCCTGAAGGAGTCCGCTTCGCGGCCTCACTTGCCCACTCAAGCCGTGCGGGCCGGCGCGTTCACATCCCGCCCTCCCCGCTGGCTGGCGCAAGCTGAGCATCCGCAGGAGCGGATGCTCAGCGCGCGAAGACCCCTGAAGGAGTCCGCTCCGCGGCCTCGCTAACGACTGAAGAGGGCCTGCGCCAGGATCGAGCCGGCCCCGCCGAGGCGATCGGGCGGGCTACTGGGTCGACTCGACAACGTACGCGGCGACGTCCCGGATCTGCTGCTCGTCCAGGCTGTCCCCGAAGGCCGGCATCGCACCGGCGCCGTTCGTGACGCGATCCACGGCGAGATCGAAGTCGGGCTGCGACTCGTCCAGGTTCGGGCCGATCGATCCCGAGGCCCCCGCAGCCTCGAGGGCGTGGCAGCTGCCGCAGCCGTTCTCGGCGAAGACCGACTCGCCGGCGGCGGCATCACCCTCCGCGCCGCTCTCGCCTCCCGTCTCCGTCTGCGTCTCCGTCTCGCCCGTGTCCGTGCCGGTCGTCTCGGTGACGGCGTGCGTCGAGGTGGCCTCGCCCGCGTCGTGCGCCTCCTCGCTCTCCCCGGCGAACGCGACCATCGCACCGATCAGGACGACGAAGAGCAGCACGGTCAGGGCGACGAACGCTCCGAGCCGCTTGCCAGGAAAGTCTGGATCGCGCCGCGGGAAGTAGAAGGACGAGGCGATCGCGAAGAGGATGAAGACGCCGGCGGCGACCGCGAGCGCGATCTTTCCCGTGGTCGTGACCGCGATCAGCACGGCGCGCAACCTACCACGGTCAACGGCGCTCCAGCGGCGCCATGGTCAGACCGTGATCGTCCAGTTGCGACCAGTAGAGCTCGGCCGGTTCGCGGTGCCCGGACCAGACGATCGCGCTGCCGGTGGAGTGGATCCGCTCCGCGAACGACAGGCCCTTGTCGAAGCTGACTCCCGGTAGCACCGCGGCGAGCGCGAAGGCCACCCCGTCGAAGGTGTTGTGGTCGTCGTTGAGCACGATCACGCGCCACGGCTCGCTCAGGCCGCCCCCGGCGCCGGTCGTGCGCCGCCTTCGCGTCGGTGTCTGCGTCGCTCCCACCCTCGAGCAGGACGCTAGCAACGCTCTCGGTAGGCTTCACGGCCGTGACTCCGGAGGAGCGACTCGAGCAGTACGCACGGCTGACCGTGGAGGTCGGCTCGAATGTCGGCGAGGGTCAGGTGCTCTGGCTCACGGGGCACGTGGAGAACGCTCCGTTCATCCGGGCGGTTGCCCGTGTCGCCTACGAGAAGGGGGCGCGCTACGTGGACGTCGACTACGTCGACGGTCACGTCCGGCGCGCGCGGATCCAGCATGCCGAGGAGGAAACGCTCGCCTGGACGCCGCCCTGGGTGCTCGCGAAGGTCGACTACATAGCGGAGGAGCACGGAGCGCTGATCCAGGTGGCCGGCGATCCCGACCCGGAGCTTTTCTCCGATCTCGACGGCACGCGAGTCGGCAGGACCCGCATGCGCGAGCTCGCAGAGCGCTACCTGTCGGCGATGAACAAGCGCCTGATCAATTGGGCGATCGTCGCCTACCCGAACGAGGGCTGGGCGCAGTCGGTGTTCGGCGAGCCGGACGTCGAGCGGCTCTGGCGAGCTGTCGTGACCGCCACCCGGCTGGACGAGCGCGATCCCGTCGAGGCCTGGCGCGCGCACATCGAGAAGCTCGTCGCACGCAGCGCCCAGCTGAACGAGCGCGATTTCGACGCCGTTCGCTTCCGCGGGCCCGGCACCGATCTCACCGTGGGCCTGACCAGGGGAGCCGTCTGGTGCACCGCCCTCGAGGAGACGGTCGACGGGCGCCGCCATGTCGTGAACATGCCGACCGAGGAGGTCTTCACCACACCCGACCGGCGCCGCACCGAGGGCACGGTCCGCTCGACGAAACCGCTCGCCGTCCTCGGCAACATCGTTCGCGACCTCGAGGTTCGCTTCGAGGGTGGCTGCGCGGTGCACGTGGAGGCGAGCACGGGGGCGGAGGTGATCCGCGAGCAGATGCGGTCAGACGACGGTGCGAGCATGCTCGGGGAAGTGGCGCTCGTCGACGGCGAGTCGCGCGTCGGCAAGACCGGGATCGTGTTCCTGAACACGCTCTTCGACGAGAATGCGACCTGCCACATCGCCTACGGCTCGGGGATCCTCGAAGGCATCGTCGGCGGCGCCGAGGCGAGCGAGCAGGAGCTCGACGAGCTCGGCTTCAACACCTCGACCGTGCACACGGACTTCATGATCGGCGGCCCGGACGTCGAGGTGGACGGCCTCGAGCAAGGCGGTGCCGCCGTGCCGATCCTGCGCGGCGACGTCTGGCAGCTGGAGTAGGCCCGGTCGCGCGCTCCGTCTTCGTTCGCTCTCCCCGGGGGGCGCTCGCGTCGCCGGCTCCGGTCAGGCGGTGCCGCGGCACCTGGGAGGGAATCCTTAGCGCTGCTTCCTTCCGGACCTGACGCGGTTCGGATGCTCCCAGTGCGCGGAACCTGACCATCGACACCACGTTCGCGAGACCTGATCCCGTTGAGACCGCCCTCGGACGGCGTTCGGTCCCGCTGGAGCGGATGTCGGGTTCAGGGAACCGCTAACTCCCCACCTAGCGCGACCGGGCAGAGCCAGTCTAGCGACCCGCGCCCAGACGACGCTATCCTTCGGCTCGCTGCTCACGGCAGCTGGGGCGCATAGCTCAGCGGGAGAGCGCTCGCTTCACACGCGAGAGGTCCCTGGTTCGATCCCAGGTGCGCCCATATATACATACAAGGAAAAGCCTGCTAATGGCGCAACTCCGCCCGGCAAGTGGTCTTGCAGACGCTACGTCGCGCGAGAGTCGTGCCGGTCGAGCTATCGGCTCGGTCACTGATGACCGCCGCGGAACTCGGTCTCGCCCTGCCCTCCGCGGTTGACCCGGCACCAGACCGACACCGAAGGCGAAAGCAAGGGCGGATGCCTGCGAGGTGGAGTCGCCCGTACTCGTCACCTTCGCCGGCGACCTCGACGAGGAAGTCCCTGAAGGGGCCGGCCGAGTGTTCAGCCCGGCCAAAGTCGGAGTGAGGAAGTCCCGCCTCGGGTGCGTCGCGACGAGTTTGTACCACTCTTTTGAGTAGTAATAAGTGGTTTTCTTAATAATTTATTAGGAACGCGGGATCCTCAATACCTTGAGCGCCCGGGTGCGGCACACCGCACCTGCCCGGGGAGGTTCCAGATGCGGGGGAGGTTCAGATGCGGATCGGCTCTTTGCTGGCGCTCACGATGGTTGTCGTTCTCGCCCCCACTGCTGGGGCGGGGGGCAAGGGAGGAGGCAGAGACGTCGACCTGCACGGGATCCTCGTCGCTGTCCACGCCGATGCGAAGTTCGGCGAGCACACGCTCTACTACCTGAAGCGCGGCGACGAGCACGTTCGCCTCAAGTTCAAGGCGCCGCCCTCGATCAAACCCCAATCGCCGGTCCGGATCCGTGGGAAGAACGTCGCGGGCGCGGTCGAGGTGGAAGTCGCAAGCGTGACCGGGGCTGCCGTGGAGCCCGTCACTACCGGGACGAGGCGTCTGCTGGCAATCCTGGCACGTTGGGAGTCGGCGAGCCTGCAGGCCACGCCGGAAGGAGCAGCGTCGCTCCTCTTCGCAGCCGACGATCGCTCGACCGACCGCTGGTACCGGCAGGCGTCCTACGGCCACCTCGGCTGGACGGGTGATGTCACTCCCGTCTTGTCGATTCCTGATCCCGGTTACTGCGACCTCTACGGGGTTGCCGCCAATGCGCGCTCCGCTGCGATGGCCGCCGGTTACGACGTCGACGCGTACGAGCACGTCATGGTCGACTTCCCCCGCGGCCGGTGCGGCGCCGACGGGTTCGGCGAGGTGGGCGGCCGGACCTCCTGGATCATCGACGGCCTCACGGGCCTCGAGAGCGCAACGCATCGGTACGTCGTCGACCACGAGTTGGGCCACAACCTCGGCCGCTGGCACTCGCACGGGTTGGAGTGCGGCGAGGTCACGATCAGCCGGTCCTGCCTGTCGACGTCCAGTTCGAACAACGAGTACGGAAACCTCTTCGACGTCATGGGCAATAACCGCCCCGGGTATCACTCGGGCGCCGTCGGGACGTTCAGCGCGAAGCCGCTCATCGAGCTGGGCTGGTTTGCGGGACGCTCGCTGGAGGTCGCGCAGGACGGCAGCTACGAGATTGCGCCGCTGGAGCTGCAAACGGCCGGCTCGCCGCAGGCGCTCGTAATTCGCACGCCGGCACATACGTACTTCGTGGAGTTCCGCCAGCCGCAAGGGCTCGACGCGTATCTCGCCGCCTTTCCCGATTCGACGAACGGCGTCCACGTGAACATGTCCGATGACCTGCCGTTCGGGGACAATGGGCCGCTCCTACTCGACATGGCGCCTGCGTCGACCTCGGACGACTTCCTCGACGCGCCTCTCCGCCCCGGCCAATCATTCACCGACGTCGGCGGGGCTGTCCGCCTCACCGTCGAGTCGGTGACGACGGCCGCCGCACGCGTGCGCGTCGAGTTCGGCGACTTCGGCGCTCCGGAGACCACGATCACCGCGGGCCCGAGTGGCGCGCAATCGAGCACGACGGCGACGTTCGAGTTCACCGCGGACGAAGAGGGCGCCGTCTTCGAGTGCCGGATCGATGCCGGCGACTGGACCTCGTGCACCTCCCCCACGATCCTCACGAACCTCTACCAAGGGTCACACGTGTTCGCCGTACGAGCGTGGGACGCTGCTGATCACGTCGACTCGACAGAGGCGATCCGGATGTTCGTGGTCGACCACTCCGCGCCTGCGGTCGCTCTCACCGCTCCAGCCGCCGGAACGACCGTGGCCGGCACGATCATGCTCGGAGCCCGGGCACAGGACGCGCTGACGAGTGTGACCCGCGTCAAGTGGTTCCTCGACGGCGTAGAGGTCGCAACCGACGCGACAGGCGAGCCGTGGGAGAAGGCGTGGCGAAGCGGGGGCGTCGTCAACGGCACCCACAAGCTCGTCGGAAAGGCGCGGGACGTGGCAGGCAACTGGGGCGCCTCACGATCGATCCTGATCACAGTGGCCAACGGCTAGGCCCACTGCGGCGTGGCAATCGACACCCGGGGTCGCATGACGATCCTGACCGCGCCGGTGAGCGGTGTATCGGGTGCGGACGCCTCCCCGGCTGACACTTGCCACGGCAACGGCCACG
>Ga0136620_10000120_pt1 | contig 32540 bp, 35 predicted proteins | sample AntDrymUQ4162106_2_FD_104806 | JGI IMG/M metagenome (GOLD analysis project Ga0136620, IMG submission 104806) | Polar desert sand microbial communities from Dry Valleys, Antarctica - metaG UQ416 (21.06) | ecosystem: Environmental > Terrestrial > Soil > Desert | place: Antarctica: Dry Valley... | reverse complement strand
TGCCGCAAGCGGCGACGTCCCGCGCCATTCTGCACCACTCCGCCGGCTCCCTGCGCGGGGATCCCGTACTCCGCCCACCGCGCGTCCACGAGCTCCATCACCTCCTGGCTCATCATGATCTCCTCGGGCCATTCGCGTGCGCCCTCGGCGGGGCTCTTCGCGGTCGCGTCGATCCCGAGCTTGCCGCCGAGGAACTGCAGCGTCGGCGCGTGGTCGAGGTGGTCGAGCGGTCCCTCGGCGATCACGACGTCGCGCTTCGGGTCGACGTTGGCGCCGACGTAGAAGAAGACCTGCTCGTAGTCGTGCACGTCGACGTGCTCGTCGACGACGACGACCGCCTTCGAGAGGCTGAGCATCCCGAGCCCCCAGATCGCGTGCATCACCTTGTGCGCGTGGCCCGGGAAAGCCTTACGGATCGAGACGATCACGCAGTTGTGGAAGGCACCCGAGACCGGCAGGTCGTAGTCGACGATCTCGGGCACGGTCATCCGCACCGCCGGCAGGAAGATGCGCTCCGTCGCCTTCCCGAGCCAGGCGTCCTCCTGCGGCGGCTTGCCGACGACGATCGACGGATAGATCGCGTCACGGCGCATCGTGATCGCGGTCAGGCGGAACACCGGGAACGGCTCGGGGGGCGTGTAGAAGCCCGTGTGGTCGCCGAACGGGCCCTCGAGACCGACCTCGTCCTTGTCGATGTAGCCCTCGAGCACGATCTCCGCGCTCGCCGGCACCTCCAGGTCGACCGTCTTCCCGCGCACCACCTCGACGGACGCCCCCCTGAGGAAGCCGGCGAGCATGAGCTCGTCGATGTGCTTCGGCAGTGGCGCGCTCGCCGAGTACGCGGTCACCGGCTCGAGCCCGAGCGCGACGGCCACGGGGATGCGGCCGTCGGTCGCGAGGTAGTCGGCGCGGCCGTCCTTGTGGATCTGCCAGTGCATGAAGGTCGAGCGCCGGTCGATCTTCTGCATCCGGTACATGCCGACGTTGCGGGCACCCGTGCGGGGATCCCGCGTGATGACCGCCGGGAGGGTGACGAACGGCGCCGGGTCACCCGGCCAGCAGCGCTGAATCGGCAGGAGGTCGAGGTCGATCTCGTCGCCAGTGAGCACGACCTCCTGGCAGGCGCCGCGCGAGACGGTCTTCGGGCGCGAGTCCGCGATCGACTTCAGCTTCTTCAGGCCGCGCAGCTTCTCGACCAGCCCCGTCGGCGGCTGCAGCTCGAGCACGTCCTCGAGCTTCGCCGCCACCTCGTCGAGGTGCGAGACGCCGAAAGCCAGGCACATCCGCCGCTCGGTGCCGAACTGGTTGATCAGGAGCGGGTGGCGCGCCCCCTTCGGGTTCTCGAAGAGCAGCGCCGGACCCCCCGCCTTGACCGTCCGGTCGACGATCTCGGTGATCTCGAGGTCAGGATCGACCTCGGCTGCAACACGGACGAGCTCGCCCTCCTCCTCGAGGAGCCGAATCCACTCGCGCAGATCGGAGAGCCGGGCCATCTCCGGCTCAGTCTACGGAGCGAGCTAGCGGCGGTGCCTGAGCCAGCGCGACGTCTCGCCGAACGCGATCACCAAAATAAAGACGAGGCCGACGAGGAGCATGCCGACGATGACGTTGCGGCCCTCCTCGGCGGCGTTTGCGAGCAGCCAGGCGGTCATGGCCCGAGATTATCCGACGCGAGCCGCGTGCGCCGCTAGTGCGCGCTCCTCGGCGGCGGGGGTCGCCGAGCCGCCGAGGCGACGCGCAGCGGACACCCACGCCTTCCCGTCGCCCGGGCGCCCGTCCGCCTGCAGCGCCGCGCACGTCGAGATCAGCTCCGCCAACTCCGCGACGGCCTCGACGCTTCCGGCGGCGGCGATCCTCACGAGCCCGTGTGCGTAGAGGTAGTCGCCGAGCAGGAGCGCCGTGTCGGCGTCGGGCGTCGCGAAGAGCCGAGGCCGGCCGTAGTGGAGCAGGTAGCCCTCGTAGATCGTCTCGAAACCCAGTGCGTAGAGCTCGGGCGCGAGCGGTGAGAAGACGTGCTCGCGCTCGGGATCGGCGCGCAGTGCGTCGCCCCAGAGCGGGCTCTCCGCAGCCGCAGCGGCCGCCACGGTCTCCCAGAGGTCAAGCGCCGAGATACTCGCCAACGGCCTCGATGGTGCGGTCGATGTCCTGGTCGGAGTGCGCGAGCGAGACGAACATGCACTCGAACTGCGAGGGCGCGAAATAGATGCCGCGCCCGAGCAGGTGGCGGAAGAGAGCGCCGTACCGCACGGTATCGGCGCGCTCCGCGTCGGCGAAGGAACGGATCTCCCCGTCGGCCAGGAACAGCGTGGCCATCGCGCCGACTCGCTGCACACGGCCGTAGGGAGCGAGTCCCGCCTCGAGCCGCGCACCCTTCCGCTCCAGCTCGTCGTAGACGGCCGGATCGCGCAGCCGCCGCAGCACCGCGATCCCCGCGGCGGTCGCGAGCGGGTTCCCGGAGAGCGTGCCAGCCTGGTAGACGTCGCCCCCGGGAGCAAGCCGCTCCATGACCTCGGCGCGACCGCCGAAGGCGGCGGCCGGCAGCCCTCCGCCCACGATCTTGCCGAGGACGGTCAGGTCGGGAAGGACGCCGAAGCGCTCCTGGGCTCCACCGCGGGCGACGCGGAAGCCGGTGATCACCTCGTCGAAGACGAGCAGCGCGCCCGAGGCGTCGCACAACGAGCGCAGCGCCGCGAGGAATCCGGGCGCGGGTGGGACGACGCCCATGTTCCCGGCAACCGGCTCAACGACGATCGCGGCGAGCCCCTCGCCGTAGCGCTCCACGGCGGCCGCGACCGCGTCGAGGTCGTTGTAGGCCGTGACGACGGTGTCGCCCGTGACGCCGGTGGGAACGCCCGGGCTCGCCGGAATGCCGAGCGTCGCGAGCCCGGAGCCGGCGCTCGCGAGCAGCGCGTCGACATGGCCGTGGTAGCAGCCCGCGAACTTGATGATCCGGTCCCGGTGGGTGAAGGCGCGCGCCAGGCGGATGGCGCTCATCGTTCCCTCCGTTCCCGACGAGACGAGCCGCACGAGCTCGACCGCCGGCACGGCGTCGACGATCTCCGCCGCCAGCTCGACCTCCGCCTCGGTCGGCGCGCCGAACGTGGTGCCGCGCCGAGCTGCCTGCTCGATCGCGCTCAGCGTCTCCTCGTCCGCGTGGCCGAAGATCAGCGGGCCCCAGCTCATCACCCAGTCGATGTACCGGTTCCCGTTCACGTCCTCGAGCGTCGAGCCCGAGCCGCTGCGCACGAACACGGGCTCGTCGAGCCCGACCGAGCGCATGGCGCGCACCGGCGAGTTGACGCCTCCGGGAATCAGCCTCGTCGCTCGGCGCCACAGGGCCGACCTCTCGGTCAGAGCCACCGCGCCAGATCCTTCGTCCAGTACGAGAAGACCAGGTCGGCGCCGGCGCGCTTGATCGCCGTCAGCGACTCGAGCGCGGCCTGGCGCTCGTCGAGGTGACCGCGCGCGGCGGCCGCCTTCACCATCGCGTACTCGCCGGAGACGTTGTACGCCGCCACCGGGCACTCGAAGCGGTCGCGGACGGCACGGAGCACGTCGAGGTAGGGCAGGGCCGGCTTCACCATCAGCACGTCCGCCCCCTCGGCCAGGTCGAGCTCGCACTCCCGCAGCGCCTCCCGCACGTTCGCCGGATCCATCTGGTAGCCGCGCCGGTCTCCCTCGGCGGGGGCCGACTCGGCCACGTCCCGGAACGGCCCGTAGAAGGCGGACGCGTACTTGGCCGCATAGGCCACGATCGGGATGTCGGGGAGCACCTCGCGGATCGCCCCGACGCGCCCGTCCATCATGTCGCTCGGCGCGATCGCGTCGGCGCCGGCCTCGACGTGGCTGACCGCCGTGCGTGCGAGCAGGTCGAGCGTCTCGTCGTTCTGCACCTCGACGCCGTGAGGGCCGTCGCGCAGCAGCACCCCGCAGTGACCGTGCGAGGTGTACTCGCAGAGGCAGACGTCGGTGGCGAGCACGAGTTCCGGCCGCTCGGCGCGAAGCGCCCGCAGCGCCCGCTGCACGATCCCGTCCTCCTCCCACGCGCTCGAGCCCTCCTCGTCCTTCTCCTCCGCCTCCGGAACGCCGAAGAGGAGCAGCGCTCGGACGCCGAACCCCGCGAGCTCGTCGGCCTCGGCGAGGACGTCGTCCACGGAGAGGCGCGACATCCCCGGCAGCTCCTCGTTGCGGACCGTCGTCGACCCGACGAAGAGCGGCTGCACGAAGTCGTCGAGGTCGAGCCGCGTCTCGCGCACGAGCGAGCGCAGCCCGTCGGTCCGGCGCAGCCGGCGCAGCCGCGTGGCGGGGAAGGCGCTCATGTCACAAGGGTACGTCAGCATTGAGGCGCCTGACCGCACTCCGCGCGACGAGCGCGTAGACGAGCGTCAAGCCGGCGAGCCACGCCGCCTCGCGGGCCAGCGTTCGCCACGGGTCGAGGTCGAAGAGCGCTGAGGTGAAGAAGCGCAGGCCGTGCACGAAAGGGAACGCGTCGCTGGCGTACGCCGCAGCCGGCGCCACCTCTCGCGGGACGAGTCCGAGGAACACGATCGGCAGCACCGCCAGGATTGCGACGAGCGAGGCGGTGCGCGCGTCGCGCGCGAGCGCGCCGAGCAGAGCTCCGAACGCACCGAGGGCCCCTCCCGTGACGGCGAGGCCGAGCGCGAGCACGGGCAGGCGCGACCACGGCTGGCCGCCTTCCACGTCCCCCAGCTCGATGATCGCCCCGAACGCGAGCACGATGCCGGTGCCCAGCCCGACCGCAGCGAGCGACGCGAGCGCGAGCTTCGCGACGACGAGCTCGCCCGCGCCGACGAGACCACGGCGGAGTCGGGCGAGCGCGCCCTCGTCCCGCTCGGCCGCGAGCGCGGCCGCGGCGAGCAGGAGCGCGAGGAACGAGATGGTCAGTGCGAGCGCGTGCGACTGCGCCTGCGCCGAGAGCGCCCAGGACCGACCCCCCTCCCCGGCCTGGACGAGCTCGATCGGGTTCGCGGTCGCGCGGAGAGCGTCGTCCGTCTCGCCGAGAGCGGCCTCCGCGGTGCGCACGAACTCGCGGAGCCGGTCGAGGCGGGGGCCGGCCGGGAGCTCCTCGAGCAGCTCGCCCGCTCTCTCCAGCCCGAGCACGTCGAACCGCTGCCCGAGGAAGATCCCCTCGCCACCCTTCAGCAGCAGGTCGATGTACTCGATGTTCGCCTCGACGTACGCGTCAGAGAGCTCGCGGTTCAGCTGATAGACGAGCGCCTGCACCTGTTGCGTGACGCGAATGGAGATCCCGCCGCGTGTCGTCTCGAGCTCGAGGCGGGGGCTGCGCGCGAGACTGCGCAGGTCGCCGACGAATCCATCGGGTACCGCGAGGAGGGCGACGATCCGGCCCGCGCGCAACTGCCGCTCGGCCTCGTCGCGATCGAGCCGGACGAGGGTGACCTCCGTCGCGACGCGGTCGATCGTGCGCTCGACGTGGAAGGTCCGCCCGCCGACCGCGATCTGCGCCGGCAACCCGTCCTCGTCGACCAGGGCGACGCGCGGCTTCGCGTTCGCATAGCCGGCGACGAGGCCGACCATCGCGGCGATCACGACCGGGTAGGCGAGCAGGACGCCGAGCAGGATCGGCGAGCGGACGAGGACGCGCAGGTCCTTGCCGAGGATGAGTCGCACGGCCCTCATCCGCCGTCCACCAGACGCCCCTCGCGCAGCTCGATCGTGCGGTCGGCACGCCCGACCTCGTCGGCATGCTGAGTCGCGAAGCAGACCGCGCCGCCCGCGCCGAGGAGCGCCGCGACGCGCTCCCACAGGAGCTCGCGCTGCTCGTGGTCGAGTGATGCGCTCGGCTCGTCGAGGAGCAGGACCTCCGGGTCACCGAGGAAGGCGAGCGCGAGGTTGAGACGCTGACGCATCCCGACCGAGTGGGTGGCGGCGGGCGTGTCCGGAAGCCTAAGCCCGAGCTCGGCCGGCACGGGCAGTCCGTCGAGCCGCGCGAACAGCGCGATGTTCTCTCGCGGCGTCAGCCGTCCGTACAGCGCCGGGCGCTGCGGCGCCCAGCCCGTGCGCACGCCCCGCTCGACGTGCCCCTCCGTCGGGTCGAGCGCACCGGCGAGGATGGAGAGCAGCGTTGACTTCCCGGCGCCGTTCGGCCCGACGAGGCCCACGAGCTCTCCTGCCTGCAGCTCGATGTCGCAGGGCTCGAGCACGCGGCGGACGCCGAAGGTGCGCGAGGCGCCGCGCGCTGCGAGCAGGACGCTCAACGTCCTGGCGGGTGCGTACAGTCGGCGAGCAGTATCCGCACGACGCCGATCATCGCAGCCGAGGAGTTCGGCCCGTGGACGTGGCGGGACGATTCCGTACCCCCCGCGCGACGCGAGAAAGTTCCACGCGAGTCGGCTATGGTCCCGCGCATGTCTTCGGCCCGACAACGGGATGCCGCGCGCCTGCGTGCGCGCAGGCACAGGCCGTCGAGGCGGATCCCGGAGCGGCACTCGGCCCGGATCCTCCTCGCCGCTTTCGGTTCGACTATCCTGCTCGGATCCCTGCTCCTGACCGCGTTCGGCTCGGCGTCACCCGCGGCGCCGCAGCCGCTCGCCGCCTCGGGAATCCTCCCGGGCGGCCAGCCGACGCCTCAGATCGTGGCCACCGCGGGTTCGCTCCAGATCCAGATTCCCGTCGCTCAGAGCGCGGTCACCGCGATCGGCTACCACCGCGCCGCGAACGGGGCGCTGAGCCTCGAGCCGGTCGGACAGCAGGGGAACGCAGGGACCCTGCTCCGCCTCTGGCGTCGTCTCGCCGGCAGTGAACAGAACCGCCTCGTCTGGTTCCAGCTGAGCGGGTCGCGCGGGCCGGGAACCTCGGCACTCGACGTTGGCGCCGCCCCGGGCACCGATGTCTACGCCCCGGTCGACGGCACCGTGATCGGGATCGCCGATTTCGTCCTGGCCAACCGCGTGCACGGCGCGCGCATCGACATCCGGCCGCAGAGCGAGCCGTCGGTGGTGGTCTCGCTGATGCACCTGCGAGCCGATCCGTCGCTGACGGTCGGCTCGCCGGTCACGAAGGCGCGCTCGAAGATCGGGGTCGTGCTCGACCTCGCCGCCTTCGAGCGACAGGCGCTCGCGCGCTACACGCAGGACGCGGGGAACAACGTGACGCTGGAAGTGCGGCCGGCGGCCACGCTCTCGGTCCGCTGAGAATCCTCTTCGTCGGAGACGTCGTGGGCGCTCCGGGACGGCGCGCCGTGGAGGAACGCCTGCGCGGGCTGCAGGCTGAGCTCGGAGCGAGCTTCTGCATCCTGAACGGCGAGAACGCAGCCGACGGCGTCGGGATCACCCCGAAGCTGGCCGAGCGGCTTCTGGCCGCGGGCGCCGACGTGATCACGCTCGGCAACCACGCCTGGCGCCGCCGCGAGATCAACCACTACCTCGCCGGCTCTGAGCGCGTCATCCGGCCTGCGAACTTCCCGGCTGCCTCCCCAGGCCGCGGGCTCGCCGTAGCCCCCGCCGCCGACGGCACGCCGGTGGCGGTCGTAAACGTGCTCGGCTCGCTCTTCCTCAGTCCCGCCGTCGGGCTGTTCGAGGCGATCGACGGGCACGTCGAGGAGGCGCGCTCGCTTGCCGACGTCGTCGTCGTCGATCTCCATGCGGAGGCGACGAGCGAGAAGGTCGCGCTGGCACGGTGGCTGGACGGTCGCGTCACCGCCGTCATCGGGACGCACACGCACGTGCAGACCTCGGATGCGCGCGTCCAGCCCGGTGGGACGGCCGCGATCACCGACGTCGGCATGACCGGCCCTCACGACTCCGTGATCGGCGTAAAGGCGGAGCTTGCGATCCAGCGGATGCGCACGGGGATGCCGGTGCGCTTCGAGACGGCCGATGGCGGTGTCCGGATCGAGGGCGCGCTCATCGAGTGCGATGCGGCAGGACGCGCTACGGCGATCGAGCCGGTGCGCGTCGACTACCCGTGACGAGGACGACGAGCAGCGCCACGAGCACCAGGTCGCGCGCGAGCACGAGCGCGGACGCGAGCCCGTCGAACTCGAGCGCCAGTTCCCAGTAGCGGTACGGGAACCAGAGCTGGGTCAGGGCGAGGGCGGCCGCAAGCAGGGCGGACGCCTTGAGCCCGCGGCGGCCGGCGACGAGCGGGACGAGAGGCGCGAGCCAGATCAGGAACTGCGGTGAGAGCACCTTCCCGAGCGCGACGAACGCGACGAGCGCCGCCGCGCTCCAGCGGACGAGCTCCTCCGCGCTCGCCGGCCGCCGCAACCAGATCCAGACCAGGACTGCAAGCTGGACGAGGCTGAGCAGGACGCCCACGACCGCTGGCCCGAGGCCGGCGAGATTCTGCGAGCCGTGCCCCGACCGCATCTCGAGCTCCAGCCCGAACAGGTGGTGCGCGCCGAGGAGAACCGCCGAGCCCAGGCTCTCGATCTGGAGCGGCCGGCCGAGCTGCCGGCCGAAGCTGTAGGCGACGCCGTCCGGCGCGAGGACGAGGAACGGCACGAACGCGGCGGCGACGACTCCGGCGAGGACGGCGAGACAGACGAGCGCCTCGCGCCGGCCACGGCGCCGCCACACGTAGGAGAGCGCCAGCGGCACGAGCACGGCGGGGTAGAGCTTCGCCGTCACCGCAACCCCGAGCAGGCCGAAGCCGAGCCGGTCGCGCCGCCATACGAGACCTGCGAGCGCCGCCAGCGTGAGCGCAGCCGGCCAGAGGTCGAAGCGGGTCAGGATCACGTTCCCGAGCAGGAGCGGGAAGAGCGCGATCGCGCCGAGTGCCGCGGCGACCGGGGCACGTGGGGTCCCTACGCCCGCCAGCAGTACGCCCGCGAGCAGCACTGCGACGACCCCAGATGCCGCCATGAGGCGCTCGAACGCACCACGGAAAGCGCCCTCGTCTCCGTCCTCGCTCGCGAGGGCGGCGAGCGCGAATACGGGCAGCGCGCCCGGCGGATACTCCAGCCGGAAGTCGCGGTAGGGAATCGAGCCCCGCTCGATCGCGTTGCCGTACGTCTCGTAGACGGGGATGTCGACGATCTCCTCGTCGTCGTAGAAGCCGTGGTGCAGGGCTGCCCACGAACAGCCGAAGACGAGCGCGGCCACCAGCGTGGCGAGGCTAGTGAACCGGCTCGACGCGCTCAACGTCCCTCCCACTCCCGGTCGCCAGCACCGCGAAGGCGACGAACGGGAAGAACCAGGGGATGTACAGGTAGAACCAGTGCGTGAGGACGAGCTCGAAGCCGATCAGGAGCACCGCCGTGAGCGCGGCGAGCCGGAGCGGGGAGCGATGCCGGGGCACGAAGGCTACGAGCACCGCGCCGCCGACGAGCAGTACCTGGAGTGCCTGCTGGACGCGGTGGAGGTCGGGAACGCCGCGCGCGCGGTACTGGCCCCAGCCCCAGATCGAGAAGGGCGACTCGCGGTCGAGCTGGAAGCCGAGCGTGCGCTCGGCGAAGACGCGCGCAGCGTGCAGCGGGTCGGGCTCGAGCAGGAGGATCGCGAAGGCGGCGACGGTCGTGAGCGCGAACGCGGCCACGAACCGGCGGGAGGGCGTCCGGCGCGCCTGCGGGTAGCTCAGCCAGAGCGGCGCCAGAAGGAGGGCCGCGAACTTCGTCCAGCCCGCGAGCGCTACCGCAGCTCCACGCGCCCACGGCGACGACGCGAGCCAGAAGCCCCAGATCAGGAACGCCGGCATGATCGCGTCGTTCGTGTTCGAGTTGGACACGTAGAGCGTGAACGGATAGGCCGCCCATGCAAAGGCGAGCGTCGCGCCGAGCCGGTTGCCGCCGTAACGGCGACCGACGAGCGCTAGCCCGACGAGACAGAGCGCGTCGAAGAGCAGCGACGTCGCGTGCGCGGCCCAGAGCTCGTCCCACTTCCCGGTCCAGCCGAACGCGAGGTAGCCGGGGACGTAGGCGAGGTAGGAGACGGGGCCGTACGTGTCGCCCCGGGGATTCGAGGCCTCACAGCGACCGTTCGTCTGGATGCGCTCGCGGATCTCGCCCTCCGCGTCGGCGGGGCCGCACGCCTCGAGGTCGCCCTGCTCGGGCATGTGGCCGTAGGGCATCTGGCCGTTCACGATCCGCTGACCTCCGACCACGCCGGCGAAGCCGACGTCGATGACGCTGCGCGGCGCCTCTACGTTGAGCCCGACCCGGAAGCCCGCAAGGAAGACCGCCAGGCCGGCCAGCAGCCACACCGGCCAGAGCGGGCGGGCCGAGCTGGGCGGGCGATCGCGGCGGGCGATCCAGAGGCAGCGGGCGAGCAGGTAGAGGAGCGGCGGATAGGCGAGCGGAGCACTCCAGAAGATCTCGCCCTCGTTGAAGAAGCGCAGGGAGATCGTGAAGGAGAGCAGCGCGAGCAGATCGAGATTCCGGAGCGACCGCGGCCGACGCAGATCGGCGAGCCCGAGCAGGAACAGACCGCAGAACGTGAGCCAGACCGACGTGCTGTTGATCGTCTTGCCTCCGAATGCCCCTGCGCCGCCCCGCGCCATCGTCCACGCGACCTGCGGTCCCGTCCAGGCCTCGAGGACCGCTCCGGAGTCGTCGCTCACCTTGCCGAGAGCGATCTGGCCCGCGTCACCCGACCACGCCTTCACCACCCATTCGTCGCTCGCGGGGCGATACTCGGCCTCGGTCTGCGGCTCCGGCGGGTAGCGCGCGAGCCAGTCGCGGACTTTGGCGTGGCGGAGAAGGAGGTCGATCGCCTTCCGCTCGGTCAGCCGCGTGGCACCCTCGGGTGGGGCAAACGGCGTCTCGACGAGCCGGCCGTCCTCGTCGTAGACCGGCTCACCTACAGTCGGCGCGGTCGTGGCCGGCGCGACCGCCGCGCCGGTGGGCGCCGCAAGCGCGAGCGCTGCGACCGCCGTCGCTAGCGCAGCCTGAACGACCAGAGCTTGTTGCCCACGAAGTTGAGCGGAGTCACGAGCACGATCGCGATCGCCTGGGCGAACACCTCGCCGAGCCCCAGGCGCACGAGCACGTGGAGGATCAGCAGGTTGGCGCCGAGCGCGAGGGTCGAGACGACCAGGAACCGCACCCCCTGGTAGGCCACGTGGCCGCGAGCGCGGCGGAACGTCCAGATGCGGTTCCAGGTGTAGTTGTTCGTAACGGCGACGAGGAAGGAGCAGACCGCCGCGAGCAGGTAGTGGAGCCCCGCGCCCTTGACGAGCGCGGTGAAGACCACGAGGTTGACGACGTATCCGCTCGCGCCGACGGTGCAGAATCGGGCCAGCTGGAGCCAGTTGCGCCTGCGCGCGAGGGCGCCGCGCGTGCGGGCGAGCGCCCCTGAGGCGCGTAGGGCTGAGGAGCGCTCCATGGCGACGCGGGCGAGCCTAGCAGCGGGCCGTGCCGTTCCCGGCGGCAGCGCCGTCATCGCGGCTCCGCGCCCGTCGACCACCACCCTGCGCAGCTCGGTGGCGTTGGCCAGCGAGCGTCCCCTGGCTGGAAACACTGAAAGCGACTGGAAAGCGACGGATGTCGTCTCCGCCGTGCACATCGAAGCCGACGACCCGCGCTCCTCCGGGTCGAGCATCACGTTCGGCGATGCGGCCGACCCGGATGCCCCGAACGAGCACGGGCCGCCGCAGCAGCTCCTCTGCCCGGAGACCCCTCACCAGGCCCGGTTTTGCCCGGAGCGAGACTCGTCGAACCCTTCGGCGCCCACGAGCGGTACGAACCTGCAGGGGACGGAGCGGACGACCTTCGCTCCCCGCTCGGTGCGAACCACGACTTCGAGCCGCTGGTCGCGACGGGTCCCAACCGGCACCACGAGCCGTCCAGCCGGCGCGAGCTGAGCCACCAGGGCTGCCGGCGGCCGCGGCGCGGCGGCGGCCACAGCGATGCCGTCGAAGGGCGCCCGCTCGGGCAGCCCGAGCGTGCCGTCGCCGACATGCACTTCGACCTCCGGATAGCCGGCGGCGGCAAGCGCGGACCGGGCTCCCTCGGCGAGGGCTGCGACCCGTTCGATGCCGACGACCTCCGCACCCAGCTCGGCGAGGACGGCGGCCTGATAACCGGAACCGGTGCCGACGTCGAGCACGCGCTCTCCGGGCGTGAGTCGCAGCTCCTCACAGATCCGCGCCACCATGGTGGGCTGAGAGATCGTCGCGCCGTGACCGATCGGAAGCGCGCCGTCCACATACGCCCGCGCCCGGAGCTCCTCCGGGACGAAGAGCTCGCGTGGCACGCGGCCGAACGCCGCCAGGATGCGCTCGTCGGAGATCCCACCGCCGCGCAGCCGGCGCACGAGCCGCTCCCGCGCCGTCATGCGCGCGAGAGCGGCCGCGCGTACGCGGGGGCGGGCACGCCGAAGTTGTCGAGCGCGGCGGGCATGACGTCCGTGATCGACGCGAGTTCGGCGTCGAGCCCTACGGTCAGCATCGGCACCTCCGAGTCGCCTGCGAGCAGAGAGCCGTGCGACCCTCCCCCGGAGTGATGCCGGCCCGCGAGATCGGCGAACTCCCAGCCGGCGGCCGCAGAGACGATCACCTCGCCCGCGTTCGGGTTCGCGAGGGCCGCCCACGCTCGCTCGAAACCGTTCGGCTGGTCGAGAATCGCGGGGTCGCCGCTCGTCGTGTACAGCGCCCCCTTCCGCTCGAGCCGAAGCTCCGCGCCCTCCCGTCGCGCGACCGCCTCACTCCCCTCCCGGAAGAGAACCACATCGATCCCCTGAACTCCGTCGAGACCTTCGACAACAGGCCGCGCGTCTCCGTCGACGTAGATCATCCCCGCACGGTTCGACGCCGTCACGCGGCCGTCCGCCACGTGCTCCTCGAGCCGTAGGACCTCGGAGACCGTCGTCTGCCCGTGGTCCGCGCAGACGACAACGGCATACCTCTCGAGGAAGCCCACCTCGCCGCCGGCTGCAGCGACGAGCGAGCCGACGGCGGTGTCGCAGCGCGCCAGAGCCTCGTGCGCCGCGTCCGGCCCCTGCGCGTGCGAGGCGTAGTCGTAGTCGGAGAGATAGAAGACCAGGAAGTCGAAGCCGTCACGGGTGACGAGCCAGCGGCCGACCGCCTCGGCATACGCGTCGATCGTCCCGGCCGGTCGGTTCCGCACCGCGAGCGGGGCGCCGGTGACGTCGGACTCGAAGAGGTTGTAGAAGAAGAATCGCTTCGGCCCGTACGCGGGCCGGGTCAGCATCGGGACGGTCGGGCGATGCGGTGTGCGACCGCGGTAGCAGGTGATGTTGACCGCCGCGGCCGTCAACCCCGCTTCCTCGAGCGCCTCGTACACCGTGACAGCCCGTTGCCCGAGATGCGTCGCGTTGAGCTCGTACACGGTGTCCTGAAGCGAGCGGCGGGTTCCGGCGGCGCGGACGGCGCCGAAAGAGGAGCCGTACTCCACGATTCGCTGCTCGCCACGGTGCCACCAGACGAGGTGCGGGATCTCGTGGATGTCCGGGTGCGAGCCGGTGGCGAGCGCTGAGAGGCAGACGGGCGTGAGCGACGGGAAGGCCGAAACGGCGCGTCGGTAGCGACCGTGCTGGGCGAGGAAGGCCAACGTGGGTGCCGTGCCGTCGGCCACGACCGCCTCGAACATCGAGGGCGTCAGCCCGTCGATCACGACGAGGATCAGCTTCTTCGTCGGGTCAATCCTTCGCGAGGGTGCGGAGGCCCGCATAGCGCTCGGCCTGCGTTCGACGCAGCCTCGCGGCGAGCGCCGGAAGGACGATCGCCTCGATGTAGCCGACGACGGGGACGAACGCGAACGCAGCGAGGACGACGGCCACGACGGCGACGATCAGCGCGAGCCCGGTGCGCGTGCCCCCGCGGCGGAGGGCGCCCGAGACGACGATCACGGCCGCCGCTCCTCCCGCGAGCCCTGCGATCCCCCCGGCGACGAGCTCGGTCCAGTCCTCGATCAGGACACCGGCGAGCGCGCCGGCTGCGCCCGAGAGCAGAACGGCCACGATCCGTCCGAGCGGCGTAGCCGAGAGCAGCCCCGCGAGGAGGACGCCGAAGGCGACCCCGAGCCCGAGCGCGATGCCGATCGTGTACCAGTCCCCCATCGCAGCCAGTCTAGAGACGCTCGCCGCCGGGTTGCGTGCCTCGCCGGTTTTGACGGACTGTTTTCAGGGCATACAACAGCGGACCCCGCTGATCTGCATCGCTCAGGAGGAGATCGTGACCGAAGACGTGCGCCCACTGCTTGTATTCTTCTGCTCCAAGCGCTCTGGACCGGCGCGACGGATGGAGAGCCTGCTCGCCCATCTCGCCCGGAAGGAACGCGCCCGTCTGCGCGTGCGACGTGTCGACGTCGACGCGAGCCCCGAGCTCGCCGAGCGCTTCAAGGTCGACGTCGTGCCGACGCTCGTGCTCGTCAAGGGCAAGCACGCGGTCGCCCGCCTCGACGGCCGCACGAGCGCACCGCGGATCGAGGCGATGCTCGAGCCGCACCTCGAGCAGCCTGCGCAGCCGGGCGAGCTCGCGATCGCGTAGGGTTCGCCCGGATCAACGAGCAGGCAAACCGCCTTCGGTGGGCCAACGTACTCACACCGAGCAGCCGCTCGTCACAAGCCAACGGAAGGGGATCACGCATGCGCAAGCTCCTGTTTGCAGCGGTGATTGGAGCCTCGCTCCTGGTCGCGCTCGTAGGCGGCTCGTTCGCGCTCGCCAAGGACGACAGGGGAGGTAACGTCCGCGCAAAGCTCAGCGGCTACAACGAGGTGCCGTCCATCTCGACAGCCGCGAAGGGGCAGTTCCGAGCGAAGATCGACCGTGAAGATCGCACGATCGACTACGAGCTCAGCTACGAGGGCATCGAGGGCGGCGCTACAACGGCCAGCCATATCCACCTCGGGCAGCGTCACACGAACGGAGGCGTCTCCGCGTTCCTCTGCGGCGGCGGCGACAAGCCGGCCTGCCCCTCACCCGGCGGCACGGTGACGGGCACGATCGACGCGGCCGACGTGATCGGACCGGCAGGTCAGGGCATCGCGCCCGGGCAGTTCGACGAGCTCGTGCGGGCGATCCGCGCCGGCGCGACCTACGTGAACGTCCATTCGACGACGTACGGGGGCGGCGAGATCCGCGGCCAGGTGAAGGGCGGCGGGCGGAAGCACCGTGGCGACCGCGGCGACGACGACTAGACACCGCGCTTGAGGACCTGGGGCGGCGGCGCCCGCCCCCCCAGGTCGTCCTCTCCCACTGGCCTAGCGGATGTCTGGCCTAGCGGATGTCGCCGCGGATCTCGCCACCGGGGAAGTCCCCGGGGCCGGTGTTCGTGGGGGCGACGCCGTCGTTCGTGTGCAGGTTGACGTAGGAGCTGTCGTTGTTCAGGGCGCTGACGAGGTCCTCGAGCGAGCGCCCCGCGAGGGGGCCGACGAGGTTCGCCGCGGTGATCGTTCCCTCGGCGATCGGGCCGGGGTCGATCGGACCCGTCGGCGGCGTCAGCGGCACGGGGGCCGTCGACGGATACAGCCACACGACGATCGGCCCGTTCATGCCGGGCGGCGCCAGGTGGATGTGCGCCATGAACACGTTCTCGATGTTCGAGGCGATCAGCTTGTAGTCGAGCGAGTCGCCGTCGCGTGCGAGGTGCAGGATCAGCTGCGCCTGCCCCTGGCTGTCCCGCACGGGCACCTCCATCGAGCCGTTCGCGTGCTGGCTCCAGTTGCGGTTCGCGCCCGCCACGGCGAGCCCGACGGCCGCGAGCGCGACGACGAACGCGACGGTTAGACCGATGAGTCTCTTCATGTCCCCTCGTTCCTCCCCTCGTGATCCGGATCACTTGGCGCCTACTTCTACGCCGCCAGGACGGAATCGGATTTACGAGGCCTGGAGGCGGCGGATCACCTCGAGGGTGAAGGCGGCGGCGCGGGCACCGTCGACAACGCGGTGGTCGAACGTCAGCGAGACGTTGCCGAGCTCGCGCACGACGAACTCTCCGTCGTGGACGACGGGGCGGGGCGCGATCCGGTGCAGGCCGAGGATGCCGACCTCCGGGTGGTTGACGAGCGGCGTCACGAAGAGCCCTCCGAGCTTGCCGGCGCTCGTGACGGTGAAGGTGCCGCCGCGAAGCTCCTCCGGCTTCAGCGTCCCCGTCCGCGCTGCCTCGGCGAGCCTCGCGGTCTCGGCGGCGAGCTCGTCGAGCGACGCCGCGTCGCATCCGCGCACGACGGGAACGACGAGGCCCTGCTCGGTCTGGACGGCGAGGCCGAGGTCGTAGCGCTCGAGATAGACGATCTCGTCCCCTTCGAGTCGCGCGTTCAGCTCCGAGAACTCTCGCAACGACTCCGCGACGGCCTTCAGCGTGAGCGGGACGAGGCGCTTCACGTCCACGCCGGTGAAGTCGCCCTCCTCGACGAACGTGACCGCCGGGATCTCGCGGTGCGCGCGCGTCAGGTGCTCGACGATCACCCGCCGCACGCCCCGCAGGGGCTCGCGGCGGCCCTCGGGGACGTGTCTGGGGGTCAGAGCCTCAGACGTGTCCGCAGCGGCCCTCACGTCTCCTTCGGTAACGCGTCCGTTCGGCCCAGTGCCCTCCAGCGCACCGAGGTCGACACCCAGCTCGCCCGCCAGCCGGCGCACCAGCGGGGTCGCCGGGACACGGCCTGACCGGGCCTGTCCAGGGCTTTGACCCCTGGACACGACGGAAGGGGACGGTTCGGAGCGATGCTGCGGCTGGGAGTGCGCCGCGCCGTCGCCGCCGATCACGACGAGCACCGTGCCCACCGGAACCACCTCGCCCTCGGCGACGAGGATGCTCGTGACGGTTCCGGCGGCCGGCGAGGGGATCTCGACCGTGGTCTTGTCGGTCTGGATCTCGACGAGCGGATCGTCCTCCGCGACCTCCTGCCCCTCCGCGACGAGCCAGCGCGCGACCTCGCCCTCGGTGAGGCCCTCGCCGAGGTCGGGCAGCTTGAACTCGTACGCCACGGCCGCGGAGCCTACCGCGGCCGCCCGAGCCAGGCCGTCTGCACGACTCAGAATGCGAGCAGCCGACGCGCCGCGTCGACCACGCGTGCGACCGAGGGCATGTACGCGTCCTCGATCTGCCAGTACGGGTAGGGCACGTCGTAGCCGGTGACCCGCAGCACGGGAGCCTGCAGGTCGAGCAGCGCCTTCTCGGCCAGGATCGCCGCCAGCTCGGCGGCGTAGCCGCACGTCCTCGGCGCCTCCTGGACGAGGACGACACGACCCGTTTTCGCCGCCGACGCGAGCAACGCGCCCTCGTCGAGCGGTTTCAGCGAGCGCAGGTCGAGCACCTCGACCGAGGCGTCGAGCTCGTCGGCGGCGCGCAGGCAGACCGGCACCATCGCGCCGTAGGCGACGAGTGTGACGTCGCTGCCCTCCCGCACGAGCCGCGCCTGCCCGAGCGGCACGACGTGCTCGCCATCCGGAACCTCCGTGCGCTCGGTGCGGTACGAGAGCTTCGGCTCGAGGATCACGACCGGATCGGGATCGCGGATTGCGGCTGCGAGCAGGCCCTTCGCGTCGGCCGGCGTCGACGGGATGGCGACCTTGATCCCGGGGGTGTGCACGTAGTACGTCTCGGGTGAGTCGTCGTGTAGCTCGGGCGCGCGGACGCCGCCGCCGTACGGCATCCGGATCGTCAGCGGGAAGGTCATCTTCCCGCCGGTGCGCCAGCGGTAGCGGCCGACGTGCGTGATCAGCTGGTCGAGGCACGGGTAGGAGAAGGCGTCGTACTGCATCTCGCAGACCGGCCGGAACCCGGCCATGCAGAGGCCGACGGCCGAGCCGAGGATGCCCGCCTCGGCGAGCGGCGTGTCGACGCAGCGATCGGGGCCGAAGCGGTCGCGCAGGCCGGCCGTCGCCCGGAAGACCCCGCCGGCGCGGCCCACGTCCTCGCCGAGCACGAGCACCGCGTCGTCGCGCTCCATCTCCACGTGGAGCGCGTCGTTGACCGCCTCGACAAGGAAGCGCTCACTCACTCTCGCGCCCCTGGTCGGCTCCCGCTCCCGCAGGGCGGAGCCCGGCTCCGCGGGCGACGCCAGGAGCGCGAGAGCGGCGTGACTTCGTCACTGGCCGAGGATCCTGCGCAGCTCGCCGAGGTCCGACTCGAACGACTCCGGCGGGTCGACGAGCGCGTGCTCGAAGACGAGCCCCACATCCGGCGCCGGCTCCGCCTCGGCCGCCGCGATCCCCGCGCGCAACACTCGAGCCGCTTCCGACCTCACGTCGGCAGCGAGCTCGTCGTCGAGGAGCCCGAGCCGGCGCAGGTAGCGCTCGTAGCGGCCGACGCACTCGTTCGCCCGCTCCTCCTCCACTCGCGCGGCGTCGATGTAGACACTCGGGTCGTCGGCCGTCGCGTGCGGCGCGGCCCGGTAGGTGACCGCCTCGATGAAGGTGGGCCCGTCGCCGGCCCGCGCTCGCTCCACCGCCTCGCGCGTCGCCTCGTACACGGCCAGCACGTCGCCGCCGTCCACGCGCGCGGCGGGCATCCCGTAGCCGACCGCCTTGTCGGCGAGCGTCTGGGCGCGGGTCTGCGCCGAGACGGGAGTCGAGATCGCCCAGCCATTGTTGTTGCAGAAGAGGATCGTCGGCGTCTGCAGCACGGCCGCGAAGTTCGCCCCCTCGTGGAACGCGCCCTCCGACGTGGCACCGTCGCCGAAGTAGGCGATCGCGCAGCTCAGCTCACCCTCGAGCTTCTTCCGCAGCTTCATCCCCCATGCCAGACCTGCTGCATGCGGGACGTGGGTCGCGATGGGGACGCAGATCGACGCGACGTTGTAGTCGGCCGGGTTCCACCACCCGGCCGGGTGGCCACGCCACCAGGAGAGGATCGTCTCCGCCGGCATCCCGCGCAGGAGGCCGATCGCCGACTCGCGGTAGCTCGGGAAGATCCAGTCGTCGTCGGCGAGGGCGTGGAACGACCCCACCTGCATCGCCTCGTGGCCCCAGAAGATCGCGTACGTTCCGATCCGACCCTGGCGGTGGTAGACGACGGAGCGCTCGTCGTAGGTGCGGAGCAGGACGAGCGAGCGGTGGAGCGCCAGGAGATCGTCCGCGTCGAGCCCGGCCACCTCGCCGTCGGGCACCCCGTCGCCGTCCCCGATCACGCGCCGGAGGCCGCGCTCCGCTGGGATCACACCCGCCACGCGGACGATTCTATTTCAGCCCGAGCCTCTCGCTCAGCCAGGCCACGCGCTCCCGCCCCGCCTTGGGCGTGAGCTCGTGCCCTGCCGGGTACCAGCGGATCTCCTTCGGCTCGCTCGTAGCCTCGTACAGCTCCTCCAGCTCGGCTCGCGGGACGACCTCGTCGCGCTCGCCGCCCTGGACGAGCACGCTCGCCGGAGCCAGGTCCGGCAGGAAGTGGAGGGTGTCGATCGACCTGAAGCGCCGCTCCCAACCGCCGTCGTCGGGGGTGCGCGAGGGACGGGCGCGGCCGGCCATCAGCACGACTGCCTTCGTCCGTCCGTCGATCGCCGCCGCGGTCGCCGCGGCCTGGACTCCCATGCTGTAGCCGACGACGGCGAGGCGGCTTGGGTCGGCGTTGTAGTGGCGGACGAGCACGTCGAGCCCGCGGACGACGTCCTGGACGTTGCGGATCATCAGCTCCCGAATCGTCTCGGGCGGCGCCACGCCGGCACGGATCTGCTCCGACTCCGAGCGCGAGAACGGTGAGTCGATCGTCAGCGCGACCGCACCCGCCCTCGCGAGCTCGGAGGCGTCGCCGAGGAAGTCGATGCGGCTACCGCCGGCTCCGTGCATGAAGATCACACCGGCCGGACGCTCGTCCGCGGTAGGGGCGAGCACGATGCCCGAGACCCGGTCGCCGCCCGGACTGGCGTAGGACATCGCCGTAGCGGTGAACCTCGGCTGCTGCGCGGTCTCGCCCTCGGTCACCTCGAGATCGGCGTCGCGGTCGAAGTCGAACACATCCTCCGTCGACGGCTGCGGTGCCGGCACGGCGGTCGTGGCCGGCTCGACCGCCGCCGGCTCGTTTCCGCCGCAGCCGGCGAGGGCGAGGGCGACGAGCAGCGTTACGAGAGGGCGCATCAGCTCCTTGGACGACGGAGCGGGGAGTTGGTCAGGCTGGTCGCGCACGGTCGGACTAGACAAGCACGTCAAGCACGTCGCGCTCCGCCTCGAAGTGGGCCTCGGTCACGTCCCCGAGATCCTCTCCGTCGACCTGGAGCGGCAGCGGCACGTCGCAACGGAGCTCGAGCCGGTCGAGGTCGTGCCCGTAGACGAGGTCGCGTGCCCGTGAGTGGCCCCGGCCGGAGACGATGTAGGCGACGAACCGCGGCAGCGACAGCGGCCGCACCCGTCGCGGCGCCGTCACGTCGAGACCGAGCTCGAAGCGCGCAGCGGGCGTGATCCGCAGCGGCACCCTGCCCGCGTAGGTGTAGGGGTCGCAGTTGCCGACGAGGGCGAACGCGGCCCGCCCGTGGCCGACGAGCTCGAGGACCGGCTCGAAGCGCGCGCGCGTCTCCGCGAGCGTGCGCAGCGCGGTCCAGGCGAAGACGAGGTCGCCGGGCCGCCGCCCGCCCGGGTCGCGGCCGCGCTCGTCCATCCGGCGGACGAGCTCGGCGTCGAGGCCCACACCGGCGCTGAATGCGAAGCGGCGACCGTTCACCCGGCCGAGGCCGATACGCCGCCTGCGACCCAGTTCGAGTGACAGCGCGATCCGGCGCGCAGCCTGGACGGGGTCGCGCGGCAGCCCGAGCGCGCGCGGGAGCACGCTCGTCCCGCCGCCGGGAACGAACCCGACCGCGACGCCTGGGCGGACGCCGTTGAGCGCCTCGTTGAAGCCGCCGTCGCCGGAGAACACGACGATCTCGCCGCTCGCGACCTCGCCCGCGAGCTCCGCGGCGTGCCCGGCGCGCTCCGTCCGCACCGTGCGCAGCGGTTGCAGCACGCGCTCCACCTCCGCGACGAGGGCGTCGGTGACGCGGCTCGCAAAGGGGTTCACGATCAGGACCGCCCTCACGGCTCGAGCGTAGTCGGAAGGAGCCGCCGGCGACCAATGGCCGGCGGCTCCTTCCGCTGACCGTCGGGCTACTTCACGTTGACGGTCGCGCTCCGCGTGTTGTCGGTCTCGTCCGACTCCTCGACGGCGCCACCGCTGTCCGCGGTGACCGCGACCGTGTGGTTGCCCTTTGCGACCCCGCGCGAGCTCCAGCTGCACGTCACGGTCGCCGACGCGCCAGCGGCGAGCTCGGGCGTCGCGACGACGCAGAGCTCGGTCGTGCCGTCGAGCGTGAACCGCGTCTGGGATGCGCCCGCGGCCTCGTCGCCCGAGTTCGCGACCGTCGCCGTCGAGGCGTACTCACGACTGCTGAGCCGCTGCGAGCTCACGCTCGTCACCTCGAGGTTCGGAGCAGCCACCGCGGCCGAGCCGGCGCTCGAGAAGACCTGCAGCTCGGCAGCCCTCACGTTCTCGTCCTGCTCGGAGCCGGCGCCGCAGTCGGTCACGTTCGCCGGATCCTGATCCTGCTCGCCGGCGTACGCCGGGCCTCCCGTGCACTGGTTCGTGACGACGACGAGACGCACGTGGGTGGCGGTCGTGTCCGTCACGTCGAACGTCCGGAAGATCAGGTTCGGCGCGAGGGGCCGCGGGATCCCGCCGGGGAAGGCGTCGGCCGCGCTGGTGAAGATCCTCGCGAACGACCCGTCCGCCGTGCAGTTGTCCGAGCCGACCACGTTGGCGTTGCAGGCCCAGATCTCGAACGCGCGCAGCGCCGAGAAGCGATTCTGGCCCTTCGGGTCGCCGGCGTTCTCCGGATCCTTGTGCCGGAGGAGCGCCGACACGTTCACGCGGTCGACGAGCCGAGCGCCGCCGCCGAGATCGACGGTGACCTGGGTTCCGGCGACCGACGGCTGCCGGCCGAGCGCGGCCCAGTTGGTCTCCTCGCTGTCGTCGATGAGCGCGTCGATGTTGACGCCGTCGCCCGTGGCGGTGGCGCCCGAGGCGCGCGACGCCCAGTTCGTCGGCATCGTCACCGTGATCGTGCTCGTGCCGCCCGCCGTCGCGGTCGCCGTGAAGCGAGCGAGCCCGTGCCCGTCGGCCTGGGCGAACAGCTCGTACGTGCCCGGGACGAACGGAGCCGAGTCGCGCAGCGCCGTCGCGCCCTTCGTGTCCGCGATCGGCGTCGCCCGTGCGTGGAAGCGGCCGACAAAGACGTCACCGTCCACCGCGTCGCCCGACTCGTCGACGAGCCGGAACGTCAGCGTCCCGTTCTCCTCGCGCGGCGAGTCGAACGCGGGTACCGGGTCGAAGTCGTCGCCGCTCGCCGAGGACGCGCCGGCGCCCATGCCGCGCGTGGCGAAGACGCGCCACAGCTCGGTCTGGTTCTCGCCGCCGAAGCGCAACTGGTCGACGGCCAGGTAGGCGTCGCGAGCGTCCAGCATGCTCACGTCGGACTGCATCAGCAGGAACGCGTCGAACATGATCTGGGCCCAGCGCCGGTTCCCAGGGCAGTGGTCCGCCGGCAACTCGCCGCCGGCGCACCGCAACTGCGTCGCGGCGTCGCCCGCACCGTGCTTGGCGATCAGCGCCTCCCGGAGGGCGAAGTTCGTCGCGCTCCAGATCTCGCCGTCGGCATGCACCTGAGTCTCGCCCGTGCACTCGTTGAAGACGATGTCCGTGTTGCACGCCGAGTCGTAGCCGACGTCGGAGTAGTTGAGCGGGCTGTCGTTCATCGCGTAGTTGCGGATGCCCGACTCCTTGTTGCCCGTGACGTAGGCACCGACGGAGAACGGGTTCTCACCGTTCGTGGGCACGTAGCCGTGCTCGTTCAGATACTCGACCGCCGCGAGGTCGGACCAGCTCTCGCCCATCGCGCGGCTCTGGTCGGCGACGAGCCCGGTGTCCGGCCCGGCGACCATGCGGTTCGAGATCGCGTGCGTGTACTCGTGGCCGATCACCGACATGTCGTAGTCGCCGTCCACGCACGGCGCGTAGAACGCGCCGGCGATCGGCTGCCAGAGGTACATGTTGGTGATCCCCGGGATGCCGTCCTGGAGCGTGATCTGGTTGGCATTGTCACGGCCCAGGTAGCTCGGGTAGCCGCCGTCGACGGCCCCGGCCTGTGCGTTGCCGATCTCGGGGTCGGCCTCGCGGCCGGGGAACGGACCAGGCGTCGTGTTGCCGTAGTTCGAGTCCTGCAGGTTGTAGGTCGTCTCGGTGAAGCCGAGGAAGTACGACCAGTCGTGCATCCGGTTGTGCATCGCGAACAGGTTCGTCACGGCCGCGTCGATGTCGTTCCCGCCCGGAGTGAACACGGTCGGCGAGCAACCGCTCGTCTGCCAGGTGTTCTGCCACGGGAAGCTGTAGTTGCGGTCCGTCGCGACGGGGCGGTACTGCTCGGCGGGCGTCAGCGGGCTCGCCCACGCCTCACCGCTGAGCGCGGCGTTCCCCTTCGTCGTGAAGGACGGAGCGTTCGTGCGCGGGTCGTAGTCCCACGGTGCACGGGCGGCGGTGTTCCTCAGCGCGAGGTCGCAGCCCGGGATGCTCTCGCCGTTGACCGAGCTCTCCCAGCAACCGAGGCTGCGGGTGTCGTTCGAGGAGAGATCGAGCGGCGGGTTGGCGAGGAACATGTCCCACTTCGGCGGGTAGGCGACGGGCGCTGTGCTGGCCGGCGTCGCGGTGAACGTGCCCGCGTAGGTGTACGGAGGCAACTGGGCCTCGTCGAACGGGCAGACCCGAACGCTGTAGACGCCCTCGGCGACGACCGGTGGCTCGTAGTGGATCGCCTCCGGGTTGGGCCCGGCCGGGATGTCGGAGGTGGCGATCCGCTCACCGCCGAAGTAGAGCTCGAGGATGATGTCGTTCAACGGCGCGTCGACGACGACGTCGATCGAGCGGACGCCCGAGCCGACGGTGAAGTCGTGGAAGGCGCCGCAGCTCGTCGGCGTGTAGGTCCCCGAGAACGCCTCCGCTGCGGGCGCCTCCGCGTACTCGAGCCGCGTGCTGCGGACGAGCACGTCGCCGCTGCGCGCGTCGACGTGGGCGGAGTAGGCGAGCGGCGCGCCACTCGTGTCGACCACGTTGGCCTCGAAGACGGCCCGGACGCCCTCGCCCGGGATGGCCAGGGCGCCGAGGCGGGCGCGCTGCGGCTGGGCGAGGCCGGCGACGTCGAAGACGGTGAAGTCGCCCTCGGTGCGGACGTTCGAGACGTTCACGACCGAGACGTCGAGTCCGCCGTGGGTCGCGGCCCGTACCCAGGCCTCGACGGCGGAGAGCGTCGGTCCGGCGGGAGCCGCAGCGTCACCCGAGACGCTCGACGACGCGTACGCGATCCTGCCGTCGGAGACGCCGACCGCAAGCAGCCCCTCCTGCACGGGCGCGAGCTCGCCGAAGCGCTGGCGGAAGAGCAACGCATGGGCGCTCGTGCCGGGCAGCACGACGTCGTTGACGAGCTCGAGCGAGCGAGCGTCGGAAAGCCGGTAGAGCGCCGCGTTCGCCTCGACGAAGGCGCGCGCCGCGGCGGCGGCATCCGCGCCGAGCCCCTCGGCGAGCCAGCCGCTGTCCTTGCGAAGCGAGGCCGGGGTACCGAAGCGGTTCCAGCGCACGGAGGCGCCGAGCTCGGCGACGCGCGCCTGCTGCTCGGCGGACGGGGCAACGGTGCCGGTCCGCGAGTCGTAGTTACCGCCCGCGCCCTGCGCGTGCTCGTGCACCTCTCCTGCTGCGAAGGCAGGTGCCGGTGCGATCAGAGCACACACGGCTGCCGCCAGGAACAAACGACGCAACATCTGCTTCCCCCTCTGCCGAGATTTCCATTGCCACGGGAGCCCGACCCCTGCCGCACGTTGGCTTGCTCCGACGCCCCTATCGCCGCAGCCGCACTTGTTCAAACCCACATGAACTCGACTGACAAATCAGTCAAAAGCCGGGCCGAATCCGTCAATCGGTCGGAGGCGTCGCGTACCCGCGCATGCCGTCGACGAGGAGCGCGGTGAAGCGGTCGGCGAGCTCGTCCGTGTCGCGGCCGGGCGTGAGCCAGGTGTAGGCCCAGTTCGCCGCCGAGAGCGCGAGCAGCACGGCGGTGCTCTCGTCGAGGTCGGTGCGGAGCTCGCCGTGCTCGCGGCCGTCCTCGAAGAGCGCGCGCAGCCGCTCCTCGTAGCGGCGGCGCTCGGCCAGGATCTCGTCGCGCCGCCGGCCCTCCAGGTACCGCCACTCGCGGATGAAGACGGTGGCGACGTCGAGCTGCTCGGCGACGACGCGCAGGTGCGCGCGCAGGGCGAGCCGGATCCGCTCGAGCGCGGAAACGTCATCCGGCAGCGCGTCGAGCCCGGCGTGGAACGCGTCCGCGCCCTCTCGCATCGCCCCGTAGAGCAGCTCCTGCTTCGACTCGGTGAGCGAGTAGAGCGAGCCCTTCTGCACACCCATTGCCTCGGCGAGGTCGCCCATCGACGTGCCGTGATACCCCCGCTGCGCGAAGAGGCGAGCGGCCTGTCGGGTTAGCTCGTGGCGTCTGGTGGCGATAGACTGATGCTAACGATCGGTAGCACGGGAGGCGTCATGGATTCGCGAACCCAGGAGTTCCTGGAGGAAGTGCAGGCGGGGCGGCAGGTCGAGACCGGCGACTGGATGCCGGACGAGTACCGCTCGCGCTTGATCAAGTTCATCGAGATGCACGGGAACTCCGAGCTAATGGGCGTCCTCCCCGAGCGCGACTGGATCCTGCGCGCCCCCACGCTGCAGCGGAAGCTCGCCCTGACGGCGAAGATCCAGGACGAGGTCGGTCACTGCCAGCTGATCTATCGCGTCGTCGAGGACCTCGGCAAGCCGCGCGCGCAGTGCCTGGACGACCTGATCTCGGGCAAGTCGAAGTTCCACAACGTCTTCCACTACCCGACGAAGTCGTGGGGTGATGTCGGCGTGATCGCCTGGCTCGTCGACGCCGCCGCGATCATCAGCCAGAAGGCGCTGCTCAAATGCTCGTACGCGCCGTACGCTCGCGTGATGAAGAAGGTCTGCTGGGAGGAGTCGTTCCACATCCTGCACGGGCGCGACACCGTGCTCGCGATGGTGACGGGCACTCCGGAGCAGTTCGAGCTCGTCCAGGAGGCGCTGAACCGCTGGTGGGAGCCGCTGATGCACTTCCACGGCACGCCCATCCCGGCCGAGGAGGACCCGATGTTCGTCTGGCGGATCAAGAGCCAGGCGAACGAGGACGCACGACAGCAGTTCCTCGAGGGCTACGTGCCGCAGATCCTCGAGCTCGGGCTGACGATCCCGGATCCGGAGCTCCGCCGGGCGGACGACGGCGTCTGGGCGTACACCGAGCCGGACTGGGACAAGCTGATGGCAGTCGTCACGGGTCACGGCCCGGCCTCGCAGGAGCGGCTCGACTTCCGCCGGCTGGCGCGCGCCGAGGTGGACTGGGTCTCGAAGGTGATGCTTCCCGAGGCTGCGTAGGTGATCTGGGAGGTGTTCCGCCGGGAGCGGAAAGGTCAGCCGTTCGTGCACGGCGGCTCGTTCCACGCCCCCGACAAGGCCTTCGCCGACGCGTACGCGCGCGAGTTCTACGCACGCCGGCAGGAGTCCGTCGCGCTCTGGATCGTGCCGCGCGACGAGCTCACGGAGATCGGCGGGTTCCCCGACGAGTTCGACCTCAAGTACCGCCGCGTCGACGGCTACTCGATCAAGGCGCGGCTGAAGGAGGCGCGGGAACGTGCCGGAACGCTCCCGGGCTGACCTGCTGCTCGAGCTCGCCGACGACGAGCTGATTCTCGGCTGGCGCGACTCCGAGTGGACCGGGATCGCGCCCTTCCTCGAGGAGGACGTGGCGTTCTCGTCGATCGCGCAGAACGAGATCGGCCACGCCCGCGCACTCTACGAGCTCGCCGCCACGGAGCTCGGGACCGACGCCGACGCGCTCGCCTTCGACCGGACGCCGGAGGAGTATCGCTGCGCGCTGCTCGTCCAGCGACGGCTCGTGCCGGACTGGGCCCGAACGATCGCGCGCCACGTTCTCTACGAGACCGCCGACGCGATCCGGATCGGGCAGCTCGTGGAGCACGAGGACGCCGAGCTCGCCGGGATCGCGGCGAAGATCGAGCGCGAGGAGGTCTATCACCGACTGCACGCGGAGATGTGGCTCGCGCGCCTGCGGGACGAGGCGCGCTACGCCGACGCCGTCGAGGAGCTGTGGCCCTTCGCGCTCGGCGTGCTCGAGCCCGAGCAGCGGCCGGCGCTGGCGGAGCGTTTGGGCCGGCCCGAGGTCGAGGCCGTGGAGCGGACCGCGCCCGGCGACGAGTTCGCCGCGCTCTGGAGCGAGATGACGACGGTGCGCCGGTCGGCGCCGGTGGGCGCCCAATGGTGACACGCGCAGTGGTGACCGAAGCGGCGGTCTGGGAGGCCCTGGCGGAGATCCCGGACCCCGAGATCCCGGTGATCTCGCTGGTCGACCTCGGCGTGGTGAAGGACGTGGCCGTCGACGGCGAGCGCGTCCGGATCGAGTTCACCCCGACCTTCATGGGCTGCCCCGCGCTCGAAGCGATGCGCACGCAGATGGAGGACGCCGTGACCGCACTGGGCGGCGAGGCGCAGGTCGAGGTCGTGCTTGACGATTCCTGGTCGACCGACGCGATCACGCCGGCCGGCCGCGAGAAGCTGCGCGCCGCCGGCTTCGCTCCACCGACCCCGCGCGCCGCCGGGGCGACGACGCTCGTCCAGCTCCGGTCGAAGGCGTTCCGCTGCCCCTACTGCGGCTCGAGCGAGACGCGGCTCGACAACATCTTCGGCCCTACCCCGTGCCGCTCGGTGCGCTACTGCGAGAGCTGCCGCCAGCCCTTCGAGCAGTTCAAGACGATCTAGCCGGTAGCCGGGAATGACCGCGACCGGGAGCACGAGCGCCGCGGCTGCGAACCAGCCGCCGCCGCTCGCCGGCTACAACCTCTACGAGGCGGACGCTGCGCTCGTCGAGGGGCTCCGGCGCGAGGGCGGGGCGCCCTGGGAGGACGAGGTCGCAGCGTTCGGGGCAGCGCTCGGCGGCGAGCCGCTCGAGTGGGGACGTCTCGCGAACGAGCATCCGCCACGGCTGCGGACGCACGACCGCTACGGCGAGCGAATCGACGAGATCGAGTTCCATCCGGCCTGGGACTCGCTGCTGCGGCTCGGCCTCGACGCGCGCGTCCATTCGCTGCCGTGGATCGATTCACGACCCGGCGCCCACGTCGCGCGGGCGGCGCTCTTCATGCTGCTCGGACAGGTCGAGGCGGGAGTCGGCTGCCCGCTCTCGATGACGTTCGCCGCCGTGCCGGTGCTGCGCGCGGCGGACGATCTCGCCCACGAATGGGTGCGGCGGCTGACGGTGGGCGGCGCCCTCTGCGGGATGGCGCTGACGGAGCGGCAGGGCGGCTCGGACGTGCGGGCCAACGTGACGACAGCTCTCCCGGCTGGCGGCTCCTGGGAGCTCCACGGGCACAAGTGGTTCTGCTCCGCGCCGATGTCTGACGCCTTCCTGGTGCTCGCACATGCGCCCGCCGGGCTCTCGTGCTTCCTCCTCGAGCGACCGCAGCCCGGCTTCCGGATCGACCGGCTCAAGGACAAGCTGGGCAACCGCTCGAACGCCTCCGCCGAGATCCGGCTCGAGGGTGGGGTCGCGCGCCTCGTCGGCGAAGAGGGCCGCGGTCTCCGGACGATCCTGGAGATGGTGAACCACACCCGGCTCGACTGCGTGCTCGGCTCGACCGCGCTGATGCGGCGCGCCGTCGCGGAGGCGACTCACCATGCCGCGAACCGGTCCGTATTCGGCCGGGTGCTCGCCGAGCAGCCGCTGATGCAGAACGTACTCGCCGACCTCGCAGTCGAGTCGGAGGCGGCGACCGTGACGGCGCTCCGCCTCGCACGCGCCTACGACGAGGACGACCGCGCCTTCCGCCGGCTCGCAACTGCGGTCTGCAAGTTCTGGATCTGCAAGCGGACGCCTCCGCTCGTCGCGGAGGCGCTCGAGTGCCTCGGCGGCAACGGCTACGTGGAGGACTCGCAGCTGCCGCGCCTCTTCCGCGAGAGCCCGCTCAACTCGATCTGGGAGGGATCGGGCAACGTCAACGCGCTGGACGTGCTCCGCGCGCTCGAACGGGAGCCGGAAGCCGTGGCGGCCTTCGTGGCCGAGGTCGAGCTGGCAGCGGGCGCGGACCGCCTGCTCGACGCCGCGCTCGCGGAGCTCAAGGACGATCTCGTCGACACCGCCGAGCCGGAGACTCGGGCACGGCGGCTCGTCGAGCGGCTGGCGCTCGCACTGCAGGGCTCGCTGCTCGTCCGGCACGGCGACCCTTCGGTGGCCGACGCCTTCTGCGCAGCACGCCTCGGCGGCGGCGGCTCCGTGTACGGGACGCTTCCGACGGGCCTCGCCGTGCGCGCGATCACCGACCGCCACCGCCCCGTGCTCGGATCGTGACGGCCCTGGCGCGACTCGCCCCGCTGCTCGGCGTCGTACTCGCTCTCGCCGGGTGCGGCGGCGACGGAACGTCCGCGGGCGAGTACCGGGAGCAGGCCGAGGAGATCTGCGCCGCAGCGACCCTCGAGGCAGCCGAGGTGACGCCTCCGAGCGACGACGCGGCCTCGGTGGCCGACTACGGGGACGCGGTCGCCAAGATCCGGAAGCGCGAGACCGTCGCGCTCGACGAGCTCGAGCCGCCCGGGAGGCTCGACGCCGCGCACAGGCAGCTCGTCAACGCCTCCGGCGCGATCGTCCGCTCCCTGAACGATCTCGCCCGGGCAGCCGAGCGCGAGGACCGCGCCGCGGCCGCGGCGGCGGCGTCGATGGGCGACCGCGCCGCCGACCAGGCCCGCCGGGCCGCCGAAGAGCTCGAGCTGCCTTCGTGCGGCCAACCGGGGCAGGCGCCCTCCTAGCGGCGTTTGCGGGCCGGCGAACAGGGCGATGCCAGAACCATGCTGAGATCGGTGCTCCTGCTCGCGCTCACGCTCGGAATCGCCGGCTGCGGAGGCGAGGACGGGCGGCTGTCGCGCGCAGAGTTCGTCGACCGCGCCACGGCGATCTGCGCACGGGCCGAGGAGCGGATCGGCGAGCTGGCGGAGCCGGGGTCGGTGGACGAGCTCGCAACGTACGCGCGGGAGGCGCGGGCGATCACGGAGGACGGCGTCGAGGACCTCCGCGAGCTCGAGCCGCCGGAGCCGCTCGAGGGGGGCTTCGACCGCTACCTGGAGAGCGCAGACGAGGTGGTCGACCTGCTCGGGGAGCTCGAACGGGCGGCCGGCGCGGGCAACGAGGAGGAGTCGCGGCGCATCGCGGGGCAGATCGGGACGTCGGCCGAGGCCCAGGACGCCGCGCGGGCAGCCGGAATCCCGGCCTGCGAAGACGAGGGCTCGTAGCGGGTCGGCAGGTACGATCGGCCGATGCGCGTCGAGATCCACTACTGCCCCGTCTGAAGCGGCTACGACCGCCGGGCCGCGAGTCTCGCGGCCGTGCTGACGGAGAGCGGACACGACGCCGTCGCGCTCGAGGGCGCGCACAGCCAGTACGACGTCGTCCGCGGCAGCGAGGTGCTCTTCTCCAAGCAGCGTGAGGGGCGCTTCCCCGAGGACGACGAGATCCTCGCAAAGCTCTAGGCTTGGCTCGGGCTCGGTGGTCTCGCCACCGCCGGGCCCAACTCTGGTCGGCGCGCGAAGATCCCTGAAGGGTCGCTTCGCTCCCTGACTCGAACTTCGGCCGCGCCGTACCCCCTAGCTGCCGGTGAAGCGGGGCGGACGCTTCTCGAGGAAGGCGGCCACGCCCTCGGCGAAGTCTGCAGTGCCGGTGGCCTCCTGCTGCAGCGCGGCCTCGAGCTCGAGTTGCTCGTCCAGCGAGGCGGCAAAGGCGTGCTCGAAGAGGCGCTTCGTCAGCCCGACTCCGCGGGTCGGGCGCGCGGCATGTTCCGCGGCGAGCTCGGACGCTCGCGCCGGCAGGTCGTCCGTGACCTCCGCGACGAGGCCCCAGGCATGCGCTTCGGCCGCCGTCAGCTTGCGGTTCGAGGTCATCCACTCGAAAGCGCGCGCGAAGCCGAGCAGGCGGTGGAGAAACCACGAGCCGCCGGAGTCGGGCACGAGCCCGATCCCGATGAAGCCCGGCACGAAGGTGGCGGAGTCGGCCGCGAGACGCAGGTCGCAGGCGCACGCGAGCGAGAGCCCCGCGCCGGCGCACGGCCCGTTGACGGCAGCGATGACCGGCTTCTCCAGCGCCCGGATCGCGCGAATGTTCGGGTGGTAGGTCTGCTCGAGCCGCTCGCGGATCGACTCGGGCATCTCGGCGAACTCCTTCAGGTCCTGGCCGGCGCAGAAGCCCCGACCCGCGCCCGTGACGACCACGGCGCGGACCGCCGGGTCGGCAGCCTCCGCCAGCGCCTCGCGCAGCGCCGCATGCAGGGTGGCGTTGAAGGCGTTGAACACCTCCGGCCGGTTCAGCGTGATCGTGAGCACAGCTCCGTCCCGGTCGGTGCGAACCTCGCTCATGCGGAGGAGCCTAAACGTCTACTCGGCGGCACATGCAGCACGAGCCGGCCGCCTCGGGGCTCACTGCTTGCGGTCGAGGAAGGCGCGGACCGCACCCTGCGCCTCCTCGCCGAGCATCGAGAGCGCGAGCCAGTCCCGGGCGTGGCCGACCGTCTCGTGCCAGGAGACGTCGCGCCACCAGTTCAGCTGCTGCTTCGCGTAGCGCGTGGTCTCGGGCAGCTTGCGTGCCAGGCTCTCGACCCAGCCGTCGACGACGGCGTCGAGCTCGGCCGCGGGCACGGCGCGGTTGATCAGCCCCCACTCGGCCGCCAGCGGCGCCGGGATCTCCTCGCACAGCATCACGATCTCGCGGGCGCGACGGTCGCCGACCATGATCGGCAGCCATTGTGTGGCGCCGCCGGCGGGCACGGACCCGTGCTCGAGCCCGACGTGGCGGATGAAGGCATCCTCGACCATCACGGTCAGGTCGCAGCCCATCTGGAGCTCGTTGCCGCCACCTACGGCGATCCCCTGCACGCGCGCGATCGTCGGCTTGCCGATCTCGCGCAGCCGGTCGTGCATGTCCTTGAACGCGCCGAACCACTTCCAGTACTCCTTCGAGTTGCCGAGCAGGTCGGCACCCCACGCGCGCAGGTCGGCGCCGACACAGAAGGCGCGGCCAGCCCCGGTGACGACGACGACGCGGATCTCGTCGTCCCAGGAGGCATCCTCGAAAGCGCGCGCGAGCTCGCGGAGCATGCGGAAGTCGAAGGCGTTCAGCACCTCCGGCCGGTTCAGCGTCACGGTCGCGCGCGGAGCGGTCTTCTCGTAGACGATCCGCTCGAACCCGAGCTCGTCGGGCGGGAGCGGGCGCGGCGCGTCGGGCTCGGTCACGACACGTCGGTGAAGGTGACGGTGAAGGGAATTCCCATGTCCGTCGCGTCCTTCCCGCTCGCGGCGAACTCCTCGGTGCGGGCGGCCGTCTTGAAGGCGTCCATGTCCGGCCACTCGAACTCGGCGTAGTAGGCGAACGCCGGCTCGCCGAACGGGGCCCCGAAGGCCCGGCCGTGCCGAAAGGCGTCGCACTGGACGGCGCGGGAGAACTCCTCCACGTGGCGGGCGTAGCGCTCCGGGTCGGGCTCGCGCTCGTAGAGGATGACTGCTCGCACCATGCTCGGCTCCTTGCGCTCGGGAGGGCTGCCTGGGA
>Ga0136620_10000119_pt1 | contig 32666 bp, 36 predicted proteins | sample AntDrymUQ4162106_2_FD_104806 | JGI IMG/M metagenome (GOLD analysis project Ga0136620, IMG submission 104806) | Polar desert sand microbial communities from Dry Valleys, Antarctica - metaG UQ416 (21.06) | ecosystem: Environmental > Terrestrial > Soil > Desert | place: Antarctica: Dry Valley... | reverse complement strand
GCAGCGGGATCTACTCATACGAGAACCGGCATCAGATCGAGCTACATGAAGAGTTCGCAAAGCAACTCGCTTCTAACCCGAAAGCAACTGTTTTCTGGGAAGCAGCGACACCGAGCTATCGCACCGGATGCATCCATTGGGTGATGTCGGCCAAGCAAGAAGCAACGCGCGAGAAGCGGATGGCGCAACTGATTGAGGATTCTGCGGCCGGCCGAATGATCCCCCCGCAGCGCTACGGGGAGACTCCCGCCTGGGTCGCTAAGGCCGCGGCGGCAGCAAAATCTTCCTAGACCAGTTCGAGGGAAGTGACCGTGCCGCCGCCGGTGCCGTGGCAGATGGCAGCCAAACCCAGTGATCCGCCACGGTTCTGAAGCGCGTGGATGAGGGTGACCAGGATGCGAGCACCAGACGCTCCGATTGGGTGGCCAAGGGCAATCGCTCCCCCGTTCACGTTGAGCTGTTCGATGTCCACTCCCAGACGCCGCGTGAAGAGGATGCTGTTCAAGGCGAAGGCCTCGTTGTTCTCGAACAGGTCGAAGTCGTTGATCGATTTGCCCTGTCGCTTCAATAGCTTTTCAACCGCGGGGATCGGCGCCTCGGGGAATCGATAGGGCTCACCGGCAGCCCAAGACGAGCCGGTGATGCGGGCGATGGGCGTCAGCCGGTGCTCCTTGACAGCGTTCTCGGAAGCCAGCACCAACGCCGCGGCTCCGTCTGAGATCTGGCTGGAATTGGCGGCCGTCAAGCGACCGTCGGTCTTGAACGCCGGACGAAGGGCGGACAAGCTGTCAATGGTGGTGTCGGCCCGAAAGCCCTCATCGACGGTTAATTGCTTCTCTTCTTTGCGATCTCGAAAGGGCACAGGAACGATCTCATCAGCGAACTCTCCCGAGCCAGTTGCCGCCGCGGCGCGCTGGTTAGACAGCGCCGCGATCTCGTCGAGCTCGCGCCGAGTCACCCCTTCCTCCTCGATCAGCTGCTCAGTTTGTTGACCCATCGCCTCCCCCGACTCCGGGTCCGATAAACCGTCGCGAGCCATAAGGTCGACAATTCGGGCACCGGCCGGGGAGTACTTGTAGCCCCAACGAGCCGCCGCATCGAGGCCGAACCCGGCGCCGGACATCGATTCGAAACCGCCGGCCAAGATCACATCAACCTCGCCGGCATTGATCTGAGCGGCGGCGGTGATCACCGCGGCCATCCCTGAGGAACAAACCATGTCGACAGCGAGGGCATCGACTTGTTTGGGGATGCCCGCCAAGAACGCGGCTTGTCGTGGCACGAGCTGACCATGCCCGCCACGAAGGACATTGCCCATGATCACCAAGTCGAGCTTGTCTCCCCCGATCCCGGCTCGTTCGAGAGCAGCCTTCATCACCGGCGCCGCCAACTCGGGTGGGGTCAAATCTTTGAAAGCTCCGCCGAAACGTCCGATCGCCGAGCGGACTGCCGAAACCACGTAGACCATGTCGACGAAGCTACTACCCGATGAGGAGTAGGTCTCCGGCGAAGGTTGTGCGGGAAAGGTCGGGAAGGTCGGCGTCGGGAGTCGCCATGAGTGTGTCGCGATCGAACTCATCCCAAGCGAATGCGCCGTAGGCAAAGTGCTGATCGCTGAGCTGTAGCTCGACCGTTCCGCCGACATAAGCGAGGAGCGAGGCCATCACCGCGATCGCGTCATCGTCGGGTCCAATCGTCGAGGTTTCGATCGACGACGTCGTCACGATGGCTGCGCTCGACTGTCCCACCGACACGCAATGCCCATCGAAGTCATTGACCAGATGAGCGACGTCGGCGAGCGGAGCTGGGTAGGACTCGACTGGTCGCACCTCGAGCGGCGAATACTTAGCGCTTGCTCGCACGTAAGGGCAGCCCGCGACAGGCGCCATTCCGAATTTTCGATAGAGGGCTTGCCCCCGCGGGTTTGCTCCCGCCAGCGTCATCAGCGGCTCGCCCGTGGGAAGGACGAGCTCCAAGAGCTGAAAGCCGATCCCCCGGCCCTGATAAGCCGGCTCAACGAAGCAGTCAGAGAGAACGCTGGTGTCGGCCAAACGACGATGGCCCGCAAACCCAACGATGCGATCGCCGTCGCACGCAACCGCCATGTCTCCGGTGACCAGCACATGTGCGAACCAGGGATTGGACTCCCCGGGTTGGGGCTCGGTGGTCCACCAGACCCTGAGAATGGCGTCGAGGTCGGCGCTGGTGGCCGGTCGCAGGTCGATCAAGGAGCGGTGGTGGGAGGCGGGTTGGTCATCATCTCGCGCACGCCGTTGTCGCGGTAAATGACAAAGACCGTGATCAGGACGAATACCAGCACGATTAGGGCCTGACCTACAAGCCGCCGACGGGACAATTAATCCTCGGTGGTTTGGGCAGTGGCCATCGCGGCGATGTCCTCCACGACTGATTCGTTGGCAAGCGTGGTCACGTCGCCCAGTTGGCGGTTCTCAGAGATGTCTCGCAACAGGCGGCGCATGATCTTGCCCGATCTGGTCTTGGGGAGGTCGGGGGTGAAGACGATCGACTTCGGTTTGGCGATCGGCCCGATAGTGGCAGCGACGTGATCGCGCAGCTCCTTCAACAGGGCATCGTCGCCGGTGACATTGCCTCGCAAGGTGACAAAGGCGGCGATGGCCTGGCCGGTGACTTCGTCTTTCCGGCCGACCACAGCTGCTTCGGCCACCGACGGATGCGAGACCAGCGCCGATTCCACCTCGGTCGTCGAAATGTTGTGTCCGGCGACGAGCATGATGTCGTCGACTCGGCCGAGCAGCCAGAAATAGCCATCTGTGTCGCGTTTGGCTCCGTCGCCGGGGAAGTAACGGCCAGGAAAACGCGACCAATAGGTGGCTTCGAAGCGATCGGGATCGCCGTAGATCGTGCGCGCCATCGAGGGCCATGGTCGATCGAGGACGAGGAATCCTCCGCCTCCCAGCGGGACCGAGTTGCCGTCTTCGTCGACAACGTCCGCCGAGAGGCCGGGCAGAGGCCGAGTGGCCGAGCCCGGCTTCGTCTTGGTAATGCCGGGCAGCGGGCTGATCATGATCGCCCCGGTTTCTGTCTGCCACCAAGTGTCGACCACCGGGCAGCGCTCGCCGCCGATGACGCGGTGATACCACATCCAGGCCTCCGGATTGATCGGCTCGCCGACCGAACCGAGCAGCCGCAACGAACTTAGATCGTGCTTCTGCGGATACTCGTCGCCCCATTTCATGAACGAGCGGATCGCGGTGGGGGCGGTGTAGAGAATGTTCACCTTGTATTCCTCGATGATCTGCCAGAGGCGATCGAAATCTGGGAAGTTGGGGGCTCCCTCATAGATGAGCGAAGTGGCGCCGTTCCCGAGTGGTCCATAGACGATGTAGCTGTGCCCGGTCACCCACCCGATGTCGGCTGCACACCAATAGATGTCCGTGTCGGGTTTGAGATCGAACACCTGACTGTGGGTGGTGAGCACCTGGGTCAGGTATCCCGCCTGGGTGTGGACGATTCCCTTGGGCTTACCGGTCGTGCCCGAGGTGTAGAGGATGTAGAGGGGGTCCTCGGAGTCGAGTTGCTCGGGCTCGCACGTGTCGGGCTGGCCGGCGATCGCCTCATCCCACCAGAGATCGCGTCCTTCCTGCATCGCCACGGGCGAACCGGTGCGACGCAGAACGACCACGTTGCGGACGCTCGGCGTAGATTCCAGGGCAATATCGGCGTTGGCCTTGAGCGCCACTTCCTTGCCGGCCCGCCAGGCAAAGTCTTGAGTGATGACCACCGTCGAACGGGCATCGTTGATCCGATCGGCGAGCGCATCGGAGGAAAACCCGCCAAAGACCGCCGAATGGACCACGCCGAGCCGGGCGCAGGCAAGCATCGCCACCGGCAGCTCAGGAACCATGCCCATGTAGAGCGCGGCGGTGTCGCCCTTCTTCAGCCCGAGGGCTTTGAGCGCGTTGGCGAACTGACCGACCTGGCGATGGAGGTCGCGATAGGTGATGGTCCTCTTGTCTCCAGGCTCGCCGATCCAGTGATAGGCGACTTTGTCAGCCGCTTTTTCCAAATGGCGGTCGAGACAGTTGTACGAGAGATTGAGGCGACCGCCGGTGAACCACTTGTAGAACGGAGGGTTGGCGTCGTCGAGCGCTGACTGCGGTTCCTCGAACCAGCTCACCCGCTTGAGGGCCTGGTTCATCCAGTAACCGGCCCAGTCCTCTTCTGCTTGCTCGTAAATCCCGGGTTGAGCATTGGCTGTCCTGGCGAAGTCCGGGCTGGGCACAAAGACCCGATCCTCGGTCAGCAGATTCTCCAGCGCGTTGCTCATCTCACTCCTCGCTCTCTTGCCCGAGAACCTATCACCTGAGGACGAGGTAGGTCCCGATGCCGAGCAGGGCGAGGCCGGCCACTTTGCCAAGGTCGATCGGGTCGACGGTCGCCCCAAGAAGTCCGAAGTGGTTGATCAGCGCCCCAACCACAAACTGGCTGACGGTGATCAGGACCAATGCGGGCACCAAGCCGAGCTCGCCCACCGAGAGCGAGAGCGTGCCAATGATGATGAGGCCAAACAAGCCGGCGGTGTAGACATACCACGGCATCCCTGGGGCCGCACCGAGGTTGCCGCCCCGTAACAAAAGGATCACCAGGCCAATCACCACGCCCCCGGAGAAGTAGGTGATGAACGTGGATTCCACCGTGCCTACGTGCCGCTGCATGACTCCGGTGAATGTTGCCTGCACGGCAACGGCCACTCCACAAAGTATCGCTGCCGCCGCTGCCAGCCTCATCTCCAACCTCCCGATAATGGATTCGTGCGTTTTCTCAAACGGTTCTGGGAACCGATCGCCGCCGGGGAGGTCACTGTGGCCATTCGCCGCTGGGACCGACCTCGAGTCGTCGCAGGGCGACGCTATCGCACTGCCGGCACGATCCTCGAAGTCGACTCGGTGGAGACTGTCGACGAGGATGCGATCTCGGACGAGCTCGCCCTCCTCGCCGGCTACCGGAGCGCAGCCGAGCTAATTCACGAACTCCGCGACCGCCCCATAGGCGCCGCCTTCGTGGCCCGGTTTCATGTCGTTGCCGGACCCGATCCCCGCACGGTGTTGGCCGAGACGGACCAACTGAGCGACGCCGACATCGCCGAGATCAACCGGCGCCTCGATTGCCTCGATCGAGCCTCGACTCATGGGCCGTGGACGCGACAGGTTCTGGAGATGATCGCTTCCAATCCAGGCCGGAGAGCACCGGACCTCGCCGCCGAGCTCGGACGCGAAACCCTTCCGTTCAAAGTCGACGTCCGCAAGTTGAAGAACCTCGGCTTGACGATCAGCTTGCGCGTGGGATATGAGCTCTCTCCGCGAGGGGAGGCCTACGTGAGTCGTCACGCCGAGTAGTGGAGATCCAGACAGCAGCGACAGAGGCTGCACGGTCTTCGCAAGAACCTCGGCGACGTCGGCGAGAAGATCGTCGAGATTCAGGGCAGATTGCAATCTCGCCCCGAAGGCAGCCGACTCCAGTTGCGCATTGAAGCGGGCCCGGTTGAAGCGGCGGTCCACGACGCGCTGCACATGGCGATGGATCGGAGTCACAAACGCTACGGCAGCCAGTGTCGACGCAGCCACTCCCAATGAACCTGACTGCGGAATCAGAGCTGCAACAAGCCGACGCCCGCAACATAAAGGCAAGCCGACCATGCCCGCGACAAGCGCGTAGGTGACCGTGCGCGAAACTACTCAACCCAGGTCATAAAGGCGGTACTTCGTCACCGCCACTGCGCAAGAAACCGGGATTATGAAGGACGAGAAAGCCGCGACCGCCACCAGCCACCCCACGCTCTGGTGCCCTGGAAATATGAGGTTCACCGCGATGCCGGCGCCGGCCGGGATTGACGCCAAGAGCCCACCAACCAGAACCCACTTTGTCTGTAACCGTTCGGTCGGAGTCGAGTACCACCGGTAGCGAATCAACTGGGCGATGACCACGAAGAAGAGCGAAATGATGGCAACCACGCCTAGCAAGCGATCTCCACCGATAGTGGTCTCCGGTTCGGCGAGCACACCGCGCAAGTCTCGGGTCAGAGTGATGTCGAACATCACCGGCAACACGAATGCCAGGCATATCCACCCGGACCAACGCGGCACAAAACGCCCGTTTGGAAACATGAGGAACACCACACAGGCGGCTGTCCAGAGCGCTGTGTCGACCACCGCTCCCGAAGGGCCCCATGCCTCAGCTAGGCCGACCCCGGCTCCATCCTGGAAGAGGAAAAGCGCGACCATGCCGAGGGCAAACCAGAGTGGGAAGGCCTCGTGCCGGACTCCGGCGAAGATCCAAGCGGCGGCAGACATAGCCAGGACCGACGGCATTATCAGCAAGCCCCCAATGAGAATGTCGGTGGCCACTCCGCGGGACGTCAGGAGACTCGTGAACACCGGGATGTCGACGATTTCCGGATTCAGCAGGATTTCACGGAAGCCGACGATCGCGACCCCTACCTCCGCCAGAGCGACCGGAAGCAACGCCAACCGAACGCGGTCGACTCATCGTGAGATTCTCGCTCCCGAGCCGTGACGAGAGCGTTACGCAGCTGCGCGAAGTTCCGGCAGAACTTCTGAGCCAATCATGGCAATCGCGCGCTCCGGATGGGTGGAAGCGACCTGAATCGAGATCACGTCAGCCTTGATCTCGGACACGAGCGGCCGGTAAGCCGCGATGACCTCCTCGGCGCCGGAAACGACGGCGTATTTGGAGAGGATTTCTTCGCGGTCCATCTGGTCGGCGCGTTGACGGAGGACCGCGGGATCGACTTCTTCGAGGCGCCCGGGGGCACGGAGACCCCGCATCGACCCGAGCGCCTCCCAGGCTTCGTCGTCGGATTCGGCGAGGACGACCCAGCGGGTGGCCATGATCGAACCACCGCCGTCGTGCGCCTCCCGGAAGGGCCTGATGATCTTCTCACGGGTGTCGCGCGGGTCCTTGACCGAAGTGATGAGCCCCTCGCAGTTTTGTCCGGCAAAGGTCGCGGACTGCTCGCCGCCGGCGGCCATCCACACCGGTACCTCGCTCGTCGGCGGGCTGTAGAGCTTCGCTTTACGGCATTGGTAGTACTTCCCGTCGAAGTCGACTTTCTCACCGGCCAGGAGCCGATGGATGATTTCGAGGGCTTCTTTCATGCGCCGAATGCGCTCTCCGTATCCGGGGAACTCGTAGCCGAACGGTCCCTCGTTGATGTTCTCGCCGGTGCCCACTCCGAGGACAAATCCACCTGGGGCTAATCGACTGACGGTGGCGGCGGCCTGGGCAATCAGGGCCGGGTGGTAGTGGAACAGCGGGCAGGTCACCGAGGTGATGAATGTCATCTTTTCCGTGCGTGCCGCCGCGGCCCCAAGCCACGACCAGACGAAACCCGCGGCCGAGACGTCATCGACCCACGGGTGGAAATGATCGGAGGCGGTGATGGCATCAAAGCCGGCTTTCTCAGCCGCCACCGCCTGATCGATCAAGACTTCAGGTTGATAGGACTCGTGCGATGCGAGCCAGGCGAACTTGGTCATCGCCTCACACTAAGACGGTGCCGGAGGAGCCCTGCGGCCCCGGCAACCACGGCCAGGCCCTGTATCCACTCGCCCAGCCGGGTGTAGAGAGTCGGCAGACCGGTCGCGAGATGCACCGTTCCGTACAGGACCTCCTGCTCGAGGAACTCGATCGTCTCACCGTGAACCCCGCCATCGGTGAAGTAGGAGGACTTGCCGGTGACTGCAGCGTGGACGACGTCGAGGCCAAGCTCGGCAGAACGCATGCGCGAAATCTGAAAGAACTGATCAGAGGCGGAGGTGAACTCATAGCTGCCGGTGTTGGTGGCAACCACCAACAGTTCCGCCCCGTTCTTGGCCGCATCGCGCCCATAGCGGGCAAAGTTCCCTTCAAAGGAGATGACCGTGCCCACGGTGCCGCTGCCGAGGTCGAAGACACCGACCTCCTCCCCGGGGATCATGTCCCTGGGCACCTGGGAAAGGGCCGGGATCCAATCGAAAAGCGGACGGGCGGGGATGTACTCGCCGAACGGGACCGGGTGCCGTTTGAGGTATTGGCCGACGATCGACCCGCTCGGATCGAAGGCGACCAAGGCGTTGACCCATTCGGTGTCAGACAGTGGCCGGTCGCCGCCGACAAGGAAATCGGCTCCGATTCGCGTCGCCTCGGCTCCGATCGCTTTGGCGACCTCGGGCACGAGGATCGGGTCGGCATCGAAAGAGCCGGTTGAGCCTTCGGCCCAGACGACCAGATCGGCTCCAGCCGCGGGGATCAACCGAGTCAACGCCAGATGTTGCTCCAAGGTGAGCAGGCGCTCGTTGAGGCAATGCTCCAGCGGACAGGGGGTCGAGCCTTGGACGATGGCCACCATGCGCTCTTCTCCTCGGCCGCGCTGGGGCACCAGCGCTGCGACAAGAATGGTCATAAGAATCAACCCGCCGGAGGCAGCCAGTGGGCTCCAATTGCCGCGCCTGGCCAAGACCAGCCCTGCTGCCAGCGCGACCAACAGCACTCCCCAGCCAGTCGTGCCGATCAGCGGCGCCGCCGCCCGCGTCAGCGCGTAATCGGCCATCGGATAACCGGCCAAACCCCACTCGAATCCACCCACCGGGAACCGGACTCGGATCGCCTCCATCGCTGCCCAGCCCCCGACCGCGGTAGCAAACAGATGCTGGGGGAAGCGCTTGATAACCAGTCCGAGCAGACCGGGATAGAGGCCAAACGCAATGACTAGGGGCGCTACGGCAATGAGCCCGAGCTTCCCGACCCACCAGATCAGGCCGGCGAAGAACGTCCAACCAAAGAGTGCCCCGGTCCAAAAGGGGTGCGGGCTCCGACTTACTCCTTCCAAATAGAGAGCGAGAGCGATCGGCACCAGCCAAGCCTGCGAAAAGGGAGGAAACGCGAGGACGAAAAGAACGGCGGCGGCCAGAGTAAGAGTTACCGACCGCACTCGGGCAGTGTATGAGAAAGGTTGCCGGTAGGGTCACGGCGATGGTCACGGTCAGCACCCCGCTTGACGCGGCCGAACGCGAAGGGGCCGAGGAGCTGGTCCGCTATCTGCGCAGCCTCGGGGCCAAATCGGCGAGCGAGCTATGACACCGGACGATCTCGACGTAGCCATCGACGCCGCCCGCTCAGGTGGCGCCGTTGTTTGGAAAGCCTTCGGGTCACCCGTCGAGGCCACATTCAAGAGCGATGCCAACCCGGTGACCATCGTCGATCACGAAGCCGAAGCTGCGATCGTCGACGTGATCAAGAGGTTCCGACCAAACGACGCGGTGTTGGCGGAGGAGGGTGGAGGCAGCGGCTGGGAGCGCGGACGAGTCTGGGTCATCGATCCGCTCGACGGCACCGTCAACTTCATCCACGGCATCCCGCAAATAGCCGTGTCGATAGCGCTCTGGATCGACAGCCGGCCCGAGGTTGGCGTGATTTCGGACATGGTCCGCGATGAGGAGTTCACCGCGCGGCGCGGTCAAGGAGCATGGCTAAATCACTTTCCGATCCGGGTCAGCTCACAGGCCACCTTGGCTGAGAGCGTGGTCGCCACCGGCTTTGCCTACGACCGCAACATCCACGGCCGCCGATACGCGGCAGTGATGGGCGAGGTATTGACGAAGGTGCAAGGGATTCGCCGCTTCGGCTCCGCCGCGCTTGACCTCGCCTGGGTGGCGTGCGGACGCTACGAAGGCTATTGGGAGGCCGGCACCCACCCCTGGGATGCCGCGGCCGGAGTCCTGTTGATCGCCGAGGCGGGTGGACGGGTGAGCAATCTCGATGGCGCCGACCATCGTCTCGACGACCCGATGATCATCGCCACCAACGGCCACATCCACAACGAGCTGATCGCGGTCATTGCCGGCGCATGAGCACCCGGCTCAGCGGCCGCGGGGTGGTCGGACATCCAGAAGCCGACGCCGTTTTGATCGAGAAGGATCAGATCGTGGCCATCGGACAAAAGGCCGATCTCTCGGCGCGGCGATCGATCGAACACGACGGCTATCTCGGGGCACCGCGCCACGATCACCATTTCCATCCGATTGGCTATGCGGGGGCGGTGTTCGGGCTGTCGCTGAAGCAAGCTGGAAGCTTCGCCGGTCTCGCTGATCAGCTCCGCCAAGCCCGCGCTCGGATCGAACCGGAGCAAGCCCTGATCGGCAACCGCCTCGACGATGAAGCCCTGCTCGAGCACCGGCTGCCCAACCGCTCCGACCTCGACGACTGGACCGGCTCGTCTCCCACCGTGCTCTACCGCTACTGCGGCCATCTGGCGGTGGCCAACAGCGCCGCGCTCGGCCTGGCCGGGCTGGCTGACCACCCCGATGGGATCTTGCGCGAAACCGAGATCGGTCCGGTCACCGAAGCCCTCGCGCCATTGCGGCCAAAACTCGCATCCCGAGACGTGGCGCAAGTGCTGGCAGGATTGGCGGGTCTCGGGCTGGGAGCGATCACTGCCATTGTCTCGGCTACCGACCCGCTCTGGTGCGAGGTGGATGACGAGCTCGCCACTCTGATCGAGATCGCCCCAGGCTTGCCGCTCGATCTCGAAGTATTGGTGATCGCGGCCGACCCCAGCGAGCTTCGGGAAGCCGCCGAACGGATCCGGTCCGCTCACATCGACAACCTCCACTTTCTCGGGTGGAAGGAGTTCGCCGACGGGGCGCTGGGGGCCCGCACGGCTGCCCTTCACGAGCCCTTCAGCGACGACCCCGACAATCGCGGGGTGATGCGCCTTGATTGGGACCACGCATTGGTGATGGCGAGGACCTGCCTCGATCTCGACGCCACGATTGCGATTCACGCCATCGGCGACGCGGCCAACGACGGAGTGCTCACGCTTTTCGAAGAAGTCATCGGCCAGGGCGGCGCCTCGCACCGAATGCGAATCGAGCACGCCTCCTTGCTCACCGCTGACGCTCGGACGCGAATGGCGGGTCTCGGAGTGACGGCTTCGGTGCAGCCGTCCTTCATCAGCTCGGAGGTCGACTGGCTCGAGGCGCGGTTGGGAGCGAGGGTGGAGAACACCTATGCCCTGGCGGCGATGGAGTCCGCCGGGATCCACCTGATAGGGGGTTCTGATTGCCCGGTCGAATCGCCCAATCCCTGGCCGGCGATGGCGACCGCGGTTGCCGCCGGGCTCAGTGCGGAGTCGGCGTACGAGCTCTATGGGCCGCCATTGCAGGTCGGTGATCCGGCTCATCTGATCGAGACAGAACACGACCTGGTGAGCGCCGAGAACCGGGCTCTCACGGTGTTTCGACATGGCGAGCGAATCGAACCACCACCAGCGCTCGACCTCGAATAGGACCTCTCATTGTTAGGTTGGGTTTGTGTTTGATTACACCGAGGTCACGGCCGAAGGCGTCGGAACGACCCTCGACGATGCTCTCAAGGAGTCCGATCGCATCGTGGCCTGGGTAGTGGACCCAACAACCGAACCCACCTACGAGAACGTCCTGCGCCCTTTAGAGGACATCGAAGACCAGCTCAGCCAAGCCTACGGCAAGAGCGCATTCATGGGCTACGTGCATCCCGACAAGGAAGTGCGAGACGCCGGGAACGCAGCGGAGGAAAGACTCCAAAAGTGGGGAGTGGAACTGATCTTTCGCTCTGACCTCTATCAGGCGGTCAAGGATTTTGCCGAAACGGCCGAAGCCGCCGACCTGGAAGGCGAACGGCGTCGCTATCTGGAGTTTGTCCTGCGCGACCTGCGCCGTGCGGGTCATGAGCTCGACCAAGCCGTGCGGGACGAAGTCAAAAAGCTCACCCAACGCCTGATCGAGATTGGGGTGCTCTACCAACGCAACATTGACGAGCACCTGGACTCGATCACCCTTGGCCCCGACGATCTTGAGGGCCTCTCGCCAAACTACCTCGAAGGTCTCGAACCGGGAAAAGAAGAAGGCACTTACGAGGTCGGGATGGCGTATCCCGATGTCATGCCATTCATGGAGAACTCCTCACGGCGCGACCTGCGCGACGATCTGCTGCGAAAATTCAACAGTCGGGCGGTTGAGGCCAATCGCCCGCTGCTGGAAGACGCTGTCAACCACCGTCAGCGGATCGCCGAGCTGTTCGGCCAACCCTCTTGGGCCCACCATCAGCTCGAGGAGAAGATGGCGAAGACCCCGGATGCAGTCCGGTCCTTCTATGCGAGCTTGGTCCCCGGCCTCACCGAGCTCGGTCAAACCGAGAAAGGCAAGCTCGCTGAGCTGCTCGCCGCCGATGGGAACGAAGGTGACCTTCAGAGCTACGACTTTCGCTTCTACGACACCCAGCTGCGAAAGCGCGACTACGGAGTCGACCCGATGGCGGTGGCGGCCTACTTCCCGCTCCAAAACGTCATCGACGGAATGTTCGAGCTGACGGGAGCGGTCTTTGGGGTTCGCTACCGCCCGATCGAGGCACCTCGCTGGCACCCGGACGTCCTCGGCTATGCGATCGACGATGTCGCGACCGGTAAAGAAATCGCCCGTTTCTTCATGGACCTCTTTCCGCGCGAAGGCAAGTTCAGCCATGCCGCGGCTTTCCCACTGATCAGCGGCCGGCGCAAGGCGGACGGCAGCTATCAGCAACCGTTATCGGCGATCGTCGCCAACTTCACCAAGCCCGGGGGCGAACGGCCCTCTCTGCTCCAGCATCAAGAGGTGGAAACGTTCTTCCACGAGTTTGGCCACATCCTCCATCAAACCTTGACCGAGGCCGAGATCCCCCGCTTTGCCGGCTCTTCGACCGAGGGCGACTTCGTCGAAGCGCCAAGCCAGATCATGGAAAACTGGACTTGGGAGCCCGAGATCCTGGCCCGTTTCGCCCGTCATTACGAGACCGGCGAGCCCATCCCGACCGAGCTCGTGACGCAACTGACCGCGGCCAAGAACCTGAACCTTTCCTTGCTCACGTTGCGACAGGCCCAGTTTGGGTTGCTCGACATGTGGCTCCATGATGAAAACCCGGAAAAGGACCTCGACGACATCCACCTGCGCTCGACCAAGGTCGGCCTCTTTCCCTATCACGAGGGAACCTTCTACCCGGCTTCGTTCGGACACCTGTTGGGCGGATATGACGCCGGTTACTACGGGTATTTGTGGTCAGAGGTCTACGGGGACGACATGTGGAGCCGGTTTGCTTCCGAAGGCCTCCGCAGCCCCTCGGTCGGCGCCGACTACCGGCGGGAGGTCTTGGCCAAGGGCGGAGCGCGGGATGGGATCGAGCATTTGCGGGGTTTTTTGGGTCGCGAGCCCAATAATCAGGCGTTCCTGCACAAATTGGGGATGAACGGGTAGGGAACCGGGGCGACGCCCGCAGCGTCTAAGCCCAAGAACGTGCTGGTTTCAGGATGTTTTAGCGGCGGTTTAACAGGGAAAGACAAACCTGTTGGGAACCGGGCCAGGCTCCAAGGGCTTGCGCTGGGAGTCTGGCAACCGGAAGAAAACGCCGTCGATAGAGGTTGATTCCGGATAGTGGCCTGAAGGAGGCCCTTTAAAAATGTCAGAAACACTCAAAGGCTCAGCGATACGAGGAATGGCAAGGCCCTCTCGCCGTTACGAAGAGGATCGGGTCTGTAATCACCCCAGCTGCGACACCCGTCTCAGCCAGTACAACCGTCGGGACCACTGTTATGCGCATGCACCGGTGCGATTCCCGCGAGTGAGAGGTCGGATTCTGCCCGAAGGCACCTAATCGGACGTGGATTTCTGACCAAGGCTTCTAGGAACGCTGGGTCAGGTTCTCTCCCCCTCCCCTCGACACAGACGAGTCCTAGAAACAGAGGCCCCGGCGACCCCTCCGCCGGGGCCTCGTTATTCGGCCCTTTTTGCAAACCCTGGGTTCGTAGCGTTGTACAACAGCGGTACCAGCCCACAGAATGGAAGTCATGACCAAGCAGACCACCACCTTGGATTTTGATGTCGAGGGGATGACCTGTGCGTCTTGCGCGGCTCGGATCGAGAAAGCGCTTGTCAAGCAACCCGGGGTCGAGGCGGCCACTGTCAACCTTGCTGCTGCCCGAGCGCGGGTCCGGACAGTTCCATCGGTCGACGAGCAGTCGCTCAAGGACGCGGTTGCCAAGATCGGCTACGAGCTTCGGACCAAGGAGGCTGACCACGCCGCTGGTATTCACAGCACCGAGGAGACAAGACAGTGGCGACGGTTTTGGATCGCCGCCGCCCTGACTATGCCGGCGCTCGTATTGGCCATGTTCACCGAGATGAACGCAACCAGCGCTTGGCTCCTGCTCGCCCTCACCACTCCTGTGGTCCTCTGGATCGGATCTCAGTTCCATCGCATCGCCTGGAAATAGGCGACCAATCGAAGTGTGGGCATGGACACCCTGATCTCCCTCGGCTCACTGGCCGCTTACGGCTGGTCGGTGTGGGCGCTCCTCGGATCAAGCAATCACAACCAGATCTTCTTCGAAACGGCGGCCGTGATCGTGACGCTGATCACATTGGGTCGAGCCCTGGAGGCAAGGGCCAAGGGCCGCGCCAACCGTGCCCTTACCGCCTTGCTCGAGTTGGAAGCGAAGGAGGCACGAATTCGCACCGATGCCGGCGAACGCCTGCTGCCACTCGACGACGTCTTGCCGGGCGATCTGATGGTTGTCAGACCCGGCGAGAAGGTTCCCACCGACGGCGTGATCGTTGAAGGCGGCTCCTCGTTTGACGAGTCGATGCTCACCGGCGAATGGACCGGGATTCAAAAGGGAGTGGGCGAGGAAGTGTTCGGGGCCACGATCAACCAGGAGGGCCTGGTGGTGATCGAAGCCCGGAGGATTGGCGAAGAGACCGCGCTCCAACGGATCGTGGCTTTGGTCGAGGAAGCCCAAGCGGGCAAGGCCCCGATTCAGTGGCTCGCCGACCGCATCTCATCGGTGTTCGTCCCGGTCGTTATCGGCATCTCTTTTTTAACTTTCATCCTCTGGCTGACTCTCGGAAACGACGTGGCCGACGCAGTTCGAGCTGCCGTCGCGGTCCTAATCATCGCCTGCCCCTGCGCGTTGGGATTGGCCACTCCTACCGCGATCATGGTCGGCAGCGGGCGCGGAGCCCAGCTCGGAGTCCTCTTCCGTAACCCCGAAGTCTTCGAACGGGCTCAGCGAATCGAGACGGTCATCTTCGACAAAACCGGAACTCTCACCACTGGGGCGATGACCCTCTCCGATCTCACAACCGATCAAGACGAAGAACGGGTCTTGTACCTGGTGGCGACAGTGGAAGCCGCCGGTGGGCACCCGATTGGGAAAGCGGTCGCGCTCGGCGCCGAGTCCCGCGACATCGAGCTCGGCCGGCCGGAGAAGATCGAAACTCTCGGGGGGCTCGGAGTGATCGGGACCGTGGACGGAATCGAAGTCGTCGCCGGAAAGCCCAAGCTCCTAGCCGATCGCGGGCTGCAGATCCCCAATCGATTGTTGGAGGCCATGGAGAAGTACGAGAGGGAGGGAAAGACCGCCTTCTCGCCGGCTACCAAGGCGAGGCCCGGGCGGCTCTCGCAGTCGCCGACAGTGTTCGCCCGTCTTCGGCCGCGACCATCAAACAACTGAGCGAGCTTTCGATTTCGGTCGGCATGCTCACGGGTGACAACCACCTCACCGCGAGCGAGATTGCTCGGAAGGTCGGTATCGGCGAAGTGATCGCCGAGGTGCTTCCGGGTGAGAAGCCGAAGTAATCCGACGCTTGCAAGTGAACGGAAAGCAGGTGGCCTTTGTCGGCGATGGCATCAATGATGCGCCGGCTTTGACAGCTGCTGACCTCGGCATCGCCATCGGCACCGGGACCGACGTCGCGATCGAAAGTGCCGACATGGTCCTCATGTCGGGAGATCCAGCGTTGCTGCCGACGGCGATCTCGCTTGCCCGCCGGACCCTGGCTGTCATCAGGCAAAACCTCTTCTGGGCGTTTGCCTATAACGTCGCCGCGATTCCCCTTGCCGCGTTCGGACTTCTGGACCCCATGGTGGCCGCCGGGGCGACGGCCCTCTCCTCGGTTTCGGTCATCGTCAACAGCCTGCGACTGCGAGGGTTAGGTCGGTTTTAGCGCAAGCGATCTAGGGTGGGTAGATGACGATTCTCTGGCACACGCGAGTGAATGATCTGCGCCAGCCGGCGGCGCTGTTGGCGTTTGCCGGCTGGGGTGACGCGGGCCGGGCGGCCACTTCGACGGCCCGCTATCTGCTCGACGCATATCCGAGCCGAGTTGTGGCCGAGATTTCTCCCGATCTGTTCTTCGACTTCACAGTGCGACGACCGATCACCTACCTCGACGACGGCGTGCGCCGTATCAGTTGGCCGGAAACGAATTTCTCCGTGGTCCAACTTCCCGACCGCGACCTTGTGGTTGTGTTGGGCGAAGAGCCGCACCTGCGCTGGCCAACTTTCACCGACATCATCATCGATGCCTTGGTCGAGCTCGAGGTGCAGGAGGCGGTCCTCGTGGGCGCGTTTCTCGGCGAGGTACCCCATACCCGACCTACGCCAATCTTCGGGGCGACCGGAAATCCATCGCTTCTGAAACAGCATCGGCTCAACTCCACCAACTATCAAGGACCGACCGGCATCGTCGGGGTGCTGACCAGCGCATTTGTGAAGCCGGGGATCCCGGCTACCGCGCTGTGGGGTGCAGTTCCTCACTACATCGAGGATCCGGACTATGCCCCGGCCACCTATGCCTTAGCCGGCAAGGTGTCAGAGGTGTTGCGGATCAACTTGTCGGTGGGAGACCTTGCCGCTCGCAGTCTCGAATTCCGGATCGCCCTCGATGCCGAGCTCGAGGATCAGCCGGATGTACTGGCTCACATTCGGCGGCTGGAAGCCAATACCGAGGAGTTCGGTCAAGGGAGCCTGGTCGACGAGATCGAACGCTACTTGCAAGAAGGCAATTAGTCCGTTTCTCCCCCGGTTCAGGGGGAGCAACAGGCGGCCACTCCCACTCCTGGAAAGTGTCGCTTACGGGACCTGACCCGCCGCGAACTCCTCGCGTGCCCGTAATTTGTGGTGTGGCGAACGCCCAGAACCAAATCTGTCCTGTGACGAACGGTACTCGTTCGCCACGGGACGAATTTCCCAAAACCGTTCCTATGGCGACAAATAAGGCTGGCGAGACAGGCGGCGGTCTGTCGTCGCGGCCAAATTCGAGCGGCACGAGGGCCTACCCCGCGACGGAGTCAATCCTCAGAGTTTCTTGCCCGGGGGGAGACCGGCGAGAAAAGCTTTGGGGCTCCCCCTCCGGAGCCCCAATATCCTGGCTTACTTCTTCTTGTGCCGATTGGCTTTGAGACGCTTCCGGTACTTGTGCTTCGACATCTTCTTGCGTCTCTTTTTGATCAACGAACCCATGCAATCCTCAGGAATGGAACAGTGGACCGGCCTAGCTTGGCGGATCACCCGGCAATGGTCAAGCCCGGGTGGCTAGCGGATTCCCTGCGTTGCAACCGACATACGGATCACTTCCGCTTCCGGCATCGCCTCAGCGAGCGCCTGCGCGACGGCATCTTCGTTCGGTGATTTGACGAAGGCCAGGACTGCCGGACCCGCCCCCGACCAACAAACATGCGACGCTCCCGCTGCGCGGGCGGCGCGGATCGACTCCTTGACGCGTGGCCTGATGCCGTTGCGCGGGGCTTCGTGCATCTCGTCGTCGGCCGCACCGGCGAGAAGCTCGTCATCGCCGTTGACCAAGCCGAGCATCAACGCCCCCATGCGACCCAGAGATCTCACCGCCACTGCTCGCGAGACCTGATTAAAGAGGGCTTCGCGCGCTTCAAAGGTGGGCAAAGAATCGGAGGGAATTGCGACGAAGGGAACCAGGCTGTGGTGGAGCTCGAGGTGGCGGACGGTGCCGTCGGGGGGGCAGAGGACCAGGCCCCCGTATACGGCAGCGGCGGCGTTGTCCGGATGTTCTTCCATCGTGGCCACCAGTTCGAAAAGCGCCTCCGGATCAGCTGGCTCTCCGACCGCACGTAAGGCGGCGGCCGCGCCGGCTGCGGCGGCGGCCGCCGAGGAGCCGAGGCCCTTGCCGATGGGAATGTGGTTGTCGACGACCAGGTCCATTGGCCTTTCCAACCCAACCCCCCGCTGGGCCGCGTCAAGGACAATGTCGAAGATTTGGCCGTCCGGGGCCTCAGGGCCGATATGGCGGACACGCCATTCGGAGGAAGGAGTGGCGCTCACCTGACAACGCAGCTCGAACGCCAAGGCGAGGACATCGAAGCCGGGCCCGAGGTTGGCGGCAGAAGCGGGGGCGGAGGCGGTGGCCATAAATGGTGGCGTCGTTTTATCACCAAATCGGTACCCAGCAAGGAATCGCTTTGGTCGCGAAAACGGCGATGTCCTCGTTCTTGCGACCGAATCGGCACCTGGCAGGTGCCGATTCGGTGATAAAAACGTCGGATGCGGGAGATCTTGGGACTCGATACCTTGGTGGCGGAGATGGTCACCGGGTTGGGGCTGGCGCTGGTGGTGGGCAATGTGCTCGCCTGGAGGAAGCACCGCCAGGGACAGCGGCCGCCAGGCGTTGAAGGCGAGTTTCGCTTGGGCCGGGTTCGATTCCTGATCTTGGTTGGAGTGCTGATGACGATTTGGGGAGTGGGATCTCTAATCGTCGGACCCACCTAGTCGGCTAGGGTCGCGCCGCTGTTGCGGATGTAGTTCAACGGCAGAACACGGGCTTCCCAAGCCTGAAGTGGGGGTTCGATTCCCCTCATCCGCTCGATGAATTTTGAGCAGCTCGGGCTTCCCTTGGATGCGAGTGGAGTCCTCCCGAGCCAGGCAATCGTCCGCGCAGTTGACCTCGGGATCATCAGCGCCGGCGAGTTCAAGATCCAGCCTTCACAGATCCAACCCGCCAGCCTGGACCTGCGGCTCGGCGAGGTGGCCTACCGGGTTCGAGCCAGCTTCCTCCCCGATACCCGGCCGGTCGAGGTCAAGATCAAGGAGTTCATCGTCGACGAGCTGGACCTCCGCCGGGAGGGAGCCGTGCTCGAGACGAAAACGCCCTATCTGATCCCCCTGGCCGAGGAGCTGGACCTTCCCGACTTCCTCAGAGGTAAGGCCAATCCCAAGAGTTCGACGGGACGCCTCGACGTGTTCACCCGAGTGATCACCGACCAAAGCTTCCGCTTCGATGAGGTACGACCTGGGTATCAAGGGCCGCTCTATCTCGAAGTTGTCCCTTTGTCATTTCCGGTCAAGGTCAAGCAAGGTCTGCCGCTGGCCCAACTACGACTATCGGCCGGCGGCTCGCGACTGAGCGATTCAGAGCTCGGGGAGCTACACGAGCTGCATCCGCTCCTGTTTTGCGACCAAGAGCCCATCGCCGGGAGCCAGCTCGAGGTCGCGAATGGGCTCTACCTGAGCCTCGATTTGAAAGGGGACGCCGCCGGGCGGGTTGGCTATCGAGCCAAGGAGTCCACTCCCCCAATCGATGTCTCACGCACAGGTGTTTATGAGTGGGAAGACTATTGGGACCCGGTTCGCCGCGAACGCGACGCAGATCGGATCGTGCTGACGCCGGAGCGGTTCTACTTGCTGTTGTCTGACGAAGCAGTGCGAATACCTCCCGGCTTCGCGGCCGAGATGACCGCGTACGACCCGACGAGCGGGGAGCTGCGCACCCACTACGCCGGGTTCTTCGACCCCGGGTTCGGATACGACCGCGATGACACCTTTTTCGGCTCGCGGGCGGCGCTGGAGCTGCGTGCCCACGACGTGCCGTTCATGGTCGAACACCGGCAGAGAGTGGCGAAACTGTCCTTTGAGCGCATGGCCGCGGTTCCATCGACCTTGTACGGCGAGGGAATCGGCTCGTCCTACCAGCTCCAAACCGACACGCTGAGCAAACATTTCAAGCCCATCGGGTGAATCGCTCGATTCTGTGGGCTGGGGTCGTTGTACAACAACGCTACGAACCCAGGGTTCGCGGTTCCAACTCTGCATAGGCCCGGCTCAAGGCGAGGCGGACGGGTTCCTCGGGGTAGGGGGCGCCGTCGAGAGCCAGATCTTCCACCGCCGTCCCTCGCTCGATGCCCGCGCGGGCGGTGCGGACGATCCAGGCGAGGTCGAAGCGCGACATCACGAGATAGTCGGGATCGACCGGGCCGCCGTGACCAGGGATCACGATGGGCCGAGCGGCTTCAGCCAGCCGGCCGATCGTCTCCACCCATGCCACCGGGTACGAGTCGTCGAAGCTGGGGGCATTGCCGTCCTCGACCAAGTCGCCGGCAAAAGTGACGCCCTCGACGTGGAGCACCGCGTCATTGGTGGTGTGCCCGAGTCCGTAAAAGGCGAAGTCGACGGTGCGATCGCCGAGGTCGAGTGAGGCTGTATCCGCGAATGTCTCGGCGGGTGGGGTGATGATCACTTCCTGGTAGGCCGGATCATCGGGGTAATAGCCGATGACACGTTTCCGCGCTTGCTCGCCGTCCTCTTCCATCCGCTCCCGGCACGCAACATGTGCCCAGATGCGAGCGGTGGAGAACTCCTGGTTCCCGAAAGTGTGGTCCCAGTGCTCGTGAGTGTTGAACACCCATCCGACCGGAAGAGCAGTCACCTTGCGGATTTCCTTGCGCAGCGCTCGGGCCTCGGCCGGGTTGGTGCGCGTGTCGACGACGAGCGCTCCCGCACCGCCCACGACTAAGCCGACGTTGAGGTCGAAAGGGCTGGAGAAACGGCGGACAAAGATGCGGTCGCCGAACTCGGTCCAGTTCTCGGTCATCGCACGACGTTAGGGCTAGTTCTTTGGTGGAAAGCCGCGCTGACCCTCAAACTCGGCCAAGATCTTCCGATAGCTAAGAGGACAACAAAACACCCAGGCGTTACCCAATCCTCACTCCAGGACTCTTCCTCCTCCATCGGGCGACGTCAGGGACCGACAAGAAGCGGCTGCGAAGCCGCTTCTTGTTCGTGCTCGGTCAGCCTCGGTAGGCCTCCTCGAAGGTGCCGACATCCATCTTCTGCATCTTCATCATTGCGGTCATGACCCGCCCAACCTGCTCGGGGCTCCCGGTCGAAATCATCTCCATGAATCGGGTGGGGATGATCTGCCAGGAAAGACCGAAGCGATCTTTGAGCCATCCGCACTGGCTTTCCTTGCCCCCGTCTGCGATCAGGGCTTCCCAGTAGCGATCGACCTCCTCCTGATCGTCGCATTCGACAAAGAACGAGAACGACTCGTTGAAGCGGAACTGTGGTCCGCCATTGAGACCTTTCACCGGTTGGCCGGCGATCTCGAAGTCGGCGGCCATGACGTTGCCGTCCGGGAGGCGCATGAGGCTGTGCGTCTTTGCATCCGGGAAGATCGAGGAGTAGAGGTCGACTGCCTCCTCGAGGTTGTTGTCGAACCACAAGTGCGGGATGATCGATTTCATCTCTGGCTTTCGTTAGCGGTCATAACCGATGTCGGTGAAGCGGGTGTAGCTCGGTTGAAAAGTCATCTTGACGGTTTCGGTCTTGCCGCCCCGGTGCTTGGCGACGTTGATCTCGGCGACTCCCTTCTTGTCCGCATCCGTTCGCTCGCTCTTGTAGTACTCGTCGCGGTAGATGAACATCACGATGTCGGCGTCCTGCTCAAGGGCACCAGACTCGCGGAGGTCCGAAAGACGAGGGCGCTTGTCCTCCCGTTGCTCGGCCAGGCGGTTGAGTTGGGAAACCGCGATGATGGGCACCGCGAGGTCGGCGGCCAGATTCTTCAGACTGCGCGAGATTTCGGCGATCTCCTGTTGGCGGTTCTCCCTATTCGACCCCTGCATCAATTGGAGATAGTCGACCACGATCAGCGAAAGGCCATGTGCTCTTTGCAAGCGTCGACTCTTTGCGCGAATGTCCGTGACGTTGACCGCCGAGGAGTCATCGACATACATGGGGGCGGTGAACATCTTGGCGGCGGCGTCGTTGATCCTCTTCCACTCCTGATCGTTGCTGGCCCCCATTCGCATGACCCTGGTGTCGACTTTGCCGATCGAACTGATCAGCCGCTGAGCAATCTCGATCTTGGACATCTCCAGGCTGAAGATGGCAACGGTCTCACCACGGACGGCGACATTGGTGGCGATGTTGAGGGCGAGGGTGCTCTTCCCCATGCTGGGTCGGGCGGCGATCACCACCATGTTCGCCGGCTGGAGTCCACCAAGCAGATTGTCAAGATCGCGAAACCCCGTTGCGAGGCCGGCGGGCGATGTGCCGTCGGCCGCCTCGATGAGATCCACGACATGGTTCATCAGGCCCCCAACGTGAAACATCCGCTTCGACTCGCCCTTCTCTGCCACAGACAACACTGCCTGCTCGGCCCGGTCGAGAACCCCGGCAATATCGGCGTCGGTGCGGAAGGCCAGCTCGTTGACCTTTCCCCCCGCTCTGATCAGCGATCGCCGCAGCCCGTGCTCTCCAACGATGCCGGCGTAGTAATCGATGTTGGAAACACCAGGCACCAGATCGATCAGCGAGGCCAGGTAGGAGATCCCACCGATCCGTTCCAAATGGTCGCGCCGGCGCAACTCCTCGGAAACCGTGACGGCATCGATCGGCTGACTCGTGTTGTAAAGGGTGGTCATCGCTTCGAAGATCGTCTGGTGAGCCGGGACGTAGAAGTCCTCGGGCACCAGGCGATCCATCACTTCGTTGGCTGAATCTGAAGCGAGAAGAATTGCGCCCAGCACCGAAAGCTCGGCTTCCCGGGAATGGGGAGGGACACGGGGCGATCGTCGCGGGGCCTCGATGGTGCGCTCAGTCATGGTTATTTGATCCTGACGGTCGGGTGTGACTGAAACGGGAAGTGCGACCAACTTAAGGCCGACCCCTCCCAACGCGAAAACCCACCAGGTGGTGGGTTTTCGCGAATGGGATAGAAAACGGACTCAGGCCGGAATGACGTCGATGGTGATTGGCACAACTACGTCGGGATGGAGGCGAACGGTCACCTCATGGAGACCGATGTCCTTTATCGGCTCGTGCAGCTCGACCGCTTTACGGTCGATCTCGAGGCCGGTGAACTTCCTGATCCCCTCGACCAAATCAGTGACACCCACCGAGCCGTAGAGCCGGCCTTCGTCGCCGGACTTGGCGGCAAGGACCACCCTGGTGCCAACCAAGCGGCCGGCAATGCTCTCGGCCTCCTGGCGCAGCTTGTGGTGAGTCGCGTTGCGGCTGGCGACGATCACGGCGGCGGCCGCGATGGATGACGGCGTGGCTTTGGTGGCCAGCTTGCGCGCCAGGAGATAGTTGCGGGCATATCCGTCGGACACGTCCACCACGTCGCCGCGCTGACCGAGAGCTTCGACGTCGGCGGAGAGGATCAGCTTCATCAGCGGCCCATGTATCCCAGCAACGCCATCTCGCGGGCGTTCTTGATCGCCGTCGCCACCTCGCGTTGATGACGGGGACAATTGCCGTTCACCCGCCGGGAGCGAATCTTCGCTCGATCCGACATGTACTTTCTGAGCAGCGAGACGTCCTTCCAGTCCACGAACTCCACCCGCTCCGCACAGAAGTAACAGACCTTCTTCTTCATCCGCCGGAAGTTGCCCTCCGGGCGTCGCTTTTTCAGCTTTCGATCGAGATTGGTTGCCCGTGGCATGGAAATCCTCCCTTTAGAACGGGGCCTCGTCGGGGCCGTAGTCATCGCGCGCCACCGGTGCCGGGGGAATCGCGCGCTCGCCCCCACTGTTGTTGGCGAAGTCCCCACCACCGGAGCGGGCGGTCTTGTTGACGGTGGCTGTTGCCCAGCGCAGGCTCGGACCGATCTCGTCGATGCTGATCTCGACGACCGAGCGCTTCTCGCCATCCTGGGTCTCCCAGGAGCGCTGGTCGAGGCGTCCGGTGACAATCACTCGGGCGCCCTTCTGCAACGATTCGCTCACGTTCTCGGCGTGCTCACGCCAGATCGTGCCGGAGAAAAAGCCAGTTTCCTCCTGCCATTCGTTGTTCTGGTCCCGCCAGCGGCGATTTACCGCGAACCGGAGCTTGACCATCGGCACCCCCGAAGGGGTGAATCGCATTTCCGGGTCGTCTACCAGGTTCCCGACCAGGGTCACGGTGTTGGTCGACATAGTTCCTCCTTCTTTCTCCCGACCAATATGCGGATTGGGAGTGACAAATCAAGATCCTTCCTCGACAACCGGGGCAATTTGCTCGTCGGGCCGGAGGATCTTGTGCCGAACGACCTCGTCGGCCAACGTGAGCATGCGGTGCAAGTCGTTGATCGTCTCGGGCTCGGCGTCAAACGTCACGACTGAGTAAAAGCCATCGTGCAGATCGTCGATCTCATAGGCAAAACGTCGTTTGCCCCAAAGATCGCGACCGCTGATAGTTCCTCCGCGTTCGGTTAGAAACGAGGCGATCCCGTCAACACGGCTCTCGAAATCGGCCTCGCTCAGATCAGGGCGATGAATAGTCATCACCTCATAGGTGCGCAATGTGCATTTTCCTCCTGTGGACATCCGCTTCGGCGGAAGGCTTCGCTCGCCCAAGTTGAGAGTTACGAAGCAGGGTATTGGGCAGACGCTTCGCCCGCCCTGGTGACATGAAGTGTAACCCGTCACTTATCGCCTCCATTCCTGCGTAAAAAACCCCCTGATTAGGGGCGCAGATTTACGCAGGAATGGTTAGGGGTTCTCTGGGAGGTGCGAGGTTACCGGCCGGGGTTTCCAGCACCCATTGGAAAGGCGTCTCGGGGGTATGCACCGGACAAGGGTCGGCCGAACAGGGGACGAGCGAGACCTGGTCGACCAGCGCACCTTGGGCGGAATAGAAGTAGAGGTCGAGAGGCATCACCGTGCCCTTCATCCAGAAGCCGGCGCTCACCTCTTCCTCCCACGTAAAGAGCATGCCGGTGAAGTCGCCGACATCACCAATATTCATCAAGCCCTTCGCTCGCTCGGCGTCGGTGTCGGCCAGAGCGACCCAATGCAAGGTCCCGCCGAGATCGATCTCGACGGGTTCGAAGTCAGTGAGCTCACCCCGGTCGAAGGCGATGCGGAGGGTGGTGGTCGGCGACTGTCGCGTTTCGGGAGCGGTGGTCGTGGTGATGACAGGATTCGCGGTCGAGGTCGTAACCGCGGCCGCCGAGCCGCACGCGACGAGCAGCAGCCCCAGGAAAAGTGAGCTACTTATCTTCGGCCAGGGCTTTGGCGACTTCCTCGGAAAGGTGATAGGTCTCGTCATCGTTGGGAAAGCTTCCATTTTCCACTGCCTGGCGAAAGCTACGCATTCCCTCAACCGCCTCAGCGTGGAGGTCGGCGAAGTGGCGAACGAACTTTGGAGTCTTGCCATAGGCAAGCCCCAAGATGTCGTGAAACACCAGAACCTGCCCATCGGTGCCGCTACCGGCGCCGATCCCAATCGTCGGACAGGACACCTCTTTGGTGACTATGTCGGCCACCAGATCCGGAATTCCTTCCAGGACGAGGGCAAAAACCCCGGCTTCGTCAAGGGCGTGAGCGTCCTTGATCAGGCCGCGGGCATCGTCGACCAGCTTCCCCTGCACCCGATATCCGCCCATGGCGTGAACCGATTGCGGCGTCAAACCGATGTGGCCCATCACCGGGATCTCGGTCTCGATCAACGCCTTGACCATCCGCAAGCGCTTGCGTCCACCTTCGAGTTTGATGGCTTCCGCCCCACCCTCGCGGATGAGCCGGCCGGCGTTCTCGATGGTCGATTCCGTCGACAGGTGATATGTCAGCCACGGCATATCCCCCACGATCAATGCCCGCGGCTCGGCGCGGGCAACAGCTGAGGTATGGAGGACCATCGTGTCGAGTCCGACTTTGATGGTGGTGGCGTGTCCATGGACAACGTTGGCGACGGAGTCGCCAACCAGGATGATCTCGATCCCGGCTTCGTCGACAATGCGCGCCGACGGATAGTCATAGGCAGTGGCCATGATGAGGGGCGGGCCGCCCTTGCGGGCTCTGACCATCGGAGCGGTGACTTTGGGACGCTCGTCCCCGGCGGCGGAATCCATACGCTTCCTTTCTCCCCTCCGTAGTCCGGTAGAGGGAAATCAGCTTGTCGGGTAGCTATCAAGACTCGCATCGGCCGCCTGACCGGTCGCCCGTGGAGACCACATTGTAAACCGCCGGGCGCTATGTACCTGCGGCCACGGCAATCGAGTTGCGTACGAAGGCGATGTCGGCGAGGTGGTCGGCCACCCCGCCAGGAGTCTCGACCACGACTGGTGCGCCGGCGTTGGCTACCACCTCGGCCAGCAAGTCGACCGGCATTCTCCCTTGGCCCAAGTTGGCGTGGCGATCGCGGCGCGAATCGAAATCATCGCGCGAGTCGTTGCAATGGACCAAGTCGATTCGCCCTGTCGCGGCAAGGACTCGCCCCACGAGCTCATCGCCCGGCTCCCCGCCTGCCCAGGCATGACACGTGTCGAGCACGAAACCGGGTGCAAGATCACCGATCTCCTCCCAGAGGCGGGCAATCGAATCAACTCGGCGACAGACGGCGTTGTCGCCGCTAGCCGTGTTCTCGATCCACACCGGTACGGAGGTGTCGAGGGATTGCAGCGCCTTCCGCCATCGGGGGTAGGTATCGGCAAGATCACCTTCGCCGGTCAGGTGTCCCCCGTGAACGACGACGGCTGCGGCGCCGATCTCGGCCGCAGCCTCGCAGGACTCGGCCAGGATCCGCCGCGATGGGATCCGAATACGAGATGCCTCCGCGGCGACATTCACCAGATATGGCGCGTGGACGACGATCGGCACCGGTGACTTCCGAAGCTCGGCGGCATCGGCGCGAGGCAACGGCTTCTTCCACGACTGGGGATCGGAAAGGAAGATCTGGATCAAATCGGCTTGACGAGCCGCGGCCTCGGCCAACGGATCGCCTGATCCGACGTGAGCTCCGACCCCGGTCACGTAACGACCGAAGAGTCCGTGCGCTTAATACCTGCCACCGTGAGGGCTGCCTGGGCAATTTCCATTCCAACGGGAGCCGGGGCCTTCTCCCAATCCGAGGCCAGCACCGCGATGGTCTTGGTATCGAGCCATCGGGCTCCCCAAGGATGAGCAGGCAATCGGGAGGGTTCGAGGACGCTGAGCCAGAGCACCGGCACTGCATCGCCTTCATCGTCGAGGTCTTCGGCGCCAATGTCGTCCAGCTCATCCCACGGAATCAGCGATGCCTTGGCGAGGGGATGGCCAAGCCGCACATGGATTCCAAGGGTGTCCGCGTAGATGGCTGGACGGGGATTGATCAGTTCGATCACCCCGTAAAGGGCGATGATCAGACCGACCACGATCAGGGCCGCGGCCCAGATGTGGTCGCGAGCCTCAAGGACCTCGGGATTTCCGTTGGGCCAGATCAGATTCTGGAAAAAGCCGATGATGCGCCGGCTGCGCAGGACGTCGACGCCCAGCACGACCAGCGGGATGCCGGCCAGGGACATCAACCACATCTTCAGCCCGGATCGTCGAACCTCGATTGGCCTGATATCGGCAAGGTGCATCACTCAACTCCAAGATCTGCGGGTCGGATGAGAGCGGTGTATTCCAGGTTACGGCTTCGGCAGATTTCTTCCACCACTCCATAGCTGCGATCGACCAGCACGATTACTTGAGTGACCACAACCTGCGCCAGTTCGAGGACGTCGATAGCTTCGCTCAACGCTCCGCCGGTGGTGACGGTGTCGTCAAGGACCGCAACTTTTTCCCCGGCTTCCACCGGGCCAACGAGGCGGCCGCCGGTGCCATGGGCCTTGGTGTCTTTGCGGACCGAGAACGCTCGCAGCGAGCGGCCCATCTCGGCCCCTGCCATCGCCGCCGCCAGCGACATCGGATCGGCCCCCATCGTCATCCCTCCGACCGCGCTGACCTCGGGTCGAATCACCGCCAAAAGCGCCCTCCCAACCAACCAAGCTCCATCGCCGGAGAAGGTCGTCTTGCGCGCATCGAGATACCAGGAAGAAGTCGCGCCGGAGCGGAGCCTGAATGGGCCGTCGGTGCGAAGCGCGTTAGCTCGAAGATGCGCGATGAGTTCGTTCAAGATTGTTGTTCCCCGATTCTGAAGGCAATCGTGGTGGCATAGCCACCACGCAAACCTTAGGTTTGGGAAGTGGTTGGTGTCATCTGTTTATCTGTTGGCTCACATGGAATTGATCTTGGTACGGCACGGCCTTCCCGACTTTGCGCCCGACACGTTCTATCGCAACGATCCGCACCTCTCCGAGCTCGGTCACCAGCAGGCGAAAATGTTGGCGGCCCGAGCCGCGGACTGGGGAGCGGTCGACGAACTTTGGGCCTCGCCGATGAAACGGGCGCGGGAAACCGCGCTCCCCATCGCCGAAGCCCTGGGGATGGAGGCCCAGGTGCACGACTGGGCGCATGAGATTCGAAACCCCGACGATTGGGAGCAGAAGCCACTGGGCGATATCCATGCGATGTGGGTCGACGGCAACCTTCGCCCGATCTCAGAGATTTGGGGTGGCATGCCGGGCGGGGAGCGCTTCACCGATTTCCACCTCCGGGTCACCACCGGTCTGGCCGCGGCGATGAGCGAGCGCGGGGTCCACGACCTCGAATCGGAGCTGAGGCTCTGGAAGCTGAGCCCCGAAGCGGAGCGTCGAGTGGTGTTGGTCGCCCACGGGGGGACTAACGCCGTGGTTATCGGTCACCTCCTCGGGGTCGCGCCGACCCCCTGGGAATGGGATCGCCTCGAACTCTCCCATACCGGAGTCGCCCGCCTGGTCACAATCCCGATCTCCCACGGTCACGGGTTCTCGCTCCGGCTTTTCAACGACCTCCACCACCTCGAACCGGGGATGTCGACGCGCTAGAAGCGTTATCTCCCGAAGCGACGGCTGCGACCGGTGAAGTCGCGCAGAGCGCGGAGGAAGTCGACCCGGCGAAACGCCGGCCAGTAGACGTCGACGAACACAAACTCGGCGTAGGCCGATTGCCAAAGCAGGAAACCCGAAAGCCGGGATTCGCCACTGGTGCGGATCAAGAGGTCGGGGTCGGGAACATCGGCCGAGTACATATGGCGGGCGAGGGAGTCGGCATCGACGTGCGTGGCCATCTCCTCCGCGGTCACCCCTTCGGAGGCAAGGCGGGAGACGAGGTCCTTGGCAGCGTCGACTATCTCCTGGCGGCCTCCGTAACCCATCGCAATGTTGAGAGTGCGGGAAGCGTCGCCGTCGCTAAGTGCGTCCTCGGCGCGTTTGGCGGCACCGACGAGCTCTGAGGGCAAGAGATCGAGGCTGCCTATGAACCGGAGCCGCTCCCCTCGCGCCTGGGCCTTCTGGGCGAGCTCGCCAAAAAACTCGCCGAGCACCTCGAAGTAGGGATTGAGCTCGCTCTCGGGCCGCACCAGGTTCTCGCGGGAGAGCACCCAGGCGGTGACGACCGGGACGCCGAGCTCGTGCGACCAGTCGAGGAAGTCGTTGAACCGCGCCATGCCCGCCCGATAGCTGTCGGTGTACGAAGGGAGGCCCGACTCGCGGGCGTACCGGCGGTGGCCGTCAAGGATGATGCCGATGTGGCGGGGCAGCCGGGCGTGGTCGAGGTGGGCTAGCAGCCGCCGTTCATAGATCGAGTAGGCGAGCGAGCGGGGACCAGGCACTGTCCGATGATGCTACCGAGACGGGTCAGAAATCGATCAGGTCAAAATTTCGATCGGCACATCGACCAGCTTCGCCCGGAGAAACTCACCGAGCGATTTCGCTTGCGGATCGGTCCGGGTCGACGAGGAAACCCCTTCGCCCAGAAGGCCTCTGATCACGAAGTTGACTGCGAGGAGGTTGGGGAGCTCGTAACGATCGATGGCCAGCGCCGCGGCCTCGGGCATCAGCTCGCGGAGTTTGTCGATGGTGAGAAATCGACGCAGCCAGTCGTAGGCAGGCTCTGAGCGCGCCCATAGCCCGACATTGGCATTGCCTCCCTTATCTCCCGACCGCGCGCCCGCGACCACTCCGAGTGGCCGCCGTTCCGTCGGACTTTCGTTCTGTGGGCTGGAGTCCGTGCTGGACACGGATACGAACCCAGGGTTCGCAGTTTCTGGCGCTACCGAGGTGACCGTTGTGGTGGTTCCTGCAACGGAAACGGTCATGGGGACCAGTGCGGCGGGGATGGTGGTCGGCCAGTAGACGGCGTAGGGGGTGGCGTCGCCGGGTGGGGTCGTCAAGAAGAGGCCGGGGTAGTTCGAAAGGACGAGCTCGACCGCCCCGCGCGAAAAGGCCTTTCCGACCTTGTCCTGATCTTGGTCCTTCACCGTGAACCGGCAGTAGGACAGTGCGGCGTCGGTGTCGACGGGATCTTGGCGATCCGAACGGATGAGCTGAGACTCCGCCACCTCGAACTGCTCGCGCCCTCCGACCGATTGCCAAAGGGCGTGCTCGAGCACCGCCGCTTTCCTCTCGATGTCGAGCCCGGCGATCCCAAACGTCATCGAGTTGCGAAAACCACCCAGATAGTTCAAGGCAACCTTGAGGTCAGGAGGCGGGGGGCTCCCTTCGATTCCGCTCACCTTCACTCGATCGGGACCGTCCGATGCCAGCTCGATCGTTTCGAAGTGCGAGGTCACATCAGGGTTGAGATAGCGCGGCGAACCGATCTCGTAGAGCAACTGCGCAGTGACGGTGCCCACCGACACCTCGCCGTCCGTCCCCGGGTGTTTGGTTATCACCGACGACCCATCGGCTTCGAGGTCGGCGATCGGAAAGCCTGGCATCCCCAGGTCGGAGCTGAAGAAGCTGTAATTGCCGCCGGTGGCCTGCGCACCGCATTCGATGACGTGACCCGCGACGATCGCGCCGGAGAGGGAGTCCCAGTCGTCGCGCTCCCAGCCGAAGTGCCAGGCGGCGGGGCCGAGCACAACCGCGGCGTCGGTGACTCGGCCGGTGACCACCACCTCGGCCCCCTGGTCGAGAGCCGTTTTGATTCCCCAACCCCCGAGGTAGGCATTCGCCGTCACCGGCTCCACGCCCGAGCCCGCGAGCGGTTCGCCGGTGTCGAAGTGTCGAAGCTCCTTGCCGTCCGCGATCAGTGCCGGCAACCGGTCGAGGAGGTTGTCGCCCTCGACCCAGCCAACTCGTGGCGAGAGCCCAAGATCGGCGGCGAGCTTTTCCAGCTTCTCGGCCATCCCCCGCGGATTGAGGCCGCCGGCGTTGACCACCACCTTGATGCCCCGGTCGAGACACGTCGCCAGCACCTGCTCCATCTGCGTGAGAAAGGTCGACGCATAGCCGGCATCGGGGTCACGACGCTGGTTGCGCCAGAGGATCGCCATCGTCAACTCGGCGAGGTAGTCGCCCGTGAGGACATCGATTGGTCCGCCATCGACCATCTCCTTGGCCGCCGACAACCGGTCGCCATAGAACCCTGAGCAGTTGGCAATTCGCAGGCCCACCAAACAAACCTACCAAGAGGTAGAGAGACACGGCCGATAGTCTCGGGTCATGGATCGCCGGGCCATGGATCGTTGGGAATGGGGACGTGTGAAGAACCCGATTCGCGCCTTGCTGCACGGCACAGCCGGGGTCGGCGCCGTGATCGGCGTTGCCCTCCTTGCCAATGCTGCTTCCGGTGGCCGTCAGCTCGTCGCTGGACTCATCTATTCGTGCACATTGGTGGCGATGTACGCCGTTTCGGTGCTGTACCACTCGGTCGGTTGGCAGGAGCGGCGCAAGCAGTTCCTCCAGCGCCTCGACCACTCGATGATCTTCCTCCTCGTCGCTGGCACCTTCACCCCGTTTGGGGTCGTTGTTCTCGACGGCTGGCTGCAAGTCATCCTGCTCGCGATGGTGTGGGCCATCGCGCTGGTGGGGATCGCGCTCAAGTTTGTGCTCCCGCGGATATCGACCAAGTTGTCGGTGATTCTCCAGCACACCATGGGGTGGATGTCGCTCCTGGCCCTCCCCTGGATTTGGAAGCGCTTGGGCCCCGGTGCGGTGTGGCTCCTTGTGGCCGGCGGCGTTGCCTACTCGATCGGGACAGTGATCTTCGCCATCAAACGACCACGGCTCGCCGCCCGGACGTTCTCCTATCACGAGCTCTTCCACGTCTTCGTGATCCTCGGGTCGCTGTTTCACTTCCTCTCGGTATGGTGGTACGTCATGCCCTACGCGGCCTAGCCCCCGTTTTTCGCGTAGGAGAAACCAGTGACGACGTTTCATCGGCTCGTCCTCAACACGGTCATCGCCAGCACGACCAACCACTTCTTGTGGTTCGCCCTGACGTTTTGGGTCTACCTTGAGACGCGTTCGGTCATCGCGTCGTCCGTCATCGGGGCCACCTTCATGCTCCTGTTTGCCGCGTCCGGCATCTTCTTTGGGACATATGTCGATCGGAACAAGCGCAAGACCTCGATGGTGGTTTCAAACGCCGCCTCATTAGTTCTCTTCGTCTTGGCCGGGGTCGTCTATCTGGTGGCGCCCGACGGCTCGCTTCCCTCGCTCGGGTAACCGCTGACCTGGGTTTTCATCGTCTTCGTGCTCGCCGGGGCTATCGCCGGCAACTTACGCGCCGTCGCGTTATCGACCACGGTCACCCTGGTCGTCCCCGTGGATCGCCATGACCGGGCCAATGGCCTCGTCGGCACCGCCAACGGGATCGCTTTTGCACTCACGTCGGTCTTCAGTGGATTGGCTATCGGAATGCTCGGCATGGGGGCGTGCGTCATCATCACGGTGGCATTGACGGCAATCGCCGGAGCCCAT
>Ga0136620_10000118_pt1 | contig 32721 bp, 30 predicted proteins | sample AntDrymUQ4162106_2_FD_104806 | JGI IMG/M metagenome (GOLD analysis project Ga0136620, IMG submission 104806) | Polar desert sand microbial communities from Dry Valleys, Antarctica - metaG UQ416 (21.06) | ecosystem: Environmental > Terrestrial > Soil > Desert | place: Antarctica: Dry Valley... | reverse complement strand
CGACACGGTCACCGTCGTCCACGCCGATGTGACCTCGTACTGCATCGAGTTCGCGGGCTACGTCGTCGCCGGCCCCGGCGGGGTCCCGACCCCTGGCGCTTGCCCTCGCTAGTCACTACCACTGCTAGTAGATCGATCGGAGAAGATCGGCGATCTCCACCGGGGAGGCCGGGCGCGGGTTTGCCTTGGCTCCGGCTCGCTCCGCGATCGCTGCTGCGACCTCGTCGAGGTCGGCCTCGGGCACACCAAAATCGCGCAACCGCCCGAACCCGCCCAGGCGGGCGAGCTCCTCGGCGCGAACAGCAGGGTCGGCCGCGCCCATCGCCTCGCCGAGCTTCGCAACCGCCTCCGCGGCGACCGGCTCGTTGAACCGGAGGGCGGGCGGCAGGCAGAGCGCGTTCATCGCGCCGTGTGGTAACCCGTAGCGGCCGCCGAGCGCCTGCGCCATCGCGTGACCCAGGCAGAGACCGGAGCGCCCGAGCGCCTCGCCCGCCCGGGCGGCGCCGCGGAGCAACTGGGTGCGGGCGGCGAGGTCGCCGCCGTTCTCCAGAACCCGCGGGAGCTCCTGCGCGATCAGCGCCGCGCCGTCGAGTGCAGCCGCATCTGACTCCTCGTTCCGCGCCGGGTGATAGAGCGCCTCCGCACAGTGCGCCAGGGCGTTCAACGCCGTTCCGACAGTAGGCTCGGCAGGGAGATCGAGCGTCAGCTCCGGGTCGTAGACGATCCCGACCAGCAACGCCCCGGCTCCCCCGCCGCGCATCTTCCGATCCGGGTCGCGGACGCCGTAGAACGGCGTCCACTCCGCGCCCGAGTAGGTGGTCGGAACCGAGACCAGCGGGAGCTTCCGCGCCGCCGATGCAGCCTTCGCGGTGTCGATCGCGCTGCCGCCCCCGACCGCGACGATCCCGTCGACACCCTTCGGGGCCTCGATCCGGTGCGAGGGAATCTCGTCCCAGCGTGCCGCCGACGGGATCCCGAGACCGTCCCAGCGCCGGCCGGCCACCAGGAAGGGATCGGCGATCTGAAGCTCGTGCAGCACCCCCGGCAATGCCTCGAGCCCCCAGCGAACGATCAGGTCAGCTTCTCCTTGGCGAACCCCACGAACGCCTCGGAGATCCGGCTCGGCGTCCGGCCCGTTGCTCGGACGAGCGAGATCTCGCGTCTCGGGTCGAGCCCTTCGACTCGTGCGAAGGCGAGAGATTTCGCCGCGAGCTCAGGCTCCATCGACGAGCGTGAGATGAACGTGACGCCGTGCCCCGCGGCTACGGCGGCCTTGACGGACTCCTGGAGCCCGAGCTCGAGCTTCACGCCCAGGTCACGCAGCCGGAGCCCCGCCGAGCGAAGCTCGTCCTCCAGCATCTGGCGAACACCGGCGCCCTCCTGCATCAGGATCAGCGTCTCGGAACGAAGCTCTTCGAGGGTGAGCTTCTTGCCGGCGTACCTGTGACCCGGCGGGACTGCGAGGACGATCTCGTCGCGAAAGAACGGCTCGAAGGTCACAGCCCGGTGCCGTGGCGCGGCGCCGACCACGCCGAGCTCGAGCTGCCGCTCGGCGACGAGGTCGATGACGTGCTGCGTATCGTTCACCGAGAGCGAGATCGCGACGCCCGGGTTCCCTTCCTGGAACTGGCAGAGCAGGAGCGGGAGGACCGTTGCGCCAGGCCCCGTAGAACAGCCGATCGCGAGCTTGCCGCGAAGGTCACCCTCGTCGCCCCCGGAGACCTCCTCGAGAAGCTGTTCCTCGAGCGAGAGCATCCGCTGGGCGCCCCGGTAGAGACGGAGCCCGGCCTCCGTCGGCTCGACCCGCCGGCCGGAACGATCGAGCAGTCGCTGGCCGAGGCGCTTCTCGAGCGAGCGAATCTGGAGGCTGACGGCGGGCTGCGTCACTCCGAGTCGCTCCGCAGCCTGTGAGAAGCTCTTGCGGTCCACGACCGCGCAAAAGGCCGCGAGCTGACGCGTATCCATAAGCGATGATTATGCCGGAGCAGGCTCAACCAAAGGAAACGACCCTCTCGGAGAGCTTCATCCGGCGGGCGCGAGACAGCCCCCGGCGAGGCCGGGTCGACTCGCGCCTTCGCGGCCTCGACATCGCTTTCTCCCTTCTCTTCCTCGTCATCGCCGCCATCCCGATGGTGCTGACCGCGGTCGCGATTGTCGCGACGAGCGGGAGGCCTGTCCTCTATCGCGGAGTCCGTGTCGGGCAAGGCGGTCGGTTCTACGACATGCTCAAGTTCCGGACTCTCCGTCGGGGGGCCGAGCAACGGCTCGGGGCCCACCTGGGAGAGGAGCTCGTCTTCCGAACGAAGGAAGAGCGCACGACCTTCGGAAAGTGGCTCCGGGCGACGCAGCTCGACGAGCTGCCGCAGCTGATCAACGTCCTCCGTGGGGAGATGAGCCTCGTCGGCCCACGCCCGATCCGCCCGATCTTCTTCGAGCAGCTCGCCACCGACCTGCCTGCGTACTGGCAGCGGCTCGTCGTGCGTCCCGGGCTCACCGGGCTCGCCCAGGTTCGGCGAGGCTACGAGACGTCGATGGCGGAGAAGCTCGCGCACGACCTCGAGTGGATCGCAGACCGGTCCGTCGGTCTCTACCTTCGAACCCTCGCCATAACGGGGCTTCGCGTGCTGCGCCAGTCGCTGCGCGGGGCGGTCCGACCCACGAAAGTAGAGTGATGCCCCGTGTGTGGGATCTGCGGGCTCGCGTCTAAGCACGGCGCGGCCGATCGAGAGCGGCTGCGCGAGATGAGTGCCACGCTCGTCCATCGGGGTCCCGACTCGGATGGCGCACACGTCGACGGGCCGGTGGGGATCGCCTGCCGGCGCCTCTCGATCATCGACATCGAGGGCGGGGATCAGCCGATCGCGAATGAGGACGGCACCGTCCACGTCGTCCAGAACGGCGAGATCTACAACTACCTCGAGCTTCGCGCGGAGCTAGCGAGCTGCGGTCACCGGTTCGCCACCCGCTGCGACACGGAGGTGCTCGTCCACCTCTACGAGGAGCTCGGGCCGGCCTTCGCCGAGCGACTGCGCGGGATGTTCGCAATTGCGATCTGGGACGCCGGCCGGCGGCGGCTCGTGCTCGCGCGCGACCGGTACGGGATCAAGCCCCTGTACTACCGGGACACCTCAGGCGGGCTCGAGTTCGCCTCGGAGCTTCGCGCGCTGCCTCGCGGAGAGATCGACCCTGACGCGGTGGAGGCGTTCCTGGCCTTCAACTCCGTCCCCGCGCCGTACTCGATCTTCCGGGAGACGCGCAAGCTCCCGCCCGGTCACGTCCTGGTGTGGGAGGACGGCGCGGTCACGATCGAGCGCTACTCCCGCCCCGCTCCCGAGGCCGCTTCAGACGTGCGCAACGACGACGCCGAGGAGCTTGCGGAGGAGCTTCGCGCCCGGCTGCGCGATTCGGTCAGAGCTCACCTGATCGCCGACGTCCCGGTCGGAGTGCTGCTCTCCGGCGGCGTCGACTCCTCCCTGCTCGCGGCGCTCGCGGCGCAGGAGAGCGGTGAGGCGGTCCACACCTTCTCGATCGGGTTCGAGGAGCGATCCTTCGATGAGCTCGACGACGCCCGGTCGGTTGCCGAGAGATACGGCACCGTCCACGAGGAGCTCGTCGTGCGGCCGGACGCTGCCCTGCTCCTCCCAACCCTCGCGGAGACGTTCGACGAGCCCTTCGCCGATTCGTCGGCGCTCCCGACGTATCTCGTCTCGGAGCTTGCGTCCCAGCACGTGAAGGTAGCGCTCTCGGGCGAAGGAGCCGACGAGCTCTTCGGCGGCTACTACACGTATGCGGCCGACCTGCTGGCGATGCGGGTCGGCGGCCTCGCTCCGTTGGCCCGTCCACTGGTCGAGCGCCTGCCGACGTCGACCCGGAAGGCGAGTCTCGACTACAAGGCCAAGCGTTTCGTTCGCGGCGCCGGCCTGCCGCCGCTCGAACGGCATCACGCCTGGAAGGAGATCTTCGCTCCCGACGCTCGAGCTGAGCTGACCGGACACCGCTCGGCCTTCGACCCGGTCGGTCTCCTGCGCGAACGGTTCCAGGAGACGGAGGGCGCCGATCTACTCGCCCGTCTCCAGGATGTGGACGTGGGCACCTACCTCGTCGACGATCTGCTCGTCAAGACGGATCGCGCTTCGATGGCGCACTCACTCGAAGCTCGCGTGCCCTACCTCGACCCTCTCGTGACCAGCCTCGCCTTTGCGCTCCCGACGAAGCTCAAGGTGCGCGGACTCCGCAAGAAGCTCCTGCTGCGGAAGGCTGCCGCTCCGTTGCTCCCGCGCCGGATCGTGTACGGGCGCAAGCGCGGGTTCTCCATTCCGGCCGCGGCCTGGCTGCGCGGCGACCTCGAGCCGTTCGCGCGGGACGTCCTCTCGACCGACACCCTGCGCCGCCAGGGCTTCTTAGAGCCGGGTCCGGTGACGCGCCTGATCGACCGCCACGTCGCCGGCGAGGAAGACCTGTCCCGCCAGCTCTGGGGGCTGCTCTCCTTCACTCTCTGGCACGAGCAGCACGTCGAGCGCCGCCCCGGGCCGCTCCGCGAGCCTCGCATCGCCGAAGCCGTCGCCGTTTGAGGGCTTGCTCCTACGTTCCTGGGGCGCCGCTCGCAAAGGAGGCGAGCGGGCACCGCGCGGCACAGTGCTCGGCGCACGGGCAAGCGGTGCCCGCGAGCATCCTGCCGCCGAGCGGTGTCAGGCTGCGGCGGAGCCGGGCTCTGCCCGGCGGGAGCCGAGGCCGGCCAGGGGCGTGAGAGTCTGGGTGGACATGACGGCGCCGGCGCATGTGCTGGTGTTCCGGCCGCTGATGGCGCTCCTGCGCGAGCGGGGCGCCGAGGTCGAGGTGACTGCGCGGGACTACGCGCAGACGCTGCAGCTGCTCGAGCTGCACGGGATCGAGGCGGAGATCTTTGGCAGCCACGGCGGCCGGTCCCGGATGGGGAAGGCCCGGGCGCTCACGTCGCGACTCGGCGTGCTCCGGCGATGGGCGAAAGGACGGGGGTTCGACGCCGCGCTCGCCCACGGATCTCATGAACTCACGATCACGGCCCGCCGGCTCGGCGTCCCGAGCTCGACGACATTCGACTACGAGTTTGCCTGGCTCCAGCACCAGCTCGGCTGCCGGGCGGCCAGCTACGTGGTCGTGCCGGACGCCATCCCGCCGGAACGGCTCGAGCGATACGGCGTCCGGGCGCCGAAGCTTCGCCAGTACCCGGGGCTCAAAGAGGAGTACTACCTCGCCGACTTCGAGTTCGACCGCACCGTCCTCGAGGAGCTCGGGCTCGATTCTTCGCGGACCCTGGTCGTCGTCCGCACCCCGCCTGACGTCTCGCTCTACCACCGGCGGTCGAATCCACTCTTCCCCCAGGTACTCGCGCATCTCGGCCGCCAGGAGGACGTGCACGTCGTCGTGCTTCCGCGTACCGCCGAGCAGGGTGCCTACGTCCGTGCCCTCGATCTCCCGGCGCTCGTGGTGCCGGAGCGCGCAGTCGACGCGCAGAGTTTGATCGGCCTCTCCGACCTCGTCGTTTCCGCCGGGGGAACCATGAACCGCGAGGCCGCCGCGCTCGGCGTCCCGGTCTACACGACGTTCGGGGGGAGGCTCGGAGGCGTCGACGAAGAGCTGATGCGGCAGCGCCGGCTCGTGCCGCTCACAGACCCCAGAGCGCTCGTCCTGCGGAAGCGTGACCCCGACAGCACCCCGAGGATCCGCCGCGAACCGGCGGAGATGCTCGAGTACTTGTTGCCGACTGGTTAAAAGCGCGTGATACTCCCTCGGCTATCACTCGAAGCAGGGGGAGAGGAATGAGAAAGCCATTCATGGGCGCTGCGGCGCTGACGACGATCGTCGCGATCGCGGTCGTCGGCGTGGCCGGCGCTTCGCACTCCGACGTGGGCGTCAAGACGGCGAAGCAGCCGTTCCTCGTCGGCACGGCTTCGGGCGTCGAGGTCGACCCGATCCTGTCGGTCGGCGACATCGTTCCGAACGGGCCGAACCCGGATTACCAGATGTCCGGGATTCCGGACGGGCTCGGCGCCTACAAGAAGGACAAGGGACGCTGGCACTGGTTCCATTCGGGAAAATCGGACCGTGCCGTCGTGTTGATGAACCACGAGCTCGGCCGGTCCTTCCCGAACAACCCGCCCGGCGTCGACGCTCGCATCTCGCGGCTCGAGGTCGACACGGAGACGCACAGGGTGCATCTGGGTGAGTACTTGTTCACGGGACTCGAAGGCTACGAGCGCTTCTGCTCGGCCACCCTTCGAATGATCCGTGGCAAGCCGCTCTACTTCACGGCCGAAGAGGCGGTTCCGCTTCCCGGCCAGCCTCCGGGCCCCCGCAACGACGGCAGCTCGATCGTGATGGATCCCGAGACGGGAATGTGGCGCGACCTCAAGCACATGGGCCACATGCAGCACGAGAACCTGGCGCCGCTCAGACTCAAGAAGTGGGTCTTCGCCACGACCGACGATGACTTCAGGCCGGGGCAACCCGCGTACTTCTACGGCTACTTCCACGACTCGTTCGACCTCGCGCTGCGAGGGATCGAGCACGAGGCGAACGACGGCCTCCATGTGTTCGTCCCGGATCCAGGCGAGGAGCGGAGCAACGCCGCGGTCGTCTCGAAGTCCCAGGTCGTCCACGGCCAGTTCGTCAAGCTGACGCAGGCTGAGAACGCGAACAGCACGACGCTCAAAGCCGCGGCGACGACGAAGGGCGCCTTCGCGTTCGATCGGATGGAGGATCTCGCTTCGGTTCCTGGGCGTGACAGCCGCGTCTTCCTCGCCGACACGGGCAAGCCGCCGGCAACGCTCCGAGGCCGCGTGTACCAGTTCGACTTCGACAAGCGGAACCCGTACCGCGCGTCGATGCGCATGATCCTCAACGGCGACGGGGCACCGCCGAACGGCGGAGACGACATCTACAACCCGGACAACATGGACGCCTCGAAGAAGGTGCTCATGATCCAGGAGGATCGCGAGTCGGCCTTCCGCGACGAACCCTTCTCCGGTGGGTACGGACGGGTAATGGAGTACCGCTTCTCGGACGGTCGGCTTCGTTCGGTGGCACGGGTCAACACGACGCCGGGAACGCCTCCCGGCTCGATGGCTGAGAACTGCGCCGGTTGCCGCAGGGGCACGTGGGAGTCCTCGGGAATCATCGACGTCAGTCACATCTTCGGACGTGACTGGTGGCTCCTGGATGTCCAGGCCCACAACAGCACCGCTCCGCAGCCGGGGCCGACGCTCGTGCCGAACTCGAGCACGGGTGAGAACGGTCAGCTCCTGCTCGTCCGTGTGCCCGGAAGCACGAGCGGCGGTGGTCACGGAGACCACGACGACGACGACGACGATGACGGCGGCAGGGACGACGACGACGATTAGTCGCCGTCTGCGCTAGCTAAGACCGATCGAGGCGGAGGGCCGCGGAGACGCGGCCCTCCGTCGTTCCTAGAGAGCCTCAGCTTCAGGGCAGGGCCGGCAAGCCGATTAGTGCGAGGGTCGATCCGGCGGAGCCAGCCGCCGTCGCCCCAGTCCAGTACCCAGACGAAGCCGGCACCCGCGGCGAGGAACGGCCCCTCCGCCCGAATCTGCGCGAGGACGACCCCTCGCGCGGGGTCGATGCGGCGTACGGTCGCGCCGTTCGAGACCCACAGCGAGCCGAAGCCGCGGACGAGCCCGAGCGAGCCGGGAGCCGTCTGCACCGGCGCGCCGAACGCGCCGCGGCGGACATCGAAGCGGCGGAGCGCCCCGCTGCAGTTGTCGAGGACCCAGACGGCCACTCCGACGGACAGGTGGCTCGCGTCGCACGCGACCCGAAAGGCGCGCCGCAGCCGCAGCGTCTTCGGATCGAGCCGGGAGACGATCCGCGGGCCTTCCGGCCCCGTGATCGGGCCGCGACCCGGGATCGTCTGCACCCAGACCGCTCGGGGCCCGGCCTGGATCGAGCGGACCGTGTGCTTCATGATCTTCCGGCCGTCGATCCGGTTCGTCGCCGGGTTCACGCGGAAGATCGCATTTCGCTGGTAATCGGCGGCCCAGACGGCCCCCGCACCGGCCGAGACGAGGTTCGGCGACCAGCCTCCGCGGAGGTTCCAGATCCTCCGCGTGACGCGTCCGGTCTGCGGGTGAATCCGGTGGAGCGGCGTGCCGTTCGGCGCGACCCAGACGCTGCCGAACCCGGCCGCCAGCGAGGTGATGCTGTACCCGCCCATTCCGCTTCCGAGGCGTGTCGACCGGGCGCGCATGGTCTCGGCGTCGACCCTGGTCACCGTGCCGTCGCCGTGACCCACCCAGACCGCTCCGTAGCCGACGGCAAGAGTCCGCGGCCCATCTCCCTTGAATCTCCGCGCCTCTGCCGGGCCGGCCAGAACGACGAGGATCGCGACGAGGAGGAGGCGGGGCACGCCTCTTGTACGGACTACGCGGGCGCTGAGGTCCGCGAGGGGGCCGAGGATCGCATGGGCGCGCGCACCATCATCGAGAGGCGTGAGACGGCCTCGAGCGTCTCGCCCTCCTCGACGAGCCGTGCGAGCACTGCGAGCTCGTCATCGAGCCACGACGCCTCGACCGGGGCGCGCCGCGCGCGGCGGATCTTCGGGTGCGAGGTCTCCGCGACCTCCTCGTCCGGGCCCCAGAGCTCCTCGTGGAGCTTCTCGCCCGCGCGAACGCCGATGAACTGAATCGGGACGTCGCGCTCAGGCTCTCGGCCCGAGAGGCGGATCATGTCGCGGGCGAGGTCGAGAATCCCGACCGGATCGCCCATGTCGAGGACGAAGATCTCCCCTCCGCCGCCGATCGCCCCGGCCTGCACGACGAGCGACGATGCCTCGGGAATGGTCATGAAGTAGCGCGTCATCTCCGGGTGGGTGATCGTCACCGGCCCTCCCTTGGCAATCTGGCGCCGGAAGATCGTGATCACGCTGCCCGCGGAGCCGAGGACGTTGCCGAAGCGAACGGCCATGAACCGCGTCTCGATGTCCTCGCGGCACCCGTACGCCTCCGCCACCCACTCGCAGAGCGCCTTGCACTGCCCGTAGACCGCCTTCGGGTTCAGCGCCTTGTCCGTGGAGATCAGGACGAAGCGCTTGGCGCCGAACTCGACGGCGGCGTCGGCCACGACCTTCGTCCCGAGGACGTTGTTGCGGATCGACTCGAGCGGATTCGCCTCCATCAGCGGCACGTGCTTGTAGGCGGCGGCGTGGAAGACCACACCGGGCCGGTAGCGGTCGAAGACCTGGCGCATCTTCGTGCGGTTGCCGACGTCGGCGAGCACCGGGATGCTGGCAGTGAATTCCCGCTCGTCGACGAGCTCGCGCTCGATCTCGAAGAGGGGCGTCTCTCCCTGGTCGACGAGGATCAGCCGGGTGGGCTGAGCACGGGCGATCTGACGGCAGAGCTCCGAGCCGATCGAGCCCCCCGCGCCGGTGACGAGGACCGTCTCGCCGGCAAGGTAGGACGAGATCGCCTCGAGATCGACCTCGACAGGCTCACGGCCGAGGACGTCCTCGACCTGGATCGGCCGGATCTGGGCAGCGAGGTTCTCCTCGTCGGCGATGAGCTCGTAGAGGCCGGGCAGCGTCTTGACCGGGACGCTTTCCCGCCGCGCCACCTCGACGATGCGCTGACGCGACTCGCCGGAGGCCGAAGGGATGGCGATCAGCAGCTCGTCGGGCCTGTTGTCACGCAGGATGTGCGGGAGCTCGTCGCTCGTTCCCAGCACGCGCACCCCGTGGACGCGCAGGTTCTTCTTCCGCGGATCGTCGTCGACGATCCCGATAGGCGTGTAACCGAGCTGGCGCGAGCGTTGCATCTCCCTGATCACGAGCTGGCCTGCGTCCCCTGCTCCCACGACGATGACCTCCTTGCCGCGAGCGACGAGGCGCGAGGCCGAGGGCCTCTCGAAGATGCTGCGGGCGGCGAGCCTAGTTCCTGCGATCAGACCGAGCAGCATGACTCCGTCGATCAGCGCCACGCCGCGGGGCAGGCGCCGTTCGAACGGGTCGAGGAAGTAGATGGCGTTCGCGGCGATCACAGACGCCACGACGACGCCGAGAGCCGCCCGCCACATGTCCTTCGTGGACACATAGCGCCACCAGCGGTTGTAGAAGCCGAAAGCGACGAAGACGGCGAGCTTGATGGCGACGACGATCCCCACGGTGGTCCAGACGCCGTCGCGGAAGTTCGCCGGGACGTCGAAATCGAAGCGGAGCTGGAACGCCAGCCACCAGGCGAGAGCGATCAGCCCGGCGTCCGCCGCGAGCTGCCAGAGCCTGTGCCGGTTGACGGGGAGCATCAGCTGACGGGTGCGCCGACGGCGGCACGAACCGTCTCGACCACACGCTCCTGGATCTCCAGGGAGATCCCCGGCCAGAGGGGGATCGAGAAGTTCTCCTGCGCCGCCCGCTCGGTCTCCGGCATCGAGCCCGGCTCGTAGCCGAGGAAGCGCAGCGCCGGCTGGAGGTGAAGCGGCGTCACGTAGTACGTCGCCGAGGAGATCTCTGCGGCCGTCAGCGCCTCTCGGATTCGATCGCGGTCGGGAGAACGGCAGACGAAGAGGTGGTACACGTGGGACGGATCGTCCTCGGGCAGCTCCACGAGGTCGCCGAGCCCGAGCTCCGCGTAGCGCGCGGCCGCTTCGCGCCGGCCCCGGGTCCATTCGTCCAGATGCTCGAGGAAGACGCGGAGGAACGCCGCCTGGAGCTCGTCGAGTCGCGAGTTGTAGCCAACGAAGTCGAACGTGGCCTTGTCGCGGGATCCGTGGAACGCGAGTGTCCTGACGCGTTCCGCAAGCTCCTCGTCGTTGGCGGTGACCAAGCCTCCGTCGCCGAGGCAGAAAAGATTCTTCGTCGGGTAGAAGCTGAAGGTGGCGGCGATTCCGGTCTGCGCGATCCCGGGGCCGCCGAAGGCCTGCGCAGCGTCCTCGATGAGCGGCTGTCCGAGCTCGGAGAGCTCCGCGAGCGGCGCGGCCCGGCCGAACAGGTGGACGGGTATGATCGCCCGCGTCCTGTCCGTGATCCGGCCGGCGACGTCTTCGGGATCGAGATTCAGTGTCGTGGCGTCGATGTCGGCGAACACGGGGGTCGCGCCGCGCTGGGCAATGGACTCGGCCGTTGCGTAGAACGTGAACGCCGGGCAGATGACCTCGTCGCCCGGCCCGATCCCCATCGCGTCGAGGACGAGGACGAGGGCGTCGGTGCCGTTCGCGACGCCGACGGCCTGCTTGACGCCGAGGTAGGCGACGGCCTCCTCCTCGAAGGCCTGAACGTTCGGACCGCGGATGAACTGCGAGGACTCGAGCACTGCCTCGAAGCGGCTCCGCAGCTCATCCTTCAGGGGCGCGTACTGTGCCCCGACGTCAACGAGCGGGATCATCGGCACGGCCGGACATCCTAGCCCCTCGCCTGTGACGGACGAGCGCGGCCACGACCGCGGCCACGATCACGCCGGCAACGACGTACTCCGCGTACCGGAACTGGTGGTGAAACTCCTCCCACTTGGAGCCGAAAGCCCACCCAACGGCGGCGAAGGCGGCCGCCCAGGCGAGTGACCCCGGGATCGTCAGCAGGGTGTAGCGGCCGAGCGGCATGCGCCCGACGCCGGCCGGGATCGCGATGAACGAGCGGACGACCGGCGTGACCCTGCCGAGGGCGACCGCCCAGTCGCCCCACCGCTCGAACCATCTCTCGGCTCGATCGAGCCGGCCGGGCGTGATGTGCAGCCAGCGCCCGCGCCGCTCCAAGAACGGACGGCCGCCGTAGTAGCCGATCGCCCAACCTCCGATCGAGCCGATCACGTAGCCGATTCCGCCTGCGAGTGACATCGCGAGCCACGCCCACCCCTCGGACTCGATCCGCCCTCCGAAGAGAACGACGTCCTGACCGGCGAACGCCCCGGCCGCAACCGCGCCGGCGTAGACCATCACGAGCTCGCTGGCCGCGGGAAGCACGGCGTCGATGAGCATCAGGAGGAAGACGGCGTAGAGCCCGTAGTCGCCGATGACGGCCGTGAGCCCGTCGGTGATCGCGCTGAGGGCGGAGGCGATGAGCATCATCCCGCGAGTCTAGGGTTCGCGGCGACCACGACCCGTTCCTTGTAAAAGTTCCGCAAACCCCGCAGACGCGTGCGTAGGTTTTGGCTTTGCCGAGGCATCTTTAGGGGGAGTGAGTGCAGAAATGACAACGACCGAGCGCGAGCCGAGCGCGCGCCGTGAAGAGGCTGGTGCGAGAGGCTCAGAACCCGAGCAAGCCATCTTCGTGACGACGGATAAGCGCCGCTCGCGCTTCCTGAAGGGCGGAGCCTTGGTTGCGAGCGTTCTTGCCTCCTTGTGGCTTGTCGGGCTTGGGATCGGCATGCTCGGCCTTGGCAGCCTGCCGAGCGTCTCCTTCCCGATCTCCGCGCTGAACCGAGACGGGGGGCAACCGAAGGACAAGCGCGCAGACGACGCTGCGCGGCGACCGCCGCAGTCCACCGCCGACGCCGCTGCGGTACGGCGTACTAGCGGCGGGTCCCCCACGAGCACCACGCCGGCACCGCCCGCGGACCGGCGCTCTCGGAGCAATGGTCGCGCGAGCGCTCCGGGCATCCGCACTCGTTCCACTGCGCCGCCGGTCGTGGCCGGCCCGACTGCGCAAGCGCAGTCGACGACGCCCGCCCCCGGCTTGGCGCGCCGAGGACTGACGGTACCTCCCGGCCAGGAGAAAAAAGCTACGCAGACCCAGCCACAGCCACCGACGCCGCCTGAAAAGACACGGCGCCGCGCCAACTCGCAGACAACGACGACAACGACCACCACGACCACTCCGCCCGGGCAGCAGAAGCCAGAGAAGCCTCCGAAGCCACCCAAGGGATAAGAGACGGATGACGAGGACCCGCGCCTCCGGCCGGGTTGGGCGATCGGTCGTCCGGTGGAGCACGCTCGTCCTCCTGCTCGTCCCGGTGGTCGTCCTCCTCGCCGTCCAGGGTCTCTCCACCCGCTCGACGGGTCGTAGCGCAACGCCTCCAGCCGGGCAGCGAGGCCCGCTCGCGGCCGCCGGCCCGATCTTGCTCGCGGACGGCGACCGGCTGCTCTCACGGGGCAAGGATCCCGGCCGGAAGATCGCGCTCACCTTCGACGACGGCCCCGATCCACGGTGGACGCCTCGGATCGCGAAGACCCTGCAGCGACTGCACGTCCCCGCGACGTTCTTCGTGGTGGGAAGCGAGGTCGCGCGCCATGCCGACGTCATCCGTGACCTCCACGCCCAGGGCTTCGAGATCGGTAATCACACGTTCACGCATGCCGACATCTCCGCGTTGCCCGCGTGGGAGCAGACGCTCCAGATCGGCCTGACGGAGAACGCCGTCGCCGGCACCCTCGGAATCCGCCCGCGTCTGGTCAGACCTCCCTACTCGTCGACTTCGGCCGCCGTGACCGAGCCCCAGAAGGAAGCTCTCACACGACTGATCGCGAAGGGTTACGTCATCGCGCTCTCAGACCTGAACGGGGAGGATTGGCGCCGACCGGGAGTCGAGAAGATCGTCGACGCAATCACGCCGACCGGCGAGCGGGGCGGCATCGTCCTCCTACACGACGGGGGCGGCGACCGCTCCCAGACCGTCGCTGCGCTCGAGCGGGTCGTGCCGGAGCTTCGCGCTCGGGGATTCGAGTTCGTGCGCGTCTCGGCGTTCGCCGGCCTTCCGCGCGGCGAAGTGGAGCTCTCGTCCGGCGACTGGGCGCAGGCGAAGGGACGCTTGCTGCTCGCCACCCTGAGCGTGGCTCGCTGGACCACCGGCGCGTTGGGCGCACTGCTCTTCGTCGTCGCAGTGCTCTTCGCAGCGCGGATCCTGCTCCTCTTCGGTTTCGCGCGGCGGCACGCCACCTTCGTCCGCAGCCGGCCGCGGTACGAAACCTTCTCGGAGCCGATCTCGATCGTCGTCCCGGCCTTCAACGAAGCGGTCGGCATCGAGCGCGCCGTCCGGTCGCTCTCGGCCAGCGACTACCCAGAGTTCGAGATCATCGTTGTGGACGACGGGTCGACAGACGCCACCGCCGATCTCGCCGAGCAGCTCGAGCTGCCTCAGGTTCTCGTCCTGCGTCAGCCGAACCAGGGTAAGCCTGCGGCGCTGAACCGCGGGATCGAGGCTGCCCGGCATGACGTCGTCGTCATGGTCGACGCGGACACCGTCTTCGAGCTCGAGACCCTGAAGCGCCTCGTCCGGCCCTTCAGCGATGAGAACGTCGGCGGCGTCTCGGGGAACACGAAGGTCGGCAACCGCCATCGGCTGCTCGGACGCTGGCAGCACATCGAGTACGTGATGGGCTTCAACCTCGACCGGCGTCTCTACGACCGCCTCCAGTGCATGCCGACGGTTCCCGGAGCGATCGGGGCCTTTCGGCGCCAGGCCCTGCAGGACGTCGGCGGGGTGTCGTCGGCGACGTTGGCCGAGGACACAGACCTCACTCTCGCCGTGGGCCGCGCAGGGTGGCAGGTCGTCTACGTGGAGGACGCGCGTGCGTGGACGGAGGCGCCGTCCTCCCTTCGGGCCCTCTGGCGCCAGCGCTACCGCTGGAGCTACGGAACACTCCAGGCCGTCTGGAAGCACCGGGCGGCGATCTGGCGCCCCGGAGAGGGTCGGATCGGGCGGCGCGGCCTGCCCTACCTCGTGCTGTTTCAGATCGCCCTGCCGCTACTCGCGCCCTTGATCGACCTCTTCTCGCTCTACGGGCTCGTCTTTCTCGAGGTCAGCACCGTCGCCGGCTTCTGGATCGTGTTCACCACGCTCCAACTCGCTCTCGGCTGGTACGCGTTCCGGCTCGACGGTGAGTCGCCGCGCGTGCTCTGGGCGATGCCGCTGGAGCAGTTCGTCTACCGGCAGCTGATGTATCTCGTCGTGATCGAGTCGATCCTCACGGCGATACGCGGCACACGGTTGTACTGGCGCCCCATGTCCCGCAGCGGGCAGGTCGAAGTCCGGAGCTGACTTGGCGCTCCGCATTCGCGGAAAGTCTCGCGACTTTCCGCGACGGCTCGGAGGCCGGGCGCCGGACTAGGTCGGCGCGCGGCGCGAAAGTCCCGTCGCCAAGTAAGGGCGACGGTTCGACTGCCTCAGGCGAAACGGGCGGAGCCCGTTTCGCGGCGACCTCAGCGGCGCACGACGCGGAACGAGCGGGCGAGCTCCGCCCGTCCGACCGAGTTCGTCGCGACGACGTTGGCGACGTAGGTGCCGGCGTAGACGGGCTTCTTGTTGGGATAGCGGCCGTCCCAGATGACCACGACCTTGCCGGCCGGTGCGCTCGCGTTTCGGACGACCCGGAGCAGCTGGCCGGTCTTAGACCTGATGGTGACGCTGATCCGCGCCGGCCTCGTGAGCGTGAAACCGATCAGCAACCTGCCTCCACGCTTCTTCCTCACGACGACGCGCGCGGGCTGGGCCGACAGGAAGCCGAGTGTGTTGTTGAGCTGGAAGCTTCGATCCGCCCTCGAGCGCCGGCCCTCGGCATCCACGGCCGTGATCTCCCAACGCCACTGGCCCTCGGGCTCCGTGCCGTTCCCGTTACGCCGGCCAGTCCACGCGAAGGTATAGAGGCCCGGCCGCCTGCTGCCGGAGTCCATCGTGCGAGCGACGCCGTCGGGACCGCTCAGCGTCGCCGTCACCGTCGAGGGCTTGACGAGCTTGTAGGCCAGCGACTGCTTCTCGCCCGCGCCGTCTCCGTTCGGCGAGAACGACGGCTCCGTGTCGGGCGCGTAGACGCCGTAGTACATGACGAGCAGCGACTCGGAGACCGCTCGTTCGCCGCCGGAGTCGGAGGGGCGGCTCAGGAGCTTCCCGTCGAACGCCATCGCCGACGAGCCGCCGGCGTCGAGCGCTGAGGCCGTCACGGCGCCGAGGCGCAGCATGGTCTGCGCGAGCTCGAAATGCGTCAATCCGGCCGAGTAGCCGGGCCGCCGGCCGTCGACCACGAGCATGATGATCCGACCGTCGGCCCGCTGGCCCACGGCGGTGCGGGGATGCCGGCGGGAAAGCTGGTAGGTCGAGAACTCCTCGAGTGGCCGGAAGATAGGCTTTCCGGCGCGGATGAGCTCGGGCCCACCGCCGAGCGCCTCGGGGACATCGCGCCATTCAGGCCGGAGGACGAGCCGGACGGTGACGAGCTGCGTTGCCGCGGCCTCGATGCCCAGCCGCTGGCCCTGCGTGCCGCGCGAGGCGAGAACGGCGCCGCCGGGTGGGATCGGCGTCCCGCCGCGGCGGTTCTCCGAAACGAAGCCGACGAGGTCGGTGTTTGGCGTCGCCGAGGGAAACGGTGAGAGCACTGCCTCGACCGCCCCCGTGTTCGCCGGTGTCGTCGGGCCATAGGCCGGGGTGTAGAGCGTCGTGGCATTCGGGCCGGCCTGCCGGTTGATCAGATGAACGGGGCGGCGCGGGCCGGAGCCCTGCCAGGTGCCGAGCATCGCGACCTTCTCGACCCGGAGGGCCCCACTCGTGTCCACCCCGACCAGGGATCGCCGCGGGTGGGGCGTGGTCCGGAGGATTCCGTCCTGGATCAGACCGCCGGTCGGAATGCCGTCGGCCCAGGTGAAGAGGTCGCCGTTGACTCCTGCAACCGTCGCGCTCGCCTCGGCGCGCCGCTGCATGGCAGTGACCCGCTCGGTTCCGAGAACGGCGCCATTCGAAAGCACGGGCTTCACGCCGTACAGGCCGCCTGCGGGCTTCGGCGCCATCAGGACGTGGAGAGCTTGCGGGCCGAAGCGGGTGAACTGGAGCTTCCGCTCGTACGTCACGCCGGGCATGAGCAGCTGCTGCGCCGCCGCGGCAGGCGACACGAAAACGCCCGCCAACAGGCAGGAAATGAGTGTTTTCCTCAGCACGACCCGCGGGTGAGGCTAGCCGAAACCTCCGGGGGGCAAGCCGCCCTTAACACGATTCGTACATCGGTAGATTGCGGGGGTGAAGGGCGCAATCGAGGTCCGCGGGCTCGTCCGCGAGTTCAAGGGCGGCATCAAGGCGGTCTCGGGTATCGACCTCGATGTCCCGGCCGGCCAGATCTACGGGTTTCTCGGCCCGAACGGCGCCGGCAAGTCGACCACCGTCCACATGCTCACGACGCTCCTGCCCCCGACGGCCGGGTCGGCACGAGTGGGCGGGTTCGACATCGTGAAGGAGGGGCCCGCCGTCCGCCGGACGATCGGCGCCGCCCTGCAGGAGGCGGCCCTCGACCCTCTGCTGACGGGACGCGAGCACCTGAAGCTGCAACTCGCGCTTCACGGAGTCCGGCGCACCGACCGAGGCGGGCGCACGGACGAGCTCCTCGAGCGCGTCGGCCTGCGGCTCGCGGCGGACCGGAAGATCGGCGGCTACTCGGGCGGGATGAAGCGTCGGCTCGACCTGGCGCTGGCGCTCGCGCATCGGCCCCGCATCCTCTTCCTCGACGAGCCCACCACCGGCCTGGACCCGCAGAGCAGGAGCGCCCTGTGGGACGAGGTCGTGCGCCTGAAACGCGACGAGGGCGTCACCGTGTTCCTGACCACGCAGTACCTCGAGGAGGCCGACGTCCTGGCTGACCGGGTCGGGATCATCGATCACGGCCGGATCGTGGCGGAGGGGACGCCCGAGTCGCTGAAGGCCGAGATCGGCAGGCCGACGGTGGAGGCGATGCCGGGAGAGGGGACGACTCAGCCGGAGCTCGAAGGCATACTCGCCCGCTTCGGGAAGCTCCAGCCCTCGACGTCCGGGATCGCCGTCCGCCTCGACGGGCAGGGCGGGCTCACCGAAGTCGTCCGGGCTCTCGACGCCGCGCAGGCGAACGTCGCAGCCCTGCATCTGCACTCGCCGACCCTGGACGATGTGTTCCTCGCGAAGACGGGTCGCTCTCTCGAAGGCTCGGAGGAGCCTGCCGAGCCGGAGCCGTGACCGCGCAGATCCTGCACCTCGCCCGGCGGTCGGTGATCCGGACCCTCCGGCAGCCGGCCAACTGGATCACGCCGCTCGTCTTCCCTCTCGCCCTGATGGCGGTCAATACGGGCGGCCTCGATGCGGCGACGAACCTGCCCGGTTTCCCGAGCGACTCGTACCTCGCCTTCTTCCTCGCCTTCCCGTTCGTCCAGGGAGCGCTCTTCGCGACGGTGAACGCGGGCGTCGATCTCGCGCGTGACATCCAGACGGGGTTCATCAACCGCCTAGCGCTCACGCCGATGCAGAGCGCCGCGCTCCTCGTCGGACACCTCGGGGGCGTGATCGCGATGGGTCTCCTTCAAGCCGCCTGGTACCTCGCCGTCGGGCTCGCGATCGGGGTCCGGCTCGAGTCCGGAATCCTCGGCGGCGTCGTCATCTTCGTGCTCGCCGTCCTGATCGTGCTCGCCTTCGGGACGTTCGGAGCGCTCGCTGCGCTCCGGAGCGGCTCGACCGAGGCCGTTCACAGTCTCTTCCCAGTCTTCTTCGTGTTTCTCTTCATCTCGTCGATGAACCTGCCGCGGAACCTGATCGAGACCGAGTGGTTCCGGGTCGCGGCATCGCTCAACCCGGTCTCGTACCTGATCGAGGCGATCAGGAGCCTCGTCATCGAGGGGTGGAACGCGCAGGCGCTCGCCCTCGGGTTCGGCATCTCGATCACGCTTGCGATCGTCGGGCTCACGCTGTCGGCGTTCTCGCTGCGGGGGCGGATGGCACGCACGTGAGGACCTTGACCGTCGCACGGGCCGTCGGGTGGCGGATGCTCCACAACAACTTCACGACGCCGTCCTTGCTGATCCCCGGCCTCGCGTTCCCGATGTTCTTCTTCATCGCCTTCGCCGGCGGGCTCTCCCGGGTCAACGACGTGCCCGGCTTCGACTACCCGGGCGGATACACGGCGTTCCAGTTCGTCTTCGTCCTGCTCCAGTCAGCCGCTTTCGCAGGGGTCTTCACGGGCTTCGGGATCGTTCGCGACTTCGAGACGGGATTCGCGCGACGGCTGATGCTGGCGGCGCCGAACCGGGTAGGGATCCTGCTCGGCTACGCCCTCGGGGCGATCGGCCGCTGGGCGCTCACGGCATTCATCCTCACCGTCGTCGCGCTCCTCGCGGGCATGGAGGTCGGCGGGAACGGCGTCGACATCTTTGCCCTCTACGCGCTCGCCGTGCTCGTCAACTTCGTCGGCCTGCTCTGGTCGGCGGGCGTGGCGATGCGCCTTCGGACGCTGCAGGCGGCGCCGCTGATGCAGCTTCCGATCTTCCTGGCGCTCTTCTTCGCGCCGGTGTTCGTCCCCGTGGAGCTCCTGGCCGACTGGCTGGAGACGATCGCCCGGCTCAACCCGGTGACGCTCCTGCTGGAGGCGGGGCGCAGCCTGATCGCCGGCGCCCCGGAGCGTGTGGGTGTGGCCTTCGCTGCAGTGCTCGCGCTGATCGCCGGCTTCTTCCTCTGGGCCGTGCGCGGCCTGCGGAAGGCCGAAGCCGCCGGCGGCTAGGCGAGGGCAGCGCGCACCCGTGCTTGGAAGGCAGCGACGAGCTGCTCGCTGTCGGCGAGCAGGCGGCCGTCCGGGATGGCGCCTGATCCCGCGCCGCGTTGAACGGACTCCACCAGGCCGGCGTCTTCCCGCCCGACCTGGTCGTCGAACTCGAGGAATTCACCGATCCAAGCCTCATCCTCGCCCGGCTCGAAGAAGTAGTCGAGGATCCGGCGCGTCCGGTCGGGGGCAAGCGGGAGGATCGGCCCGATCGAGAGGTTCGGCCTGCCGGGAAAGACGTTGATCCCCGTGTTTGGGCCAGATCAGGTGGAACTGGCCCTCTGGGAGCGCCGCCCCCGTCGTGTCCCTCAACTGACCGAACTGGCTGAGATGCCACTCGCCGGACTGGAGCCGGTACTGCTCCGGCGACGTCTCGACCACGCGCGAGAACCCGGGGTGCGCGACGGCGCAGTGGTAGCACTCGAGGAAGTTCTCGACCGCGATCTTCCAGTTCGCCGAGAGCTCCCAGTCCGCCCTGTGGTGAAAGGCCAGGCCGTCGACGTCGATGCCCGCCGCGGCCAGCATCGCCGGCACCTCGCCGAGCACCTCCGCGAGCGGCGGCGCCTCGCCGTCGAGGCTGACGAAGCGGAACGGCCCCCACCCTGCGAGGCGAATTTCGGCGAGTGAGAGGCCGGAGCGGCCGCCGAGCTCCTCTCCCCGAGGCGCCGACCGCAGGGACCCGTCGAGGTCGTACGTCCAGGCGTGGTACGAGCACTGAAGCGACTTCCGGTTGCCTGGCTCCTCGACGACGACCGAGCCCCGGTGCCGGCAAACGTTGACGAACGCACGCTCGTGGCCGACCTCGCCGCGAACGACAACGACCGGCACACCGCCCGCCCACCCGGGCACGCAGTTGTGCTCATCGAGAACGCCGACGTAGTGCCAGGCTCGATGAAAGATCCTCTCCTTCTCACGCTCCAGCACCGCAGGGTCTCGGTACCAGGTCCACGGACTCGTGCAACCGTCCCTCACGGGCCGCACGTTAGTGCCGCTAGTTCCTCCGCTCGACCACGATGTGCGTCAGGGCCTCCAGCTCGGGACGGAAGCCGCCGCCATCCAGGTGTGAATGCGCCTCCGCGGCATACTCGAGCGCGACTTCGCGAGCCCGCTCTAGCGCTCCGGTCCCGGCCACGCGCACGAGCGCGCCGTCCAGCGGGCCGCCGGCGAGCGCCTCCCGCACGACGGCGTCCTCGCGCGCAGCCAGGAGCAACGGCAGCGTGGGCGTTCCTTCGCGCAGGTCGTTGCCCGCGAGCTTCCCTGTCTCGATCGTCGAGCCGGTGCAGTCGAGGATGTCGTCGGTGATCTGGAAGGCGATCCCGAGCGCGAGCCCGAAACGGCCTAGGGCGGGGTCGCGGCTTCCGAGAAGACAAGCTGCGCGGAAGAGCTCGGCGGTCTTCAGCGAGCAGCGGCGCAGGTACTCCTCCTCTGTCGTCTCCGGATGGTGCGCCTGGGCGTGCTGGAGCGCCTCGCCCCGGGCCAGGGCGAGCGCTGCGTCCGCAAGGAGCTGCACCCCCTCGGCGTCGCCGGTCGCAGCCAGCTCCGAGAACGCGCGCGCGAAGAGGTAGTCCCCGGTGCCGCGGGCGCCACCGGAGCCGTGCGTCCGCCACGCGGTTTCGCGGCCTCGCCGGAGAGCCGCCCTGTCGATGAGGTCGTCGTGGACGAGGCTGGCCATGTGCACGAGCTCAACGGCCGCTCCGGCCGGAAGTGGATCGATGCCGTCGGCCGCCGAGAGAAAGACGAGCAGCGGCCGGAGGCGTTTGCCCCCGGCAGCGAGGGCCTGGGCACCGGCGTCGGCAACCGTTCCCGGATGGCTCGCGACCGTCTCGCGCAGGCGATCCTCGAGTGCTGCCATGTAGTCGTCGAGCCCGGGCGTTGCCCTGACCGTGGCCATCGCGCTCACGCGGCGTCCCCGACCATGAGGACGACGGTGCTCCCCCCGAGCAGACGGTGCGCCACCGGCTCGAAGCCCGACGCGCGAACCCTGTCGCCCAGCTCGGCCGGACCCGGGAATCGCCGCACGCTCGCGGGCAGGTAGCCGTACGCCGCCCCGCCCGGGAGCGCCCGGCCCGCGAGCGGGACGAGCCCGTCGAACCAGAGTCGGAAGAAGAGGGAGAACGGCCACCGAGGCGTGACGAGCTCGAGGATGCCTAGGCGCCCACCGGGCTTCAGCACCCGGCGCAGCTCACGCAGCGCCCGATCGAGATCCTCGACGTTGCGGACCCCGAACCCGACCGTGGCCGCGTCGAACGCTCCATCGCCGAACGGAAGGTCGAGGAGGTCGCCCTGCACCCACTCGATCTCGTCCGATTTCGCCGCCGCGCGCTCGAGCATCCGTCCCGAGAAGTCGACGCCCGTCACCCGGCCGCCGGCCGCCTGAGCAGCCAGAGCGAGGTCGCCGGTTCCGCAGCAGGCATCCAGGACACGGTCGCCCGGCTTCACCACGGCCTCGGCCGTGACGCGGCGCCAGCGGCGGTCGAGCCCCGCCGTTATCAGGTGGTTCATGGGGTCGTAGACCGGAGCGATCCGGTCGAACATCGAGCGCACGCCGTCGGCGGGGAGCGTGCCGGGGCCTGTGGGCACCTCTACCCCGCGGCTTCGCCGCCGGCGGCCTCGCCCTTGGACGCCTCGAGGAAGGCGGCCAGCTTCCGCAGGTTCTCCTGCCCGAGATCCTCGTAGGGCGGCATCGGCGACCCGGGGGTGACACAGCTCGGGCACTCGAGGTGGTCGATCTGCCACTGGATGCCCCGGTTCTTCATGCCCTCCGCCGTCAGGTCGGGCGCGCCGAGATTGGGTGAGCCCTCACCGGCATACTGGTGGCAGTTCAGGCAGCCCGAGACGGAGAAGATCTCCGCGCCCTCGGTGGCGTCTCCCGGCGGAATGCTGAACCGCTCGATCCATTCCGGGACGACCCCGGTCGCCTCGCTGCCCTCCTCGGCAACGGCGCCCTTGTAGGTCAGGACGCCCATGGACAGCGCAGTGAGGATCACCGCGACGACGGCGACCGGTCGCCTGACGAGGCGGCGCTCGCGGCGCAGGTCGATGAACGGCAGCGCGAGCAGCAGGATGAGCGCGATGGTCGGGATCCCGACGGTCCCGAGGATGACCGAGTCCGGCCATTTGAAGATCCTCAGGAGATAAAAGAGGAAGTAGAAGTACCAGTCGGGCCGAGGGATGAAGCTCGTGGTTCCCGGGTCGGCCTTGTCCTCGTAGAGGACACCGAGCGCGCCGGAGCCGGAGCTCCCGTCCTCGTTGACCTCGGCGGTGAGATACCAGATGCATGCCAGGGCGACGATGACGGCGACCACGACGAGGCTCATCACCGTGTCGTGGAACATGGCGTAGGGGTAGAACGACTTCCCGCGCTTCTCGACGTCCTCCTTGTAGCGCTGGTGCTGCGCCCGGCCTTCCTGGAGGCGCCTGCTCACTTCGCCACCCTCCCTCGAGCCCGCGGGCGGACGAGACCGGGATCACCGCTCGGGCGCTCCTCGCGCTCGGAGCCGGCGGCGTCCTTCGACCACGGCGGAGAGCTCACGCCGAGTCGGATCACGAGGTACAGGTGCAGCCCGATCAGGCCCATGATCGCCCCCGGCAGGAGCAGCATGTGCATCGCATAGAAGCGCGTGAGAGTGTCCGTGCCGATCTCGTCCCCGCCGCGTAAGAACTGGGCCAGGAACGGCCCCACGACCGGGCCCGTGCCGTTCAGGTTGATGCCGACGACGGTGGCCCAGTAGGCGGTCTGATCCCAGGGCAGCAGGTAGCCGGTGAAGCCCTCGAGCATGGCCAGCGGCAGCAGCATCACGCCCACGATCCAGTTGAGCTCCCGCGGGTACTTGTAGGCGCCGAAGAGGAACACCCGCGCCATGTGCAGGAAGATCAGGATGATGAAGACGCTGGCGCCCCAGCGGTGCATGCCGCGGACGAGCCAGCCGAGGGTGGCCTCGTTCGTGATGTACCGAATCGACTCGTAGGCCGTGTCGGGATGGGGCTTGTAGTACATCGCCAGGATCACACCGGTGACCGCCTGGACGATGAAGGCCGTCAGCGTCGCCGAGCCGAGAGTGTGGAACCAGTTGATGTCACCGGGAACCTTCCGGAAGAGGAAGTACTTGAGCCCCCCGACGAGGCCCGAGCGTTCCTCCAACCAGTTCACCGGCATCATCACGAGCGGCATGACCTTGTCCATGCGGCGCTTGCGGCGGCGGGCGGGCGGTGGGGTGACCGCCATCAGCCCAGATCCTGAGGTTGGATCGGATAGAGAAGGCCGGAGAGGCCGTCGACGTGCTCACCGGGGCCCTGGATGCCGTAGGCCTTGATGGCGGCCTTCGCGCCCTCGCCCTCGACCTCACTGACGCTATAGGGCTGAAGGAGGATCAGGTGCCCATCGACGATCGAGTACTTGAAGCGGTCGAGCGCTCGCACGGGCGGGCCGGCGATTCGGTTGCCCTCCGTGTCGTACGAGCCGCCGTGGCACGGGCAGCTGAAGTTCGCCGGCAGGACCGGAGTCACCGTCAGCTCTGCCTGCTCGGTCTTGATCGTCTCCTGCTGGTCGTCGTTTCTCGGCCCGGCAGCCTGCACCGGACAACCGAGGTGGACACAACGATTGGAGATGATCGTCATGCTCGGCTGTCCGCCCTCCATGCCGTTGCTGCGGATGAACGCGGTCCGTCTCGAGACCTCTCCGGCGGCCGGGTTCAGGAGGAACGTCGCCTCGATCCATTTACCCGTGGGGTACTTCGTCAGCGGCCCGAGATCGACGCCGCCCAGCTCATCCTCCGTGAACGCGGGAAGGACGGCGAACCCGAGGATCGGAGCGGTGATGATGCCGCCGATCACCGCGCCCAGCCCGAGGGTTCCCAGCTCGAGGAACTTGCTGCGGGGATAGCTCGCGGGGCCCTCGCTCGGGTGCCCCGGAGGTGTGGCCGGGGCGCCCATGTGCGCGGGAATCGGCTCGGCGTCCGCCGTCCCGGCCGGCTCCGGTCCGCCGGCTGCCGGCGCCCGCCCGGGCGACATCACGTCGCGCGCCCACAGGAAGCCGAAGATCACCGTGATGATCGCGCCCACGATGACCGCCGGGGGGCTCACCACCAGCCCGACGAGTACACAGGCTATGCCGATGGCGAAACCGACCGGCCAGATCGTCGGCGCGGGCAGATGCGGCTTGTCGTCTCCGCCGTGCGGGTTCAGCGTGGCCCTCCTCTAGGCTCGTCCGCGGCGAGTCTACGAGACGGATTAGACCGGCGAGCGAGCGACGGTGTCAACGACGCAACAAACCGCGCAAGTTCTCCCGAACCGACGAGCGGAGTCAGTACTGCGCGCTTCGCCGGCGTCCCTCCCGACGGTGGCTCGCCCACCTCGAGAGCTGCCCCAGGGCGATCACGGCGATGAAGATGAGGCCCACGATCAGCATCGCTCTGATCACCTTCTTGCCCTCTTCGGCTGCCGAGGGCCTGTTGAGCTCCTCCTCCGCGAGCGCCGCGATGAGCGTCAGGAAGGTGCCGAGGAGCGAAGCCACGGCGCGACTCTAGCCGACCAGCCGGGCATGGGCCGCAAGGGCCTGTTCGAGTCTTTCGCCCGGACCCGCGCCCCTTGCCAGCGCCTCGAGCGGCGCCGCGTCTCCATCCTCCCGGAGGGCTTCGCGGGCACCGTCGAGTTCAGCGCGGCCGAGCAATGCGGCTGTCGCTGCCCAGGCGGCGCCGTCGCCGTCGTGGCCGTCTGCCCGGGCTTGCGCGCAGAGCGAGATCAACTCGGCGAGGTCGCCGACGGCGCGGACGTCTCCGAGCGATGCGATTCGCGCGAGGCCCTGTGCATAGAGGTAGTCGCCGAGGACGAGGGCGGTGTCGGCGTCGGCCGGATCGAGGAGCCGGGGGCGACCGTAGTGGACGAGGTAACCCTCGTAGATCGTCTCGAGACCGAGGGCGAATCGCGGCTCGGCGAGAGCGGAGAAGACGGGCTCGAGCTCACCCTCGGCGGGCTCCCGGAGCACACCGAAGAGCTCAGGCGCGGAAACTCTCAACTGCCTCGATCGTGCGGTCGATCTCCTCGTCCCCGTGCGCCAGCGAGACGAACATGGCCTCAAACTGTGACGGGGCGAGGTAGATGCCGCGATCGAAGAGTTGGCGGAACAGTGCTCCGTAGCGCTCTGCATCGGCCCGGTCACGGACCAGGGCGTAGTTCCTGATCGGGACAGCCCCGAGCTCAGGAGGCGTGCAGAAGAGCGTCAGCATCGCGCCGACCCGCTGGACGGTGCCATGGCCGTCGAGGCCGGCCTGGAGCCGGGCCGCCCGCCGCTCGAGCTCGTCGTAGACGAGGGGATCACGCAGCCGGCGGAGGACGGACAGGCCCGCTGCGGTGGCGAGTGGGTTCCCGGAGAGCGTCCCGGCCTGGTACACGGGCCCGGTCGGCGCCAGCTCCTGCATGACGTCGGCCCTGCCCCCGAATGCCGCGAGCGGAAGACCCCCGCCGACGATCTTCCCGAGGATCGTGAGGTCGGGCCGAACGCCGAAACGCTCCTGAGCACCGCCGCGGGCGACCCGAAAGCCGGTGATGACCTCGTCGAAGACGAGCAGGGCGCCGGAGGCGTCGCAGAGCGCGCGCAACCCGTCGAGGAACCCCGGCGCGGGCGGGACGACACCCATGTTCCCGGCGACTGGCTCGACGATCACGCAGGCCAGTCCCTCGCCGTATCGCGCGACGGCGGCGGCAGCCGCATCCAGGTCGTTGTACGGGCAGACGATCGTGTGCGAGGTGACCGCGGCCGGGATCCCGGGAGTCGCCGGAATGCCAAGGGTGGCCACGCCGGAGCCGGCCTCGGCGAGGAGGGCGTCCACATGGCCGTGGTAGCAGCCCGCGAACTTCAGCACGCGGTCTCGGCGGGTGAAGCCGCGCGCGAGCCGGAGGGCAGACATTGCTGCCTCCGTTCCCGACGAGACGAGTCGAACCATCTCGACCGAGGGGATCGCCTCGACGATCTCGGCCGCCAGCTCGACCTCCCGTTCGGTCGCTGCCCCGTAACTCGTCCCGTCGAGCGCGGCCTCGCGGATCGCCTCGATGGTCTCGGGATCGGCATGCCCGAAGAGAAGGGCGCCCCAGGACTGCACCCAGTCGACGTAACGGGCGCCGTCGGCGTCCTCGAGGTACGCGCCGTCGGCGCGCCGCACGAACATCGGCTCATCCAGCCCGACGGCGCGCATGGCGCGCACCGGCGAGTTCACGCCGCCCGGGATCAATCGCTGCGCGCGAGCCCAGAGCTCCGAACGGGTGCCTACAACCACTGCGCCAGTTCCTTCGCCCAGTAGGTGACGATCAGGTCGGCGCCGGCGCGCTTGATCGCGGTCAGCGACTCGAGCGCCGCCTGCCGCTCGTCCATCCACCCCGAGGCGGCGGCGGCCTTCACCATCGCGTACTCGCCGGAGACGGCGTACGCCGCCACCGGCAGGTCGAAGCGCTCCCGAACGGCGCGGATGATGTCCAGATTGGGCAGGGCCGGCTTGACCATCAGCACGTCGGCGCCCTCGACGACGTCGAGCTCGCACTCCCGCAGCGCCTCGCGCACGTTGGCCGGATCCATCTGGTAGCCGCGCCGGTCGCCGAACGCAGGCGCCGAGTCGACCGCCTCCCTGAACGGCCCGTAGAACGCGGAGGCGTACTTCGCGGCGTACGAGACGATCGGCGTCTCCGTCAGGCCGGCGTCGTCGAGCGCAGCGCGGAGCGCGGCCACGCGGCCGTCCATCATGTCGCTCGGGGCGACGGCGTCTGCCCCGGCCTCGACGTGGCTTACGGCAGTACGGGCCAAGAGCTCCAGCGTCGCGTCGTTCGCGATCTCCTCGCCTTCGAGGACGCCGCAGTGGCCGTGCGACGTGTACTCGCACAGACAGACGTCCGTGAGGAGGACGAGGCCGGGCGCTGACTCGCGCAACGCGCGCAGCGCGCGCTGGACGATCCCGTCGTCGTCCCACGCTCCCGATCCCTGCTCGTCCTTCTCCTCCGGGATCCCGAACACCACCACAGCCGGGACACCGAGAGTGACGAGCTCCTCCGCCTCCGCCGCCAGGTCCTCGACGGACAGTCGACCCAGCGCGGGCAACGCCTCGTTCGGCTCGGTCGACAGTCCGACGAAGAGCGGGTAGACGATGCCGTCGAGATCGAGGCGCGTCTCGCGCACGAGCGAGCGAAGCGCCGCGGTTCGCCTCAGCCGGCGCAGGCGTGTAGCGGGAAAGGTGCTCACGATCGGACGTTAGCCGCCGGAGGCACGGGCGCCTCCGAGACGGGCGGCTCCTCGATCTCCACCTCGACGGGTACCGGGCCGCCCCCCTCCTTCCACGGCTCGAGCTGCACGCGCTCGCCGAAGAACTCCCAGATCGCACGCATCCCGGCCAGGAGCGGAAGCGCGACGAAGATGCCCGGCAGCCCGTAGATCTCGCCCCCGGCCAGGAGACCGAAGATCACGAGCAACGGGTGAAGGCGCAGCGCGCTCCCCATCACGTTCGGGACGACGATGTGGCCTTCGATCTGGTGGACGGCGAGGAAGAGGAGGGTGACCCAGATCGCCGTGACCGGGTCGACGATGAGTGCGTAGACGATGGGGGGAATCGCCCCGAGCCACGGCCCGAGATACGGGATCAGCTCCGCGACAGCCACCCACGCCCCGAAGAGGAGCGCGTAGCTCTCCATGCCCTCGGCCCAGCCGAGGATGCCGAGCAGCCAAAGGCCGATCCCTGCGCTGACGCCGATGATCAGAGACAGCAGCACCTGGCCCCGGATGTAGCCGGCGAGCGCGCTCTCGATCCGTGGGATGAGGGAGCCGGAGCCGGGGCGAGGGGGGAACCGCCGGTCGACGGCGGCCGAGAGCCGTCCCATGTCGAGCAGCATGTAGACCGAGACGACGATCACGAGCACGAGGCTGAAGAGGAGCTCGAAGATCGAGAGTGCTGCGCCTTCGAGAAAGTCGATCGCGCGAGACGTGTACTCCTCCGGATTGGCCTCGCGAAGCGAGTCGGCGAAATTCTGCCCCTGCTCCCGGACCTGGATCCGCTCGAGTCCCCTGTCGTCGAGCCAGCTCTGGAGGCGCTCGACGTCCCGCTCGGCGTCCGTCTGGCTTGACCGTCCGTCCTCGACCGTAAGGTAGTTCGTGATCCGGTCCGCAGCGTCACGCGACTGGTCGACGACGACGACGCCGAGCGCGATCGCGCCGACGACGAGGGCAGTGGCGAAGCTCAGAAAGACCACGGCTATCGAGAATCCCCTCGGAATCCGCAGCCGCCCCAGCCCCCGCACGATCGGGTCGAGGAGGAGCGCGATCAGCGCTGCGACGAGGAACAGGAAGACGACGTGAGAGACCGTCCCCGCCAGCGTCCAGAGGAACAGGAGGACGAGCGGCAGGCCCACGAGCTGCATCCAGCGCGGGATCTCGATCTTCGTGACCGCCGGAGGCACGGGCCTGATCGTACTGCGCGAATTGTCACACTCCGGCCGCCTGAATGGGAGTGGAATTTCGCGGAAGATGGGAACCTGGCGCTCGACCGTCACGAAGTGTGGGTCGATTTGGCCCTAGAATCCCGCCCCGCAGTGCCACAAACCTTGAAACTCGAACCTCGCCCCTCGTCGGTTAGGGTCCGTCCGATGCCTTCTCGCAAGGCAGTGGAGCAGGCGCGCCGCGCCCAGAGGCGCCGCGCGGCCGGCCGGCACCGGGCCCGGCGCATCGCCGTCCTCGTCCTCGCCTCCGCCGCCATCGCCGTCACGCTCCTCCTCACCGCCTTCGGCACCGGAAGCCCGTCGCGCACCCCTTCGACGGCACCGGCGCCCGCCGAGCGGCTCCTTCCCACGGGCCCGCCTCGGCCTCAGGTCGTGGCGCTTTACGGATCTCTCCAGCTCCAGGTTCCCATCTCGCAGACCCGGATCACAGCCGTCGGATACCACGGAGTGGATACCGGCGCGCTCGCGCTCGAACCGGTCGGCGAGCGGGCGAACAAGGGGCTTTTCGCGCGACTCGTCCGCAGGCTTTCAGGAGGAAGCGAAGCGGGTCTCGCCTGGTACCGGCTCGGCGGTGACGGGCCCGAGACAGCCGTCCTCAACGTCGGGGCGGCGCCCGGAACGGACGTGTACGCCCCGGTTGACGGCGTCGTCGTCGGGATCAGCGACTACGTCATCAGCGGCCGGCGCCTCGGTAGCCGTATCGACGTCCAGCCCGCGAGCGAGCCGTCGCTCGTCGTCTCGCTGACACACCTCCGCTCGGATCCTGCACTGACCGTGGGTGCGACCGTGACGGCCTCGACCTCCAAGATCGGCACCGTCCTCGACTTCTCGCGCGTCGAGCGCCAGGCACTCGCCCGCTACACGCAGGACGCGGGTAACCACGTGTCGCTCGAAGTGCACAACGCCGCGACCATCGCCGTCCAATAGAGAGCTCGATCCAGAATGGGAGCTGAGCCGCCAGACCGCGCTGGAGCGGCGCCAGGCGTCGTCCTCACCCGCGCCCATATCTTCTCGATATGAACGCGGCCTGCGTCCGGGCCTGGCATCCGTCCATCGCACCCTGACGACGAGCCCCATCCTGAACCGAACTCTCAGACTTCTCTTCGTCGCGGACGTGAACGGCGCGCCGGGCCGGCGGGCGATCGAACGCCTCCTCCCGGGCCTTCGCGACGAGCTCGACGTGGACTTCTGCGTCGTGAACGGCGAGAACGCCGCCGACGGTTTGGGGATCACTCCGCGGCTCGCCGAAGTGATCCTCGCGTCGGGCGCCGACGTGATCACGCTCGGAAACCACACGTTCAGGCGGCCCGAGATCGGCGGCTACCTGGAGGAGTCGGATCGGGTCATCCGCCCGGCCAACATGTCCGACCACAGCCCAGGGCGAGGCTTGGCCTTCGGGGAGGCCCGGAACGGCAAGCCGGTCGCAGTTCTCAACCTGCTGGGCCAGCTCTTCCTGAACCCTGCGCACGGCCCGTGGGAGCTCGTGGACGACCTCGTCGAAGAGGCCGGGCGCACGACCCCGGTGATCCTGCTCGACTTCCACGGCGAGGCGACGAGCGAGAAGGTCGCCATGGCATCGTACCTCGACGGAAAGGTCACCGCGGTGATCGGGACGCACACCCACATCCAGACGAACGACGCGCGGGTGCTGCCCGGCGGAACCGCTGCGCTGACCGACGCGGGAATGACGGGCCCGCACGACTCGGTGATCGGCGTCGTCACCGAGCTCGCCATACAGTCGATGCGCACCGACATCGGGGTGCGGTTCCGGACTGCCGCCGGCGAGGTGCGCCTCGAGGGTTGTCTCGTCGTGTGCGACGAGAACGGCCGGGCTACGAGCTGCGAGCTCGTCCGGCGCGAGCTGGAAGAGTGAGCACGCCGAGGAGCCCGAGGAGGGTCAGGTCCCGCACGAGGACGAGGCCCGAGGCGACGGGGTCGAACTCGAGCGCCAGCTCCCAGTAGCGGTACGGAAACCAGAGTTGGGTGAGGACGAGCGCGCCGGCGAGAACACCGCTGGCCAGGAGCCCGCGCCGCCCTCGTACGAGCGGCACGAGCGCGATCAACCAGATCAGGAACTGCGGGGAGAGAACCTTCCCGAAGACGACGAACGCGCACACCGCGGCGGCTGAAGCGCGGATCGCCCGGTCCGGGCTCGCAGGGCCGCGGGTATGCCAGACCCAGATCGCCAAGAGCGTCGCCAACTGCACGATCGTCGTCAGAACCGCGATCACACCGGCAGACGACCCTGCGAAGTTCTGCGAGCCATGGCTCGACTCCATCGTCAGGTCGAGCCCGAACAGGTGATGGGCGCCCAGCAGAAGCCCGGATCCGAGGCTTTCGATCTGGAGCGGGCGGCCGGCCTGGCGCCAGACCGAGTCCCAGACGCCTCCCGGAGCGATGACCGCGAAGGGGAGGACGATCGCCGCCACCACGGCCGCGAGGAGGGTGACACAGAGGAGCGCCTCTCGGCGGTCCCGCGACCGCCAGACGTGCGCGACCAGGATCGGGAGCAGGACGGCGGGGTACAGCTTTGCGGCCGTCGCGAGACCGAGAACGCCCGCCGCAGAGCGGAAGCGCCCTCCGACGAGGAGCGCCAGCGCGGCGGCGGTCAGCAGCGCGGGCCACAGGTCGAACCGGGTGAGAGTCACCGATCCGAGGAGGAGCGGCGCCACCGCGACGAGCGGCAGCGCCGCCCAGGCTCCCATGGCGACCAGGACGAGGATCAGCGCGACGCCGCAGGCGGCCATCAGGCCCTCGAAGCGCTCGCGAAAGTCGCCGTTCCCGAGCGCAGGCAGGACGAACACCGGGAGCGAGGCGGGCGGATACTCGAGCGTGAAGTCCCGGTAAGGCACTTCGCCGTCCACCATCGCCTCGCCGTACCGCTCGTAGATGGGCGTGTCGACGATCTGGTCGCGCTCGTAGAACCCCTGGTGGAGGAGCACCCAGGAGACCATGAAGGCTGCCACCGCGACGGCGGCGACGATGGCCCGGCTAGCCGGCAGGGACGAGCTCTCGAACCGGGCGATCAACCTCGGCCACCTCTTCGTTCCTCCCGCGCGCCGACGGCGCCAGGACGGCGAAGGCGACGAACGGGAAGAACCACGGGATGTAGAGGAAGAACCAGTGCGTCAACACCAGTTGGAAGCCGATGAGAAGCGCACCGGTGAGGGCGGCGAGCTGAAGCGGCGACTTCCGCCGGGGCCAGAAGGCGACCGCGACGGCCGAGCCGAGGACGAGAGCGATCATGGGGAGCTGGACGAGGTGCAGGTCCGGGATGCCGGCAGCGTGGTACTGGCCCCAGTCCCAGATCGAAAAGGGCGATTCGCGTCCGAGCTGCCAGCCGAAGGTGCGGTTCCAGAACGTCCGTGCCGCTTCCACGGGGCTCGGCTCGAGCAGCAGCACGGAGAACGCCGCCGCCGTCGCCGCGACGAAGCCGGCTCCGAACAGCGCCGGGGCACGGGGGCGGCTGAGACGGAAACCGTCGGGATAGGAAGCCCAGAGGGGCGAAACGATCAGCGACCCGAACTTCGTCCACCCGGCGAGTGCGCCGAACGCGCCGCGCGCGGCGTGGGACGACGCGAGCCAGAAGCCCCAGACGAGGAAGAGCGCAGGCATTGCATCGTTCGTGTTCGAGCTCGAGACGTACTGGGTGAAGGGGTAGGTCGCCCATGCGAAGGGGAGGGTGGCGGCCAGGCGCGCGCCGCCGAAACGCCGTCCGACGAGGACGAGACCAATCATGACGAGGAGATCGAGCGCGATCGACGTGAAGTGGGCGGCGGGCAGGTCGTCCCACTT
>Ga0136620_10000117_pt1 | contig 32811 bp, 36 predicted proteins | sample AntDrymUQ4162106_2_FD_104806 | JGI IMG/M metagenome (GOLD analysis project Ga0136620, IMG submission 104806) | Polar desert sand microbial communities from Dry Valleys, Antarctica - metaG UQ416 (21.06) | ecosystem: Environmental > Terrestrial > Soil > Desert | place: Antarctica: Dry Valley... | reverse complement strand
TCTTGGCATGCCCCTCACAAGAGGACTCCGCGCAGCCGGTGGCTAAGCCTCAGAAGGATATCTTCCAGGAGATGGTGGTGCAGCCGGAGAACTTCTATCTGGGGCAGGACGTGGAAGTCACCGGAGCCTTGATTCGTCCCACAAGAAATAGCGCCAAATTCATTTGTAAGGAGCTTCGTCTGCCCGACTCCGGCCCCCCGGTGGCCGGCAGCACTTGCGTGGCCGTATCTGGCTTACGAGAAAGGCCGGGCGGCGGACTCAACATTCAAAAGCTTTCTGGCGCCCAATGGGACGAAAAGAGGGCCTGGATTCCGTACCGAGTCACTGTGCAATGTTCAGTCGAAGCGTTCATGCCGGGAACGCCTCCGGAGCGACTTGTCTTGTCGTGCAATTGGTCATCGCTCAGAGGGGGTTGAGTGTCCATTGTGGACGGCGCTGCCTTCAGCCCCGGCCGACATGTAGGTGGCTAGCCAGGCCGGCCGTCGAACGCGGCCCTCAGCCTTTGACCACTCCCACCGGCCGCAGCCGTGCAACCACTTTCGAGAGCCCGGCGATCTCGCACGACCTCACGACCTCCGAGGCGTCCTTGTAGGCATAGGGCGCTTCCTCGGCCAACAGCTTCCACTTCGAGCCGGCCAGCACGATGCCTTGGGCCTCTAGTTCCTTTTTGAGCTGCTCGCCGGGCATCACCTTCTTCGCCGCAGTGCGCGACATGGCGCGGCCGGCCCCGTGACACGTGGATGCGAACGATTGCGGAGAAGCCCGACCCACGAGCAAGAACGAAGCGGAGCCCATCGAGCCCGGAACTATGACCGGCTGGCCGATCGCAGAGTAGGCCGCGGGCAGCTCTGTGCTGCCGGGCCCGAGGGCGCGTGTGGCGCCCTTACGGTGAACGCACAACTTCATTTGCTTGCCGTCGACCTCATGTTCTTCGAGCTTGGCGAGGTTGTGCGAGATGTCATAGACAAGTGATAGGCCGAGAGACTTGGCGCCGGCGGACAACGTCTTTGCAAAGGCCTCGCGCGCCGCTTCGGCCAGCACTTGCCGGTTGGCGCGCGCGAAGTTGCCGGCTGCGTCCATCGCGCCCAAGTAGCTGCGCGCCAGCTCATGATCGAAGGGCACGCAGGCCAGTTGCCGGTCGGGTAGCTCGTAGCCGAGCGACGGCATGAGCGGGTCAAGTTGTCTGAGGTAATCGGTGCAGGTCTGATGGCCCAGGCCACGGGAGCCTGAGTGGATCATCACGCAGACCTGGTTCTGGAACACGCCCATGACCTCCGCCGCCTGTGGATCGCGCACCTCGTCGATCACCTGGATCTCGAGGAAGTGGTTACCGGCACCGAGGCTCCCCAGCTGGCCCAGACCCCGCTCGCGCGCGCGCTCCGACAGGTGCTCGGGCTGAGGGTCCGAGAGGGGGCCGGAGCCTTCGGCGAGCTCGACGTCTTCGTCCCATCCTGCTCCCCGGCGCACCGCATAAGCAGCTCCCTCACGAAGCACCTGATCGAGGCCGCCTTCATCCAGCGACATGCGCCCCCGGCCCCCTGTCCCACGCGGCACCGCCCGCCCCAGCGCCGCAACCAGCTCGCGAAGTTGAGGTTTCACGTCTTCCTCGAAGCTCAAGTCGCTGCGCAGTAGCCTCACTCCGCAACCGATGTCGAAGCCCACACCCCCGGGAGACACGACTCCGTCCGAATCGACGGCCGTCGCCGCCACCCCGCCGATGGGAAAGCCGTAGCCCCAGTGGATGTCGGGCATTGCGCAGGCCGCGCCCACGACCCCCGGCAGCGTCGCCATGTTTGCGACTTGCTCCAAGGCGCGGTCCTCGAGCGCCTTCTGGAAAAGGGTTTCGGTGGCAAAGATGCGGCCCGGGACCCTCATTCCATCGCGATAGCCGACGGGCAGCTCCCAGACTGCGTCGCCGATCCGTACGGGTTCGGTTGTGGTCACGCCGCGGCCGCGGCGCGCTCCCGGGCCTCTCTCAGGATCGGCGGTCCCGGAAGCAGAACGTTCATTGCTCTACACAGTGCGAACGTGCTGGGACGCACGGCAGAGCTTGCCAGTGGGAGCCACGGGATGCGGTAAAGCCTGCGCGCGCGAGCGGGCAGGATCGCCACGGCGGCGGTGGCGGGGACGGCCCAGAGGGGACGCGCCAGCGGGGGCAGGGGCGGGTTCAACACAAACTTGAAACCACGCCGGGCCTCGGGTGTCGCCTGCAGATTCGTCGCCCCATCCAGGTAGTGGCGCAGGGCCGTCAGATCGTGAGGTACGTCGCCGGGGCTCAGTCCGACGAGCTCCGCGGCCGTCACCATCTCGGCCACATAGCAATCGCATTGAGCGAGTGTCAGCCTCCCGCCGTAGCTTCGGTACGCGGCCAAGAAGGAATCCACCTCCACGTTGTGGACCCACGTCAAGAGCTCTGGGTCGTTGGCCCGGATGGTGCGTCCGCTCACGGGATCCAGACCGGTGATGCGGGAGTGCAGAGTCCGGATGCGCGCCCCCTGAGCGCGAGCCGCCCGGCTGGGGGCGAAGGTCGTAGTCATGACGTAGGCGCTCGTGCGCTGGAGCCGACCCCATGGGTCGGCCGCAAAATTGGAGCTCTGCGCCATCACGGCCATGGCGAGGGGGTTCAGGGCCTGAAGCAACAGGGCCCTCAGTCCTCCAATCAACGACGAGGGATCTCCGTGGATGCGCCACGCCATGCTGCCGGGCCCGAACAGGCCGAGGTCTTCCATGTTGCAACGATACGGTCTCGAAACCTCATGCGTGGCGCCTAAAGCAGCGGCACCCAAACGGCCAAGGCCCGCCGAGCCTTCATCGGTGCTTTATGGCGAGATCAGTCTTCGCAGGAGGTTCTTGAGCTGCCTCCGATCCGCGGTGGGTATCGGCGCCAGGAACTCGGCGTCCGCCCTCCTTGCGGCCTCGTCGGCGCGGCGGAGCACGCGACGGCCCTGAGAGTTGGCCCGAAGCGCGTACGCTCGGCGGTCATCGGGGTCGCGCTCGCGCTCGACGAAGCCGTTCCGCTCGAGTTCGTCGACGACCGCCACCATCGTCGTGCGGTCTACTCGCATCCTCTTTCCAAGCCGCTGTTGGGAGAGCGGGCCTTCGTCGGCCAGCACTGAAAGTGCGCCGAACTCCTTGACGCCGAGCCCAAGCGAGGCGAGCGGCACTTCGGCCCTCCGGCGGTGAGCGAGGTGCGCCTGGCCGAGCAGGTAGCCGAGCCGATCCGAGAGGGCGGGCGGAAGGGTGTCGTCGGAGAACTCGTTCACGAAGTTGTGTCCAAGGCGGGCATGAGCCCATGATAATCCTCTAGACTGATCGTCAGTTTTACTGATGATTACTCAGGAGGTAGACACATGGCCACAGTCAGCGTGCGTTACATCGTCGACGACGTCGAGGCGGCGATTCTCTTCTACACAGAGCGGCTCGGGTTCGACGTCGACCTGCACCCCGGGCCCGGTTTCGCGAGCCTCGTCCGGGGTGACCTGCGGTTGCTTCTGAACGCGCCGTCAGGTCCCGGAGGGGCGGCCCAGCCGATGCCCGACGGGCGCGTGCCAGGGTCCGGCGGCTGGAACCGGATCCAGCTCGAGGTCGAGGACCTCGCCAGCGAGGTCCAGGAACTCAGGAATGCAGGCGCCCGCTTCCGTAATGAGATCGTCGGCGGCAGAGGCGGGAAGCAGATCTTGCTCGACGATCCCAGCGGCAACCCGATCGAGCTCTTCCAGCCCGGATAGCCGCCTCGTCTCCACATCAGAGGAACCCTTTCCAGGGAGGGACGTCTTGGCCGTCTCACCGGCCGTACGGCTGCGACGTCGTCTCAGATGTCGAGATAGACCGTGGCCGTCCAGCCCCGCGCGCCTTCAGCAACCCCGAGCTGGTGGTAGGTGACGGCCTTGACCTGCACTCCCTCGTCCGGGTTCCGCAGCTCCCGCAACGTTACCGATCCCCGGCACGAGCCGCGGCTTACGGACGCGACTTGCACCCCACCGAGCGCAGCGCCGCGGCTGTCGAACAGGTAGAGGGTCTCCGAGAGCCAGTCGACCAGCAGTCCCCCGCGGTCGGCGGCTTCCGCCTCGATGGAGATTTCCTCGCCCGGCCCCGGGTCCCAAGCCCCGGCGATGTGAGCGACGGCTTCGGTCGCTGCGGCGAACATCTCTTCGAGCGTGGCGCCCCATGCCCTCAGCCCAACGTCGGCCGTGTGCTCCAGGATCTCGAAGCGACGCGCCAAAGGGCCGGTGTCAGGGTGTTTCTGGTTTTGGAGGTATCTCGAGGTCGAAGCCGACCGGCAACTCGGTGGTGTCGGCGATGCCGTTGAACTCGGCGAGGAAGTCGTCGTAGTCGATGTCGCCGTAGTAGTCGACGGCGATTTCCTGAAGCGTGTCTCCGGGCTGAACCGTGTAGCTCTTGGTCTTCTCTTCAGCAGAAGGCGAGGGCGTCTCGGTGGCGGTGGGGTCCGGACCGGCAGCCGCTTCCAGCTCTTCGACCTGGGCTTGGGCGTCCACGAGCTGCTGGCGGGCATCGGCAAGTCGTGCTTCGAGCTGCTGGGAGTTTTCCTCGGACTGCCGCAGATCCGCCCGCAAGTCTCCGACCCGTGCGTCCGAGCTTTCCCTTGGGGCCAGCAGGAAGCCTGCGATGAAAGCCACCACCAAAAAGGCAACCAGAGTGGCGATTCGAACCCATAAAATGCGCGTGTGAGTGGCCTCCTCCTCGACGTCCCACTCCGTAGAGTCTGGGGGATTCGAAGATTCGGAGCTGTAGTCCGACTGCTGCCTCATTCGTGGCCGTCCCGTTAGGTCGTACATGATGCCGAGGCACAGACTAGCTCACAAAGACCGGGAAATTCTGGTTTGCGCGTCCTTGATGACGGAGCGGAGGACCGGGGCGGCTAGCGGAATTCCCGGAAGGGAGCGCTGGGCGCTGCGGAGGTGGAGAAGATGGACCAAGAGTTGCCCCCGGACGGGCGCCCCAATTGCCAAGAGAAGAGGTGCCAACCGGCCCCCCCCGGCCCGGGGCCTCAGCCTTGGGCCCGGAACTGCCTCAGCGTCTTGATGTCGAGGCCCCTCACGAAGCGGCGCACGGCGCGGCCCGATCTACGCAGGTCCCGCCGCGACATGTTCTTCACGGTGTCGGAGGGATCGTGATAGTTGGGCTCGGTTCCGCTCCACATGAACGCGCCCGGGATCCCGGCGAGCTCGAAGGGCCCGTTGTCGGAGCAGTCGCATGTCGTCCGGTAAACGACGTCGAGCCCCGCCCGCTTCAGGCGCCGGTACAAGGTGCGCGCCACCACCGGGTGCCCTATGCCCGCCGTTCCAATGATTAGCGGGCGACCGTCGGCGACCATGTCTACCGACACCATGCCGGCGACCCTGCGGCGTCCCTTCTTGCCCAGGCGTTTCACAAACACGTTCGAGCCGACGTGATGGATGCCGTTCGAGCCGTACTCCTCGGAGCCGAACGCCACCAGCCGCACGTTGCGAGCATGCTTTCGGCCCGCCAAAGCACGTGCGATATCGATGAGGATGGCGACGCCCGAGGCGTTGTCGTTCGCCCCCGGCGCACCCGCGACCGTATCCATATGCGCTCCGAGAACGACCGGATAACGACGGGCTCCGGGCCACCACGCCACCACGTTCCTCGACGATCCTCCGTCGACCTCGAAGCGCTGCACGTTGGTGACGTAGCCTTTGTCCCGAAGCCTCCGCCGGAAGTAGCGCGCGGCGCGCGTCTCGGCATCGGTTCCTCTTACGCGCGGCCCGATCCTTCCGGCGAGACGGCGGACGTGGCGCATGGCGTAATAAACGGAGAACGGCCTGATGCCCCGGCCGGCGGCCGCTGACGAGGAAAGCGCTTCGGGAGGAGGCGCGGCGGGAATTGCTCCGGCCTCGAGCATTAGCAACCCGACCAACAGCGCCAGCAGCGCGCGTCTAGCCACGGCCTTACAGTAGCGGCAATGGCAAGAGAAAAAGCCCCCAAAGGGCCCATTCCTACCGGCTGGATGGAAAGAGGCGCCCGCTTGGCGGGCCAAACTGGTCTGTCGGCGGCGCGCTTCGTGGGCACGCGCTTCAAGTCGTTTGCGTCACCCGACCGGGCTCAGGAATACCTCGAGGGCTTCCACGAGCAGACGGCCCGCCAGCTCGTGCAGATGCTCGGTGAGATGAAGGGGGCGGCCATGAAAGTGGGCCAGCTCGCCTCTTTCTACGAGCTGTCGGATTCAGGCGAGCTTCAGACCTATCGCGATGCGCTCACAATGTTGCAGAACTCGGCGCCGCCCATGGACGGGAGCGCTTCACGCAAGGTGATCGAGGACGAGTTCGGTGCCCCCGCAGATGAGATCTTCTCGAACTTCGAAGACGAGGCCGTGGCCTCCGCCTCGATCGGCCAGGTGCACAGGGCCGAGCTAAAGACCGGTGAGAAGGTCGCGATCAAGGTGCAGTATCCGGGAGTCGACGAAGCGGTGCGCGCAGATCTCAAGAACGTCTCGGCGCTCACCAAGCTGGCGGTTGCGATCGCCCCCAACATGGATCCCAGCGAGGTAGCGCGCGAGGTCAAGGAGCGAGTCCTAGAGGAGCTCGACTACAAGCGCGAGGCCTCCAACCAGATGCGCTTCCACGAACTTTACAAAGGGCATCCTTTCATCGTCATCCCGCGCGTTTATCCCGATTACTGCCGCACGAGAGTGATCACGCAGGAATTCATCGAGGGCGAGTCGTTTCTATCGGCGCTCGACTGGGACAAGGCAGACAGAAACCGGTTGGGCGAGATATTGTTCCGCTTCTTCTACGGCAGCCTCAACCGCTTCAGGCTGTTCTCCGCCGACCCCCACCCCGGCAACTACCTCCTGCTCGGCAAGGACAAGGTCGCGTTCCTGGACTTCGGTCTCGTCCGCGCGCTGGACCCAGGCACGCACGAGCACCTCCTCGAGATCATCCAGGCTCTCATCGCAGGCGACAAGGAGCGTGAGAGGAGGGCGCTGGAAGGACTCGGCATCCTTACCGCTCGGACCCCGGAGATCGACGCCATCTGGGAGCACCTAGTCGAGCTCAATAGGCCGGTGCTGGTGGACGGCGACTTCACCATCGACCAGGCGGTCGTGCAAAAGGCGGCCGCGGCCGGCTTCGACCCGCGCTCGGAGGCGTTCCAGGCCCTGAGGCGGCTGGGCGTCCCGGGGGTCATGGTCACCTTCAATCGCATGTCGTTCGGAGTGCACTCGGTGCTGGGCCGGCTCGAGGTGACCAACAACTGGCAGTCGATCGCACGGGAGCTGTGGGAAGGGGCCGAGCCCAAGACCAAGCTCGGCAGGGCCGAGCAACGCTGGCTCAAGAAGGCCCACCCCGACTGGGAGCCGCCGCTGGCCTCGCTGTAGGCCCCCGCGGCTTGGCGGCCGCTTAGGTTGTTGCCTTCTCGCCCTCTGCGAGCGGAGTCTGCGGTGGTTTCATCCATCCTTGCGGCGAGGTTACGGTCGTGCCAATGCCAGACGTAGTAATCGTTGGGGCGGGGATCGTAGGGGCTGCGACGGCGTACTACCTTGCCGAGGCTGGTGCCCGGGTCGAGGTCCTCGAAGCGACGGACATCGCGACAGGCGCTACCGCCGCCAGCTTCGCTGTGGATGTCTCCCGAGTGAAGACGCCTCGCCTGCTGTACGACCTGGCCGTCGCCGGCACCCGCGAGCATGAGGCACTCGAAGGCGCCTGGGGTGCGGCGCCGTGGTTGCATCGGGCACCAACCTTGGAATGGGCCTACGCAACGGAGGGCAGGGCCCGGTTGCGCGAGCGGGTGGCGAGGCTGCGTAGCTGGGGTTACCCGGCTGAATGGGTGTCGCGGGGAGAGGCGCGCGATGTGGAGCCCGCGCTCGCCCTATCCGGCAGCGCCCCGGAAGAGATCGCCCTGTTCCCGCAAGGGACTTGGTACGAGCCGACCGTCCTGGCAGGCGCATTGCTCGACCGTGCGCAGACTCGAGGCGCTCGCCTGCACGTCCATGATTCGGTCACGGCAATGGAGACGGTGCAGGGCCACATCACCGTGGTTAGGACGGCGACCGGTCGTCGAATCAGCGCTGATGTGGTCATCAACTGTGCCGGGCCCGACGCCGCCAAACTTGCCGCCCTCGCCGGTACGCGGCTCCCGCTGCGGCGCGTTCCGGGTCTGGTCGCAACAACCACGTCCAATCGGACTCGGCTCGGAACGATCCTCCACGCCGGAGATCTCAACGTCCGGCCCGACGGGGACGGGCGACTGGTCCTGCACTCCTGGGTCCAGGATGCCGGACTTGATTTGTACCCCGAGTCCGGCGACCGGGTGGACAAAGCCCAGCGCCTCCTCCATCAGGCGCGAACCATGCTTCCCGGACTGGCCGACGCCGAGGTGCAGGAAGGCCGCGTCGGCGTGCGCCCGGTGCCGCCCGACGGAATGCCCCTTGTGGGCTTCACGGCCGATGTGGACAACCTCTACGTGGTCGTCTCTCACAGCGCTGTACACATGGCGCCCCTCCTTGGCCGCCTCGTCGCTCGCGAGCTGACGCTCGGGCGCGACGTCCGCCTGGAGCCATTCCGTCCCACCCGTCTCCAGGGTGATGACGAGCACGAGCCGCTAGACGAGAGCGCACGCAACATGCTTGCCATGGTGACGGCGGCATCAAAGGGGCCTGCCCATGGGCGATGACCCTTCCGGCTGGAGTCTCACGCGCCGCGCTGCCACCGCGCGCGGGGAGATCGCCTGGGACGTCTACGGCGGCGGGCCGCCCGTCGTGCTTGTACACGGGACACCCAGCCGCTCGGTGCTGTGGCGCAACGTCGTGCCGGACCTCGCCAAACGTTTCACCGTGTACGTCTTCGATCTGCTCGGCTTCGGCCAGTCCGAGCGTTCGGAGGCCCAGCAGCTTTCGATCCGCTTGCATGCGCAGGTGCTCGCAGAGCTCGTCCGGATTTGGGACCTCGACTCGCCCGCCCTAGTTGGGCATGACATCGGTGGTGCGGTGGTGTTGCGAACCCACCTGCTCGAGGAGACGGCGGTATGTCAGATCGCTCTGATCGACGCCGTGGTGCTGCGGCCCTGGATTACGCCGACTACGCGGCACATGCAGGCCCACCTCGACGTGTACCGGACCATGCCCACACACATCTTTCGCGAAATCGCCGCCGCTCATCTGCGCACCGCCACATACCGGCCCATGAACCCCGTCGTGTTTGCCGGTTACTTCGAGCAATGGGAAGGCGAGTGCGGCCACCAACTCTGGATTCGCAACGTGCGGGGCTTCGATGAGCGGGATACAGCCGAGTTCGAGCCGCTGCTCAACCGCGTAACCATCCCCACGCGCATCATCTGGGGGGCACACGACGCCTGGCTCGATCCGGACGTAAGCACCCAGATCCAGCGTCGCCTGCCCGCCGCCGACCGAGTTCTGATTCCCGACGCGGGACACTTCTCGCCCGAGGACCAACCAGCCCGGGTCGCTCAAGCACTCGACGAGTTCCTCGCCTGAGGTCTTGAGAGCGGTGCTTGATCGTCCTCTCTGGACCTCAGCTCAAGTTTTCGGTGGCTAGTCGTCTTCTATGCATGCTTCAACCGCCGGGCCTCGCACCCGGCCCCCGAGAAAGCTCACCTTCCGCCATCGCTCCCGGGTTCGTTATCGCCCCCTCGGAGGCCGACGCCACCGACAGCGCGTACTTGGCGAACACACCGCTTGTGTAGCGGGGCGCCGGCGGATTCCATTCCGCCAGACGCTTGCCGATCTCTTCGTCGGACAGGTTCACGCGCAGCTCTCTCGCGTCGACGTCAATCTCGACGATGTCACCTTCCTCGAGGGCCGCGATCGGACCCCCATTGGCCGCCTCCGGCGCAATGTGGCCGACCATCAAACCGTGCGTTGCGCCCGAGAAGCGTCCGTCGGTGATCAGCGCCACAGACTCGTCCAGGTCCTCACCGACGAGGGCCGCCGTCACCGCGAGCATCTCTCGCATTCCGGGGCCGCCGGCCGGACCCTCGTAACGGATCACGACGACATCCCCGCGCACGATCAGACCCTTCTTGACCGCCTCGAAGCAGTCGTCCTCGGAGTCGAAGACGCGCGCCGGTCCGCGGTGAAAGAGCCGTTCGTGGCCGGCGAGCTTGACCACTGCTCCTTCGGGAGCGAGGTTGCCCCGCAGAATCGCCAGGCCTCCGCTTTTTTTGAGGGGCCGGTTGGCCGGTACCACAACTTTTTGGCCGGCCGTCTCACGCGCACCCGACGCGATCTCCCCGAGGGTGCGGCCGTCGACCGTGAGGGCGTCGGAATGTAGCAGTCCGGCGCGATCGAGCTCCCTCGCCACCAGCGCCATTCCGCCCGCTTCGTACATGTCCACGGCGGTGAACCTTCCACCCGGCTTGAGGTCGGCGACGATCGGCGTACGTGCGGCAATCACGTCGAAGTCATCAATCGAGAGCTCGACCCCCAGCTCGCGTGCAATCGCCAACATATGGAGGACTCCGTTGGTCGAGCCTCCCGTCCCCGCCACTGATGTGATGGCGTTTTCCAATGCAGCAAGCGTGATGATCTGGGACGGCCGTACGTTCTTGCGGGTGACCTCGACTGCGACCTTGCCCGCCTGTTCCGCGGCCGCCTTCTTGCCCGGGGCGGTCGCCGGAATGTCGCCTAGACCTGCCGGAGTGATGCCGAGAAACTCGACCGCAGTCGCCATCGTGTTTGCGGTGAAGTGCCCACCGCAGGCGCCCGCGCCGGGACAGGCGACGTTCTCGAGCGAATGCAGATCCTCGGCAGAGAGCTTTCCGGCGGCGTGGCGGCCGACCGCCTCAAAGACGTCTTGGAGCGTCACATCTTTGCCCCGCCAGCGTCCCGGAGCGATTGAGCCCGAATAGAGCACGAAACCCGGGATGTCGAGCCGGCAGAGGGCCATGACCGCTGCCGGAATGGTCTTGTCGCAACCCACGAGGCACACGAGCCCATCGAAGAGATGTCCGCGTGCGACGAGCTCGATCGAGTCCGCTATCACCTCCCGGCTGATGAGCGAGGCGCGCATTCCCTCGGTCCCCATCGACACGCCGTCTGAGACCGAGATCGTGTTGAACTCCATCGGAGTCCCCCCAGCGACCCTTATCCCGGCCTTGACCTGAGCCGCCAGCTCCCGCTGGTTGAGGTTGCACGGCATGGTTTCGAGCCAGGTGGTGGACACGCCGATAATCGGCTTGGAGAGGTCCTGATCCGAAAAGCCGACCGCTTTGAGCATCGCTCGGGCCCCGGCCCGATCGGTCCCGTCCGTGAGCCGGCTGCTGATGCGCTTGGCGGGATCCGAGGGCTGCGAATAAGGGTCGGTCATGACTTGCTCCTTGGCTCAGTCGTGCATTGGGGGTCGGCCGGCAGGCCGACGATACAAGCAGAGCGCCTGCCCTCGTCGGCTGGTCCGGCGGAGCCGAAGCGCCCAAGTTGGCGTGAGAGTACCCAAAACAGCCCTCAGGAGCCCATCCTGAGGGAATGAGTAACCGGGGGAGCGCTAAGCCGGGTCCACAAGGCGGCTTCGAGTTTGACATCGTTCAACATGTGCCCCATACTTTGCCGCTAATGGACCGACACGAACACCGCGCCCTCAGTCTAGGAGCCGCGCGCGCCCTGGGTCACCCCTTCCTGATCAACCTCGTACTTATTAGCTAGCGCGCGCCCTTCGGCCTCCAAGGCCGCAGGAACGTGCGCAAACCCTCCGAGAACCGGGGGGTTTTTTGATGGCCGCAAACCCGTGAAGCAACGACCTAGCAAGGAGAAGCGATGAAGGCAGAGATCTACGACCGCAACTACGTCGGAAGCGCTGAGTGGACCGCGCCCGGTGCGGTGAGGCTGGAGCTTGCCGACGAAACCAGAAGATCCTGGTTCGAGCGCTACTTTCAGACGGAGGATTCTTTTCTGACAGGGCTTCTGGGCTCGGAGGAGATCGCCGCCGAGCGGCGCGATAGCTCACAAGAGGCTTTCTCACGAGCGTTGTTCAACCTCGCTGCCTATTCCTACCGGGTCCGGGGCGGGGGGCGGCCGTGATTCGAATCCGCGTTCAGGCTAAGAGGGGAAGACGATGACAACAGGCGCTCAATCGCTCGTGCGCTCGCTGGAGAGCGCCGGATGCGAGGTGATTTTCGGGATCCCCGGAGGGGCGATCCTCCCCGCCTACGATCCGCTGCTGGAATCCTCCATCCGCCACATTCTCATGCGGCACGAGCAGGGGGCCGGGCATGCCGCTGAGGGCTACGCACATGTCACCGGCAAAGTCGGCGTGTGCATGGCGACGTCGGGGCCCGGCGCCACCAATTTGGTCACCCCGCTTGCGGATGCGTTCATGGACTCGGTGCCCGTGGTCGCGGTCACCGGCCAGGTGCCGCGCGCAGTCATCGGTAACGACGCCTTCCAGGAGGCCGACATCTGCGGCATCACGCTGCCGATCACCAAGCACAACTACAAGGTGATGGATGTAGACGAGATTCCAGAGGTCATTGCGGAGGCATTTCACATCGCTTCGAGCGGCCGCCCCGGGCCCGTGTTGGTAGACATCCCCAAGGATGTGCTGCAGGCGCAGACCGTGTTCGAGTGGCCTCAGTCCATCAACCTGCCCGGCTACCGGCCCATCGCGCAACCCAACGGCCGCCAGATCAGGTCCGCAGCGCAACTCATCAACGAGTCTCGCCGTCCGATTCTCTACGTCGGCGGAGGGGTTCTGAAGGCCCGCGCAGCAAAAGAGCTCATGCACCTGGCGGAGGCGATCGGCGCGCCGGTTGTCACCACATTGATGGCGCGCGGCGCTTTTCCAGACAACCATCCCTTGTGCTTGGGGATGCCCGGCATGCATGGCTCTTATGCGGCGGTGACCGCAATGCAGAGATCAGATCTGCTCATCAACATCGGTGCCCGCTTCGACGACCGCGTCACCGGAAATCTCCAAGGGTTCGCTCCCGAGGCCAAGATTATCCATGCCGACATCGACCCGGCCGAGATTGGAAAGAATCGGGCTGCGGATGTGCCCATCGTCGGGGACGCGCGCAGCGTGATCATCGAGCTGACCAGGGCCGTGGTTGAGAACATGTCGGTGGACGGGCGCCCCGATCTCAACGCATGGCACGAGCTGGTGTCGTCGTGGAGCCGGGACTATCCGATCGCCTACAAGCAGGAAGACGACGGGCCGATCAAGCCGCAGTTCGTCGTCGACGTCTTCGATCAAGCGCTTCAGGGTGAGGCAGTCGTCGTAACCGGGGTGGGGCAGCACCAGATGTGGGCCTCTCAGATCATGTCCTGCAACCGCCCCTACTCGTGGGTTACCTCGGGAGGGCTCGGAACGATGGGCTTCGCGGTCCCCGCGGCCCTCGGTGCCAAGGTGGGGCGCCCCGACGACCGTGTGGTCGCCATAGACGGCGACGGATGCTTTCAGATGACCGCGCAGGAGCTTGCCACCGCGACCCTCAACCACACGCCGTTCATAGTCGCCATCTTGAACAACGCTCATCTGGGCATGGTCAGGCAGTGGCAGGAGCTTTTTTACGACGAGCGCTACTCGGAGGTCCATCTGCCCCAGGACGTGCCCGACTACGCCATGCTGGCCGAGGCCTATGGCGCGGTCGGGCTGCGGGCGACGAGGCCCGAAGAAGTGGAAACGATCGTCGACAAGGCCCTGGGCGTTGACGATCGCCCCTGCGTCATCGACTTTCGAGTTGACTCGACCGAGATGTGCTTCCCGATGATCCCGGCGGGTGCCAGCAACGACGAAATCATCCTCGGCCCTTCGTCTCCCGACGAGCCGGCCGCCGCCGAAGCCGATATCAGGAGAACGGCGTGAACACCACGACACAGACTTTGTCCGTGCTGGTCGAGAACAAGCCCGGCGTGCTCGCTCGCATCTCGGGATTGTTTGCCCGGCGCGGTTTCAACATCGACTCGCTCGCGGTGGGGGAGACGGAAGATCCAGCGGTCTCGCGCATGACGATCGTTGTCTCCGTGGACAACAAACCTCTTGAACATGTCACCAAGCAGCTGCATAAGCTCATCAATGTGCTCCGCATCGCGGAGCTTCCGCACGACGCATCGGTCGAGCGTGAGCTCGCACTGATCAAGGTAGGCGCAGGTGCGGGCCGCCGCGCCGAGGTGCTGGAGATGGTCGAGATCTTCAGAGCCAAGGTGATCGATGTCGATCCCGAGTCCATCGTCGTGGAGGCTACGGGTACGCCCGAGAAGGTCGAGGCGCTCCTGCAGCTGCTGAATCCTTTCGGGATAATCGAGATGGCACGCACCGGCAGGGTCGCGCTGGGACGCGGCGCCAGGGGACTGCGGGCCGGTGTGCTCAGGCCCGTCCCGGTCTTCGAAGCCTCTTAGAAAGTCTCTAAAGGGAGGGCCGGAGCGCGGACGGAGCGCGGACGCCGGCGGAGCCGACGTCTAACGAGACGTCTAACGAAAGGGGAGCATCCAAATGGCAGCTCGCATCTACTACGAGAACGACGCCCCGAGAGAAGCACTCGAAGGCAAACACGTCACGATCCTCGGCTACGGATCTCAGGGAAGGGCACACGCTCTCAACCTCTTCGATTCCGGTTTGGACGTGACGGTAGGGCTGCGCAAGGACTCGCCTTCGTGGTCTCGGGCGGAAGGTGACGGGCTTCGCGTTGCAAGCGTGCACGAAGCCTGTGCCGATGCCGATCTCGTGGCAATGCTGGTGCCAGATCAGCATCAGGCGGCGGTGTATCGCGAGGGCGTCGAGAACAACCTTAAATCGGGAGCGTCTTTGCTGTTCGCGCACGGTTTCAACATCCACTTCGGCCAGATTCGCCCGCCCGACTCCATCGATGTATCGATGGTCGCCCCCAAGGCTCCGGGACCGCTGGTGCGCAGGACGTACGAGGAGAACAGCGGCACTCCTGCACTGGTGGCGATTCACCAGGACGCGACTGGGGAAGCTAAGTCCAGGGCGCTTGCCTACGCGCGCGGACTTGGCTGTGCGCGCGCAGGAGTACTCGAGACGACATTCGCGGAAGAGACTGAGACCGATCTATTTGGCGAGCAGGCGGTGCTGTGCGGTGGGACGTCACGACTTATTCAGGCCGGCTTCGAGACTCTGGTCGAAGCCGGTTATCAGCCTGAGATCGCCTACTTCGAGTGTATGCACGAGCTCAAGTTGATCGTCGACCTGCTTTATGAAGGCGGCTTCGCCGGCATGCGCGACGCGATCTCGGATACCGCCGAATACGGGGACCTAACGCGCGGCAAGGAGATCATCGGGCCCGAGGTTGAGGCTGCCATGAAGAAGACGCTTGAGGATGTGCGCTCCGGCGCCTTCGCTCGTGAGTGGGTCCTCGAGAACCGCGCCGGCACCCCGGTACTCGACGCCGAACGGCGCCGCCAGACACAGCACCCGATCGAAGAGGTCGGGGCTCGCCTCAGGGGGATGATGTCGTGGATGAATCGGAAGTAACCGCAGGCGATGTAGAGGAGGGCGATGTAGCGACCGGCGTAGCGTCTGCCGGATCGAGCTTTCACAGCCTCCGCATTTTCGATACGACTCTTAGAGACGGCGAGCAGTCACCCGGGATCTCTCTAAACTTGAGGGAAAAGGTCGAGATCGCCGAGCAACTTGCGCGTCTGGGAGTCGATGTCATCGAAGCAGGCTTTCCGATCTCCTCGGACGGCGAGACCGAAGCAGTGAAGGCGATCGCCTCGCAGATCAAGGGCCCGATCATAGCGGGGTTGGCGCGTGTCGATCCGCGCGATATAGAGCGGGCGGCAGAGGCCGTGGGCAGCGCCCAGAGAGCCCGTATCCACACATTCATCGCTACCAGCGAGATCCATATGAAACACAAGTTGCGTATGTCTGCGGCCGAGGTCCTCGAGGCAGCGAGACTCGGTGTGGAGCGCGCGCGCCTTTACGTCGATGACGTCGAGTTCTCGTGCGAGGACGCGACCCGTAGCGACCCGGCCTTCTTGGCTGAGGTCTACACAGCCGCCGCGCGCGCAGGCGCCACGACTCTGAACCTGCCCGACACTGTGGGCTATGCCCTTCCAGCTGAGTTCGCGGACCTGCTGAGTTATCTCGCCTCGGAGGTTTCCGATGAGGTGATGTGGAGCGTCCATACGCATGACGACCTCGGACTCGCCGTAGCCAATGCATTGGCGGGAGTGGGGGCCGGGGCTCGCCAGATCGAGGTCGCCGTCAACGGCATAGGAGAGCGGGCGGGGAACTGCTCGCTCGAGGAAGTCGTGATGGCACTGCGCACGCGCCGGACGGTGGGCGGTTTCGATACCAGTATCAACACCAGGGAGATCGCACGAACCTCGCGTCTCGTGTCGATGCTCACCGGCTATGCGGTGCCGCCGAACAAGGCGATCGTCGGAGCCAACGCCTTTGCTCATGAGGCGGGGATCCACCAGCACGGCGTGATGGTCGAAAGGACTACATACGAGATCATGGATCCGGTCGATGTCGGGCTCGAGGGCTCGCGCATCGTGCTGGGCAAGCATTCGGGCCGGCACGCGTTCACCAACGCGCTCGAAGAGATGGGCTTCCATCTCGACAAGACGGAGATTCAAAAGGCGTTCGACCGTTTCAAGTCGCTCGCCGACCGCAAGATCCGGATCACGGATATCGACCTCGAGGCCATCGTGGCGGATGAGCTGTCATCCGATGCCGAAGAGTACGAGATGATCTCGATTCAGGTTGCAGGCGGAACGCACCTGTCGCCGACTGCCACGGTCCGGCTCCGGCGCTCGGAAGAGATCATCGATGAGTCGGCCATAGGTGACGGTATGATTGATGCAGCCTGTGGCGCGATCCAGCGAGCGACCAGTATCGACGCGCGGCTCGAGTCCTTCAATGTGTCGAGTGTCACCGGAGGCATCGACGCGCTGGGGGACGTGACCATCGTTCTGGTCTCCGGAGAAGCCCAGGACGGTCCCGTGCGAAGGGCCACGGGTCGCGGAGTATCAACCGATGTGGTCGAGGCCGCGGCGCGCGCCTACCTCTCGGCCGTCAACCGGCTGATCGCCCTGTCGCACCGACAGATGGCGCCGCCGCGCAGTTGATGGACATCACCACGCGGCGGATCTCGGTGTTGCCCGGGGACGGCATCGGCCCGGAGGTAATCAATGTCGCGCTCGACGAGCTTCCGGACCACTTCGAGATCGAGGCGCTGGACGTCGGGGCTGAGCGCTATCTGTCCACCGGGAAGCTTCTAGAGGATGAGGACCTCGACACGATAAGAGGGTCGGATGCCGTGCTGTTCGGCGCCATCGGGGATCCTCGGGTGCCCGATGGAGTGCTCGAGCGAGGTGTGCTGCTGAGGCTCCGCAAAGAGCTCGACCTCTATGTCAATCTGCGGCCCTTCCCCGAGCTGGGCGTGACTTTCGTGCGCGAGAACACCGAAGGCCCCTACTCGGGCGTTGGGACCCGGGAGCCGGACGCGGCGACAGAGACGAGCGTCAACACGAGGGCGGCGATCGAGCGTTGCGCGCGCTACGCGTTCGAGCTCGCGGCGCGCGGCGGCAGCCACTTGACCTGGGTTCATAAGACGAATGTTCTCGTCCACGCAGGTTCGTTGTGGTCGGAGGTCGTGAGAGAGGTTTCACAGGACTTTCCCGAGGTTTCGCTGAGCTATCAGCACGCTGATGCGGCCGCGTATCTACTCGTGATGGAGCCGGAGCGTTTCGATGTCGTGTTGACCGACAACCTCTTCGGAGACCTGCTCTCTGACCTGGCTGCCGGGTTATCGGGAGGGCTGGGAAGCGCTGCGAGCGCCAACCTTCATCCCGAGCTCGCCACCAGACCCAGCAGATGCGTCGGCTTATTCGAGCCGGTCCATGGCTCGGCCCCCGACATCGCAGGAATGGGCAGGGCCGACCCTACCGCTGCGGTTCGAGCCGCGCAGATGATGATCGAAGCTTTGGACAAGGAGCCGGTGACGATATCAAGGGAGGGCCGGTGACACATCAGCTCTATTTCAAGGTTTGCGGCTACAAAGTCGTCAGCGAGCGATCGACTCGAGAAGGCGCACGCGTGCAGGCCATCGTGGAGGTGGAGGTGGCGAGGGCTTTCGTACGGCGAGCCGCCACCGGCGTCGGGCCGGTGCACGCGCTCGATAACGCATTGCGGTTGTGTCTCGAGGAGCGCTTCCCCGAGATCGAAGGTGTGCGGCTATCCGACTATCGCGTGTCCGTGGTGGACGCCGCCGACGGCACCGGCGCCCGGGTGAAGGTGCTGGTCGAGGCGGCGGACGGGCACGGGCGGTGGTCGGCGGAACGCACATCGGCGAACATCCTCGAGGCCTCGTTCGAGGCGCTTTGTGAGACCGCTGCCACCGGCATCGAGCGCGGCCGCTCGATTCTCGCAGGTAGCAACGGGCTCGGTAAGCGGGCTGCGTCGTGACCGTCGTCGCCTATCAAGGCGAGATCGGCGCCTATTCGGAAGAGGGCGCTCAGGCCTTGTTCCCCGACGGCACTCACGTCCCGCTGTCGTCAATCCGCAAAGTCTTCGAGGCGGTCGAGGTGGGCCGCGCCGATCTGGGACTGGTTCCCATGGACAACTCTCAGGCCGGCAGCATCAACGAGACCTATGATCTATTCCTAAAGCACGGACTGCATGTCGTTGGTGAGACCGTTGTGCGTGTCAACCACTGCCTGCTCGCTCTTCCCGGCGTCGTAATCGATGATCTCGCTGAGGTCGTTTCGCATCCTCAGGCGATCTCGCAATGCGAGGAGTTCTTGACTGCACTCAATATCTCGATCCGGGCGGAGTACGATACCGCCGGGGCGGCCAAGCGCATCAACGACGAGAAACTCGAACGCACCGGCGCCATCGCCTCGCGCAGGGCCGCTTCTCTGTACGGCCTAGTCGTGCTGGCCGAACGCATCCAGACCTATCCCGACAACTACACGCGCTTCGGGGCATTGTCGCGCTCCCCTAACCCTCTCACCGAGCCCAACAAGTCCTCGCTCGTGTTCGGTGTGGGCCACGTGGCCGGCTCACTCGCTCGCTGCCTGGGGGCTTTCGCCGATCGCCATCTCAGCCTCAACAAGCTCGAATCACGGCCCCGTGCGGGACGCCCGTGGGAGTATGTCTTTTACGTCGACGTCGAGGCTCCGGCCGGGGAGCCCGCCATGGTGGAGGCCCTTTCCGAAGTATCCGAACACGCCACCTTCACTCGCCTGCTGGGCACCTACGCCTCAGGCATGCACCGCCGTTAGATCTGACGGGCCACTAGGCCCTGAAGCCGGTTGCTCCCTGCGGGTCCTGGTCCTCGACCTCGACGGAATCCACCCGGGCCTGGCTTGAACCGCGGCGGCACCAATCGATCATGCGGTTGATCGCGTCCTCGTCCCCCTCCAGGATGACCTCGACTCTTCCGTCCGAGAGGTTTCGGGCGGATCCTGCGATTCCCTTTTCCTCGGCCTCTCGCCGGCAACTGTCGCGGTAGAAGACGCCCTGCACTCTGCCCGAGACGAGGAGGCGGCGCCGGATCGTCATTGAGATGACGAGGGGTCGGCCGGGCGCACGACGATGGTCTGATGCTGCGGCTCCACTGCAACCACCGAGTCGGGCAGGGCCGCCGTGACCTCGGGGGAGACGAACAAGCGCACGCCGCCAGCATCCACTACCGACTCGGCTTCGAGCGGAGCCTCGGCCAGCTCGATCTGGATATCGAAGCCACCCCCCAAGCCATGTGCTCCATGCAACCGCACGCCGCCTCGGTCGGGGTCCACTCCTCCCATCTCCAGCGAGCGGCGGAGGACTTCGACTGCCTCTTCGGTTACCTGCATGGGCACGTTCTTCTCCTATCATTCAAGTGAGATCTGGAGTCATGATCTTTGGCACGAGCTCGGAAGGAGCCCGAGAATGGACGAGCGCACCTCAAGCTTTCTCCAGTCGAACCATTCGACAATCATGGTGACACTCCGTAAGGATGGCACCCCGCACGTCGCACGGGTAGGTGTCGGGCTGGTGGACGGCAAGCTGCAGAGCTCGGGGACAAGAACGCGCCTGCGAACATCGCACCTCCGCAGGGATTCCCGGGCCACTCTCTGCGTGCTGGCCAACGACAACCCCTGGGCCTGGATGGGAGCCGAATGCCGGGTCACGATCCACGACGGCTCCGATGCCGCCGACCGCAACCTCGCCCTCTATAGAGTTCTTGCCGGGGAGCCGGAGGACCTCGACGAGTACATGCAGGCGATGCGCGACGAGCAGCGGCTGATCTATGAGTTCGACATCCAAAAGACCTACGGGCCATTCTGAGGCCTTCCAGTAGCCAATCGCGCTCGACGCTTGCGAGTACGTATCTGGTACTCAGGAGCGCGTTGGGCGAGTTTGAGAACAGCTCTCCCTGAGCTGGTGACCACTACCACTCGTCGCTTCGGTTAAACGGGCTTGAACTGTTCGAAGGGATTGCGGCACGACCTACAGTAGTAGATGGCGCGGCATGGGGTCGGACCGAACGGGTTTTCGTTGGCAGTGTCGCGTCCCCCGCAGAACGGGCACACCGCAACCTCGGGAAGGCGGATGTCGGTGACGAGCACGGGTCCCTCCGCAGGTGGGGCAAGCCCCGACTGCCTGAGTTTCGTGCGCCCCTCGGGGCTGATTCGCTCGGTGCTCCACGGAGGGTCGTAGACGAGCTTCACACGCACCGATTCGACGCCCTCGACCGCGGCTACCGCCCCTTCGACGTCTTGCACTATCACATCGATCGCCGGGCATCCCGTAAAGGTAGGGAGGATGGTGACCGAGACATCATTGTCCTCGGCCACCACGTCCAGCACCATGCCCATGTCGGTGATCGACACCGCCGGTATCTCGGGATCCATGACGCCGCCCAGAGCCGTCCACACGGTTTCGGCCAGTGATGCGCTCACCACTGAGCTTCCGGGTGGAGGCGGTGGGTCGATGTCATCTCGTCCCACAACGCCTTGAATTCATCGGAATGCATCCCCGCCCGGCCCCCGATCCCCGGGCGAGCCGAAGCGCTAGAAGCATCCTTCTCTGAGGCGATTAGATCTCCGGAAGAGGAGGCGAGGAACTCGGCGGAATCGTCGAGGTCACGGTGTACGTCTGCCGGCAGACCGAAATCGTCGAGCTCGCTCGTCGCCCTCATCGAGAACCGGCCGCGAAGCTCGGAGCTGGAGCAGGGCAATAAATTGTTTTCGAGGATCGAATCCTCGAACTCGAGAATGTCGAACAGGGCCAAGGCTTCGGCGTAGCACATCCCCAACGCATCGATCAAACGGGTTCGGCCTTCGACCGGCCCCTCGGAGACCCTCTTGATCCAAGCGTTCGCATGAAGGAGGTGATAGCGCTCCTCGCGCCGCATCTTGGTGGCAAGCGCAGCCAAGCTTGCGTCGGCACTTTCTTGCAAAGCCGCCAACCTAACGTCGTCCGCCGTATCGTAAAGCCAGTGTCTCACCAGCGAATATGACCAGTCTCGGTTGAGTCGCTCGCACAACACCGCATTGCGATATTCGAAGGGCTCCCTACCCAATGCCATGTGGTCGGGACTTGTACCCGTCACCTCGGCGATGAGTGAGTAGTAGGCGGCGGCGTGGCCGATCTCGTCCTGAGCGATCGAAGAGAAGGCGACGTCCTCCTCGATATGGGGAGCGAACCCAGTCCATTCCGAATGTCGGTGACCGATGATGAGCTCGTCGTCGGCGAGCGCGGTGACCAGTGAGACGAGAGCCTCCTTCAACTAGCTCCACCCCACGACATGCTCGCCACCCGGCGGCGCGCTGCCTCCCTCTTGTCGACGACATCTCGATAGTCCGAAGCGAAGCGATAGGACTTGTCGGCTGCGATCTCGAGTACGCTCTCGTCCTCGAGTGCGTGAATGTCGGACCGTCTGACGGCCCACAAGTGCTCGCCTTCTCGCCGTCGCAGGAAGCACTCTTTTCCCAGCAGCAATGCCATCTCGGGATCGGGAGCGATCACCGCCCCGCAGTGCTCGAAGGGGTTCTTGTGCCCGGAGCGACGAAAGATCTCGTAGACCTCCACGCCTAACGGCCCGTCGCGAAAATTATCGTCACATTCGAGCGACCCTGCATCACCGATGGCTGCGTTGCTTGTCGCTCACGTACCTCCAGGTACGTTCGACTCCTCACGCCGTGCCCACGGCTCGGCCGAGGTCGGAATTGGGATTCAATCTGCAGCGCAGGGGCGCTCTCGGTGTTGGCGCTCATTTCGCTCCGGACCACTAGGCTGCGTGCACCGCAGGCTCGGACAGTGCCTCGCGCACCCAGCGATGGGAGTCGTAAACGGCCCGTCGACGCGAGAGGCGCCGCTCGGTCTCAGGTCCCCGGTTCTTCTTGATCGCATCGAGCGGGGCCCAGTCGATATCTTCGGCGGCCACAACCCAGCCGTCCCCTTTCAGTCGAGGCACGGGGGTTGGGAAGGAGAAGCCGAGTTCGGTGACCTTCGGCACATAGCGATCGAGGAACTCCTGGCGCAGGTCTTCGTTAGTGCGCGTCTTGACCTTCCAGTGCAGAAGCAGGTCCTTGGCGACGTTTGATCGGGGCCCGAAGAAGTGAATGATTGGCAGCCACCAGCGGTTTAGTGCTTCCTGGAACATCTCACGTTGGTAGTCGGTGCCCGATGCTAGTTGCAGAGTGATGTGCTCGCCGTGACGCAGGTGAAGCTGCTCTTCGGAGCAGATGCGCTTGAGCACGCGGGTGTAAGGGGCGTACGAGGAATCGAGCAACGCCGCCTGAGTCACAAGTGCCGCCCCGTCGATCAGCCACCCGATCACCGCGACATCGCCCCAGTGGTGGACTGGGTAGTGGAAGACGTTGTGGAACTTCGACTCGCCGGCGAGCAGATCCTCATACATGGCCGTGCGGCTCTTGCCCAAGTCCTCTGCGACTCGGTAGAGAAGTTGAGCGTGGCCTATCTCGTCCTGGATCTTGGCAGCCAGCGACATCTTTCGCTTCAGCGTGGGCGCTTTGGGAAGACACTCCCGCTCGGGAAGCGCCCCCATGATCTCGGAGTTGGCGTGCATTTCAATGAACTTGAGAACGCCGCGCCTGTAGTCATCGGGCATCCAATCCGACGCCTCGACCTTGTCTCCGGCTTCGACTCGCCGGTTGAACTCCTCCAACTTTTCCTCGTAGCTCATACTGCCTCCTCTTGGTGAAGGCCCCCAATGATCATGTTTGCAAAAGCCTCCCCTACGGCCGAGGGGGACATTTCGCCATCGAGCCGGTACCACGAGTAGATCCAGTTACCGCAGGAAAGAACGAGCCGCGCCGCCAGGGAGATGTCTAGATCGGCGCGCAGCTCGCCGGCGGCGACGCCGTCGCGAAGGATTCCTCGAACCATCTCCTCGTAGGCATCGCGCTTGGTCTTGATGTCCTCCTGGAGGCTGTCATCAAGATAGCGCCATTCATTGAGGAACACCCGTCCTGCGTCGAGTTGCTCGATGGCGACCTCGACGTGGCCCACAAGGAAGTCGCGCAACCGTTGGGGAGAGGGGGCAACCTGATGCACGGCGTGCTCGCCGCGCTGCAGAAAACGCCTTGCGCCCTGATCGACCACGTCGAATAGCAGGTCCTGCTTGGAGCCGATGTGGGCGTACAAGGAACCCCTGAGAAGCCCCAGGGCATCACCGAGATCCTGCATCGAGGTGCCGTGATAGCCGCGTTCCGAGAAGAGGCGGGCGGCGGCGCTAACGAGCTCGTCTCTCCTGCGGCTTCGAAGCGCTACCGACATGATGACCTCTCTGGGGCATTCGGCACTGGATTCTACAAACAAACAGTTGTTTGGAACAGTACCAGACTAGTGTTGATCAATGCCACCCGGGCGTTACAGCCCCGCCGCCGAGCGGGTCCCGCTGATCCTCAGACGCCTGCGGCGCGCCTACCCCGAGGCTCGCATTGCGCTCGACTACTCCACCCCCCTGGAGTGTGCGGTCGCGACAATCCTGTCGGCTCAGTCCACCGACATCGGCGTCAACAAGGTGACGAAATCGCTCTTCTCCAAGTACCGGACTCCGGAGGACTACCTCGCGGTTACCGAGGAGGAGCTGCAGCGGGAAATCCATGCCACCGGTTTCTTTCGTCAGAAGACCAGGGCGCTGAAGGGCCTGGCGCAGCGCCTCGTCGACGACTTCGATTCACAGGTGCCGAAGACGATGGCCGAGCTCATTTCACTCCCCGGCATCGCGCGCAAGACCGCCAACATCGTGCAGGGCAACTGCTTTCCGGAGGCGGCGAGGAGGGATCCCGACGCGGGAATGGCCGTCGACACTCACGTCGGGCGACTGGCCGTTCGCCTCGGGCTCACGGAGCACAACTCCAAGGAGGCCGAGCGGATCGAGAGGGATCTGGTGCAGGTCGTCCCCCAGCGCAACCGCTTGAACGCTTCAAACCTGTTCATCGAGCACGGCAGACGGATCTGCCAGGCTAAGTCGCCGCGCTGCGAGGACTGTGTGATCGAGTCGCTGTGTCCCTCGAGCCAGGAGGCTGGGCTAAACGACCTTTACCGGTTCTCGCGAGCAATCGCTCGCACCACCCCTACGATGGGTGGGTGAGCAAGAGAGTGTTACTGGCCGGCCCGCGCGGCTACTGCGCCGGAGTCGATCGGGCCGTCCAGATCGTCGAGCGTGCACTCGACACCCTGGGCGCGCCGGTTTACGTCCGCAAGGAGATAGTCCACAACCGCCACGTCGTCTCCGAGCTGGCCCAGCGCGGCGCGGTGTTCGTGGACTCGGAGGACGAGATCCCCGAGGGGGGAGTCTGCATCTTCTCCGCGCACGGTGTCTCGCCGGCGGTCAGGACCAACGCCGAGGCCCGCAACCTCCATGTCATCGACGCCACTTGCCCCCTGGTGACGAAGGTGCACCTCGAGGCCAAGCGGTTCGCCCGCGCCGGTCGAAAGATCGTCCTCGTCGGGCACATTGGACACGAGGAGATCGAGGGGACCGCAGGCGAGGTGCCCGAGCAGACGCGGGTGATCGAAAGCATCGAGCAGATGGAGGAGTTGGACCTCGACCCCCGTGAGCCGGTCGCATATCTCACACAGACGACGCTTTCGGTCGACGACACACGCGACGTCGTTGAGGGCCTGCGCAATCGTTTCACCGACCTTAAGGGCCCACATTCCGATGACATCTGCTATGCAACCCAGAACCGGCAAGTCGCGGTACAGGCGATAGCTCCGGAGTCCGACGTGGTCCTCATCGTCGGAGCAATCAACTCGAGCAACTCGAATCGCATGGTCGAGGTTGCCCAGAAAGCCGGAACGCCGGCCTACCTGGTCCCGGACGAGAGCGCCCTGGACGAGAGCTGGCTGGCGGGGGCCGAAACCGTCGGAGTGAGCTCCGGCGCCAGCGCCCCCGAAGTGCTCGTAGAGGCCTTGCTGGAACGCCTGGCCGGCCTCGGCTACGAGGATGTCGAGACCAAGGAGGTCACGACCGAAGCGGTGACCTTCTCCCTGCCCCCGTGGCTGCGGGCGGGCTCTTAAAGGGCGTCTTGCGTGCCGAGCGGCTGCTCGGTCAGCCGATCGACTGCTCGATCTCTCCGGCCATATCGAAGTCGCGGGCGGTGAGCCCCCCCTCCGAGTGAGTCGATAGGCCCAGGCGTACTCGGTTCCAGCGGATGTCGATGTCGGGGTGGTGGTCGTAGCGGTCGGCGAGCCGGGCGACGTCGTTGACGAAATGAACGGCGGCGGCGAAGTCCTCGAACTCGAATACCTTCTGGATCTCGTGGCCCTCTCGTTCCCAGTCCCCGAGCTCGTCGAGGCGCTGTTCGATCTCTTCGTCTTCCAGCAGGTCTGCCACTCACTCTCCTCCGCCGTCTGATCTCCGGCGGAACATACCGCAGACGACGGGGGACGCAACCTGCCGGGTGGCCTCGCAGTGCCGCGTGATCGCCGATGATGTAGGAATGGAACAAGACACGACCCTGTTCGCCGATCGATCGGACCGGGCCAAGCTGCGCATACACGGCCCCAAGCGGCTGTGGTTCCTCCATCAGCAGCTCACCCAGGCGTTCGAGGACATGACGCCCGGGTCGGTGCGCGACACGGCCATGATCACAGTCCACGGACGCATGCGCGGCTACCTCGAAACGGTGGCGACAGAGGATGCGGTCCTGTGTCACTTCGAGCCTGAGCTTCGGCCCGGCCTCATCGAAGAATTGAGCCGTTTCGCCTCGCTGATCCCTGTGGCGATCGACGACGTCACCGAGGACTGGGGCCTTGTCCTCGTGACCGGCTCCTCGCTACAAGAGGCGGCTGGACTTTGCCCCCAAGCTATCGTTCACGAAACCGCGTCCTTAGGAGTGCCCGCTGCCTACCTGTGGATGCCGGCTGCGACCACGGCGAAGGCACTCTCAGACCTCGCCGGCCACGGCTTCGAGCGCGCGACCGAGGAACGCTTGGAGGCGCTGCGAATCGAGCGAGGTGTGCCCCGCTGGGGGCGGGAGATGGACTTCAAGACCTTTCCGCAGGAGGTCGGTGTCGACGAGCGCGCCGTCCACTACAACAAGGGCTGCTACTTGGGCCAGGAGGCGATGGCCAAGATTCATTTTCGCGGCAAGGTGAATCGGCGGCTTGCTCGTCTCGGCGGATTACAGCCTCTGGCAGCCGGCGCCGAGGTGATCCTGGAGGGAAAAAACGTTGGCGTCGTCACCAGTGCTTCCAACGGGCAGGCCCTGGCGTTGGTCCGGGCGGTGGTCCAGCCGGCCACCGAGGTGATGGTCGGGGGCGCGGCGGCCACCGTGGATCCGGTCGAGGAGGATTGATGACTGCCGACAACGAGCATTACCGGGGTGAAGATATCGTCCTCCGTAAGATCGAGGTCGGGACGATGGAGAACAACGTCTACGTCATCGAGTGTCCCGAAACGCACGAAGCGTTCCTCGTAGACGGCTGCTTCGAGGGTGATTCGATCATTTCTGGAGCTCAGGGAGCGAAAGTGTCGGCGATCCTCCAGACGCACGGGCACCCCGACCACGTCCAGGCGCTTGCGGAGCTCAAGAAACGGCTGGGCGTGCCCGTGTACGCACACCCGGGTGACGCCTACCCAGTTGCGATCGACCGAGAGCTCGCCGAAGGCGATGTGCTGGCCGTGGGAAATCGCGAGGTCACGGTCCTGCACACGCCCGGCCACACGCCCGGAGGGGTCTGCTTTCTGATCGGACGCCACCTCATATCGGGCGACACCCTCTTCCCCGGCGGGCCGGGAGGGACCCACGGCGACCGGAGAGCTTTCGAGCAGATCATCGCCTCCATCGAGGGCAAGCTCTTCACACTCCCCGACGACACCGCGGTGTATCCCGGTCACGGGGCCGACACCACGATCGGTGCCGAGAAGCCCCACCTTCAGGAGTGGAAGGACCGCGGCTGGTAGGTGGGCGCCAAACCCGCCCGGCGCAATCATTAACAATCGCTAACAAATTCCATGTCGGCGCACCAAAAGGACGCGGCGGCTGAGATTAGGCGCACAATCGAGCCTATGGACCACACTCGTTCGCTGAGGGTCGCGGGCCTGATTGGAAGCATTGCCGCGCTGGCGCTGCTGTGGGTGGCCTCCTCGCTGACCCGGCTGGTGCCGTTTCCGCCGACCGCCGTCGCCGCTCGGGTGGTCCGCCTCACGCCGGGAGACCTCGCCACTTTCTTTATCGACACGCTCGGCCACTGGGCGCTGCGCCTACTGACTCTGGGGGCACTGATGGCGGCCTTGGTGATCGGTGCCGAAGCGCTTGTCGTGACATCCTCCGGCTCCCGCCCCCGTCCGGGCATTGCTGCCGTGATGCTCGGCATCGTCGCGGCCGCCGCTGCGTTCGTGGACCCGACCTTCCAGCCCGACCCGCTCTACGTCATCGCCGCCACCGTCTTCGCCGGCGCCCTTTACGCCGGGGTTGCGGGTCGCGTTCATCGACGGCTCGCGGCTGAAGAGCAGGGCGCCGACGAGGTCCGGCGGCAGACCATCCGGCTGGGGCTAATGGGGGGACTTGCTCTGGCGGCGTTCGGGGGCGGCGCGGGGTGGCTGGTCAGGCGCCTCGCCGGGCCCGATACCAGGGTTGTCCTGAGTGCTCCTGTGAGCCCGGCCGCAAGCCCCTCCCGAGGCGCCTTCCCGGAGGTCGCGGGCATCACTCCCGAGGTCACTTCGGTCGCCGACCACTACGAGGTCGACATCAACCTCCTCCCTCCCAGCCTGGAGGCGAACTCATGGACGCTCAGCATCGCGGGAAGGGTCTCGGAGCCGCTCGAGCTGTCTTTCGACGAGCTCCAGGAGCGCTTCGAGATCGTCGAGGAGTATGCCACGCTGGCCTGCGTGTCCAATGAGGTCGGGGGCGACCTGGTGGGGCACTCGAGATGGGGGGGTGTCCGCCTCAAAGAGGTCTTGGCTGCGGTACGCCCTATGCCCGGCGGCGAGGACGTGGTGCTGAAGGCGGCCGACGGCTACTCGGACTCGATCCCGCTGGAGGTGGCGACGGACCCCCGCGTGATCATCGCGCTGTCGCAGAACGGCCGCCCCCTGACGCGCGAGCACGGCTTTCCCTGCCGCCTCCGGGTGCCCGCGATCTATGGGATGAAGAACGTCAAGTGGCTGCAGTCCATCGAGGTCTCGGGTTCCGACTACTCCGGCTACTGGCAGGAGCGCGGATGGTCCGACGACGCCACCGTCAAGACCCAATCCCGCATAGACGTTGCCGGCGAGGACAGGGCCGCCCGGATCGACGAGCAAACCTGGATCGCAGGGGTGGCGTGGGCGGGAGACAGGGGGATCGAGCTCGTCGAGGTTTCCCTCGATGCGGGGACGACGTGGGAGGCAGCGCAGGTGAGGGAACCGCTGAGCTCGGTGTCATGGGTCCAGTGGGCCTTTCGATGGACGCCCCGGGAAGCCCGCACAGTGACGGTGGCGTGCCGCGCTACCGACGGCGAGGGCAACGTCCAAACTGCACGGCTTGCTCAACCTCATCCCGACGGCGCCAGCGGCTACCACGAGGTGGCGGTCTCGGTCACCTGATCCAGCCGGATCCTGCATTAGGCGGGCTCGAAGTGAATGAGGACCACCCCGGCCTCGGAGACCTCCCGCCGGATGGCCAGCTCGATCCTCTCGGAAGCGGCGTGGATGCGAGCGAGCGGCAGATCTACTCGCCCCCGAACGTGGGCCGTGATGTCGAGCCGGCCGGAGGCGCCGATCACGAGGACCTCGTGGCAATCGAGGACATCGGTCTCAGCCTCCGCTACCTGCCGGACGGTGTCCACGATGTCGCGACGCTGACCGGTGACGTCGGTGCCGAATGTTGTGGTCTCGAGCGGCTCGAGGTGTGTGTCGACGCGGGCCTCGTCACCAAGCTCCTCCACCACCGCCTCCTCGATTCTCTCCGAGAGCTCGTGTGCCTCTCCCAGAGAGGTCAGGGCCCCCACCTTGGCGTGCAGGGTCACGTGAAGCCTCTCCCTCCCGCTCTCCCGAAAGGCGTGAACGATGACGTTGTGGACCTCGTAGACGCCCTCGGTGCGGCTGGCTGCGGCCTGGGCCCGCTCGACGTGGGAGCTGGTCTCCGACGTGGGCTCGACGTGGACCACGACGTCTGCTCCAGGGACCACCCGGGCGATCTCCCTCTCGACTCCCTCGGCGATGTCATGAGCGCGTTCCAGAGAGCTGGTCCGTCTCGCCGCCACCGTGACGTCGGCGAAAAGCTGCTTGCCGCTGCTCCGCACCCGCACTCGGCGTGTCTCGGCTACGCCCGGCGCTCCGCTCGCCGCAGCCGTGATTGCGCCCGCGGGATCGCGCGGCGCCCTGTCCATTAGGACGTCGATGGATCTTCGGGCGAGTCTCCACGCGGCCACGAGCACCGCGGCCCCCACGAGCAGGCCGCCTGCGGCGTCCGCTCGCGGAAGCCCGGCACGCACCAACAAGAGGCTCACCAGCGCCACCACGGCCGTGCCGATGTCCGTGGCGAAGTTGAGCGCCCCCGCCCTGAGTGCCTCGGAGCCTTCGGCCCGAGCGGTACGGCGCAGCAGGACCACCCTCACGGCATCCACCACGATCGACAGCGCCAGCAGCGCGAGGGCGTACCCAGGTGCTTGCACTGCGGACGACGTTCCGACCAGGCGTCCGATCGCCTCCCAGGCGATGCCGGCCACGACCAAGGTCAACACCACCATCTGGGTGAACGCGGCGAGGTTCTCGGCCTTGGCGTGACCGTAATGATGGGACTCGTCCGCGGGCCGCCCTGCCAGGCGCACGGCGAAGTACAGCAAGACCAGCGCAACCAGGTCGAGCCCCGAGTCGACCGCCTGCGACAACAGGGCGAGGCTCGAGGTCCTCAGCCACACGATCAGCTTGAGAACGCCGAGGAGCGCGGTGACTCCGAGGGCGAGCAGGACCGCTTTGGGAGCGGCGCCGGGAGCATCCACGGTTCGAGAGCCTAGAGGCCAGGCCGACCCCCCGCCCCTCCCGGGACTTTCGTTCGGTACTCAACACGCGCAACGGCGATCCCGGATACCAAATCCGGGTTCCAGAGCGCATAGCGCGCGATCAGTACCTCGATCGCCTCGCCCACTCGTGCTCGGTGGCTCGGCACGGCGTGGTGGCGATTAGGATTAGCCTCGGCTAAACTATGATTTATGTGTCCACAGACCTCGTCCGCGACCCAGGACTACCTCAAGGCAATCTATCAGCTCGCCGAGCGGCCGCCTCGGGCCGCCTCCGTGCTCGTCTCGACCACCGCGCTGGCGCAGAGGCTCGATGTGTCTGCGGCGTCGGCCACCAACATGCTCAAGAGGCTCGACCAGCTCGGCCTGGTGGCGCACGTTCCCTATCACGGGGCCCGGCTCACGGAACGGGGCCGGGCCGTCGCTCTAGAGGTCGTTCGCCATCATCGCTTGCTCGAGACTTATCTCGCACAGGCGCTGGGAGTGCCCTGGGACGAGGTTCACGATGAGGCCGAGATCCTCGAGCACGTGCTCTCGGAAGAGCTCGAGGAGCGCATAGCCGCCCACCTCGGATACCCGACCCTGGATCCTCATGGGGATCCGATCCCCGGCAAGGACCTCAACGTGCCCGATCCCGTGCGTATGAAGTTGTGGGACGGCCCCGAGGGCCGCCGTCTGGTGGTCGAACGTGTCTCCGATGCCGAGCCCGCGACTTTGCGCTATCTCGCCGGGCTCGGGATCGGGTTGGGGACGGTCGTCCAGGTCGCCGGCCGAGGACCGGTCGGAGGCCCGTTGTTCGTAAGTCTTCCCGGCGAGGACGAGCACAGGATCGCGCTGTCGCGCGAGATTGCAGAGGCGATATGGGTTTCCTAGACAAGCTGGGCAAAGGCGGCCGGGCCAACGAGCTCGACCGGCGCGGCTTCCTCAAACGTTTCGGAGCCGCGGGTGCGCTATCGGGCGCGACCCTGCTCGGGGGCCGCGAGTTGGTGAGTGCCCAAGTCGCAGGTCAACACGAGCAGCGCTCGGGCTCGAAGCATCGGCTCGCAGGTCATGGTCTCGGCGCAGTCGGCCGTGTCGACCACGCAGCCAATGGCTTTCACCCCACCGAGCTCCTCACCGACTTCGACGGAGGGGAGGTCTCTCGCGACCGCTCGGGAAAGACTGTGCGTGAGTACACGTTCGTGGTCGCAGACAAAGAGATCGAGATTGCCCCCGGCGTGTATTTCCCAGCATGGACCTATAACAACAGAGTGCCCGGTCCCACCATCCGTGCTACCGAGGGGGATCGCATCCGTATCGAGCTGGTGAACGCGAGCGAGCACCCCCACACGATCCACTTTCACGGATTCCATCCGTCCGGCATGGACGGCGTCCCGGGCTTCGGCGAGGCTCAGCCGGGGGAGTCGTTCACCTACGACTTCATTGCCGATCCCTTTGGAACGCATCTGTACCACTGCCATTCGCTGCCTCTGGCCCAGCACATACATCGCGGTCTCTACGGAGCTTTCATAGTCGACCCGAAACAAGGACGCCCCGATGCACATGAGATGGTCATGGTCATGAACGCGTTCGACACCAACTTCGACAACGAGAACGAGGTCTATGCCGTCAACACGGTTGCGTTCGCCTACATGAACGATCCGATCAAGATCAATGCCGGCGAGTTGCAGCGCGCACACGTGATCAACATCACCGAGTTCGACCCGATCAACTCGATCCACTTGCACGCCAACTTCTTCCAGCTCTACCGGACGGGCACTTCACTTCAGCCACACGAGTTCACCGACACGATCTCGATGGGCCAGGCCGAGCGCCACATGATCGAGTTCACCTACAAACAACCCGGCCAGTTCATGTTCCATGCACACCAGACCGAGTTCGTCGAGCTCGGGTGGATGAGCTCTTTCGAGGTGGCCTGATGGCTACCGAAGCTGCACGCCCGCAGCGAGTGCCACTGTGGGTCACGGGCACCATCCCGCTGCTACTGATCGCGCTCCTGGTGATCTTCTTCATCGTGGTGAACCCCATAGCGTCGCTGAGAGATGTGCCTCCCGCCGAGGTTGTGGCGGTCGAGCGCGCGGTTCTGTCCGAAGGCGAGATCGAACTCCATGTTAGGAACGACGGACCAGACTCCGTCTCGGTCGCCCAGGTCCTCGTAAACGACGCTTACCGGAGCTATCAGAGCACCGACAACCGGCTGGGGCGGCTCGAGACCGCGACCTTCACGATCGAGTATCCGTGGGAGGACGGGCTTCCACTTTCGATCGGACTGGTCACATCCACCGGCGCGGTCATTGGACACGAGATCGAGGCTGCCGCACTGACTCCCTCGCCCGATGCTTCCACACTGTGGGTCTATGCGCTCCTGGGCCTTTACATCGGGATCATCCCCGTTGCCGTCGGCCTCCTGTGGTTCCCGGCCCTCAGGAGCGCAAGCGCGGCGTGGCTC
>Ga0136620_10000116_pt1 | contig 32874 bp, 31 predicted proteins | sample AntDrymUQ4162106_2_FD_104806 | JGI IMG/M metagenome (GOLD analysis project Ga0136620, IMG submission 104806) | Polar desert sand microbial communities from Dry Valleys, Antarctica - metaG UQ416 (21.06) | ecosystem: Environmental > Terrestrial > Soil > Desert | place: Antarctica: Dry Valley... | reverse complement strand
TCGTCGTATCGGTTCCGCTCACGTTCCGCCCGGCAGCACGTGGATAGCACGAGACGCTTGCTACCACCCCGGATTAGCCTTCTGACCTGCAGGTTTACTGGTGGGCGATACTGGGATTGAACCTGTACCGGCGAAGTCACATTTCGTATACAGATAGCGCCGTTAGATGCCGTCCGAGGCGACGGTGGTCATGCGGCGCTCCTGGGGGCTGTGGCGTAGACCTGCTCAGGAGTCGGCATTCGGTGAGGCAGCCACGGCCTGCAGGTTGGGTGGGTGCGCTCGCCGAGCCTGGACAGCACCGGGTCGAGGGGCAGCACGCAGCTTTCGCACAGTGGTGGCGTAGTCACGGGCTGCCCCTGGGGCTGCGAAGGGTCCACCGAAGGGACCGAAGAATTCAGCCCGTGAGAGCTGGTCTCTTCGGAATCTTCGTGGATTCTTCGGGAGTCGATCGACCAGACCCAGCCGTCGTGCATGCCGCTCTTGGCGGTCGCGACGCGGGCACGCTGGCGCGCTCGCGTAAGGGTCGTCTTGGCGATGCCGTCCGCGGCGGCTGCCTTGATGACGTCGCCCGCCTTGACGTGGCCGCCACGCTGGTCGAGGTAGTCGAGCAGCCACTGCGCGGCCTCGTCCCGCTCGCCGCGTTCGTTGTCGCCGTCCCTGTGGCCGAGCAGGTCCGCGGCACTGTGGGTGCTGCTGCCGTCCCACTGCACGCGGGCGCAGCCGTGGCCGGCGTCGACGAGCCGGAAGGCCAGCGCCTCGGGCATCGGCGCGAGGTTGGCCTTGGTCGCGGCGAGTACCCGGCGCGTGTCGTCGTCGGGATCGACGGCGGCAAGGAACGCCGCTCGGGCGGCGCCAACGATGCCGATCGAGCCTCCGCCGCGGTACAGCGGGTTCCCGCCGCTGGCCTTATTCAGGTGGCGCAGCAGCAGCACGCAGCAGCCGGTTCGCTCGGCCACGGCGGCCACTGCGGACAGCACGCTGCGGATGTCCTGGTCCCGGTGCGAGTCGACCTTGCCGGGCAGGTAGGCCATCAGCACATCGATGATGACGAGGCGGGCGTGGTGCCGGCGAATCGCCTGCTCGATCCACTGCGCGTCGCCCAGCGTCGGCGGCCGGGTGCGTAGCTGCCCGTCGTTGTCGCGGTATCGCACTTCGGTCAGGGCGTGCACCCTGGCCGGGTCACCGCCAGCCGCGTCCAGACGGGGCCGGATGGTGTCGGCCAGACCGTCCTCGGCGGATAGGATCAACGCATCGCCGGCAGAACATGCTGCGCCGTCCGGCCAACGGGTGCCGCGACTGACGCGGGCGGCCAGGTCCACGGCGAGCGTCGACTTGCCGACGGCGGGGTCTCCGTCGAGAACGACTAACTTGCCCAGCGGAAGCCGGCCCGGCCACAGCCATTCCACCGGCTCAGCGGACACGTCGGCCAGGGTCACCGTCAACGGCCCCAACGGCTCGGCGTCGGGCAGCGGCACGTACGGCAGCTCGTACAAACCCTCGGTCACGACGCCAACCCCATCCGGCGCTCGTGCGCCTGCGCACGCTCGGCCCGATCCGGTTCACCGCGGCGCTCACACAGCGCGTAGGACGGCGACCTGACGACCGCGTGACCCCGGCGCACGGCCTCGGCCCACATCGCCGAGTCGGAAGCCTTGATCTCGGCCACCGCGTCACGATGTCCACGGCCGTAACCGTCGACGAGCCCGCGCACGTCGGCGGCCCAATACGGAACTGAGCAGGTCGCCAGGCACGGCTCAGCGAGCGTCTCGGCCACCGTCTCGACGGCCATCACGCCGCCGGGGCGCCTTTGCCGGCGGTCGGGATCGGGGTCAGCAGCGCGTCCAGCTCGTTTAGGTCCACCCGGATCATCCGGGGCCCATCCGATAGCCGGTGAGAGACCCATCGAAGATGCGGCGGCAACACCAGCACCGCAACCGGGTCGGCCTCGGTGGTCGGGCCCAGCGTGTCGACAACCTCGCCGAGCAGGCCGTGGAACATCGCCGGATCCGGTAGCGGCCGGAATCTTTTCTTCATTCTTCGTATACGGAGGTGGCACCACGTCGTCTCCTGACGCGACAGCATCGTCGAGGCCGAGATCCGCAGTGACAAGCTTTGCGGTGCTCTGGCCCAGCTCGGCGCGAGCGACCTGTATGCAATCGTCGCTGATCGTGCCGTTCGACCTGGCCTCTGACGTCCAGTCACTCGCCGTGCGGTTGTCGTACGTGCTCACGCCGTCGGTCTCGGCTGATCGTCGAGCTGCAGCATCCTGCGCAGCGCGGCTGTGGGGACCAGCAGACGGCGCCCGATACGGATGACAGGGATGTCGCCTCGGCGCACCGCCTCATAGGTGGAGGCCTTCGACAGCCCGAGGATGCGGCCGGTGTCTGGCCAGACGGGCAAAGTCGCCCGTTCCTGAGGTAGTGGCAGGTGCCCCTCATCTGTGATCATCATGCCTAGCATCATTAGGTAGCGACGGGTGCAACAGCTACGTAAGTGCCGGGCGGCTTAGTTGCTAAGGAGCGGCAGTGGAGTTGCGCGTGACTGAGATTGGACTGGCGACGGAGGTCGTCGGTGACCGGCGAGTGCCCAAGAAGTACACGCTGACCGCGGCCCACGATGACGGGTCACCGGGTGTCCGACTCGATTTCGAGGTGATTGGTGGAGTCCCACAGTGTCGAGGGGTGAGTCTCTCGAGCCCCGAAGGAGCCCGAGAGGTGCAGTCCAACGACATGCGTGGAGTGAAGGTGGAGGACTTGCTTGAGATGGCCACCGCCTTCGTCGCGATGAAGTTCGAGCACCAAGGGGGGACGCACTGGCGGGGACACAGGATTCGCGACCCAGTAGGCCGGCAAGGCACCGTGACAGTTGTACGGGCAGCTCGCCGTCAGGCGAAACGCAAGCTGACCCCCGCAGTGCTGGCGGAGGTCGCTCGCCTTTACCGAGAGAGCATTGACGACCGTCCCACAGCCCGGGTTGCCGAGCACTTCGAGGTAGCGCACCGCACGGCAGCGCTGTACGTCAAGACGGCGCGGGCGGGCGGGTTCCTCGGGGCGGCCATCGTCGGAAAGGCCGGCGAGCAGTGATGGGCAGCGTCGTACGGCGGGGGAAGTCCTACAGCGTCGTGCTGGACCTCGACCGCGACCCGCAGACCGGCCGTAGGCGGCAGAAGTGGCACTCCGGCTCCCCGACGAAGCGGGCCGCTCAGGCTGCCCTGGCGGACCTCGTGGGTTCCGTCAACCATGGCGTCTACGTGGCCAAGACGCGGCAGACCGTCGCCAGTTTCGCGGCGGAGTGGCTGGCTGCTATCACCCCGACCGTGCGGCCCGCCACGCTCTACAGCTACAGCCGAAACCTTCGGCTACACGTCCTGCCCTACGTCGGCACCACGCCGCTCGTGGCGGTCGACGCCGGCACTCTGAACGGGCTCTACAGCCGACTCCTGGCCGAGGGTCGGAAGGATCACGCCGCCGGGGGACTGTCGCCGCGCTCGGTGCGCTACGTCCACACCATCGGACACCGGATGCTGAAGGACGCGGTGAAGTGGGGGAGGCTGACCCGTAACCCCGCCGACGCGGCTGACCCGCCACGCGCCAACTCGTCCGGGCAGCCGGACATGGTGACGTGGAGCGCCAGCGAGCTGGGCCACTTTCTCGATGGCGTACGGGAGGACCGGCTGTACATGGCCTACCTCGTGCTGGCCACGACGGGAATGCGGCGCGGGGAAGCGCTGGGGCTCCGCTGGGCCGACCTGAACTTCGAGCAGGGCCGGGCCGCGATCCGGCAGACCGTGATCGCGGTGAACCACGAGGTCATCATCGGCACCCCCAAGACAGCGAAGGGTCGCCGGACCGTCAGCCTTGACACCGTGACCGTGACCGGGCTCCGCGAGCACCGGAAGTTGCAGAACGCCGAGCGACTCCTGACTGGCTCGGGCTGGCGGGACCATGACCTCGTGTTCGCCCGCGTCGATGGGGAGCCGCTGCATCCGGAGCGGTTCTCGCGGTCCTTCGTGGAACGGTCGCGCCAGCTCGGGCTACCGAAGATCCGGCTGCATGATCTGCGGCACGGCTGGGCGACGATGGCGCTCGCGGCCGGCGTGCATCCGAAGGTCGTACAGGAGCGGCTCGGGCACGCCTCGATCAGCATCACGTTGGACACGTACTCGCATGTGTCCCCGGCGCTGCACGGTGAGGCAGCCGAGACCGTCGCCGCGCTCGTGTTCGGAACCGCTCGTTAGCATTCCGTTAGCAAACCGGCCGATGACGACTTCCTAAGTGGCACTTGACCTGCTGGTTTACGGTGTCCGAGGGGGGACTTGAACCCCCACGCCCAATAAGGGCACTAGCACCTCAAGCTAGCGCGTCTGCCATTCCGCCACCCGGACCGGTGTGCGGCGACCACGATACCCACGCGCCGACCACGGAGCGACTGGCCTGGTAGGAAGGCACGATGAGGAGCGCAGCGCAGGACGAGGTCGTCGAGCTCTGTCGCGACCTGATCCGGATTGACACGACCAACACTGGCGACACCGCGACGAGCGCGGGGGAGCGGGCGGCGGCGGAGTACGTCGCCGGCAAGCTCGACGAGGTCGGCCTCGGCTCCGAACTCATCGAGTCCGAGCCCGGACGGGCCAACATTGTCGCCCGGATCCCGGGCGCCGACCGCGCTCGCGCGGGGCTGCTCGTCCACTGCCACCTGGATGTTGTACCGGCCGAGCCGGCCGAATGGAGCGTTCACCCGTTCGCCGGTGAGGTGCAGGACGACTACCTGTGGGGCCGCGGCGCGGTGGACATGAAGGACATGGACGCGATGACGCTGGCCGTCGTACGGCAGTGGATGCGAGACGGTACGACGCCCCCGCGAGACATCGTCCTGGCCTTTGTCGCCGACGAGGAGGCCGGCGGGCGTAAGGGCGCGCGATGGCTGGTGGACACCCGGCCGGAGCTGTTCGAAGGGTGCTCCGAGGCGATCAGCGAGGTCGGCGGCTTCAGTCTGACCGTCCGCGACGATCTGCGGCTGTACCTCATCGAGACCGCGGAGAAGGGCATCGGCTGGATGAAGCTGACCGCCCGCGGCCGCCCCGGGCACGGGTCGATGGTGAACGAGGACAACGCAGTCGCCCGGCTGTGCGAGGCGGTCGCCCGGCTCGGCCAGCACGAGTTTCCGATTGTGATGACCAAGACGCTGCGGGCCTTTTTGGAGGCCATCAGCGAGGCGTTCGAGGTCGAGCTGGACCCGGACGACATCCAGGGGACGCTGGCCAAGCTGGGCAGTCTGGCCCGGATCGTCGGCGCGACGCTGCGGAATACTGCGAACCCGACGATGCTCGATGCCGGCTACAAGGCCAACGTGATCCCCAGTTCGGCGACCGCGGTGGTGGACGGACGGTTCCTACCCGGCCAGGAGGAGGAGTTCGAGCGTCAGCTCGACGAGATCCTCGGCCCGGACATCGAGCGGGAGTGGATCATCAAGGACACCGCAATGGAGACGTCGTTCGACGGCCCGCTCGTCGAGCAGATGGCCGCGGCACTCAAAGCCGAGGACCCGGGCGCGCACGCGATTCCTTACATGCTCTCCGGGGGCACCGACGGCAAGTCGTTCCAGCGGCTCGGCATGCGCTGCTTCGGGTTCTCCCCGCTCCGGCTGCCGCCCGACCTGGACTTCGCCGCGCTGTTCCACGGCATCGACGAGCGGGTTCCGCTGGACGCCTTACGCTTCGGCACCCGGGTCCTCGACCGGTTCCTGCTCAGCTCCTGAGCGCGCGCACTCGCGCCGATCTTGGTCATCTCAACGTCAAACGGACCGCTGAGAGGTTGATCCGACCAAGATCGGCGGGAACAGGAGGCATCGATGGAGCTGAGCGGCAAGGTCGCCCTCGTCACGGGTGGCGCAAGCGGGATAGGTGCCGCGGCCTGCCGTCGACTCGCCGCGCTGGGCGCCCGGATCGTGGTTGCGGACGTGGACGAGGAGCGCGGCCGGGCAGTCGCCGGCGACACAGATGGACGCTTCCACCGGCTCGACGTCACCAGCCTGGCCAGCAACCACGCCGTGGTCGCCGAGATCGAGGTGACCGAAGGACACCTCGACATCGCGTTCCTGAACGCCGGTATCGTGTCCCCCACCCGTGACGACGAGCCGTTGGAGGAAGCGGCGTACCGGCGGATCGTCGGCATCAACCTCGACGGCGTGGTGTTCGGCGTGGACGCCGCCGTACCGGCGATGACGAGGAGCGGAGGTGGCCAGATCGTCGCCACCGCCTCGCTCGCCGGTCTGGTTCCGCTACCGGGAGACGCGCTCTACACCCTGACGAAGACCGCCGTCGTGGCCTACGCGCGGGCCCTCGCGCCCACGCTCGAGCCGAAGGGGATCACGATCAACGCCGTGTGCCCCGGCTTCGCGGACACGCCGATGATCACGCCGATCAAGGGCCAGTTCGACAGCATCGGCTTCCCGGTCCTCACCGCCGATCAGGTCGCGGACGCGCTCATCGACTGCCTCGCCGCGCACGGCACCGGGGAGGCGTGGTTTGTCCAGCCGGGCATGCCGGCCGCCCCCTACCGCTTCCGAAACGTTCCGGCAGCGCGCAAACCCGACGGTTCGCACGCCCCGATACCGGCCGACCTGGATCCGCACGGTGCCGGCCGATGAAGGCCTGGCGGGTCCACGAGCTCGGCGAACCGGCTGACGTTCTCCACCTCGACGAGATCCCTGACCCGGAACCCGGTCCCGATCAACTGCTCGTCCGGGTGCAGGCCGCCGCACTGAACTTCCCGGACATCCTGCTCTGCCAAGGCAGGTATCAAGAACGCCCGCCGCTGCCGTTCACGCCAGGGGTCGAGCTGACCGGCGAGGTTCTCAGCGCGCCCGAGGGCTCCGGTTTCCGGCCCGGAGACCGGGTGCTCGGCGGCCCGTCCCCGATGGGCGGTGCTTTCGCGGAGTGCGCCGTACTGCCGGCGAGCAATGCCTACGCCGTCCCACCCGGGATGCCCGCCGACGAGGCGGCTGCGCTGTATCTCACCTACCAGACCGGGCACGTCGGCCTGCACCGGCGGGCCGGCCTCCGGGCCGGGGAGACTCTGCTCGTCAACGCCGGCGCCGGCGGGGTCGGGTCGGCCGCCATCCAACTCGGCAAGGCCGCCGGCGCCACGGTCATCGCGACCGCCGGCGGCCCAGACAAGGTGCAGGTCTGCCGCGACCTCGGGGCCGACCACGCGATCGACTACCTGGCCGAAGACTTCGTCGCTGAGGTGAAGGACATCACCAGCGGCCGCGGCGCCGATGTCATCTACGACCCGGTCGGCGGGGACGTCTTCGACGCCTCCCGCAGGTGCCTGGCCTGGGAGGGCCGGCTGATCGTCGTCGGCTTCACCAGCGGCCGGATCCCCGAGGCGCCGGCCAACCACGCGCTCATCAAGAACTACAGCATCGTCGGCCTGCACTGGGGCATGTACCGCACCAAGGACCCAGCGCTGATCACCGCGGTCCACGAGGACCTGACCCGCCTGTACGCCGACGGCCGAATCCGGCCGTTCGTGTCCGAGCGGTTCCCGTTCGATCAGGTCCCCGAGGCACTGACCCGGCTGGCCAGCCGGCGGACGGTCGGCAAGGTGGTGATCGTCATAGCGGAGGAGTAGGAAGCGCGGGATGGCCACTGCCGTCGGCGATGGGCTGCCGCCCGGACGAATCGTGGACGCCGACACTCAGGCTACGAGCTCTGGCCCTCGAGGTCGGCCTGGCTGTACTCCTTGGGCTCCACCAGGACCCACCAGTTGCCGGAGTTGTCGCGCATCACCGCTTCGACGCCGTACGGCCGGTCCGAGGGCTCCTGCACGAAGTCGACGCCCTTCGCCTTGAGCTCGTCGTACGTCGACCGGCAGTCGTCGACGCGCAGGCCACCCCCGCTCATCGAGCCCTTCGCCAGCGCACGCCGGATGAACTCCGCGTCCTCGTCGTCGAGCGGTGGACCGGGCACCATGAGGGCCAGCTCGAGGTCGGGTTGACCAGGGTGGTGGACCGTGCACCAGCGGAAGTCGCCCATCGTGACGTCGTCGCCCTCGGCGAATCCCAACGTGTTGACGTAGAAGTCTTTTGCGGCGTCAACATCGGTGACCCAGACGGTTTGCAGGGAGACGTTCGTGATCATCGGATGAACCTTTCGTCGGTGAATTGTCCAGCTGGAGGCTAGGTTCCGACGGGCCGTTCGGACTTCTCCGAGATTGCGGAGATGCGCTGCATTCCGAGCATGAACACGACGCAGCCTGGGATGCGGTGGGCGCCACCGTGGTCCTGTTCACGCTGGTACTGCGTCGGACTCATCCCGACGAGCTCGCGAAAGCGGGTGCTGAATGTGCCGAGGCTGGCGTACCCGACGAGCTGGCAGATCTCGGTGACGGTCAGGTTGGTGGCGCGCAGCAGATCCTGCGCCCGCTCGATCCGACGACGGCGGGTCAGGTAACGCATGGGAGTTTCGCCGTACGCCGCAGCGAAGCAGCGAACGAAGTGGTACTTGGACGTGGCGGCTTGCTTTGCCAGCGCGTCAAGGTCGTGCGACTCGGCGTATGCGAGGTCCAGCCGGTCATGCACCCGTCGCAGGTGCGGCAGCAGGTCGGTGGGCACCGAAGCGGTCGTCACCACCCGTCCACCGTATCGGTGGCCGCCGGACGATGGCTTCGTGGCCGGAGGAGGACCCTAGAGGACCGGGCCCGGCAGGTTGCGGTGCCACAGCCGGCGGCGCAGCCACACCCGGCGGCTGCCATCCGGATGGACCAGTACGCGGACCAGCTCCCAGCCGCCGATCTCGGCCTGCATGCTCAGCAACATCGCGGTCAGGGAGCGATTGGTGTCCCGCGGGATCCGCACCGGTGCGTACTCCCAATCGGAGCTCACCGGTGCCGCGAAATTCATGTTGGGCATTGTGCCCTGTCACCGGTCAATAGTCTGTAGTTCCCCCGTTGTTCGACTGGCCACCCACACTCGTCCGGAGTCCGGGTCCACGGCGATCGTGTTCGGCTGCCGCACGGTCGGGAACCTCGCCACCTCGCGGGCGGTCGTACCGGACAGATCGAAGCCCACCAGCTCGTTGCGCGCCGTCAGCGTCACCCACAGCAGGTCGGCGCGTTCGTCATAGGCGATCCCGTACGGTGTCCCGTCGAGCTCCAGCCGGACACGCTCGGCCAGCGGATCGAGATCGAAGAAGAGCAGGGCATTGCCGCGGGTGTCGGCTACGACGACGCCGCCGCGACGGTCCGCGACGATGTGCGTGGGGCCGGCACCTGCTGCCACCCGTTCGAGCGGTTCTTCGGCCGGTACGTCGTACGTCGTCAGAGTGAAGGCGCCGACGTCGATGACCGCCGTCACGTCGCCGACGGCGGTGACACCGCCCGGCTGGGTGACGTCCAGGAAGCGGTGCACCACCTCGGCGCCGTCCAGCACCGACAGCGTGCCGCCACGCTCGTCGGCAACCATGATCAGGCCTGATGCGGTCTGCGCGGCGTCGTGCGGGTACTCGCCGACCTCGGTCTCGGTCGCCGTTCCGTCCGGCAGGCTCACCTGCACGAACGTGTCGGAGTCCTCGGCCGGCACGAGGACGGGTCCGCCTGGTCCGCCCATCTGCAGATGCCGGGCGTGTCCCGGCAGCTCGACGGTTCGGAGCACCTCGCCGGTGCCGCCCTGAATCAACAGCAGCCGATTCGGTTCGCGGACGGCGACGGCCAGGATGTCGGTCTGCTCGTCGTAGGCCATGCCCTCCGGCTGCTGGTCGAGGGTCACCACGACGCCGGCGGGCTCGACCCTCAGGGGAGGGGATGTGCCGGGCTCGGCCGCACCGAGCGGCGCCGGTTCGGCATCGCCAGAGCATGCCGTCAGCATTCCCAGCGCCACCACCAGAGCCGTGGCGACCCGCCGCCCCCGTCTCACGAGTCGTTCTCCTCGACTGCCCCGATCTCCTGCTCGAGCAGTCGGCGCAGCCGGGTACGCCGGGGCCGCGCCCCGACGTCCCGGACGGCGCGGGCGACGACCGAGCCCGCCGCATGGACGATCGACAGATGCCGTTGCGCCCTGGTCAGGGCGGTGTAGACCAGCGGCCGGCTGAGCATGCCGCTGGCCTCAGGGGGCAGTACGGCGACGACGCCGGGCCACTCCGACCCTTGCGCGCGGTGAACGGTGATCGCCCACCCGTGCCGCAGATCTGTCAGCGCCTTACCGCTGACGGACACCGGACCGGAGGCGAACTCGATGGTCACGGCGCCGTCGGCCGCGCTGGTGACCACCCCCACCTCGCCGTTTGCGAAGCCCACGGGCTCCAGGTCCAGGTGATTCGCGGTAGCCACCACCCGATCTCCGACGTCGAAGCCGGACACGGTGCCCTGACCCGGGTTGAGAACTGCCTTGAGGCCGCGATTCAGCTCGACGGTGCCCGCCAGGCCGCGGTGCACCGGCGTGACGACCTGGATGTCCGTAGCCGGGATCGCCAGCGCACGCGGGATCGAGTCGGTGACGAGCTGAATGGTCCGGTGCGCCGCCTGAGCAGAGCCGGTCGCCGAGACGACCACGACCTCCCGGTCGGGATCGTGCACCGGCGGGAGGTCACCGCCACGGACGGCCGTCGCGAGGCGAGCGATCGCTCCACCCTCGGCCTGCCGGTACAGCGTGGTCAGTTCGGTGACCGGGACCCGGCCCGAGGCCAGCAGGTCACCGAGCACCTGCCCAGCCCCGATCGAGGGCAGCTGCGCCGGGTCGCCGACGAGGAGCACGTGCGCACCGTCGGGACACGCCTCGAGCAACGCCGCGGCGAGTTCGGTGTCGAGCATGGACACCTCGTCCACGACGATCACGTCCTCATCCAAGGGCCAGCCTTCGCCCCGGGCGAAGTCTCCGGTGGTTCCTTGCGCCCCGAGCAGCCGGTGGACGGTCATTGCCGGTGCGTCGGTCAGCTCCTCCAGCCGCTTCGCCGCGCGGCCGGTCGGCGCGGCCAGGGCGACGGTACGTCCGCGAGCTTCGACCAGCGACACGACCGCCGCGACGGTCCGGCTCTTTCCCGTCCCGGGGCCGCCGGTCAGGATCGACAGCCCGTGGTCGAGGACGCTCTCCACCGCGAGCAGCTGTTGAGCGTCCAGGCCCTTGCCCACCGCTGCGGCCGCGGCCCGGTCGGCCAGCAGCTCGGCGGTGGCCAGCAGCCGGGCGCAGGACTCGGCCACCGAAGCCTCGGCCATCCCATAGCGCTGGAGCGCCAGTAGCGACGGGCCCTCGTCCGGCTCGTACTCGAGCACGGCTCCGGACTGAGCCGCCGCGGCCACCGCGGCCCCCGGGTCAGGGACGTACTCGGCGCTGAGCGCGGCATGCACGAGGTCGCTCGGCATCACGGTGTGGCCGTCCCGCGCCGCACGCGCGAGTGTGTGCGACACCAACGCCCGACCCCGCCGAGGGTCGTCACGTCGTACACCGGGGACGATGGCGAGGGCGAGTCGGTCGGCGTCGACGACGCGGACGTCGGGCAGCGCCAGCAGCCGCCAGGGATCCTCGCGCAGGGTGGGCGCGGCGTCATCGCCGTACAGCTCGGTCATTCGGCCGGCCAGCCGCGGCTCGACGTTTGCCGCGACGAGCAACCTCACCACGTCGTACGTCGGCGCTGCCCCGATCCAGGAGGACACCAGTCGGTCGGCCCGCGCAGTGGTGACCCGGGGCAGTGTCGCCAGGGCGGTTGCGGTGACGGCGTCCGGCGTGTCGATGCCCGCCCCGGGCAGCGCCGCGGCCAGCGTTCGCCCGAGACCTGGCCACAGACCCGCATCGCAGAAGGCGCGAAACGCCGGGTCTGGAGTCACGTCCACCGACCCTACTGACCGGCCGCCAGCCTGCGCCTACGTCCGTAGGGATGAGCGCTATGCCAGCCAAACCTACGGACGCAACGCGGGGGCTCAGGTGCCGCGGTGTTCGGGATAGCCCATGTCCGGCGCCGACACGTCATCGAGCGCGGTCCTGATCTCCGCGGGAAGGTCGAGCGGCTCCGCGGCCAGCGATCCCTGCAGCTGCCCGACGGTGCGGGCGCCGACGATCGGTGCGGTGACGCCGGGGCGGTCGCGGACCCAGGACAGCGCGACCGCCAACGGTGACGTCCCGAGGCCCTCGGCGGCGGTCGCGACCGCCTCGACCACGCGCTGCGATTCCTCGCCGAGCAGGTCGTCGACGAAGCCCTTGAAATGCGCGGAGGCGGCTCGGGAGTCCGACGGCGTGGCGTGGCGGTACTTGCCGGTGAGCACGCCGCGGCCCAGCGGCGACCACGGGAACAGACCCAGCCCCAGCGCCTGGCAGGCCGGCAGCACCTCCCGCTCCACGCCACGTTGCAGCAGGCTGTACTCCATCTGCGTGGACACCAGCGAGGCGCGGTCGGGCCACGCACGCTGCCACGTCGCCGCCTGCGCCGTTTGCCAGCCCGAGAAGTTCGACACCCCGACGTAGCGGACCCGACCGGAGTTCACCGCCGTGTCGAGCGCGGCGAGGGTCTCCTCCAGTGGCGTGTCGTCGTCCCAGGAGTGCAGCTGCCACAGGTCGACGTGATCAACGCCGAGCCGCCGCAGCGAGGCGTCCAGGGCGGAGAGTAGATGCCCGCGGGAGGAGCCCCGCGCCATCGCCGTACTGCCCGTGGCCCCGAACGCCTTGGTGGCGATCAGGACGTCGTCTCGGGGTACGACGTCGCGCAGCAACCGGCCGACGACGCGCTCGCTATCGCCGTCGGCGTAGACGTCGGCGGTGTCCACCAGCGTTCCGCCGGCGTCGACGAACGCGCTCAGCTGCGCTGCGGCGTCGTCCTCGTCGGTGTCGCGCCCCCAAGTCATGGTGCCCAACGCCAGCCGGGACACCACCAGACCGCTGCGGCCGGCCGCACGCTGCTCCATGCCCACGCAACCTACCGGCCACGGTTAGGGTGGCGCGCGGACCAAACCGCCCACGGGTCGGGAGAACACTGATGAAGTTGGGCCTGAACCTGGGCTACTGGGGTGCCGGCAACGACGCCGACAACCTGGCGTTGGCGCTGGAAGCCGACCGGCTCGGGTTCTCCGTGGTGTGGGCCGCGGAGGCGTACGGGTCGGATTCGCCGACCGTGCTCGCCTGGGTGGGCGCCCGCACCGAGCGGGTCGACCTTGGTGCGGCCGTCATGCAGATACCGGCTCGCACTCCGGCGATGACGGCGATGACCGCGGCCACCCTAGACACCCTGTCCGGTGGCCGGTTCCGGCTCGGGCTGGGGGTGTCCGGACCGCAGGTCAGCGAGGGCTGGCACGGAGTGCGCTTCGACAAGCCGCTTGGTCGAACGCGGGAGTACGTCGAGATTGTTCGGTCGGCACTGCGCCGGGAGCGGGTTCGGTACGACGGAGAGCACTATCAGCTGCCGCTGCCGGGCGGCCCGGGCAAGGCGCTCGCGCTGACCGTGCACCCCGTGCGCGCCGAGATCCCGCTCTACCTGGCCGCGGTGGGGCCGAAGAACCTCGAGCTGACCGGGGAGATCGCCGACGGCTGGCTGGCCATCTTCTACAGCCCGGAGCATTCCAAGGAGTCGCTGGCGGCGTTGCGTGCGGGGCAGCAGAAAGCCGGCCGGAGCGAGGTTGCGATGGACGTCGCCGTGACCACCCCGATCGTCGTCGACGACGACGTTGCCGTGGCCGCGGAACCGGTGCGCAACTACTGCGCGCTTTATCTCGGCGGCATGGGCAGCCGGCAGCAGAACTTCTACAACGCGCTGGCGGTGCGGATGGGCTTCGAGGAGGCGGCCGCGGAGATCCAGAACCGCTACCTGTCCCGGGACTACGTGGGCGCCGCAGCCGCCGTACCGCAGGAGTTCATCGACGCGACCTCACTGCTCGGTCCGGTCGAGCGGATAGCCGACCGGATGCAGGCGCTGGCCGACTCCGGCGTCACGACCGTCTCGCTGGCGCCGAACGTCGGCACTCTGGAGCAACGGCTTGAGACGATGCGGTCGGCAGTCGCCGCGGTGGAACGCGCCGGGCTGGCTTCGTGAGCCTCGCCGCGGCATGAGCATCCTCGAAGCGATCATCCTCGGCATCGTCGAAGGACTTACCGAGTTCCTCCCTGTCTCCAGCACGGGGCACCTCACCCTGATGGAGGGTCTGCTCGGGCTACCGGTCGACGACCGCTCGATCACCGGTTTCACAGCCGTCATCCAGATCGGGGCGATCCTGGCGGTGCTCCTGTACTTCCGCGGGGACATCGCCCGAATTGCCGTGGCCTGGGGCCGTGGGTTGGTCAACCGTGAGGCCCGCACGTTCGACTACCGGTTCGGGTGGTACGTCGTCGCCGGCTCGCTGCCGATAGGGGTCGCCGGGTTCCTCGGCCAGGACCTGATCGCCGGCCCCCTGCGCAGTCTCTGGGTGGTTGCCGCCGCGCTGATCCTGTGGAGTGCAGTGATGGTGTGGGGTGAGCGGGGTGCCACCCAGGCCCGCGGCGAGCCGCAGACCACGTTGCGCGACGTGCTGATCATCGGCGTGGTGCAGTGCGCCGCGCTGGTCCCGGGCGTCTCGCGGTCAGGGGCGACCATCAGCGCGGGACTGCTGCTCGGCCTGGACCGGGTGACCGCGACCCGGCTGTCGTTCTTCTTGGCCATCCCGGCGCTGACCGCGGCCGGACTGTACGAACTGCCGCGCGCACTCGATCAAGGGGTCGGCCTGGTGCCGACCGCCGTGGCAACGATCGTGTCCTTTGTCGTGGCCTATGCGTCCATTGCCTGGCTGCTGAAGTTCGTGGCGGGGCACAGCATCACCGCATTCGTCCCGTACCGCGTGGTCCTAGGAGTGCTCGTCGCGGTACTGCTCGCGACCGGTGTACTGCAGGCCACCTGACCCGGAGGTGCCACCCTGAGCCCGATGCACGACCTCCTAGGCTCGCCTCGATGATCACCATTGCGTTGCCGGGCTCATGACGACTACCCCGCCCGGCTCATGACGACGGTCGTGCTGCTCCGCCATGGCCGAACCGCGGCCAACACCGGCGGTGTGCTCGCTGGCTGGACCCCCGGCGTCGGTCTCGACGAGGTGGGTCAGGCGCAGGCCGCCGCTGTCGCCGAGCGATTGAAGGTGCTGCCGCTGTCCGCTGTGGTCAGCAGCCCGCTGCAGCGATGTTGGGAGACGGCGAGCGCTCTGCTCGCCGGCCGCAACGGTCTCACGCTGCAGGCCGACGACCGGTTCGGGGAGTGCCGGTACGGCGACTGGACCGGCCGTGCGCTCAAGGAGTTGGCCAAGGAGCCGATGTGGAAGGTCGTCCAGCAGCATCCCTCGGCTGCGGTCTTTCCCGGTGCGGACGGCGAGAGCCTGGCCCAAACGCAGCATCGGGCGGTCGCTGCGGTCCGCGACTGGAACGCGCGGCTCGGCGCCGACGCCGTGTGGCTGGCGTGCAGCCACGGCGACGTGATCAAGGCGATCCTCGCCGATGCGCTCGGGCTGCACCTTGACCAGTTTCAGCGCATCGTGGTCGACCCCTGTTCGATCAGCGTCGTGACCTACACCGAAACCCGGCCGTTTGTCGCCCGAGTCAACGACACCGGCGGCAGCGTCGAGACGTTCGTTCCGCCGAAGCGCCGGGGACGGCGGCGTCGGTCCTCCGATGCCGTTGTCGGTGGCGGCAGCGGCGCTCCCGCGTAGGGTCGAAGCACAAGTTTCTCGGAGGCAGCGCGATGACCCGGCAGGTGTTTCTCTTCGATCGGCCCGACCGCTTTGTCGCGGGAACGGTCGGTCAGCCCGGCGACCGGACGTTCTACCTGCAAGCGTCACACGGCAGCCGCACGGTCAGCGTGAGCCTGGAAAAGACGCAGGTCGCCGTACTGGCCGACCGGATGGACGAGCTGCTCAGCGAGATCGCCCAACGCAGTCTCGACGAAGGTGAGCAGGCGGCCGCCCGGGCGCGGGAACCGGTGGTCCGAGCAGTGTTGGCCGCCTTGACCGGCAACGCCGACGAGATCGCGGCGGTGGACGACGTCGACCCGCTGACGGCGCCCGTCGAGGAGGAGTTCCGGGTGGGGGCCATGGGCCTGGCGTGGGATTCCGATGGCGACGCCGTCGTGGTCGAAGCGGTGGCGGGAGGCGATGAGCCGGTCGACGAGGATGCCATTCTCTCCGACACCGCGGACGGACCGGACGCGCTGCGGGTCCGGATCACGCCTGCCGCGGCGCGGGCGTTCATCGCTCGCGCCCGCCGGGTCATCGCGGCCGGGCGGCCGGCCTGCCCGCTGTGTGCCCTTCCGCTGGATCCGGGCGGGCACATCTGCCCGCGCCAGAACGGGTACCGGCGCTGAGCGAGGCCGCGGCTCCGGATCCCGTCGAGTCGCCGACGGAGGACACGGCGGCGGGCGACGTCGTCGGCGACCCGCAGACGCTGGGTCGCGACGGAACCCTGGAGCTGCTGCGATCCGGACTGATCGAGGTCGAGGGACGGCTCGTCGATGCCAGCAACGCCACGCTGTACTGCTCGCTCTCCGCGGAAGGCATCCAGGCAGCGTGCGTCTACAAACCGGTGATCGGGGAACGCCCGCTCTGGGACTTCCCGGACGGAACGCTGGCCGGCCGCGAGGTGTCGGCATACCTCGTGTCCGACGCGCTGGGCTGGGACATTGTCCCCCCTACGGTGCTGCGGGATGGGCCGTTCGGCTCCGGCATGGTGCAGCTGTGGGTCGACGGGGACCCGGGCGTCGACTTGACCCGCCTGGTCCGGGCCGACCTTCCTGAGCTGCGCCGGATGGCGGTCTTCGACGCCGTCGTGAACAACGCTGATCGCAAGGGCGGCCACCTGATCCCGATGCCGGACGGCCGGGTGTACGGCGTGGATCACGGTGTCTGCTTCGCCACGGAGGACAAGCTGCGCACAGTGCTGTGGCGATGGGCGGGCGACCAGCTCACCGAGGCCGCTGTGGACAAGCTGCGCGTGCTGAGCGGCGACCTCGACGGCCCGCTCGGTGAGCGGCTCGGTGAGCACCTGACCCGGCGCGAGGTGCGGCGGGTCAGGCTGCGGGTCGACCGGTTGATCCGCTTGGGTCACCATCCGGAGCCGTCGGGGGAGTGGCCGGCGATCCCCTGGCCGCCGTTCTGACGTTGTTCACGCGCGACGATTCATGAGTGCGGCTGGGCCTAGGATGCGACCCGTGAAACCGCGTCGGGTCAACGTCGAGGGGGTCGGCAGGCTGCCGGCTTTTTGCCACGCCGTGCTGGCCGGTGATCACATCTACGTCTCCGGGATGATCGGGGCGGCCGAGGGTGAGCTGCGGCTCGTCCCAGGCGGAATCCGCGCCGAGACCACCCAGACGTTGCGCAACATCGAGCAGATCCTGCGTGGGTGCGACGCCACGTTCGACGATGTCGTCAAAGTCAACGTGTATCTCACGGACTTGGCGATGTTTGCTGACATGAACGAGGCCTACCTGGACGTCATGGGGCAGGACCCACCCGCGCGAATAACCGTCGGCGTCGCCGCGCTCGTCCTCGGCGCGCTCGTGGAGATCGACTGCGTCGCATACCGGCCCGACTGAGCCGACCGACATGCAGCGACCGCTGGAGCCCGGCCCGGAGCAGTGAAGTTGGCGCACACCACTGTCGACTTCCTGACGCGATTCCTCACTGAGTTGCCCGCCGCTCCGTCGTCGGACTTCGACGCGGTCGAAGCGGTGCTGGCAGATCCCGCGTTGCGCCGGCCACCGGCCGAGCAAGGACGACCCCTGACCGAACTGCTCGACGTGATCGGGCGTGCCGCCGGCCGGGCTGGCAGGTCTGGTGGCCGACGTGCTGAACCGCTACACCGCGCTGGCCTTTCCGGCGCCTGGGCTCGTCGCGTGGAGGCCGATCTGCTGCGATGGCTCGCCGACCTGTTCGCGTTGCCGGCTGCGGCGGCGGGCACCCTGACCTCCGGTGGATCGCTGGCCACGTTCTCGGCGCTCGTCGCCGCCCGCAACGACCGGCTGCCCGAGAATCAGGTCCACCACGCCGTGGCCAAGGCCGCCCGGCTGGCGGGCTTTCCGTCTGCTGCCGTGCACACGGTCGCCACCGACTCCACTCTGCGCATGGACATGACCACGCTGACCGAAGCCGTCGCCGCGGACCGCGCTGGGAACCTGCAGCCGTTCTGCGTCGTGGCCAGTGCCGGCACCACGAACACCGGAGCGATCGACCCGCTACCCGAGATCGCCGAGTTCTGTGCCCGCGAGGGTCTCTGGCTGCATGTCGACGGCGCGTACGGCGCTGCGTTCGTCCTTACCGACCGCGGGAGGCAGCGGCTGCGCGGCATCGACCGGGCCGACTCGCTGTACTCGACCCACACAAGGGCTTCTTCCTGCCCTCGGCACCGGCTGCCTACTGGTCCGCGACGGCGCCGTGCTGCGGGCGGCGCACTCCGGCGCGGATGCCCCCTACCTGCAGGACATCGGGGAGCACGACCCGCCGGATTTCGCCGCCATCAGCCCCGAACTCACCCGCGGCTTCCGGGCCTGCGGCTCTGGCTGCCGTTACACCTGCATGGCGTCGCCGCGTTCCGCGCCGCGCTCGACGAGAAGCTGGATTTGACTGGCCACGCCTACAGGGTCCTTCGGGCCGAACCCACCCTGAACGTGCTCGGTCCTCCGCAGTTGACGACCGTCGCCTTCCGGCGGGTGCTCACCGGCGCCGATGACGCCGCCGAGGACGCGGCGACCGCCGATCTACTACGGCGCGTCAACGCCGAGCGGCGGGTGTTTCTGTCAAGCACACGTATCGCCGGCCGCTACGTCGGGCGGATCAGCGTGCTGAACCACCGCACCGACCGGGCCCGCGTCGACGAAGCGTTGGACGCGATCCGTCGACATACCGCGCCTGGCTAGGCTCGGGCACATGCAGTCGTGGCCCGGGCCGCCGATCCCCAAGCTGCCCGGCCGGGGACTCCCGCTGCGGCTGTTCGACTCAGCGACCAGCCAAATCCGTCCGACCTCCCCGGGCGCCACCGCCGGCATGTACGTCTGCGGGATCACGCCGTACGACGCCACGCATCTGGGGCACGCGGCTACGTACCTCGCCTTCGATCTGGTCAACCGGGTGTGGCGCGACGGTGGACACGACGTCCACCTCGTGCAGAACGTGACCGACATCGACGACCCGCTGCTGGAGCGGGCCGAGCGCGACCACGAGGACTGGATGGTCCTCGGAATGCGCGAGACGGCGCTGTTCCGCGAGGACATGACGGCACTGCGCATCGTCCCGCCGACGGACTACGTCGGCGCCGTCGAATCCATCGACGAGACCGTGGCGCTGATCGTGGCTCTGCTCGACGACGGTGCGGCGTACCGGCTTGAGGACGGCACCGGCGATGTCTACTACGACGTCGCCCGATCCGAGCGCTTCGGCTACGAGTCCGGTCTGTCCGGCGAGGCGATGCTCGGATTCTTCGCCGAACGCGGCGGCGACCCCGACCGCGGCGGCAAGCGGAACCGACTCGATCCGCACTTGTGGCGGGGAGCCCGCGCCGGCGAGCCGTCCTGGGCGTCCGCGGTCGGCCCAGGAAGGCCGGGCTGGCACATCGAGTGCACTGCGATCGCGCTCAACCGCCTGGGGATGGCCTTCGACGTTCAGGGCGGCGGTTCGGATCTGATGTTCCCCCATCACGAGATGTCCGCGGCGCACGCCGAGTCCGTGACGGGGCGGTGGCCGTTCGCCCGGCACTACGTGCACGCCGGGATGATCGGACTGCATGGCGCCAAGATGTCCAAGAGCCGCGGAAACCTGGTGTTCGTATCGCGGCTGCGCGGCGAGAAGGTCGATCCGATGGCCATCCGGACCGCGCTGCTCGCCGGGCATTACCGCGAGGACCGGCCGTGGACACCGTCGTTGCTCGACCAGGCGCAGGCCCGGCTGGCGCGGTGGCGGGAGGCCGTCTCACTCGGCGTCGGTCCGGACGCCGGTCCACTGCTGGACTCCGTACGCCGACAGCTCGCCGACGACCTCGATACGGTGAACGCTCTGTCCACTGTGGACCGATGGGCGGCCGAAGCGCTCCAGCGCAGCGGTCGTGACACCGGCGCCTCGCAACTCGTCAGTGACACCGTCGACGCCCTTCTCGGGATCGCGCTCTGAGGGCCCTGCGGGGACAGCATCCTTCCCAGACGTGCCCGTAGCGTTTCCTGTCGGGGCGACCCTCTTCATCACCTGCGGATTACAGGCCGCAGGCAAGACGACCCTCGCCAAGCGCTTGGAGCAAGAACAGTCGGCGCTGAGGCTGACCGCGGACGAGTGGCTGCGCGAGCTTCACCCAGCGCTGGCTGGCGCCGAGCTGGAACCACTGCGTGACCCCGTGGAGCGGGTGCAGTGGGGCACTGCGATTCGCGCGCTGGACCTCGGCTGCAACGTCGTGCTCGACTGGGGACTCTGGTCCCGGCAGGAGCGTGATCACTACCGGTCGAAGGCAAGGGCGCTTGGGGCTCGAGTCGTCCTGTGCGTCCTGGACCGCCCATCGATGAGAGGTGGGAGCGGCTGTCCCTGCGGAACGTCGGCCTGCCTGACGACTCGTACCTGCCCATCACTTGGGCCGAACTCGAGGCGACCGCCGCGCTTTTTCAGCGCCCCACGCCGGAGGAGCTCGCGCTGTTCGATCCGCTGTAGTTGCTTGACAATCCGGTCAGGGTGACGGGTCCCGGAAGTCCTCGGGGGAGACGTCGTCGACAAACTGCCGAAACTCGCGCAGCTGTTCCTCGGGCGGGGCGGCGCCGCCGTGCGGGAACAGCTCGGCAATCGGTTGACCAACGTCGTCGAGGATCGCGTCGGCAACCGAGATGGGCACTCCGTCGCGCACAGCCACGGCCAAGGCGTCGCTTGGCCTTGCGGCGATCCGCGTGCCTGCGTCGAACACAAGATCGGCGTAGAAAACGCCGTCGCGCAGCTCGATGATCTCCACCCCGTCGAGGCTTCGGCCCAGACCTCGCACGATCGGCCCGAAGAGGTCCTGAGTCAGCAGCGGATCTTCCTCGCTGCGCGGGCCGGCCGCGATCACGTCCGCCTGGGGCTGCCGGAGGAACACCGGCACGCAGCGCTCGCCATCGACCTCTCCGAGGAGGAGCACCGGCTGTCGGGTCGGTGCATGAACCACCAGCCGCAGCACCCGCATCGCCCGCATGACCCACCTCGTTCTTGTCGATGCCTCGGTGTCAGGACGGGGCGGGGCCGGGGCCGGACGGTCGCCGCCGGCGCAGGTAGCGCTCGAACTCCCGGGCGATGACCTCGCCACTGGTCTGCTTCAGCTGGCCGGAGTGGTCACGTTCCTCCAGCGCCCGGACGTACTCGGTCACCTCGTCGTCCTCGTTGGCCATCTCGTCGACGAGCGACTGCCATTCCTCGGCCTGCTCCGGCAGCGCGCCCAACGGCACCGGGACATCGAGCACCTCCTCGACGCGGTGGAGCAACGCCAGGGTCGCCTTCGGCGACGGTGGCTGCGACACGTAGTGCGGGACTGCGGCCCAGAACGAGATCGCGGGCAGCCCCATCTGCACGCAGGCATCCTGAAAGACGCCGGTGATCCCGGTCGGGCCTTCGTAGCGCGAGGCCTCCAGGCCGTACCGCTCGGCGGACGCGGCGTCGTACGACGAACCGGTGACGGGAACGGGACGGGTGTGCGGCGTGTCGGCCAACAGGGCGCCCAGTACGACGGCGCTCTCGACGCCCAACTCGCGGCAGAGCTCCAGCAGTTCGTCGCAGAAACTGCGCCAGCGCATGTTCGGCTCGATGCCGCGCAACAGCACGATGTCCCGTTTGGAGTTCGGAGGGCGGCACACCGACAGCCGAGTCGTCGGCCATTCGATTCGCCGGCTGACACCGTCCACAAGGGACACGATCGGCCGGTTGACCTGAAAGTCGTAGTAGTCGTCCGGGTCGAGCGCGGCCAGCGGCCGGGCGTCCCAGATCAGTTCCAGGTGCTCCACGGCACTGCTGGCCGCGTCCCCGGCGTCGTTCCAGCCCTCGAACGCACCGACCAGGATCGGCTCGGTGAGTTCGGGCAGGGTCTCGAACTGGCTCATGTCATGCACCCTACGTCGGGCGCTCGCGCCGCTCCGGTTGAACGGCGTGCGGCCTCGGTACCCTCGTGCCCATGCCCGATTTCTCGTCGCCGCTCCTGGCCGCCGTCCGTGAACGGGTAGTGGTCGCCGACGGCGCGATGGGCACGATGCTGCAGGGCCAGGACCTTTCTCTCGACGACTTCCAAGGCTACGAGGGTTGCAACGAGATCCTCAACGTGACGCGCCCGGATGTCGTGCGGGCCATTCACGAGTCCTACCTCGTGGCCGGCTCCGACGCGATCGAGACGAATACATTCGGCGCTAACCTGGCGAATCTGGCCGAGTACGACACCGCCGATCGGATCGGTGAGCTGGCCGAGGCCGGCGCGCGGATCGCCCGGGGCGTTGCGGACGGCTTCGGTACGCCGGACCGCCCGCGCTGGGTGATCGGAGCGGTCGGCCCCGGCACGAAGCTGCCCACCTTGGGGCATGCCGCGTACGCCGATCTTCGGGATGCCTACCAGCTGCAGGTCGCCGGCATGCTCAGCGGTGGCGTCGACGCCGTACTGGTGGAAACCGCGCAGGATCTGCTGCAGGCCAAGGCGGCGCTGATCGGGGCGCGGCGCGCGATGACCGCGGCCGGCCGCCGGGTCCCGCTGTTCGCGCAGGTGACCGTGGAGACGACGGGGACCATGCTGCTCGGGTCGGAGATCGGGGCGGCGCTGACGGCCCTGGAGCCGCTCGGCATCGACATGATCGGATTGAACTGCGCCACCGGACCGGCCGAGATGAGCGAGCATCTGCGGTACCTGTCCAAGAACGCCCGGGTCGGCGTCTCGGTGATGCCGAACGCCGGGCTGCCGGAGCTCGGCCCGCGCGGCGCCGTCTACCCGCTCGGGCCACCAGCGTTGGCGACCGCTCTGGCACAGTTCGTCCGGGAGTTCGGGACCAGGCTGGTCGGTGGGTGCTGCGGCACGACGCCGGAGCACATCCGGCAGGTGGTCGAGGCGTTGCGCGACATCGAACCGTTGGCTCGCCGGCCGCGCAGCGAGGCCGCGGCGGCGTCGCTCTACCAGTCGGTGTCGTTCCGGCAGGACACCTCGGTGCTGATGGTCGGCGAGCGAACGAATGCCAACGGCTCCAAGGCCTTTCGGGACGCGATGCTGCAGGCCCGCTACGACGACTGCGTGCAGATCGCCCGCTCGCAGACCCGGGACGGCTCGCACATGCTCGACGTCTGTATCGACTACGTCGGCCGCGACGGTGTGGCGGATATGCGTGAGATCGCCCGCCGCTTCGCCACGGCATCGACGCTGCCGCTGATGCTGGACTCGACCGAGCCGCCGGTGATCGAGGCCGGCCTGGAATGCCTTGGCGGGCGAAGCATCGTGAACTCGGTCAACTATGAGGACGGCGACGGACCGGGATCGCGATTCGCCCGGATCATGCCGATCGTGCGAGAGCACGGGGCAGCCGTCGTCGCCCTCACCATTGACGAGGCCGGCCAGGCCCGGACGGCGCAGTGGAAGGTCGAGGTCGCCGAGCGCCTCATTCGCGACCTGACCGGGGTCTGGGGGATGCGGACCGGTGACATCGTGGTGGACACCCTGACCTTCCCGATCGGCACCGGGCAGGAGGAGACCCGCCGAGACGCCCTGGAGACGATCGAGGCGATCGGTGAGATCAAGCGCCGCCACCCCGAGGTACAGACGACCCTGGGTTTGTCGAACGTCTCCTTCGGTCTGAACCCGGCTGCAAGGCAGGTCCTCAACTCGGTGTTCCTGCACGAGGCGGTGCGCGCCGGACTGGACTCCGCGATCGTGCACGCCTCGAAGATCCTGCCGATGACCAAGATCCCGGATGAGCAGCGCGAGGTCGCGCTGGACATGGTCTACGACCGGCGGCGGGAGGGCGCTGACCCTTACGACCCGCTGCAGCGATTCCTGCAGCTGTTCGAGGGCGTCGACGCCCAATCCAACCGGGAGACCCGGGCGCAGGAACTCGCCGCGCTGCCGCTGTCCGAGCGGTTGGAACGGCGGATCATCGACGGGGAGCGCAACGGCCTGGAGGCCGACCTCGACCAGGCGCTGGGCAGCCGTCCGCCGCTGGAAATCGTCAACGACACGCTCCTGGCCGGGATGAAGACCGTCGGTGAGCTGTTCGGCGCCGGGGAGATGCAACTGCCCTTCGTGCTGCAGTCCGCGGAGGTGATGAAGGCAGCGGTCGGATATCTCGAGCCGCACATGGACAAGTCCGATGACGCCGGCAAGGGCAAGATCGTGCTGGCCACCGTCCGAGGGGACGTACACGACATCGGCAAGAACCTGGTCGACATCATCCTGACGAACAACGGCTACGACGTGGTCAACCTCGGTATCAAGCAGCCGATCGGCGCGATCATCGAGGCGGCCGAGGAGCAGCGCGTCGACGTGATCGGCATGTCCGGTCTGCTCGTGAAGTCGACAGTGATCATGAAAGAGAACCTGCAGGAGCTGAACTCGCGCGGGCTGGCCGCAAAGTTCCCGGTCCTGCTCGGCGGCGCCGCGCTCACGCGGTCCTACGTAGAGGGCGATCTCACCGAGACCTACGACGGTGACGTGAGGTACGCGCGGGATGCCTTCGAGGGCCTGCGCCTCATGGATTCAATGATGTCGGCAAGCCGCGGCGGTGCCGCACCGAACCGCATCGACGACACCCGGGTAGCCGAGCGCAAGGCACGTCGTGAACGCTCCCAGCGGATCGCCGCCGAGCGACGGTCGGCCGAGGATGCCGAGGAGCAGCCGATCGGCCGGTCCGATGTGGCCGCGGACAATGCAGTACCGACACCGCCGTTCTGGGGTGCCCGGGTGGTTCGCGGCCTGGCGCTGGCCGAGTACGCCGCCATGCTCGACGAGCGCGCGACGTTCATGGGTCAGTGGGGCCTTCGCGGCGCCCGAGGTTCCGACGACAGCCGCGGGCCGTCCTACGACGAGCTCGTGGAGACCGAGGGTCGGCCACGGCTGCGGTACTGGCTGGACCGGTTCCACACCGAGAACGTCTTGGAGGCGGCCGTGGCCTACGGCTACTTCCCCTGCGTCAGCGAGGGCGAGGACCTCATCGTCCTGCACGGCACCCACGAGGACCCGGGCGGGGAGTGGGTGCGCTTCACGTTCCCGCGCCAGCGCCGGGAGCGCAGGCTCTGCCTGGCCGACTTCTTCCGCGCCAAGGACTCCGGCGAGGTCGACGTCGTGGCGTTCCATGTTGTGACCATGGGTCAGCGGATCAGCGAGTTCGCGAACACGCTGTTCGCGGCGGACTCCTACCGGGACTACCTGGAGGTGCACGGGCTGTCCGTCCAGCTCACCGAGGCGCTGGCCGAGTACTGGCACCGGCGGACCCGCGAGGAGTTGGCCTTCCCCGACGGTACGACGGCCGCCGGCGAGGACTCCACCGACCTCCAGGACGTCTTCCAACAGGGTTACCGCGGCTCGCGCTACTCCTTTGGTTATCCGGCCTGTCCGGATCTGGAGGACCAGCGACAGGTCATCCAACTGCTCGAGCCCGGCCGGATCGGGGTGGAGCTGTCCGAGGAGTTCCAGCTGCACCCGGAGCAGTCCACGTCGGCGATCATCGTGCATCACCCAGAGGCGAAGTACTTCAACGCCCGATGAGCACGCTGCGGGCTGTCCTGTGGGACATGGACGGTACGTTGCTGGACTCGGAGAAGGTGTGGGACGTCTCGCTGGAGCAGTTCGCCACGATGCTCGGCGGGGTGTTGTCGGCGGACGCCCGCGAGGCGATGGTGGGGACGAACATGGCGAAGTCCATGGACGTCTTCTACGCCGACCTCGGGATCACCGGCCGGGACAGCGACGCGGACGCGCAGTGGCTCGACGACCTGACCGGCGACCTCTTCGCCGAGGGTCTGATCTGGCGGCCGGGCGCTCGGGAGCTGCTGATCGCCGTCCGCCGGGCGGGTCTGCGCACCGCGCTGGTGACCGCGACGAGCCGGCCACTCGTAGAACAGGCACTGCAGACGATGGGCGCTGCGCACTTCGACGCCGTCGTCTGCGGCGGTGAGACCGCTGACAAGCCGGACCCGGCGCCCTACCGCCAGGCCCTGTCACAGCTCCGTATGGACGCCCACGAAGCACTCGTCATCGAGGACTCACCGACCGGGGTGGCCGCCGGGGTGGCGGCCGGCTGCACCGTGTTGGCGGTTCCCTGTGCCGCCCGGTTGCCGGAACAACCGGGCGTGTTCCTATTCGAGTCATTGTCCGGGCTCACCGTCGAGGACCTCCGGACAGTGCACCGGGAGGGTCAGCGGTGACCTCGGTGCATCGCTAGCGATTCACCTTCATGACGTAGGTGCCCCAGTTCGCGAACTCGGTGCGCGGGGAGCTCGGGATCCACTCGGTGGCCATCCAGATGTCGCCGTTCTCATCGGCAACCGCCTCGGAGTAGTCACCCCACCGGCAGCCTCGCTCTCGGTCGCCGAAGGCGGCGTAGCAACTCAAGCCGTCGCTGGGTCCCGTCCCGTACTGAGGCACCCGGACCGGGCCCTTCACGCCCGATCCGTCGATCGCGATGAACGACGGGCTGGGGAAAACGGTCGGTCCGGCCAGGCTCATCACGATGGCACCTTCACCGTCGGCGTTCACACCGACGGTCGGGTACATCAGGCTGTTGGTTGCGACCGTCACGTAGCCCTGCTGCACCACGGTGCCGCCGACTCGGCCGGCACTGAAGGTGGGCTGCACCTGCAGCCACAAAATGCCGGCTCGTTTCGGCCGGCCAGGTGACCCGATACCGGTCCCGACGGCTGCCCACAGCCTCCCGTCGGCGAAGGTGACCTCCTGCATGTTGCTGCCTGCGCCGTTGTCCAGCCTGTTCAATCGCTCGTCGAGGGACTCCGCGAGCGGCGCGGGTCCCGGCTTCTGCCGGACATCGGGCGCGAAGGCGTACTCCAGGCTGGGAATGACGCTTCGGGTCAGCCGCAGGTCTGGCCTACGCGTGTCCAAGGAGGCGGTGTTCGACAGGGCCCAGACAGCGATGCCTTCCTCGGACAGGGTGTCGAAATTCAGTGTGGACAGAAAGTACTCACGACCCAGGAACTGGCCACCTGGCGGCACTGTCGCCGGCTGCACCGTGAACGAGGGGTTGCCGTTGACCGGTCCGGCGTTGATGCTCACCGCCGCCGGCGGGAGCGCCAGGCCGCCGGCCGCGTCGGCGAGGCCCTGCTTGGAAAAGGCATGGATCTGCGCGCCATTGAAGTCAGGCCCGAACACCGAGAAGCGGTTGACCGATATGAAGAAACCGTTGGCGTCCGCCCCGATGTGCGGGAAGTCGTCGAAACACGGGCAGCCGGTGTCGGTCGCGTCGCCGGCGGTCGTGTCCAGGCTGAAGTATCCGAACGTGCCGGTCGGGTCGTTGGTCCGGCTGACCGCGATGTAGAGCCGGGATCCGCCCGTGAACGCCCCGGTGAACGGGTCGGCATCCAGGCCGGTCGTCACGACGAACCAGCGCTCGAGTTGGGCGTCGTACAGGCAGACCGGGTCGAACACGAACGGACCGAACGTGGGCGGGTCAGTACGCGAGTTGTTCGGTGCCAGCCCGAAGAACTCGTTGATGCTCGCCTCGGGCACCAGCTGAGACCCGTCGCTGTTGTACACGGTGGTGACCAGGTTGACCATCTCGAAGGTGAAGCCGCTGCCGACGCAGAGCGCCTGGTCCGGCGGCTCGACGCTGTACTGCCTGCCGTTGTCGGCGAACCGGCTGTCGGCGTGGGTCAGGCCGGCGAAGGACAGCATCCCCGGCTCCGGCCCGGCCACCGGACGAATCCCGGGATTCGGTGTCAGCGCAGGCGTGACCCGAGTGTCCGGCTCGGCGTTCGGCCGTTTGGGCCCGGGGAACTCAGGGCCATTGGTGAGTACGACGGCGTCGTCACCGGCGTGGCTCGCCGCGATCTCGCGCAGCGAACCCGAGCCCATCGGCGTCAGGCGAGCTCGGGTCTGCAGCGCGTCGACCGCCGGCCCGTTCGTTGCCGGATCCGGCGGGGCAGCTCCCGCCGGAGCGGTGAGCAGTCCCACGACGACGGCCATCGCGGCGATGATCGCCACTGTCATCCGGTTCGGTCGGCTCAGATCGCGCGCTCGCATCGGCATGCTCCTCAGTTCAGACCGGGACGGCAGCTGCTGGCGCAACGCCGGCAGCGCGGACGCTAGCAGCGGCTTTGGCCTCCCCGGGCTGACTCAACGCGGCGGCAGGGGCTGCCACGACGGCTCACCGTCATGGAACCGCGGCGCGGTGAGCCGCCCCTGTGCACTCCCGTCGGCGTTCATCAGCCACAAAGGCCTGGGCGCTCCCGCGCGCGGGATCCTGGCTGGCAAAGACGATCCTGGTGCCGTCGGGTGACCACGCCGGGCTGTGGTCGACGCTGAGCCGAGCCGTCGGCGTTCATCACCCAGATCTTCCCGGCCGGGACCGGGTTCCCGGGGCTGGCAAAGGACGTCCGGACGAACGCGATCGTCCTGCCGTCCGGCGCCCAGGCAGGTGTGTAGACGTTGCCAGTCGAACCCAAGTCGGTGAGTTGTCTGAGGCCGGAGCCGTCAGTATTGATCACGAAGATGTCGTCGTCGACGAAGAGGATCCTCGACCCGCTGGGTGACTACGCGGGCTGGGTCGCGTGATACGGATGCTAGATCCGGTTCGTGACCTTGCGCTCCCCCGTCCCGTCGGCGTTCATCACCCAGATGTCGTCGCCCAACTCCGGACCGCCGTACGAAAAGGCGATCTTCGTGCCGTTCGGTGAGTAGGTCGGATCGACGGGGTGGGCCTGGGTATCGGTTCACCGCGATGCGCCGGGGTAACCGTCGCGATTCTGCGTGAGACGCGCATGAGCTGGGGATGAGAGTTCGGGCGACATGTGCTCACGGGCGGCCACGACCGCGCCGGCCGGCGCTAGTCGGCGGGCTGGCTCGGGGGAGACGGGAAGGGTGGAGGGGTCCCGCCCCACGCCGGGCAGAGCGCCTGGTGATCGCACCAGTCGCAGAGCCGGCTGGGGTTCGGCCGGAAGTCTCCGGTCTCGGTGGCCCGGGCAATCGCCTCCCAGAGCGCGAGCAGGTTTCGTTCGAAGCGGACCAGCTCCAGTTCGTCGGGTGAGTAGGTGAGGGTGTCGCGATCCCCGAGATACATCAGCCGCAGCTGCCGGGGCACCACTCCGCGGATCCGCCACACGACCAGCGCGTAGAACTTCAGCTGGAACAGCGCCCTGCCCTCGAAGGCATCCCGGGGGCTGGCTCCGGTCTTGTAGTCCACCACCCGGATCTCACCGGTGCGCGCAACGTCCAGGCGGTCGATGACGCCGCGCAGGAGCAGGCCACTGTCGAGTAGAACCTCGACCAGCTGCTCACGCTCGGTCGGCTCGACCCAGGCGGGGTTCTCCAGCGCGAAATAGGCCTCGACCAGATCACTCGCCGAGGAAAGCCACCCGGCCAGCTCGGCGGTGTCGTCGAAGAGCAGATCCAGTTCAGGAGCGATCTCGCGCAGCCGGTCCCACTCCGGCATCAGCAGGGCGTGGGCGGCGGTGAGCGTCCGGGCAGCGGCGGGCAAATCGAACAGCCGCTCGAGCACACTGTGCACCAGCGTCCCGCGGGTCGCCGCCGGACTGGGTTGCTCAGGCAACCGATCGATGCTGCGGAAGCGATACAGCAGGGGACAGCTCTTGAAATCTGCCGCTCGCGAGGGCGACAGCGAACCGATCACCGGGCTTGGCAACTCCGTCACATGCCCTGGCGCCTCCGCGGCGGGAAGTACGTCGGCGCATCTCACGAAGGCCACCGTAGGTCAGACCACCGACATTCCCGGCACCCCAGCCCACCATCGGCGGGGGAGGGGCCGCCCCGGGGATGCGTAGCATCGGCCCGTGAGCCGGCCGACCCCGACCTTCGAAGCCGGCGACCGGGTTCAGCTCACCGACCCCAAGGGCCGCCTGCACACCGTCACGCTGGCGCCGGGCAAGGCGTTCCACACCCACCGCGGCGCGATCGCCCACGACGACCTGCTCGGCCGGCCGGAGGGCATCGTGGTCACGTCGACCAGCGGTACGGCGTACCTCGCCGTACGACCCCTTCTCGCCGACTACGTGCTGTCGATGCCGCGCGGTGCCGCCGTCATCTACCCCAAGGACGCCGCTCAGATCGTGATGATGGGTGACATCTTCCCGGGCGCGCGGGTGGTCGAGGCGGGCGCCGGGTCCGGTGCGCTGACCTGCTCACTGCTGCGAGCCGTCGGGCCGGAGGGCACGGTCACGTCGTACGAACGGCGTGCGGACTTCGCCGAGACGGCGCGGGCGAACGTCGAACGGTTCACCGGTACGCCGCCCGCCAACTGGGATCTGCGGTTGGGCGAGTTCGCCGACAACGACGTGACCGACGTGGACCGTGTCGTGCTGGACATGCTGGACCCGTGGACGGTGATCGGCGTGGCCGCCGTGGCGCTGCGTCCAGGGGGCGTGCTCATCGGCTACGTGGCGACTGTTACCCAACTGTCCCGGCTGGTCGAAGGCCTTCGGGAGCACGGCAGCTTCACCGAACCGGCGGCGTTCGAAACCCTGGTCCGTCCGTGGCATGTGGTCGGGCTGGCGGTTCGGCCCGACCACCGCATGGTCGCCCACACGGCGTTCCTCGTCACCGCTCGACGGCTGGCCGACGGGGTGGCCGCGCCGGCCCGGCAGCGCCGGTCGGCGAAGTCCGCCGTCTGATTCCTCCGCATTCCTGGGGGCGATTCGGGATGACGCACGACCGTGAGGTGCGGTGTGTCGGGCATCCGCCTCGGGGGCAGCACCCGAACCCCGTGTATATGGTGAGCTGACTGCATGCCGAACGGCGGGAGGTGGCGAGCATGTCGAGCGGTGGACACGATGCAGAGCGCGCTTCCGCCCGGAGCAGGCGCGACCGGGACGCCGAGGCGTTGTTGGCGCAGGTCTCCTTCTTGGAGGAGGAAGTTGCCCTGCTGCGACGGAAGGTTGCCGATTCACCGCGCCAGGTACGCCTCCTCGAGGAGCGGTTCGCCGAAGCGCAGGGACGGGTGGCCTATCTCACCGAGCGCAACGACAAGCTGTCCGGAACGCTGCGAGACGCCCGCGACCAACTGATCAGCCTCAAGGAGGAGGTCGACCGGCTCGCACAACCTCCGAGCGGCTACGGCGTCTTTCTGCGCAGCTACGACGACGACTCCGTGGATGTGTTCACGGGGGGACGCAAGCTCCGGGTGTCGGTATCCCCGAACGTGATGGTCACCGACCTCCAGCGCGGCCAGGAGGTCATGCTCAACGAGGCACTGAACGTCGTCGCCGCCAAGGGTTTCGAGCGCGCCGGCGACGTCGTCACGCTCAAGGAGATCCTCGACGGGGGCGACCGGGCGCTCGTGGTCGGCCACACCGACGAGGAGCGGATCGTCTACCTCGCCGACATCTTGCTGGACGCGCCGCTGCGGATCGGGGATTCGCTGCTGATGGAACCGCGGTCGGCGTACGTGTTCGAGCGGATCCCCAAGAGCGAGGTCGAAGAGCTCGTCCTGGAGGAAGTCCCGAACATCGACTACACCGACATCGGCGGGTTAAGCGCTCAGATCGAGGCGATCCGCGATGCGGTGGAGCTGCCGTTCCTGCACGCCGACCTGTTCCGCGAGCACAAGTTACGCCCGCCGAAGGGAATCCTGCTCTACGGCCCGCCGGGATGCGGGAAGACGCTGATCGCCAAGGCGGTCGCCAACTCGCTGTCCAAGCAGATGGCCAAGGAGCGTGGGGAGGGCGAGGCCAAGAGCTACTTCCTCAACATCAAGGGCCCAGAACTACTGAACAAGTACGTCGGCGAGACCGAGCGGCATATTCGGCTGGTCTTCCAGCGCGCTCGGGAAAAGGCCAGTGAGGGTACGCCGGTCATCGTCTTCTTCGACGAGATGGATTCGATCTTTAGAACTCGGGGTAGTGGGGTGTCTTCTGATGTTGAAAACACCATTGTCCCTCAGTTGCTCAGTGAGATCGACGGCGTCGAGGGGCTGGAGAACGTCATCGTCATCGGCGCCTCCAACCGCGAGGACATGATCGACCCGGCGATCCTGCGGCCGGGCCGGTTGGACGTGAAGATCAAGATCGAGCGGCCCGACGCCGAGGCCGCCCGGGACATCTTCAGCAAGTACCTGACCTCCGACCTGCCGATCCACATTGACGATCTCGGCGAGCACGCTGGCAGCGCCGAGGCGACGACTTCGGCGATGATCCAGAGCACGGTGGAGCGGATGTACACCGAGATGGAGGAGAACCGCTTCCTCGAAGTCACCTACGCCAACGGGGACAAGGAGATCCTGTACTTCAAGGATTTCAACTCCGGCGCCATGATCCAGAATATTGTCGACCGCGCGAAGAAGATGGCCATCAAGGATCTGCTCGAGTCCGGCCAGCGGGGGCTGCGGGTGCAGCACCTGCTGACCGCCTGCATCGACGAGTTCAAAGAGAACGAGGATCTGCCGAACACGACGAACCCGGACGACTGGGCTCGAATCTCGGGAAAGAAGGGCGAGCGGATCGTCTACATCCGCACCCTGGTCTCCGGCAAGGGCAGCGAGGCCGGCCGGGCCATCGACACGGCCACGAACACCGGCCAGTACCTCTGATCTGCCGCCGCGATGCAGAGCCAGGCGGCCGATGTCGACGGCTACCTCAGCGGGGTTCCGGAGCACCGACGAGGCTGCCTGACAGCTGTCCGCGAACTCTGCCGCACGGAGTTGGCGGGGTTCACCGAGTCGATGGACTACCGAATGCCGTCGTACTCCCGCGACGGCGTCGTGGAGGTGGCCTTCGCCAGCCAGAAGCAGTACATCTCGCTCTTTGT
>Ga0136620_10000115_pt1 | contig 32942 bp, 30 predicted proteins | sample AntDrymUQ4162106_2_FD_104806 | JGI IMG/M metagenome (GOLD analysis project Ga0136620, IMG submission 104806) | Polar desert sand microbial communities from Dry Valleys, Antarctica - metaG UQ416 (21.06) | ecosystem: Environmental > Terrestrial > Soil > Desert | place: Antarctica: Dry Valley... | reverse complement strand
GCAGGTAGCCGATGATCAGGGCGTCCGGCGGATTTCGTTCACGTCAGGCGGCTTGGGCAGCCGCGGGCCGGACGCCTAGGTAAATCGCCAGTACGAATAGAAACGGGCGCGCGCAGGCGAACTATCGCCCCTGAGGGCGAGGACGTCAACGGGGTGCGTGCCAAGGCGCGTCACTCGAGACTTTGTAGCAAGGATCGCGGCGCAGCGCAAACCGCAAATTGCGGCGTCGGCTACTTGTGACCGCCGCCGTGCCCGTTGCCGCCGCCTCCGTGGCCTCCGCCCCCGCCACCGCCGTGTCCTTTGTTCCCCTTCTTCTTGTCGCGCTTGACGCGCCACGAACGCGCCGCGGGGGTCGGGTCGGCGTTGCCTGCGGCATCGATCGCGAAAACCCGGAAGTAGTGAGGACCGCCGCCGACCTTGACCCGCTTCGGCGACTCGCAGATCCTGTAGGGGCCGTTGTCGAGGCTGCACACCAGGACGCCGTTGGCGGGCTCGGTGGTCCCGAACTTGAACTGCGCGCTGTGGCGCTTGGTCCGCTCAGGCGGGCCCTTGAGGATCTTGGTGTCCGGCGGGTTGACGTCGGGCGGGGACGGCCCCGGCGCGAACTCGTCGGCGCCGATGTCGATCCCGTAGCCCTGCAAGCGTGCCTCACCGTCGACGTCTGCGTCGCTGATTCCCCCCTCCCCGCTCCCGCGTTCGATCGTCGGCGAGTCGGGGTGCTGATGGAAGTCCCCCGCCAGGGCGTCGGCGAACACGGGTGGGTCGGTCTGGTTGAACCCGACCCCCGGAGTCGGAGCGAAGGTGCCGGTGCCGGCCAGGCTGCGGGTCGCGAAGTTGCTGTAGCGAATGTCGATGCTCGCGATTGCCCCCCCGCTGTCGGTCTGAGCGACGATGTCCGTCCCCGCCCCGTCGGCGATGACGTTGTAACCGGTGACTTCGGTAATTCCGCCGGCGCTCGCCTCGACGTGCAGTCCGATTCCCCCGACGCCGCTTGCGATCGCCGAGACATTTCGAAGCGCCGCGAACTCGGACGTTCCCGGCACCATCGTGCCCGCGGCGAGACCACCGGCGCCCCGCGACCAGCAGATGCTGTCGCGCAGTGAGCCTCCGCGAGTCCGGCAGGCATAGCCCGAGCCCTCCGTCCTCACCACGAGCTGCTCCGCCACCCCGCCACCAAGCACGAACGCGTCCCCGGCCCCGAAGTGAACCAGTGCGAGCCGGCGCACGAGATGGCCGGCGTCGGTCACCCGGATGCCGGTCGCGGCAGTCGAGACCACCACCGGCGGCGGCCGATCGGCAGCTCCGTGAATGAAGAGCGACGCCGAGACGTCGAGCTGATCGGCCTCGACGTAGACACCGGGCAGGACCACCACCTCGTCCCCGCCGGCCGCTGACTCGACCGCGGTCTGCAGGTCGCACGGGGCGGGCGAGCAGGCCGCGCTCGGCGTCCCGCTCGGGGACGCCAGACGCACGTTCGCCGACGCCGAGTCGACGGCCACGAGCAGCCCGATGATCAGCGCCACTATGGCCCCCGCCTTCATCGATGCCAACCTACAACGCAGCGCGAAAGCGCCTCGACGAACTTCTCGTTCTCAGCTCGTGTGCCGTGGGTGACCCTGATGTGGCCGGGACCGCCGAGGCCCTCGCCGGCGCGCACGATCACACCGGATCTGCCGAGCGCCTCGACGACCTCGGCCTCGTCGCGGTCGTCGAGCGCCACCCAGGAGAAGTTCGCCTCCGTATCCGCCGTCGCCAACCCCAGCGAGCGGACCTGCTCTTCGACCCAGAGCCGCTCGACCAGCGTGCGCTCGACGCGCCGCACGACGTCGTCCTGGTGCAGGATCGCCTCGGCGGCGGCGGCCTGTGCCAGGGCGTTGACGCTGAACGGCTGGCGCACGGCATCGACGGCGGCGCGGAACTTCGGCGAGCAAAGGGCGTATCCCACCCTCATCCCGGCGAGCCCGTAGACCTTGCTGAAGGTGCGTAGGCAGACGAGGTTTGGGCGCTCGGGCAGGAGACCGAGCGTCGCCTCGGGGTCGTCGCTGGCCTGAAACTCGACATAGGCCTCGTCGAGGATCACCGTGACGTGGTCGGGGACACGATCGACGAACTCCGCGATGCGCTGCGCGGGCAGATAGGTCCCTGTGGGGTTGTTGGGGTTGCAGATCAGCACGAGCTGGGTCGCCGCCGTGATCTCGGTCAGGATCGCCTCGAGATCGTGGACGTAGCCCTCGGCCAGCGACACGCGGATCTCGCGCGCCCCCGACAGCGCCGCGAGGTGCGGATAGATCGAGAACGCCGGCCAGGCGTAGACGAGCTCGGCTCCCGGCTCGCACAGCGCCTGGGCCGCGGCGAGCAGGATCTCGCAGGAGCCGTTGCCGACCGCGACCCGCGCCGGATCGGTGTCGTAGCGATCCGCGATCCGGCGGCGCAGCGCGCGGGCGTGCTGATCGGGGTAGCGGTTTGCACCCGAAGCGGCGCGCGCGACGGCCTCGACCACGGCCGAGTGCGGCGGCCAGGCGGACTCGTTGGAGGCGAGCTTGATCGCGTCCTCGGCCCCATAGGCCTGCTTGGCGTCGGACAGGTGCATGCCCGCCTCGTAGTGGGGCAGGCGCGCAAGCTTGTCGGCAAAGGTGACGCTCATTTACAGGTTTTTAGGTGCAGCTCCGCTGCAACGGGCATGTGGTCTTGGGTCATTGTGGCGCTACTGGGCGGACTGCAGGTCGGATCGCAGCGCCCCGGCCTCGCCGAGGTAGGCATGGGCAGGTTCGTGCCCGGCGTCGGCGTAGTAGTGCAGCATCAGCCGGATCACGCGCTGCATCGACCCTGGGACGCTCACCTCGGTGGTGCAGAGTAGAGGCACGCCGTCGAGCCCGAGCCGGCGCGCAGCGACCGCGGGAAACTCGGCGTCGAGATCCCGCGTCAGCGTGAAGATGCAGCTCACCATCTCCTCCGGGGCGAGGTCGTTGCGAGACATCACCTCGGTCACCAGGCGTTCGGTCGCGTCGAGGATCGCGTCGGCGTCATTGCGATCCACCTGGACGGCGCCGCGCACTGCCCACAGGCGCTGCTCGCCGCGCTCAGTCATCTCGTTGCTCAGCCATCGGAGCGGGAATCTTCCCAAAGCCGCTCGACCTCGCGGCGATCGAGCCGCCGCGCGGCCCCGGACGCGACGCGCCCGAGCCGCAGCGATCCGAACGAGATGCGCTGCAGGGACGCGACGCGGTTGTCGATCGCCTCGGCCATGCGACGGACCTGGCGATTGCGCCCCTCGTGGATCGTGATCTCGAGCTCGCGGGCGCCGAGGCGCCGCACGCGCGCCGCGGCGGTCGGACCGTCCTCGAGCTCGACGCCGTCGCGCAGCCGCTGCAGGTCGTGATCGCTCACCGCGCGGCCCAACGCGACGCGGTAGGTGCGCGGCACCTCGTAGCGCGGATGCATGAGGCGGTTCGCAAGCTCGCCGTCGTTGGTGACCAGGATCAAGCCGCTCGAGTCCGCATCGAGACGCCCGACCGGATACAGCCGCGCCGGCGAGTCGACGAGCTCGACCACCGCTCGCCGTGGGCCGGGCTCACGTGCCGTCGAGGTGACCCCCGTCGGCTTGTGCACCAGCCAGACCTCGCGGCTCTCGACGGCGACGGCCTCGCCGTCGACACTGACCGCGCTCGAGTCGTCGACGTCGGTAGCCGGGTCTGTGACGACCACGTCGCCGATCCGGACCCTTCCGGCGGCGATCATCGACTCGGCGGTGCGTCGCGAGGCGACGCCGCCGTGGGCCAGGAACTTGGCGAGGCGCATTCCCGCGCGGGACTAGGTGGAATCGGTCACTGGTCGCCGGCGCGCTGCTCGCCCGCGCGCAGCAAGCGCTCGCGCAGCTCCGTCGTGTCCTGGGGGGTGGGATCGAAGCGCGACGGCTCGGGCAGGGCGTCGAGCGACTCGAGCCCGAACAGGCGCTCGAAGAGCTCGGTGGTGCGGTAGATCACGGCGCCGAAGCGCGAGCGCCCGGATTCCTCGATCAAGCCGCGCTCGGTCAGCGTCGCGACGGCGGACTCCGACGAGACGCCGCGGATCCGCGCGATCTCGGGCCGCGAGACCGGCTGCAGGTAGGCGACGATCGCGAGCGTCTCGGCCTGGGCCTGGGTCAGCGGCGGGGTGCGCGGGCGCGACAGCAGGCGCCGCGCGGCCGCCTCGGCGACCGGGTCGGTGGCGAGCGCATAGCCGCCCGAGACCTGCTTGAGCACGACCCCGCGCCGGCCCGGAGCCAAGTCCTCGGCGAGCAGCTCGAGCGCCTGCTCGATCTGCGCCTCGGTCGCCTGGCAGGCCTCGACGAGGTCGGCGACGGCGACCGGCTCGGACGACAGAAAGAGCAGCGCCTCGACGCTGCGCGACAGCTCGAGCCCGACGCTCACCGAGCGGCCTCGATCTCGATCGGGCCGAAGATCTCGGGCTGGGTCCACGTCGCCTCGCCCTCCTTGTGCATCTCCAGCAGCGCGAACAGGGTCACCGCCTGGGTGAGTCGGTCCTCGCCGGAGAACGCCTCGTCGAAGTCGAAGCGGCCGCGGCGGCCGAGCAGCTCGCGCAGCACGCGCAGGCGCCGCTCGAGCGAGACCGTCGGGCGGATGTGGCTGACGTCGGGGGCCGGCGGCACGCGCAGCAGGCCCCCGATCGCCTCGGCGAGCGGCAGCGCCTCATACGCAGGGCGCGCGGCCTCGAGCGAGACGCGGCGCAGGTCGGCCGGCAATGGCGCCGAGCGGTACAGATGCGGCCGCTGGCCCTCGAACAGCTCGGCCAGGTGGGCACCGGCGTCGCGATAGCGCCGATACTCGAGCATCCGGGCCAGCAGCTCATCGGCCGCTTCGGCGGGCTCGAGGTCTGTGTCCTCGGGCCCGCGCGGCAGCATCAGCCGCGACTTGAGCTCGAGCAGCGCCGCGATCAGGACGAGGAACTCGGTCGCCGACTCGAGGTCGAGCTCTCCCTCGTCCTCGAGGTGGTCGAGATAGGCGAGCACGACCTCGGCGAGGTCGACCTCCAGCAGGCTGACCTCCTCGCGCAGCACCAGCGCCATCAAGAGGTCGAAGGGCCCGGAGAAGGTCTCGAGGTCGAGCTCGAGCTCGGCGACGCGCATCGCGCAGGAGACTAGAGGCCGGACCGGCTAGCCCGGAGGCCCGGGACGATTGAGTGGTTTGCCGTCCCATGGGCGGTCAACTCCTCAAACCTCGCGCTCTGCGTTGACTGGTCGTACTCAACCCACACGGCGCGGCCCTTCCCCGCCGGCCCAGCGAGGCAACCTTTCCACGCGCGAACCGAACCGCGCTACCGCGGAGCGCCCACCCCCATCGCCTCGCGGACGTCCGCAAGCGTCCCTGCGGCGATCTCCTGCGCACGCTCGGCGCCCGCGGCGAGCACACGCTCGAGCCCGGCCTCGTCGCCGCGCAGGGCGGCGTAGCGCTCGCGGACCGGAGCAAGGTAGGCAGCGACCTCGTCGGCCACAGCGGACTTGAAGTCGCCGTATCCCGAACCCTCGAACTCGCGCTCGACGTCGGCGGGATCGACTCCGCGCACGACGGCCAGGACATCGACCAGGTTCGAGATCCCGGCCTTGCCGGGGCCGCGCCGGACCTCGGTCTCAGAATCGGTCACCGCGCTGCGGAACTTCTTGCGCACGGCGTCGGGCTCATCGAGCACGTAGACGGTCCCCTGCTCGGTGCCGCCCGTGGTCGCCATCTTCGAATCCGGGTTCTGAAGGTCCATGATCCGCGCGCCGACCTCGGGTATGCGGTGCTCGGGAATGACGAGGGTCTCGCGGCCGTCGCCGAAGCGCTCGTTGAAGCGCCGCGCGATCTCACGCGTCAACTCGATGTGCTGGCGCTGATCGTCGCCTACCGGCACCTCGGTGGCGCGGTAGGCGAGCACGTCGGCGGCCTGCAGCACGGGATAGAAGAACAGGCCCGCGGAGACGAACGCCCCGGCGCGGCTCTCGAGCAGCTCGCGCTTGTCCTTCCACTGGTTCATGCGGTTGAGGTCCCCCCAGGCCGTCTGCGAGCAGAGCAGCCAGCAGAGCTCGGTGTGCTCGGCGACGTCGCTCTGGCGAAAGAGGATGCAGCGCTCCGGGTCGAGTCCCGACGCGAGCAGGATCGCCGTCGTGTCATGAAGGCGCTCGCGCAGCTCCCGTGGCTCGTACGGAACGGTGATCGCGTGCAGGTCGACGATGCAGTAGATGGCCTCGCCGCGATCCTGGCCCTCGACGTACTGGCGTATCGCCCCGATGTAGTTGCCGAGGTGCTTGCGCCCCGTCGGCTGGATACCGGAGAAGATCCGCGGCTTGCCGTCGACCATCGGGGCGAGGCTATACGGACCGTCGGTGGCCCGCCCGCTATAGGGCCGAGTCGAGCGGCGCGCCGACCGGGTCGGGCGACAGCCTTCCCGGCACCGGCCCGGGCGGGCCCAGGCGGCTCGAGCGCCCGCACTCGCCGGCCGTAGCCGCGCGGGGGACGTTCTCGGGCTCGGAGTCGGAGGGCCGGCGCGGGTTGCGGATACCGATCCCGGCGACGATACCGCCGGCGATCATCAGCCCTCCGGCAAGGCCCATGCCGAGGTGAAAACCGCGCTCGGAGGCCGAGGTGACCGCGGCGTCGATCGCCGTCGCGTCGGCGTCAGGGAGCCCGCCGGTCCGGGCCGCTCCGAGCGGCTTGCGCCTCGCGTCGGCGACCGCGTCCTGCGCCTTGGGACTCAGCGTCGCGGTGGCCAGCTCGTCGTCGATCGTCGACTCGAAGCTGCCCGCGATGACCGCTCCGAGGATCGCGATCGCGAGCAGCCCGGCGACCCGCGAGACGCCGTTGTTGATTCCCGACGCGACGCCGACGTTGTGCTCGTCGACCGAATCGAGTGCCGTGGCCGTCAGCGGCGCGACCGTGGCCGACAGCCCGAGGCCGAAGACGAGGATCCCGGGCAGCACACCGGTCAGGTACTCGGACCCGGCGTCGAGCTGGGTCAGCAGTAGCAGCCCTATGCCGCCGACGACCGGGCCAAGCGCCATCGGCAGTCGCGGACCCGTGCCGCTGGCGAATCGCCCGAACCACGGCGAGAGCACGAACAACAGGACCGAGATCGGCGTCGTCGCCAACCCCGCCTCGAGCGCCGAGTAGCCGAGCGTCTGCTGGAGGAAGATCGTGACGAAGAAGAACGCCCCGATCAGGCCCGCGTAGACGATCAGGGTCACGAGGTTGGTGACCGCGAAGTTTCGGACCCGAAACAGGGTGAGGTTCAGCATCGGATGGCGCGAGCGCGCCTCCCACGCCAAAAAGGTGGCGAACAGGGCCACGCCCGCGATCAGCGGGATGAAGACGAGCGGGTCGCCCCAGCCGTGCGTCGGCTGCTGGATCAGCGCGAACACCGGACCGGACAGCCCGGCGGCGCTGAAGGCGATTCCGGCCCAGTCGATCGCCCGATCGGCGTCGGGGTCGGAGCTCTCCTCGACCGAACGCAGGGCGAGCAGAGCCGTGACGGCGATCAAGGGGATGTTGACCCAGAAAATCGCGCGCCACGACAGCGCCTCGATCAGCGCCCCGCCGCCCGCGGGCCCGATCACGGTTGCGATTCCGGTCCACGCCGTCCAGGTGCCGACGGCCTTGCCGCGCGCGGCGCCCTCGAAGGTCGCCGCGAGGATCGCGAGCGACCCGGGAACCAGCAGCGCCCCCGCGAAACCCTGCAGGGCGCGGGAGGCGATCAGGATCGGTGAGCTGGGCGCGAGCGCGCACATCGCGGAGGTGACCGCGAACCCGATCAGGCCGAGGACGAACATCCGCCGGCGCCCGAACTGGTCGGCGAGCGAGCCCCCGACCAACAGCAGCGAGACCAGCCCCAGCAGGTAGGCCTCGACGACCCACTGCTGATCGGCAAGGCCCGTATCGAGGTCGTCGCTGATCGCCGGCAGCGCCACGTTGACGACCGTTGCGTCCAAGAAGACGATCGTCGACCCGAGGATCGTCGCGATGATCGTCAGTCGCTGCTCGCGGGTCACGGCTCGATCATGAAGAAGGCGAAGCCCGGCCTAGGGCTCCGGGGGCTCGCGCAGCTGGTGTGCCGGCGTGAAGAAATTTCGGTAGGCGAGCGACGTTGCCACCAGGGCGGCGATCGCAACGCTGCCGAGCAGGACCCAGAGCAGGATCAGCTGCAGCCGAACGGCGTCGATCGGGTCGGCGCCGGCGAGCAGCATCCCGACCATCGTTCCGGGAAAGAAGATCAGCCCCGTCGTCTTCGTCGAGTCGATGAGCGCGATCGTGCCCGAGCGCAGCGCACGGCGCACGACCGGCATCGCCGCCTCGCGCGAGGTGGCTCCGAGCGCGAGCGTCGCCTCGATGCGGTGCGCCGAGTCGTGCATGTCGTCGCCGAGCCGGTTCAGAGCGACCGCCGCAGCGGTCATCGCGTTGCCGATCACCATTCCGCCGACCGGGACCAGGTAGCGGGGCTCGGGCTCGAAGATGCCAAGGCCGACGACCAGTCCGAGCGTCGCGACACCCGCGAGGGCGAGTGCGATCAGCAGCGGCCAGAAGGCGCCCGGAACCTTGCGCGCGCGGCCACGCGCCGTCAGCGCCCCGAAGACGATCATCACCGCGATCAGCAGCGCCACGAGAGCAAGGCTGTCCTCGTCGAAGATCGCCTGGATGACGAAGCCGATCGCGGTCAGCTGGATGAACGAGCGCACGACGGCGATCCCGATGTCCTGCTCGAGGTCGGTGCGGCGCCACAGCGAGACGCCGATCGCGATCGCGACCAGCGCCAGCGATCCCGCGACCTCGCTGAGGCTGACCTCGATGCTCGAGGTCATGCGCCGCGGCCCGTCCGGACCGCTCCCTGCGCGATCGCCGCGCCTCGCTCGAGCCGGATAACCCAGTCCGCCATGCGCCGCGCCTGATCGGGGTCGTGGGTCACGAGCACGAGCGAGATGCCGAGGCGCCGGCGCAAATCGCGCAGCGTCCACTCGATCGCGTCGCGCGCCGCCTCGTCGAGCGCCGATGTCGGCTCGTCGAGCAGCAGGACGCCCGGCTCGACCGCGAGCGCCCGCGCCAGCATCGCGCGCTGCTGCTCTCCGACCGAGAGCCGCCGCGCATCGCGGTCGGCATACGAGGCGTCGAGCCCGGCGAGCTCGAGCAGTCGAGCCGTTTCGAGAGGCGAGCCATCGTCGCCGGCGCCGTTGAGTCCGGCGGCAAAGCGGATGTTGTCCTCGACGCTTCCGTCGAGCAGCGCCGGCAGCTGCGGCACGAGCGCGACTTCGCGCCGCAGCTCGAGCGGGTCGCGGTCGCGCACGTCGGCGCCGCGGTAGCGAACGACGCCCACGTCGGGGTCGGCGAGCCGGTTGAGCAACCGCAGCAGGCTCGACTTGCCGCATCCCGAAGGACCGGCGATGCACACGGCGCCATCGGGGAGCTGCACGCTGACTCGCTCGAGGATCGTCCGGCTCCCGCGTGACAGGGTCACCCCATCGAGCTCGAAGAGCATCGGCCGATTTTCGGCGGAGCGCATAATCGCAGCGTGGCTTCGATGCCGGACAGGCTCGCGCCGATGCTCGCCCGCACAGCCATCACACCCCCGAGCGGCGACGGCTGGGCGTTCGAGATCAAGTGGGACGGCGTGCGCGCGCTCGCATACCTCGACGACGGCCTGCGACTCGAAAGCCGGCGCGGCGAGGACATCACTCGCCGCTACCCGGAGCTCGCCGCCCTGGCGGATTCGCTCGACGGCCACCGGGCGATCCTCGACGGCGAGATCGTCGCCTTCGAGGACGGCCAGCGCCCGAGCTTCCAGCGCCTGCAGGCGCGGATGGGCCTGACCTCGGACCCCGTCATCCAGCGCCGCGCGGCGGAGATTGCGGTCACCTTCGTCGCCTTCGACCTGCTCTACCTCGACGACCGGCTGACCTGTGAGATGCCCTACGAACAGCGCCGCGAGCTGCTCGCCGGGCTCGGCGTCGACGGGCCTTGCTGGCAGTCGCCAAGCCACCACCTCGGCGACGGCTCGGCGCTGCTCGAGGCGACCCGGCAGCGAGACCTCGAGGGCATCGTCGCCAAGCGCCTCGGAAGCATCTACCGGCCGGGACGCCGCAGCGCCGACTGGCTCAAGGTCGCCAACAAGCGCCAGCAGGAGCTCGTGATCGGCGGCTGGATGCCCGGCGAGGGCGGGCGCAGCGGCCAGCTCGGGTCGCTGCTGGTCGGCTACTACGACTCGACACCCGACGAGGCCGCCAAGCTCGACCGCGCGCAGCAGCTCGTCTTCGCCGGCGCGGTCGGGACCGGCTTCTCCAACGAGGAGCTCGGCCGCCTGACGCGGATGCTGAAGGCCAGGGCGCGCCTCGACAGCCCGTTCGACGTCGCTAGCCCGAGACGCCGCGGCGCGCGCTGGTGCGAGCCCGAGCTCGTCTGCGTGGCCGAGTTTCGCGAGTGGACCCGCGACGGCACGCTGCGCGCCCCCGCCTACAAGGGCCTGCGCGACGACAAGGACCCGCGCGACGTCGTGCGTGAAACCTGACTGCGCGGCGGCTAAGTCCGGGTGGCGCTGGGCTGACCCGGCGTGCTACTGGACCGCGTTGCCCTCCGGGTCGACGACCAGCCACAGGCCGCCGAACTCGACGACGTCGTGGCACAGGATCTGGCCCGGCCCGTCGTCGACGTAGTAGTAGAGCGGGTGGCCGTTGTAGGTCACCTGGGTCGCGCCGTCGTCGCGCTCGGTCGTGCCGAGCAGCTTGTCGTCGGCGCCGTTGCCGGCCTGAGGCTCGCCGTCGGTGATCACCGGCGGCCATGCCGCGGCGCACTCGCCGTAGCACTCGCTCGTATCCGAGGTTTCCTTGTCGAACAGGTAGATCGCCTGATCGTCGCCGTCGAAGAGCACCGTGCCGAACTCCGAGTCGGCGGTTGCGATCTCGATCCCAGGCTTTTCGGAGGGCTCGGGCTTTGGCTTGGGCTGCTCGGTCGCTGTCGTCTCGGCCTCGGTGGTCGTGGCCGCGGTCGCGGCGGATTCGTCGCTGGATTCGTCGTCGTCTCCGCAGGCGGCGAGGGCGAGCGCGCAGGCCACCAGCGCGATGGTCAGGATCCGAGTCGGGTTCATCGTTCTCCTCTCTTGCCGGGCAAGGACGATCGCAGTCTCGCCGGTCAGCCTTAAGTGCGCATCAACGAGCCCGCGGCGCGCGCAGCGATCCGGTCGCGAGCCTTCCACTACGGAAACAAGCGCACCCAGGAGGCCGTCGTGGTGGCTGGATGCCGGGCGAGGGAGGGCGCAGCGGCCGGCTCGGCTCGCTGCTGGCCGGCTACTACGACTCGACGCCCGAGGAGGCGTCCCGGCTCGACCGCTGCGACCAGCTGCTCGTCTTCGCGGGCGGCGTCGGTACGGGCGTCACCGACGCCGAGCTCACCCACCTGACGAAGATGCTTGAGGCCCGCGCGCGGCTCGGCAGCCCGTTCGACGCCGGTGCCCCCAAGCGGCGCGGCGCTCGCTGGTGCGAGCCCGAGCTCGTCTGCGAGGTCGAGTTTCGCGAGTGGACGCGCGACCGGACAATGCGCGCCCCAGCATTCAAGGGCCTGCGCGACGACAAGGACCCGCGCGAGGTCGTGCGCGAGTAGTCAGCAGGGGGCGATGCGTACGCGATCAACCCCTGATTGCGTCTGATTGCCGCCTCGATCCGTGAGAACAACCCGCGAGAAGTACCGCTTTCCGATCTTGAGACTTCGAGGCCGCTTGCGCGACTCGTACACACTTCCATAATCCCCCTGGTCCGCCGTCCCTCGGAACCTCGCCTTCGGGGCGCCATGTGCTGTCCTCGAAAAGATCACTGCCCAGTCCGCGTATTGATCCTGGCTGTTATCAGAGAAAGAAAACGTAAAGGCCACCTCCCTTAAGCAACTGAAATAGGTGGCACCAAAATCCGTGATGATGATCGGCTCGTCGCGAACCTGAAAACTGCGAACCGCCGACCACCGCGAATCGCAACACGGCACCTCGTCGTAGATACGAACGTGCCAGTACCACGTTCCGGCGAATAGCGGACGCGAGTCTCCGAGTACGTAGGTCAACTGGGTGGCGTCAAGGAGGTCGAAGTGCTTGTCATCGTCGTCAGTGAATCCACCGCTGCCGCCCGGTGCGGGATTCGTAGAGATCTCGATGACCTCAGCCTCCTCACCGGTTCCAAGTGACCAAGTGAACGTTGGCGTGGAACTCGTGAACGCTCCCTCACTCGGGCTTCCGAGGGTCACGGCGCCGGCAGCAGGCGCCCACGTCCCAGCGGCGATCACGGCGCTGAAACCAAGAACTACCCCGCGTAATCTTCGACTCGGTAGCAGGAGCTAATCCTCTCTCGCGTGGGACTCGCGGTCGAGGTACAACCGGCTCAGACCCTGCATTCAATCATGTGAAGCGCTGGACCTCGTAACCGGCGGCGGCGAGCCTGGCAGGGCCGCGCTCGAGGTAATTCGCACCTTGCGTGAGCATGTGTCACGCAAAGTGCGAATCGCCCTGGGCGCCCCCTTTTCACCGTGCGGGCGCCGCCCTCACCAGCGGCGGAAACGCCCGGGGCGACGCATGGCCACGGGCTCGTCGTGCCCCGCCTCGCTTGGCGCGATGAGTTTCGGCGCCGGGCGCGGTCCTATCCCGTGAAGACGCAAGATCCCTGCCGTCCGCGGTCTGCGGGCAGGGATGCGGCGGTAACCTCAAGAAGAGCGAGCTATGCCTAGAGCAATTTGGAGTGGATCAATCAGCTTCGGGCTCCTGAACGTGCCCGTGAAGCTCTACAGCGCCGTCTCGAAGCAGACCGTGCGCTTCAAGGAGCTGCGCGAGGGCGACGGGTCGCGGATCCGCCACAAGCGCGTCGCCGAGGACGACGGCAAGGAGGTCCCCTACGAGAAGATCGTCAAGGGCTATGAGATCAGCCCGGACCAGTTCGTCGTCATGACGCGCGAGGAGCTCGAGGAGCTCGACCCCAAGCGCACGCGCGCAATCGAGATCCAGGACTTCGTCGACCTCGACGAGATCGACCCGATCTACTTCGACCATCCCTACTACCTCGGCCCCGACGCCGGCGCCGAGAAGGCCTACGCGCTGCTGGTCCAGGCGATGGAGGAGGAGCGCAAGGTCGCGATCGCGCGCTTCGTGCTGAGAAACCGCGAGAGCCTCGCCGCCGTGCGGCCGATGAACGGCGTGCTCACGATGGCGACGATGCGCTTCGCCGACGAGGTCGTCTCACCCGACCAGCTCGACGACGTGCTCCCCGACGCAGACGTCAAGCTCGACAAGCGCGAGGTCGAGATGGCGAAGAAGCTGATCGATTCGCTGGCGGCCGACTTCGAGGCCGACAAGTACCGCGACGAGTATCGCGAGGAGCTGCTCGACCTGATCGAGCGCAAGGCCAAGGGCGAGGACATCGTCGTGCAGGCCGGCGAGGAGCTCAAGCCGACCAAGGCCCCCGACCTGATGGCGGCGCTCGAGGAGAGCCTGGCCGCGGTGCGCGGCGAGGAGCTTGCCGGCAACGGCGGCTCGAAGTCCGGCGCCAAGTCGTCGGGCGGCGGCTCCAAGCGCTCGACCAAGGCCAAGTCGTCAACGAGCGCGAAGTCCAAGTCCACGGCGAGCCGCGGCAAGGGCTCGAAGTCGTCGAAGTCGAAGAGCAGCTCGAGCAGATCGCGCGCCAAGGCGGCAAGCAGCAAGAAGTAGAGGTGGATGGGCGCACCGTCGCGCTCACGAACCTCGACAAGGTCCTCTACCCGTCCGGCTTCACCAAGGGCGAGGTGATCGACTACTACGTTCGGATCGCGCCCGCGATCCTCCCCCATCTCGCGGGACGCCCGCTGACGCTCAAGCGCTATCCGAACGGAAGCGACGGCGGCCACTTCTACGAGAAGCGCTGTCCCAAGCACCGTCCCGACTGGGTCAGCACCGCACCCGTGTGGAGCGAACGCGAGGACGGCGAGATCAACTTCTGCGTCTGCGAGGACGTTGCCACCCTCGTCTGGGTCGCGCAGCTCGCCTCGCTCGAGCTACACCCGTCGCTGTCGCGCGCCGAGCGCATGGAAACCCCCACGACGCTCGCATTCGACCTCGATCCCGGCGAGCCGGCGACGGTCGTCGAGTGCTGCCGCGTCGCGCTGCGGCTACGCGAGCTCTTCGGCGCCTTCGGCCTCGAGTGCTTCCCCAAGAGCTCGGGCTCGAAGGGCCTCCAGGTCTACGTGCCGCTCAACACCGAGATCACCTACGCGACGACGAAGCCCTACGCCCAGGCCATCGCCCAGCTGCTCGAGCGCGAGCACCCCGAGGAGATCACCTCGCGGATGACCAAGAAGCTGCGCAAGGGGAAGGTCTTCGTCGACTGGAGTCAGAACACCGAGTCGAAGACGACGGTGGCCGTGTACTCGCTACGCGCGAAGGATCGCCCCACCGCCTCGGCGCCGGTCGAGTGGAAGGAGGTCGCGCGGGTCGCCAAGACGCAGGACCCCGAGCTCTTGCTGTTCGAAGCCGGCGAGGTCGTCAAGCGCTACGAGAAGAAGGGCGACCTCTTTGCGCCCGTGCTCGAGCTCGAGCAGGAGCTGCCGGGGCTCGACGCTCTGCGAGGTTGAGGTTTCGCCTGCGTAGTTGGTGGGTATTCCCCCCCTATCGCCCTTATCGGAAAGGGCACTGGGAGGTTCGGGTATGAGGGAGCACGACATGGGTGAGGTTCGGTTCGGGCGCAGCCACTCGCGCACCGACGAGCTGACGGGCAGGGCGCGGCCGGTACTGGCGCTGCTCGGCGTGCTCGAGACCCGCTACAGCGATCTCACCCACCACGGACGCACCGTAGGCATCTACTGCCGCGCGCTCGGGCGCCGCTTCGGGCTCGCCGAGGACCGCCTCGAGCTCGCCGGCCGACTCCACGACGTAGGCAAGGTGGCGGTCTCGGAATCCGTGCTCTGCAAGCCCGCAGCCCTGACGCCGGACGAATGGAGTCAGGTCAAGCGCCACCCCGAGGTCGGCGCCCATCTGCTGTTCGAGGCCGAGCTCGACGACGTCGCCAACTGGGTCATCGCTCATCATGAGCGCCCGGACGGAAGGGGCTACCCCTACGGCCTGTTCGACGAGGACATCCCGCTCGAGGCGAAGATCCTCTCCGTCGTCGACGCCTTCGACGCGATGACCAGCGAGCGCGTCTATCAGCCGGCCCAGACCGTGTCCGACGCCGTCGACGAGCTGCAGCGTGGCGCCGGCCGCCAGTTCGACGGCGCGGTGGTGGACGCATTCGTGGCGACGGTCGGGCGCCGTTCAGCGCGCGACGACGTGCCGCTCGTCCTCGCCTAGCGCCCCAGGCCCTAACTCAGCGGCTGGCGGACTACCGGGTTGCGGCGCGCCGCGGCGGCCTCGTCGAGGCGGCGAACCGGAGTCGAGTAGGGCGCGTTGCGTGCGATCTCGGGGTCGGACTCGGCCTCGGCGAGGATCTCGCCGATCGTGTCCGCGAAGGCGTCGAGCGACTCCTTGGTCTCTGTCTCGGTCGGCTCGACCATCAGCGCCTCCTCGACGAGCAGCGGGAAGTAGATCGTCGGCGGATGAAAGCCGAAGTCGAGCAGGCGCTTGGCGATGTCGGTGGTGTTGACGCCGAGCTGCTTGCGGGCGCCGCGGCCGGAGAGCACGAACTCGTGCATGCAGGCGCGGTCGTAGCCGGGCGGCAGGTAGCGGCCGGCCGCGCCCTCACTGAGGCGCGCGCGCAGGTAGTTGGCGTTGAGCACGGCCGTTTCAGAGGCCTCGGTGAGGCCGTCGCCGCCGAGGCTGAGGATGTAGGCGTATGACCGCACGAAGACCCCGAAGTTGCCCTGAAAGCCGCGCAGGCGGCCGATCGACTTCGGATGCTCGTGGTCGAGGTCGTAAATCGGCGCCGCGGCGTCGCCGTTGCCGCCGCCGTCGCGCTTGACCACGCGCGGCACCGGGAGATATGGCTCGAGGCGGTCCGAGACGCAGATCGGCCCGGCGCCGGGGCCACCGCCGCCGTGCGGTTGCGAGAACGACTTGTGGAGGTTGACGTGGACGATGTCGAACCCCATGTCGCCCGGCCTCGAGTGGCCCATGATCGCGTTGAGGTTGGCGCCGTCGTAGTACAGCGTGCCGCCGACGTCGTGGACGATCGCGGCGATCTCGCGGATGTTGTCGTCGAACAAGCCGAGGGTGTTGGGGTTGGTCAGCATCAGGCAGGCAACGTCGTCGCCTGCCTTCGCACGCAGGTCGTCGACGTCCACCCCACCGCGCTCGTCCGTCGCGACCTTGACGACCTCGTAGCCGGCCATCGTCACGGTCGCGGGGTTGGTGCCGTGAGCGGTGTCGGGCGTCAGTACCTTCGTGCGCTCGTCGCCGCGGTCGGCGTGGTAGGCGCGCGTCAGCAGCAGGCCGGCGAGCTCGCCGTGCGATCCCGCCGAGGGCTGCAGGCTGGCGTGGGGCAGGCCGCAGATCTCGCTCAGCGACTCTCCGAGCAGCCACATCAGCTCGAGGGCGCCCTGGGCTCGTGCCGGACGCTGGGCGGGATGAAGACGCGCGTGGCCGGGCAGCGCGGCGACGCGCTCGTTGAGCCGCGGGTTGTGCTTCATCGTGCACGAGCCGAGCGGATAGAAGCCGGTGTCGAGGTCGAAGTTGCGGCGCGAGATGCGGTTGTAGTGGCGCACGATCTCGGGCTCGGAGACTTCCGGCAGCTCGGCGGGCCGCTCGCGGCGCAGCTTCGCCGGGATCAGCTCGTCGAGGGGACGCGTCGGAACGCCGGGCTCGGAGATCGTCGCCGCGCGGCGACCCGGCCGCGAGCGCTCGAAAATCGTGACGGCGCGGTCGCGCTGCATCGGCGTCTCGCCGTTGAGGCCGGGGGCGTCCGTCGCGCGCTCGCTCATCGCACTCCCGCCGTCTCCCCGCGACCGGTTTCGGCGCCCTCGCGGCTCGCTGCCACCGCGCGCTCGAGTGAATCCGCGAGCCAGTCGATGTCGGCGCGGGTGCGGCGCTCGGTGATCGCGACCAGCAGCCCGTCGGGATGCTCGGGGTACTCGCGGCCGAGCCCATATCCGGCTGCGATCCCATCGGCGGCGCAGAGGTCGAGAACCGCGTCGACCGAAGCGTCGAGTCGCAGCGCGAACTCGCGCACGACCGGCGCGTCGTGCAGCAGCTCGACGCCGTCGATCGCAGCCAGCCGCTCGCGCGCATAGGCGGTTCGCTGGACGAGCAGCTCCCCGAGCTCGACGAGGCCGCGCTTGCCGAGCCAGCTGAGGTAGATGACGCCGGCGAGGGCGTTGAGCTGCTGCGATGTGCAGATGTTGTGGGTCGCCTTCTCGCGGCGGATGTGCTGCTCGCGGGTCTGCAGCGCCAGCACGAAGCCGCGGCGCCCGTCGACGTCGGTGGTCTCCCCAGCTATCCGTCCCGGCATCCTGCGGATGTGCTCCTGGGCGACGCAGAAGAAGCCGAACGACGGCCCGCCGAAGTCGAGCCGGCCGCCGAGCGGCTGGCCCTCCCCGAGCGCCACGTCGGCCCCGCAGTCGCCGGGTGGACGCAGGATGCCGGCGGCGATCGGATCCGCTGCCACGATGACCAGGGCGCCCGCGGCGCGCGCGGTCTCGGCGAGCGCCGCCACATCCTCGACGGCGCCGAGGAAGTTGGGCTGCTGCAGGAACACGGCCGCGGTGTCGGAGTCGATCGCCTCGGTGAGGGCAGCCGCGTCGGTGAGTCCACCTTCGAGACCCACCTCGATGACCTCGGCGTCGAAGCCCGCGCAATAGGACGCGAGCGTCTCGCGGCTGTGCGGGTGCACCCCGCGCGAGGCGACGAAGCGCCGGCGACCGGTGGCGGCGATCGCGAGATAGCCGGCCGACGCCACCGACGAGGGGCCCTCGTAGAGGCCCGCGTTGGACACCGGCAGCGCCATGAGCTCGGAGATCGCGGTCTGAAACTCGAACATCGCCTGCAGCGTCCCCTGTGAGATCTCGGGCTGATAGGGCGTGTAGGGGGTCAAAAACTCGGAGCGCTGGGTGATCGCATCGACGATCGCCGGCGCGTAGTGGTCGTACATTCCGGCGCCGATGAAGCAGAGCTCGGACTCGGCGTCGGCGTTTCGGCCCGCGAGCTCTCGCAGGCGCTCGTAGACCTCGGTCTCTGGCATCCCGGGCGGCAGCTCGAGCTCGCGCCCCAGGCGCACCTCGGCCGGGATCTGCTCGTCGAAGAGATCGGCTACCGAAGCGGCGCCGATCGCGGCGAGCATCTCGGCACGGTCGGCATCGGTCGCCGAGGTGTAGCGGGTCAATCTGACTCCTCGAGGAGCTTCTTGTAGGCGCCTACGTCGAGCAATTCACCGGTCTGCGAAGGGTCGGCGAGCCTGACCTTGACGAGCCAGCCGTCGCCGTAGGGATCGTCGTTGATCGTCTCCGGGCTCTCGCCCGCCTTTTCGTTTACCTCCGTGATCTCGCCAGACAGCGGGGCGTAGACGTCGGAGACGGCCTTGACCGACTCGACCTCGGTGTAGGGCTCGTCCTTGACGATCTCCGACCCGACCTCGGGAGGCTCGAAGAAAACCACCTCGCCGAGCGAGTCCTGTGCGTACCAGGTGATCCCGAAGGTCGCGCTGTCGCCCTCGATCCGCGCCCAGTCGTGCTCGGGGTGATACAGCAGGCCATCGGGATAGGACTCGTCCGCCATCGGGCCTCCTATTCGGGTCTCTTGTAGAGGGGCTTGGACTCCACGCGGGCCGGGCGAAGCTTGCCTCGCACGTCAACCTCGAGCTCGGTGCCGGGCTCGGCGAGCTCGGAGCGCAGGTAGGCCATCCCGATGCCGATCCCCAGCGAGGGCGAGTGCGTGCCACTGGTCACCTCGCCGACCCGGTCGGCCCCCGACATCACGGCGTTGTGAGGGCGCGGGATGCCGCGCTCGGTGAGCGCGAAGGCGACGAGGCGCTCGGCGGGGCCCTCGTCGCGCGCGCGGGCGACTGCTTCGGATCCGATAAAGCCCGTCTGCTCCGCACAGCACCAGCCGAGCCCGGCCTCGATCGGGTTGCGCTCGACGTCCATGTCGTTGCCGTAGAGGTGAAAGCAGACCTCGAGCCGCAGCGTGTCGCGGGCGCCGAGGCCGGCGGGTGTGGCACCCCCGTCGAGCAGCGCGTCCCAGACCGTGGTTGCGGACTCGGGGTCGATGAGCAGCTCGACCCCGTCCTCGCCGGTGTATCCGGTGCCGCAGACCAGCGCCCGCGACCCTGCGACCTCTAGCTCGGCGGTGCGCATGCGCTGCGGCAGCTCGCCGTCGGTCAGGCCCGCGACCAGGTCACGAGCGCGCGGCCCCTGGACGGCGAGCATCGCGTAGTCGTCGCCGGCGTCGCGAAGCTCTGCGTCGCGGCCGTGCGAATGCTCGGCGAGCCACTCGAAGTCGGTGTCGCGGTTCGACGCGTTGGTGACCGTCAGATAGCGATCGCCGTCGAGGCGGTAGGTGAAGAGGTCGTCGAGGATCCCGCCGTCATCGCGGCAAAGGCACGAGTACTGCGCACCGCCGACCTCGAGCTTGTCGAGGTCGTTGGAGAGGGCGTGCTGCAGCACTGCCGCCGCGTCGAGCCCGCGCGTCTGGACCTCGCCCATGTGCGAGACGTCGAAGACGCCGACGTCCTCGCGGACGGCGCGGTGCTCCTCACCCACCCCGGCGTAGGAAACCGGCATCTCGAAGCCCGCGAACGGCACCAGCTTGGCGCCGGCCGCGCGGTGGGCCTCATACAGCGGCGTGCGCCTGAGATCGGCAGCGACGGACACTCAGTGCTCCCCGGCGTGACTTGCGTCGCGGTTGGGCGAGCGAGGATCAAGATGGCTAGGACGACTCGCGCTGCGCGCTCGCAACGCTCCCTCCGGTCGCTGGCCCGCATGGCAGAGCCATGAGGGCGACTGAGGACGACGCCAGGCGCCGATTCGCAGCCGCCCAAGCGTGGCGGGAGTTGCGACGGTGAGCACTTAGTCGCAGGCTAGTGGGTCAGTGCCACCAACTGCACCAGCTTCTCGCAGCAGGGCTGGGCTCTAGGTAATCACCAACAACACAAGCTTCTCGCAGCAGAGCTGCGCTCTAGGTAATCACCAACAACACAAGCTTCTCGCAGCAGAGCTGCGCTCTAGGTACCTACTTGTCCTGCAGGAACGACGGAACGTCGATGTCGTCGTCGGAGACCTCGAGCTCGCGGCGATCGGCGTCCGCAAACGGGATCTCGGCGCGGCGGCGGCTGCGCTCGCGCACCTTGGCGGGACGCCGCGCCAGCAGCTCGAAGCCCTCGAACCCGGTCGCGATCGCGGTCACCCGGACCTCCTCGCCGGCCGCCGGGTCGATGACCGCACCGAAGATGATGTTTGCGCCCTTGTCCGCCGTCTGGACAACCAGGTCGGCGGCCTCGTGGACCTCGAACAGGCCGAGGTCCTCGCCACCGGTGATGTTGAGCAGCAGGCCGGTCGCGCCCTCGATCGACTCCTCGAGCAACGGTGAGGTGATCGCCGCCTTGGCGGCCTCTGCGGCGCGACTCTCACCAGTCGCGGCGCCGATTCCCATCAGCGCCGAGCCGGCGTCGCGCATCACCGTCTGGACGTCGGCGAAGTCGAGGTTGATCAGGCCCGGGACGGTGATCAGGTCAGTGATCCCCTGGACGCCCTGTCGCAGGATGTCGTCGGCCTTGCGGAAGGCCTCGAGCACCGACTCGCGGCGCTCGACGACCTGGAGCAGCTTCTCGTTGGGGACGACCAGCAGCGTGTCGACCTCGTTGCGCAGCTTCTCGATCCCGTCCTGGGCCTGTTGCATGCGGCGGCGGCCCTCGAACTCGAACGGCTTCGTCACGATCCCCACGGTCAGCGCCCCGATCTCCTCCTTGGCGATCTCGGCGATCACGGGCGCGGCTCCGGTACCCGTGCCGCCGCCCTCTCCCGCGGTCACGAAGACCATGTCGGCGCCCTTGAGGGCCTCCTTTATGTCGTCGCGGCTCTCCGCCGCTGCGCCGGCGCCGACCTCGGGGTTGCCCCCGGCGCCGAGACCGCGCGTCAGCTCAGCCCCGATCCCGAGCTTGATGTCGGCATCGGAGGCAAGCAGCGCCTGGGCGTCGGTGTTTACGGCGACGAACTCGACCCCGCGCAGGCCGGCGTCGACCATCCGCGACACCGCATTGGTGCCGCCGCCGCCGACTCCGACGACCTTGATTACCGCGAGATATGAGGTCTCAGCCATCTTGTTTGGCCCGTTCTCCCTTGTGATTACGTCCGAGCCTGAAGCCAGAGTAGAGAGTTTTCAATTTCCCTCGACCTTGGAAACGACCCGGAAACTAGGGCAAAACGACCGCGCTGTCAACGGGGCAAATTGATCCTGCAAGCGCTGTGTCTCAACCCCAGGTCGAGATTCGGGCAACTCTCAAGCTCCACTTCAGGGTTTGGCCCTGAGGCGCGACACGAGGGTTTTTCCCGGCACAGGGCGGTTTTCCTGGTCCGCGCCGAGCGGTCGCGATCATCCAGGTGCCGCGGGATCGGTGGGAGCCGCCACGGGTGCGGCGCCGCCGACCGCGGGGCGATCGGGGACCCTCAGGTCGATGTAATCCAGGGCGCTGATCGAGGGGTCGGCCAGAATCCGCGCCGCCGCGGCCCACTTCGCCGCCGCGCGCGAGGCATCGCCGAAGCGCAGTGATATGCCCCCGGTGAGCTCGACGACGATCCCCTCGTCGGTGAGCTCGCTACGCTCGACCTGCGCCACCAAGGGCTGTGGCGTAACGCCCAGGACCGCGGCCTGCTCCCCCCCGGCCTCGTCGAGCGCCGGGGTGCCGTCGGCGGCGGCGGCGTCGATCGCCGGCAGCTCTCCCGGCTTGACCTCGACCCCAGGCAGCAGGGTCCCGTCTGCCGCCACAGGCGCTTCGCTCTCGCCGACGACGCCGACGGGCACGCGCTCTTCGACGGTGATCGTCAATGAGTTGGGAAACCCCGGCGACGTGCTGAGCGCCCGGACGGTCGGAAACTCGCGCACCGCCGCCGCCAGGGCGTCGATCTCGACGTGCAGCGTCGTCATGTTGAGCGCCGCGCGCTCCAGGGACTTCGCGACCTCCGGGTCGCTGACCGAGCTCACGCCCTCTATCCGCACCTCCTTCACCGCGACCAGCGAGGAATCGCGCAACCAGAAGAAGTACCCGGCACCGAGCGCCGCCGCGAGTAGAAGGCAGGCGAGCATCCGGCGCGGCCACCCGAAGCGGCGCTGCACCCGTGCGGTTCTCACGGTCGCCCTCGTCGCCGCCGCCATCAGGCCTGCTCGCCGTTTCGGCGCGGGGGCCAGGTGACGTCACCGAGAACCTGGACCTCCGGCTCGAGCTCGACGCCGAAGCGGTCACGGACCCGCCGTTTCGCCTCTGCCATCAGCTCGAGGATGTCGGCGGTGGTTGCATCGCCGCGGTTCTCGACGAAGTTGGCGTGCTTTTCCGACAGCCGTGCGCCGCCACACTCGAGCCCGCGGCAGTCCGCGGCCTCGAGCAGCTGGCCGGCGGTGCGTCCCTCGACCCCGGGCGCGTCGGGGTCGGGATTGGTGAAGGTCGAGCCAAACGTCTTGACGCCCGAGGGCTGCGCCTCGCGCCGGGCACCCCGCATCCGCGCCAATTCGGCCTTGATCTCGCCGCTGTCACCGGGGGTGAGCCGAAACGACGCCGTCGAGACGACCTCGCCGTCGCCGAGATTGGAGCTGCGATAGCCGAATCCGAGCTGATCCGGCGTGCGGCGGGTGGGACCGTCCGGAGTGCAGACATCGACCCACTCGAGCGTGCGTGCCAGCTCGCCGCCGTAGGCGTTAGCGTTCATCTTCACGGCCCCGCCGACGGTCCCCGGGATGTTGATCCCGAACTCCAGTCCCGACAGGCCCCATCCGGCGGCCTTCGCGGACGCCGACGGGAGGCGCGCCCCGCCGCCGCACAGGATGCGCTCCTCGCGCCGCTCGATCGCCGCGAGCCCATCATCCAGCTTCAACGCAAGGCCTCTGTATCCATCGTCTGCAACCAGGAGATTCGATCCCGAGCCGACCACTCCTACCGCGAGCCCGTCACGACTTGCCCATCGAAGCAGCTCGACCAGGCGCTCCTCGGCCCCCACCCGAGCGAAGAAGTCGGCCTTTCCCCCGGTCCGCACCGTCGTCAGGCGAGCAAGGGGATGGTCGCGCTCGACGCCCTCGGGGATGCTCACCGACCCTCCCTGTGCGGCGCCGCGTCGCCCTCATCTCCCGCCACCAGGGCGTCGGCGAGCCGATAGACGTCGCCGGCGCCCAGGGTCACGAGCACGTCGCCCTCACCGAGCCGAGGCGCCAGTGCGCGCTCGGCGCGCTCGGCATCGCGCAGCCACCACACCGGCCGGCCGCCGGCGCGATCGGCTGCGGCCTCGGCGACCTGGAGGCCGGACACCCCGGCGAGCTCACCTAGCGGCTGCTCGCGCGCGGCGTATACGTCAAGCACCGCGATCTCGTCGGCCGCGGCGAGCGCGGCGCCGAAGCGCGCCGCCATCGCTTTGGTGCGCGAGTACAAATGCGGCTGAAAGACCGCTACCAGGCGCCGCGGCCGCAGTCCGCGAAGCGCATCGAGGGCCGCCTCGACCTCGGTCGGATGGTGGGCGTAGTCGTCGTAGACGAGGGCTCCGTTGAGGCGCCCCTTGAGCTCGAGGCGCCGAAGAATCCCGGGAAAGCCGGCGAGCGCCGCCGCGGCACCGGCGACGTCGAGCCCGGCGAGCTCGACGGCGGCCAGCGCCGCGCGCGCGTTGAGCAGGTTGTGGCGCCCCGGCACCCCCAGCTCGAGCTCCGGCCCGGGGCGGTCGACGTCGAAGCGCAGCGCCGCGGCGCCCGTGGCGACCGCGTCGAGGTCCGGCGAGGCGCCGAGCGCCAGGCCGGCGGCCGGCGCGGCGAAGACGCGAAAGGCGTCGACGAGCTCGGCTCGCGACGACCAGCGCGAGTGATGGTCGAGCTCGACATTGGTCACGACGGCCACCTCGGGCTCGAGGCGCAGGAAGCTGGCGTCGCTCTCGTCGGCCTCGGCGACGATCCACTCGCCCTGCCCCCAGCCCGCGTTCGCCGGGCCCTGCGCCCCGCCGTTCGCGTTCAACCCCGGCAGCTCACCGCCGAGCAGGAAGGCGGGATCCGCTCCGATCGCGCGCAGCGCCCAGACGACCATTCCGGCCGTCGTCGTCTTGCCGTGGGTCCCGGCGACGGCGATCAGCCGACGCTCGGCGCAGATCTCAGCCAACAGCCCGCCGCGGTGAAGCACGCGCTGGCCGCGAGCGCGAGCCTGCAGGAGCTCGGGATTGTCGTCGGGGACGGCCGTCGAGACGACGACCTCGGCGTCCTCGGGCACGCCATCGGCGTCGTGGCCGAGCCGCGGCTCGAGGCCGGCGTCGCGCAGGCGCTGCAGGTAGGACGACTCGGCGCGATCGCTGCCGCTGACGCGGGCGCCGAGCGCCTGTGCGACGAGCGCCAGCCCGCTCATTCCGGCGCCGCCGATCGCGATGAAGTGAAGCCGCCTGTCCGACCAGTCGCTCACCGCGGCGCCCCGCATGCGGCGAGCACCTCGGCCGCGATCTGCTCGGCCGCGTCGGGACGCGCCAGCGAGCGCGCGGCTTCGGACATCGAGACGAGCCGGGCCGGATAGGACAGCAGCGAGCCCGCGAGCTCGGCGAGCCCGTCGGGTGTCATCTCGTCGTCCTCGACGACCACCGCGGCGCCGGCGTTTGCCATCCACGCGGCGTTGCTGTGCTGGTGGCGGGCCGAGGCGTGTGGGTAGGGCACCAGGATCGCCGGCCGCCCCGCGGCCGCGAGCTCGAACACCGAACCTCCCGCACGGGCCAGCACGAGGTCGCTCGCCGCGAGTGGGTCGCCGAGGCTCGGCTCGTACTCCAGCAGCGTGTAGCGCTCCGCATCCGCCGTGCGCAGCCGCTCGGAGGCGACCGCGTAGTCACGGCTGCCCGTGATGTGCAGGACGTGGAACTCGCGCTCGCTGCCCGTATTCGCGAACGCCGCCAGCGCGGCCTCGTTGATCGATCGCGCCCCGAGGCTGCCGCCGAAAACGAGCAGGCAGCGCTCGGAGGGGCTGATCCCATAGCGCTCACGAGCGGCCTCGCGGTTCGCGTTCAGCACCGCGGCGGGCACCGGGCGGCCGGTGACGAGGTAGCGCTCGGAGTCCCGGCCCTCGATCGCAAACGCGAGGCATACGCGGCGCGCGCGCCCGGCCAGCATCCTGTTCGTCAGCCCCAGATGGCCGTCGGCCTCCGTCAGCACGAGCGGTACCCGCGAGGCGAGCGCGCCCAGGCCCGCGGGCCCGGCGACGTAGCCGCCGGCTCCCATAACGACGTCGGCACCCCGCTCGCGCAGCAACCGGCGCGCCTGCGGCACGGCGGCCGCCGCTCGCGCGAGCGCCGCCGCGGCCCGAATCGGGTTGCCCCGGTCGAGCCCGCGAACGTCGAGGAAGTCGATCTCGTAGCCGGCGTCGGGGACGAGCCGCGCCTCGGCGCGGTCCTCGGTCCCGAGAAAGGAGATCGTGGCGCCGCTAGCGCGCAGCGCGTCGGCGATTGCGAGCGCCGGCACTACGTGACCGGCGGTCCCTCCCGCCGCTATGACGACTCTTGGCACCGCTACGGGAGCTCCTTCGTGCTTTGATCGTTCCGCTGCCCTCGACGACGCGCAGTTTCGCAGCACCGGAGCGGGTGTTGCGGGTCGCAGGCTTCGAGGCGGGCGCCCGTCCCCCCCGCGCGACGTTGAGCAGCAGGCCGACCGAGGCCAGCATGACCAGCAGGCTGCTGCCACCGTAGGAGACGAACGGGAGCGGGACGCCGGTCAGCGGCGCCAGGCCCATGACCGCGAACAGGTTGAGCGCCGCCTGCAGCAGGACGAGTGAGGTCAGGCCGGCGGCGAGCAGCTTGCAGTAGCGGTCGCGAGCGCGCTGGGCCGTGCGAAACCCGGCGTAGCCGAAGAGCCCGTAGAGGCCGACGAGAACCATGACGCCGAGCAGGCCAAGCTCCTCTCCGATCACGGCGGCGATCATGTCGGTATGGGCCTCGGGGAGGTAGAAGGCCTTCTGGACGCTCTCGCCGAGCCCGACCCCGAATATCCCGCCCGAGCCCATCGCGATCGAGGCCTGGATGCCCTGAAAGCCGGCTCCGGCCGCGTCGGCGCCGGGGTTGAGGAAGTTGGTCAGCCGCTCCTGGCGGTAGGGCTCGATCGCGATCGCGAGCGACGCCACGAGTACGACCGCGGCGCCGACGAACACGAGGTGGCGAAGCTTTGCGCCACCCGCGACGAGAAGGGCCGCGACGGCGAAGGCCGCTACGAGCGCGCTGCCGAGGTCCGGCTCCACGACGATCAGGGCGCAGGCCAGCCCGACAACCAAGAGGTAGGGGAGCATCGAGCGCACGTCGCGCACGAAGCGCGGCTGCGTCGCCATCAGGTGAGCGCCATAGAGGATCAGGGCGAGCTTCGCGAGCTCGGCGGGCTGGACCTGAAACAGGCCGGCGCCGATCCAGCGCCTGGCGCCGTTGGCCTCGATGCCGATGCCGGGCACGAGGACGACCAGCAGCAGCACGAGCGAGAGGGCGAGCAGCGCCGGGGTCAACGTGCGCGCGACGCGCAGGCCGCGGATCGACAGCACCCGCATCGCAATCAGGCCGAGAGCCCCGAACAGCAGCGTGCGCTTGAGGTAGAAGGCGCCGTCGCCGCTCTCGCCGAGCAGCGAGGTCGTCGAGCTGGCGCTGAACACCATCACCACCCCGAAGGCGAGCAGGCACAGGGTCGCGGTCAGCAGCAGCGAGTACTCGACCGGGGGCGCCGGGCGGTTGGGCTTGCGCGCCTTCATCGCCGCGCCTCGACCAGCGCGCGGAAGTGCTCCCCGCGGGCCTCATAGTCGCGGTAGGCGTCGAAGCTCGCGCACGCCGGGGCGAGCAGCACGACCTCGCCCGGTTGCGCCGCCTCGGCCGCGTCGCGGACCGCGTGCTCGAGGTCGCCGGCCATCCGCACCTCAACGCCGCCCTGCGCGACGGGCGCAACGTCATCGGCGATCCGCCGCGCGGCCTCGCCGATCAGGTAGACGGCGCGGCCGCGCTCGCGCAGTGGATCGATCAGCCCCTCGAACGACTCGCCCTTGAGCGATCCGCCGAGGATCACGTGGATCGGGTCGTCGAAGGAGCGGATCGCAGCCGCTGCCGCCGCGACGTTGGTCGCCTTGGAGTCGTTGACGAACTCGACGCCGTCGATCACGCCGACGGACTCGAGCCGGTGCGCGACGCCGCCGAAGCTGACGAGGCCGTCGCGGACCGCCTCGCGCTCGACGCCGATCGCCAGGGCTGCGGCGGCTGCAGCCATCGCGTTGCGGACGTTGTGCTCGCCGCGCAGCGCCAGGTCCTTGACCTCGACGAGGGGCTCGTCGCCGTGGAAGATCGTCCCGCGTTCGAGCGAGAGATCGCAGTCGGGATCGCCGCCGTGCCCAAGGCAGTAGGCGACGCGGCGCGCGCAGCCGCCGAGATCGACTCCCGCCAGAGCCGGCTCGTCGGCGTCGTAGACCGCGACGTCGTCGTTCGACTGCCTGGCGAAGATCCGCAGCTTGGCCTCGAGGTAGTCGTCGAGCCCGGAATAGCGATCGAGGTGGTCGGCGGCGAAGTTCAAAAAGACGCCGCACTCGGGCGCGAACGCCTCCGCGTCCTCGAGCTGAAAGCTCGAGCACTCGCAGATGACGGTCACGTCGGCGTCGACGCTGCCGACCAGCGACGCAAGCGGGGTCCCGACGTTGCCGGCAACCGCCACCTGGAGCCCTGCACGGCGATGGATGTGGCCGAGCAGCTCGGTGACCGTCGTCTTGCCGTTGGTCCCGGTCACGGCGACGAATCGGTTCGGAAGCAGCCGCCAGGCCGCCTCGAGCTCGCCGATCACCGGCACCCCGCGATCACGGGCAGCCGCGATCACGGGCGCCTCCCTCGGCACCCCGGGGCTCTTGACGACGCAGCGCAGGCCCCCGAGCAGGTCGATTCCGTCCACATCCAGGTTGACTTCGACGCCTGGGGCCTCCAGCCCTTGCGCCTCGTCGGGATGAGCGGAGTCGACTCCGACCACCTGCTCGCCGCGCGCCGCCAGTACGCGCGCGACCGCGGCACCCGAGCGCGCCAGCCCGACGACCAGAAATGGGCCCTCGGGGAGCGGCGGGCGGGGCTTTCGCGGCGGAGCGTTCACGCCCACTATCTTCGCCGCGGGCTTGCCTCTTCTTCTAGATGGCTATCTAGTTGCCGATCGAGTTCTGGTACAGCGTGAAGCCGATTCCCGAGCACACCGCGGCGACGATCCAGAAGCGCAGCATGATCTTCGTCTCCGACCAGGCAAGCAGCTCGAAGTGGTGGTGGACGGGCGCCATCAGCAGCACGCGGCGGCGAAAGAGCTTGAACGATGCCACCTGGATCGCGACCGACAGCGCCTCGATCACGAAGATCCCGCCGAGGATGATCAGCAGGACCTCGGTCTGGGTCATGACCGCGAGCGCGCCGATCGCGCCGCCGAGACCCAGCGAGCCCGTGTCGCCCATGAACACCGACGCCGGAAAGGCGTTGAACCACAGGAACCCCACGGAGGCGCCGACGAGGGACGCCGACAGCACGGCGAGTCCCTCCTGGCCGCTCGTGATCGTGATCGCCGTGTAGGCGAGCAGGACGATCGCGCAGGCGCCGGCGGCGAGCCCGTCGAGCCCGTCGGAGAGGTTGACTCCATTCGACGCGCCTGCGATCACGAGGAAGATCAGCACGACGTAGAGCACCGGGCCGAGATAGAGGTTGGCATCGAAGAGCCGCACCTCGATCGCCGGATCGAGTCCGAGCTCCTCGGTCGCGACCCACCACAGCCCCACCGCGAGCGCGATCTGGACGAGCAGCTTCCAGCGCGCCGAGAGCCCCAGCGAGCGGCGCTTGGAGATCTTGATGAAATCGTCGATGAAGCCGAGCGCGGCGCAGGCAACGGCGACGCCGAACACCGCGAGGCTCTGGGTGTCGAGGCCGGACAGCACGAGGTAGGGCACCGAGATCGCGACAAAGATGATCAGGCCGCCCATCGTCGGAGTCCCGGCCTTCGCGTGGTGCTCGGTGGGCCCGTCCTCGCGGATCTGCTGGCCGAACTCGCGCAGGCGGATCGCCTCGATGAACTTGGGCCCGAGGAAGATGCAGATCAGCATCGCCGCCATCCCCGCGATCAGGATCTCGCCGCGGTCGATCGCGGTCGGAACGAAGTCCGTCACCTGGGCGACGAGGGGCGTCATCGCTCGCGCTCTGCGTTGTCGAGCCGCGCCACGAGCTCATCGCTGACGAGCTCGAGGCCGACAGAGCGCGATCCCTTGACCAGCACGACGTCTCCGTTGTGGACGAGCGGCTGCAGTGCGCCGACCGCCGCCTCGGCGTCAGGCGCCCAGTCGTCGGGCGCGTAGTCGCGCGCCAGGTCGCCAACCCCGAGCAGTGGGCCGATCCCGAGGTCACGCGCGTGGGCGCCGACCTCGCGGTGATAGGCAGGCGAATCCGGGCCGAGCTCGCGCATCTCGCCGAGGACCGCGATCCGCCTGCCCGGCGCCTCGACGGTTGCCAGATGGTCGAGCGCGGCGCGCATCGAGATCGGGTTCGCGTTGTAGCAGTCGTTCACTATCCGCACGCCTCCCGCCTCGAGCACCTCGCCGCGCAGGCGCGAGAAGACTATCTCCGGCGCCCGTTCGGCCATCTCGGCCGGCGGTGCGTCGAGCGCGACGCCGATCGCAACCGCGGCCAGCGCGTTGGCGAGGTTGTGCGCCTCGCTGAACGGAAAGCGAAAGTCCGCGTCGCCGTGCGGGGTCCCGATCGAGGCCACAGTCGAGCCGTCCTCGACCCTGGCGCCGTGGGCGAACACGTCGCCGCCGGGGCCGAAGCTCACCGTGCGCAGCAGGTCATGGACGTGGGGCTCGAGCGCCTCGGCGTCCTCGGGCAGCACCGCGATGCCGGCGTCGGTCAGCCCCGCGAAGATCTCGGCCTTGGCCTCGGCGATCGCCTCGATCGTCCCCAGCAGCTCGAGGTGCACCGGCCCGATGTTCGTTATCGCGGCGACGTCAGGCTCGGCGGTCGCGCAGAGCTCGGCGATCTGCCCCATACCCCGCATCGCCATCTCGAGCACGAGGACCTCGGTCTCGCGCGGGGCGGCCAAGACGGCGAGCGGCAGGCCGATCTCGGTGTTGTAGTTCTCGCGGCTCGCGTGGACGCGGTACGGAAGGATCGTCCGGCAGATGTCCTTGACCGAGGTCTTGCCCGTCGAGCCGGTGATCCCGACGACGTGGCAGCCGAGCTCGCGGCGCCATTCTCGCGCCAGGTGCCCGAGCGCGATCAGCGGGTCGGCCGCGGCGATCACCCAGCCCTCGACGTCGTCGAGCTCGATCCGCTCGGCGCGCTGAGAGGAGACCAGCACGCCCCACGCTCCGGCGCCCAGAGCGTCGGCCGCGAATTCGCCCCCGTCGACGCGTGCGCCGGGCAGCCCGACGAAGAGGTCACCCGCCCCGACCTCGCGCGAATCGACGACCACGCTCTCGACCCGCCTCCGGGAGCCCTCGTGGACGACCCTGGCATCGCAGGCAGCGACAATCCGCTCGGCGCCGAGCTCGATCACGCGGCGGCCATCAATCGGTGGAGCTCCTCGCGCGCCACCTGGCGATCGTCGAACGGGAGCTTTCGCCCCGCTGCGAACTCCTGTCCCTGCTCATGGCCCTTGCCCGCGATCACGACCGTGTCGCCGTCACCGGCGGCATCGACACCGAGTGCGATCGCGGCGCGGCGATCGGGCTCGACCTCGACGGGCCGTCCTTCGACCCCGGCCAGGATCTCGTTGATGATCGCCTCCGGCGGTTCGGACCGCGGGTTGTCGGAGGTCACGATCGCGAGGTCGGACAGCTCGGCGCCGATGCGGCCCATCAGAGGACGCTTGGCGCGGTCGCGGTCACCGCCGCAGCCGAAGATGCAGATCAGCCGCCCCGCGGTCAGCGGGCGTGCAGCTCGCAGCACGTTCTCCAGCGAGTCGGGCGTGTGGGCGTAGTCGACGAGCACCGCGAAGCCCTGGCCCTCGTCGACGGGCTCGAAACGCCCGGGCACGCGGCCGGCGCTCGCCAGTGCCGTGGCCGCACGGTCGAGGCCGACCCCCAGAGCCTGGGCGGCGGCTACCGCGGCAAGGGCGTTGGCGACGTTGAAGTGGCCCGGCAGCGGCATCTCGACGTCGAAAGCCCCGTCTGGCCCGATGCAGCGAAACGTTGTCCTTCTGGCGTCGAAATCGACGCCCTCGGCCCGAAAGTCGGCCCCGGCCTTACCGGAAGCGGAGAAGGTCAGCGCCTCCCTTCCCGCGGCCTCCAACTCGGCGGCCAACCGGGCCCCGTAGGCGTCGTCGAGGTTGAGGACGGCGGTCCCTGGCGAGGGGGCGTCGGCCTCCTCGCCGGCCCCGAAAAAGAGCATCCGCTTGGCGCTGAAGTAGTCATCCATGTCGGAGTGGAAGTCGAGGTGGTCCTGGGTCAAGTTGGTGAACACCCCCACGTTGAAGTGGATCCCCGCGGCGCGCCCGTAGGCGAGGGCGTGCGAGGACACCTCCATCGCGCACGCACGGTCGCCGCCGTCGAGCATGCGCCGAAAGCTGCGCTGCAGGTCGATCGCCTCCGGGGTCGTGCGGGTTACCTCCTCCTCGGCGCCGGCGACGACTCGCTTCACTGTGCCGAGCATGCCCGTCTGCACGCCGGCCGACTCGAGGATTTCGCGCAGCAGGAACGCGGTGGTGGTCTTGCCGTTGGTTCCCGTGATCCCCGCGACTCGCAGCTCGGCGCTTGGGTCGTCCCAGAAGCGCACGGCAAGCGGGGCCATCGTGGCGCGGACGTCGGCGACGACGGCCTGTGGGACAGGCAGCTCGAGCGGTCGCTCGGCAATGAGGGCCACCGCGCCACGAGCCACCGCGTCTGAGGCGAGGTCGTGGCCGTCGACTCGCTCGCCGCGCACGCAGAAAAAGAGCGCTCCCGGGCGTGTCTCGCGGCTGTCGTACACGAGGTCGGTGACCTCGACGCCGGGATCGCCCTCGATCCTCTCGACGGCCATGTCGGCGATCAGCTGCTGGAGCCTCATCGACGGCCAGTCTAGGGCGCCCTAGGCAGCAGAATTGCCTCTGCCGGCCACCGTCCGGCCCGCCGACGTGGACTGCATTGACCACGAAATAGATGGTCAATGCAGGCCAGGTCCGGCAATATGGCCGGCCAAGGGCTGCTGCTTGCCCGACCCAGCCTCGATCCACGCTTAGCTCGGCGGAATCCCCAGGTACGGGAGCGCGTACTCGGCGATCTCGCCGAATCCTGGCGCGGCGACGTCGGCGCCGTAGTAGCTGCCCTTGGGCTCGTCGACGACGATCACGGTCAGCAGCCCCGGGTTGTCGACGGGCGCGAATCCGACGAACGAGGCGACGAACTTCGACTCGGAGTAGCCGCCCTCGTTCGCCTTCTCGGCGGTTCCCGTCTTGCCCCCGAGGCGATAGCCGGGCACGCTGACTTCCGATGCGGTTCCGCCCGGGGAGAGAACGCCTTCGAGCATGTCGCGCAGCTGTGCCGCTGTCCCCTCGCTCATCACGCGCGTTCCCTGCTCCACGGCCGCCGGCTCACCTCCCGACTCGCGCACCAGCCGCGGCGGGCGCAGGACGCCGCCGTTGGCGATCGCCGCGTAGGCAGCGGCCATCTGCATCGGGGTCACGGCGAGGCCCTGCCCGATCGGCAGGTTGCCCATCGTCGAGCCCGAGTAGTCCTCGAGCGCGGGCACGATCCCCTGTTCCTCGGCGGGCAGCTGCACGCCGGACGGCTCGCTGAAGCCGAGCCTGCGGATCCAATGGTCGAAGCGCTCGCCCCCGACCTCGAGCCCGACCTTGACCGCGCCGACGTTCGACGACTGGGCGAGGATGTCGGCGACGCTCAGGGT